>JGI26339J46600_10000057_pt1 | contig 36522 bp, 35 predicted proteins | sample BogFormECP12_OM1_FD_46600 | JGI IMG/M metagenome (IMG submission 46600) | reverse complement strand
GCTTGGGCGGCATCAACATGTAGATCCTCTGCAAGCTTTGTTGAATCTCCTGGGTTTTCTAACCCGTAGTCTGCTGCCATAGCTAGCCCAGCAAAAAGAAGATAGGCGTTTGCAAATGCGTCTGGAGCCCTGTATTCGAACGTTTCGTGGCAACCTTCCTTGTTGACCTCCGGTTTCTTGAAACTCCACCACAAAGGCACGCGTAATAGGGCCAGACGGTTTCGAGCACCCCAACATACATTCATTGGGGATTCCTTTCGTGCGAAAAATCTAAGATATGATATGGGAGTAGGGTTCCCGAAAGACGAAAGACTACGGGCAAATCTCAGTATTCCTCCGATAATCTTCAGAGCTTCATGGCTGATAGTCCCTTGTGGGCTGGGAACAAAGTTTCTTCCATCCCTGAACCCACAAAGGTGTATGTGCATGCCCGTCCCAGCATGGTTCAAATCGATTTTGGGAATGAACGAAACAGAGGTCCCATGTCTGGCGCATACGTTGCGTATGATCCACTTCGAAACTGCAATCGTTTCCGCCATCTTGACTAGACTTTGCGGTTTGAGCTCTATTTCATGTTGCTCCATCATCGTGCCGTTGGTCGCATTTATGAGTCCAACCTCTCCATGCGCGTATTTGGTTGGCATGCCACAAGATTCTAAGATGGCAAGAATCTCATTACGGGTGTCTTGAAACTTGGTGAACGGTGCAGATTCATGATAGTTCCTTTCAGGCATGCCCGGGAACAAATTATCAAATTGTTGCCTGGCTATTATGTAAAATTCAAGTTCAGCCAGAGCTTTAAGCGACGCGCCTTTAGAAGCTCGAAGATGCTCCTCAGCTCTGGTCAATACGCTTTTTGGAGCTGCATATAGAGGTTTTCCGTTCTCGTCTAGGTAGTCACACAACATGTTTAATGTGGGTAGTGTCGAAAAAGGGTCAATGAAAGCGCGTTTTGCATCTGGAGCTATGTAGATATCGCTTTTTTGCGGATCCACAAAGGAGAATAGATTTGAACCATCAACTCTTTCACCCATGTCGAGGATTTCGTGTATCCTTTCCGTGTCTGTGACTGAGAAACTGAGAGTTTTGAGTCTTCCGTCTTCAGGAAAATGGCACAGGTTCAGAATCTTTATGTTGTTTTTGGATATGAATTTGAGGGTTTCTTCTTGTCCTGAGAAATTGAAAGCCCAACTCATCGGTAGCCCTCCAGCCGTTTAAGGTTTTTTTAACAGGTATTTTAAGTCTACCATGGCAACCGTGTATTCCGCTAATCAAGAAGGAAGGACAGTAAGGGTTTGTCTTTCTTTTCAATCGTACCGTTTCAGACGTATCATCTTCCTGAAGCTCTTCAGATCTGCTGCTACACGTCTTAGAAGGTAAAGCTCCTCGATGTTCTTCTGGAAATCAGCGAACTCCTCATTGAGTTTTTCAATGACAACGCTGTTGTCAGTCATCGATCTCATCCGGCAGAGAACGTTTGGACGAGATGGAGGGTTTTCATCGTTTTTTGGTCAACCAGCCAGCCAGTTTCCGTTGTTGAGGAGAAAGGAGAAGGCTTCGAAAAACGGAAAAATGACATTCTTGGCCAGACGTGGTTCACCTTCAACCTCTTACCCCTACATGTCGTCTTAAGACTTAAGACAACAGTCGCATATAAAAAGATTGCTGCATCAGACTAAATACAAACGCTCAACATGATGCAGTCTTCGCTAACCTACTGCTAGTACGCCTTCTAAGGCTTTCTTCTCAGAAACGTTCAACTGCTTTGAGAGCCAAACCTTCAGCAATTGACCGTATTTGGGGAGTTCCCCACTGTATGTTATGACCTGATTACCCTTAACAGCGTCAACCTGAAAAGTTCTCTCAGCTTCTCGATACATGAAAGACAACGCTTGAGCCCCGATGGCCATTTCCTGAAAGTCTTCCCATTGCTTGCACCTAAAGGTCAGCGGAAGGCCATGTAATTCTTTGACCTGAGGCACCTCTTCAGTTTTCACGGGTACAGGTAATGATGGAAGAGATGGTGAGGGAGACCCTTCATGTGGGCCAGAAAGGTATGCTATCAGATTATTTATTTCATTTTGCAATGTACCCAGACGATCTTCAACCTTCTCCACTTTTCCACTCAGTTCACCTGAATTGCCCATCTTCTCCGTGACGTTTCCCAATTCGTTTATCAGCCTATCAAGGTCCTTCTCATGTTCCTTTAGAACACTCACTATGAAATCGAGGGCCTCTAAGGCATCATCTTTCGATGGAATCTTCTTTGACATCGTTGAGTCTCCGCCTCTGCTAAGGCTAGTAGATGACCATATCAATAAATAAACCTAGCGAATCCTCAAAACATATCCATGTGAAGAGCTACACGTACTTATTGAGAATAAGGTGCGGCCTCTGAAATCAACATGAGGACTTGAAGGTCCACCCTTAATCATGAGGTCCATTTTCGTCTCTTGAATAGTTCTTTTCCATCCATAGGATAACATGAATCCTACCCTCAAACTCGGCATAGCGAATGATTAAGGGGGGCTTCAGCCAATTCAGGGATTATTAGAGAAGCTTTGCTTCAACAGACAGGTTAAGGTCGCATTAGAGTTCGCGCGTGCATCAAAGACTTATTCTCCCATTAGGTTTGATTTTTCCCAAGGCTCGAGTGTTTTCGAAACAATCAATATGATTCCTCAGCCTCTGTGGAGCTTGTTTCAACTGGCCTCTTGAATTAGATGCCATCTCGATTGCCTGCGAAGCCTTCGTAACAGTGTCTTGCAGATTTTCAGCTTTCCCGACGCAGAGGCAGATGAAGCGTTCTTGCTTGATGCCGCGCAATTTCCACGAAAAAACGGATGTCTCAGCGCGAGGAGCATTCGCTAGTGTCAAAAGCAGAGGAACACGCTCTCCTGATGCGTTTCCTAGCAAGTTTAATTAGAGCCCTGCAAAAAACTCAGTAGCTAGGAAACAGTTGACAATGGATGATTGAGTTTTATGGCCCAAAGAAAAGTCACCAACTCAGTTTTCGTGGCTTTGACCGCAACCTGGAGTTCTATCGTATTGGTTTTGGTATTGTTTCCTGCGTACCCAGTTCTTGGAACTGCTGCTGTAATCACTTTGGCAAGTATAGTATCAACATGTCTAACGGCTCCAATTCTCGGACCAGTTTGGGGCACTCTGGCTGGATTCATCTACGGGTTCCTCTCTCCTTATGTAAACCCTGCAGCCTCAATAGGAGTGCTGACGTTCTTGGCCCCAATGATGGCTGCTCTCATAAGCGGGCTCTTCTTGTTCAACCACTGGAAAGAAGCGACACTGATTCTTTCTGCTGAAATTGCGATCTGGTTCTTGCATCCCTTCGCCTGGTATCAAGCGATGCCTATCATAACATGGGAATACTGGCTGGCCATGGCACTTATCGTCGTGCCCCCTATACGAAAACGAATAATCAGCGCATTGAACACCAGAAATCCAGCCACCCTGCCAATTGCCCTGTGGTGTCTGGCTTGGATCGCGCGGGCAGGAGGAGAAGTCGCAACAGGCAACAACATCGGTGTGTGGGTCAATGGCTGGGGCGTTCCGAGCATGTACATGTATTGGGCTCCACTAACCGCATATTATGCCATCGCTGATTCGCTTGGGTGTCTCGTAGGAGCTATCATAGGAACGACTCTGCTCGTATCCCTCAAATCAACCAATATGCGATTACTTGCGATTGACTTTCTAGAACCCAAAATGAAAAACTGATTTTTCTCTACTGAAGAATACCAGATCTTGCAATAGAACTGTAAACGCGCATCTGGCAGGATTTGCAAGAGCTGGATCGTTTTTCCCTAAGCGAGTCTGAGTCACCGCTGTGGCTACGGACCTCTTTATGGCTCTCGAGTGAACCTAACAGTGCGGACAGTGCTAGAGCAGGCAGCCCAATTCGCCTTGCGTCCGGCAACTCGGGAATCAGGAAGAACGGTGTGCGCGCTCGGACTCCACGACGTGGGAAAAAGTGAGCAACAGCTTTATCAGGATATGCCTGAAACCAATGGTCAAGCAGGGCTCAGAAAAAGAAGCAATTGCAAGCACAACTAACCTTTTTACCACATGATACACAAGAAATGTCCAGGAGCGAAGAAAGAAGTGAATTTCTCGAGTTACGTGCTAGGCATCGATATTGGAACGGAAGGCTGCAAAGTCGTTCTTTTCAACGACAATGGTGAATCGCTTGCGCGTGCCTATGAACCTTATGTTGTCGAATTCAAGCAGCCCTCATGGGCCGAGCAGAACCCGCAGCTGTGGTGGAATGCAGTCAGAAAATGCGTATCAACGGTACTCAAGAAAAAGAGTGTAAAGGAGGTTAATGTTGCTGCTGTAGGTGTGACGGGTCAATCTCCCGTGACGGTTCCTGTCGACAAATGCGGTAAACCGTTGATGAAGGCGATTATCTGGATGGATCGTCGTGCCATCTCACAAACTCGGGAAATCGCTAAAACAACTGGAGTCGTCGATGATGCTTCTTTGAGTTTGCCGAAGATCCTCTGGATAAAGGAGCATAAGCCACGAGTTTTCCTCAAGACTCACAAATTTCTTCAGGCAACGGATTTCGTTGAGTTCAAGCTCACAGGCAAATTCTTGACTGATTGGTTCAGCGCAAGCACTTTCCACTTCGACACGAACAGTCACAGATGGCCCGAGCAACTCTTCAAAGATCTAAAGATACCTCTGAACAAGCTTCCAGAAGCCATGCCGCCTGCAGAGGTAATCGGCACGGTAACAGAAGAAGCCTCAAAAGAAACCGGACTTAGAATGGGCACTCCAGTGACTTCGGGCGGCATCGACGTATACATGGCGCTAATTGGAGTGAACGCTCTCAAAGCCGGTTCCGTCTGCGAGATTACTGGGAGTTCCACGAGTATAATGGTTCCATCAACACACCAAATCAGGGACTCTAAAGGAAGAGTCCACTGCGAGAAATTCCCTTTACTTCCAAACTTCTGGATAACTTGGGGAACAATGTCAACGACGGGAGCTGCTTTCAGGTGGTTCCGCGACAACTTTGGCCGCCCTCACGAATCTTTCAAGGAAATGGACGCTGAAGCTGAAAAGAGTCAACCTGGTTGTGATGGGCTTGTTTTTCTTCCTTACTTGATGGGCGAGCGAAGCCCGATNTGGGACGCAAACGCTAGGGGAGTTTTTCTAGGTTTTTCACTCAGTCATTCCCGAAGGCAATTCATAAGGTCGATCCTCGAGGGATGCGCGTTTGGCATTCGGCACAATCTGGAAACGATAGAAGAGCTCGGCGCCACGATAAGGGATATCAGAAGTTGCGGGGGAGCCTCGGCAAGTCGCATCTTCGGACAGATCAAAGCAGATGTGACAGGAAAATCATTAATCATCCCCCGAGAAATAGAAGCCCCAGCCCTAGGTGCTGCCATAGCAGCTGCGGTCAGCGTCAAAATCCACAAGAACTTGAGAGAAGCAGCAACTCACATGGTGCATAAAAGATGTCAAATCGATCCCCAGAATGGCTTGAAAGAAAAATACGAACGTAGTTACAATATGTATAAGGAAGCCTACCTGCACCTGAAAAGATACTTTCAACGATGTCATTCTCTATCAGAATTAGAACAAACCTGAGAAGACGGTTTGAAGTGCAGATCAAAGTGACAGAATGAAATCGACCGAGCTGCACCGAAAAGCCCCAGGCACCAAGAATCATGGCCACACGTGCTCTTGGCTTAAGGTTTTGTGATCCTTTCGACTTTCATTCGGCTCCATGGGATGGCGCACCGTGCAGACAACACAGGTTCGCTCTTACCTACCGCTCTACGGAGCTTTGAACGGGAACCAAGCTATAGCTTGAAGTTCCAAGCTTCTGTCGAGTATTTCTCGTCGTACAGCTTCCCTGCAAACGCTTTCTCTTCTTCAGTCAAGTCGCCATCTGCAAGTCTAATCTTAAAGTCTTTTTCAAACCCTTTAATCAGCGAATCCTCCACTTGCGTGATGGTTAACTCCCTGTTGAGCTCGATAGAAAGAGTTGAAACCTCTTTCCTGATGCTGCGCACATACGTTTTTTCCGATGAATTCTTGTCGGAATTCAAAACTTCGGACAGTATCTTCAAGTCTGAGCTGACCAGAATGGAGCAATGATAAAAAACGAACCCTGCTTTTATTGCCCCAGCTCCTCCTGCAATTTTCCGCCCGTTCATTTGGATAGTGTTTGGGGGCTCAAATCTCGCAGGCGCTCCGAGTGATTTGAGACCTTCGATCACCGCCTGCAACGGTTTGGCGAAGATCTCTCCAAGGTCTGTCTTGATCGATGGATGAGATCTGCGCATTGAGATTGCACAGTTGAGATTTCCAAGGTCGTGATAGACGGCTCCTCCTCCGGTGAATCTTCTGATAACGGTGACTCGATGCTTGTTGCAGCGGTCTAGATTGACTTCCGTATCTGCGGACTGGAAGTTGCCTATTACTAGGGCACTCGGGTTTCTCCAGAAACGTATAGTGTTTGGAGAAACGCCTTTTCCCACGTTAAATGGAATAGCTTCTTCTAGGGCCAGGTTCATGTATGGGTCAGGATATTCCACGTTGAGCAGTCGCCAAGTCTCTACATTCTTCATGGGAGCCAGCAGCTTAACCAGTCTCATCTATTTCATTGCTGATGGGTTTTCCAGAATTCGTTTCATCGCCTGTAGAAATCGGGCTGCTTCAGCCCCGTTAATGATTCTGTGATCGTATACGAGGCTCAAGTTGAGTCTTGATCTTACCTCAATCTTTCCTCCGAAAACTACGGGCTTGTCCTCGATTGTCCCAACTCCTAGGATGGCTGACTGTGGCGGATTTATTATTGGAATGAAAGTGTGAACTCCGAGCATGCCAAGGTTTGTCACGGTGAACGTCCCCTTGGACACTTCTTCTATTGAGAGGGTTTGAGTTCTTGCTTTTTCGGCAAGGTTGGCCAGAAGCGCTGGGATTTCATAGAGCGATTTCTGGTCTGCGTTGGGAATTACTGGGACTATCAGTCCTTCTTCAAGGTCGACGGCGACTCCTACGTTGACGTTTTTGAGAATCTTGATTTCTTGATCTTCAATTGTTGAATTCACAATCTTGTGCTCCCTGAGGGCTAACGCTGCTGCTTTGACGATTATGCACGTGTAAGTGAGGGAGGCTCCTGTCTCTTCTTTGACCTTGATTGAGAGTTCTTTGCGGAAGTTTGATGTTTCAGTCATGTCAACTTCTGTTATCACTGTTGTGTGCACGGCGGAATTGTAGCTTTGTGACAATCGGTCGGCTATGGTCTTTCTCATGCCAACTAGTGGTATGACTTCAGCTATCTCGACTCCTTCCTTCGACAGAGAAGGCGCTGATGGACCCGTGGTTTCCACTTTTGCGAGGGCTCTTAGTACGTCTTCTTTGACTATTCTGCCCTCAGGTCCTGTCCCGGTGATTTTTGTCAAATCGATTTTTTGCTCTTCAGCGATCTTCCTAGCCAGCGGCGAAATCCTCACCCTTTCAGTAGAAACCTCATCCTCAACTGGCTTCGGAACTTTTGTTTCAGGCGTCTTCTCAGAGATTTCAACTTTGCTCGCATTGTCCTGTATTGATGAGACATCTTCATTAGGTTCACCGATGATTCCCAGCAGGCCAGATACGGGGACAGTTGCACCCTTCTGCGCTGTAATCTTCAGAAGAACGCCGGATGCTGGAGCTTCCAATTCGCTAGATATCTTTTCAGTCTCTACTTCAAGAAGAGGTTCTCCTTTCTCTACACTTTCTCCTTCTTTCTTGAGCCAGTTTACAACAGTCCCTTCTTTCATGGTGAGACCGAGCTTAGTCATGATCACTTTGGTTGCCAATTTCTGCCCTCCCATAATCTCCGATGATTATCATTTTATGAAGCATTTCTTGCACTGATTTGGATAGTAGGTACTATACAGTAACATAACTGTTTTGCAGAAACTCGATTTCTTTGTTGCACTTTCAGTTTGGATCAGCGCGGGCGCTTAATACATCGCGTTGCAGAGCAGACGCAAGACTGTTGCTTGATGTATATCGATGTACGGACTAATGCTTATTTTCTCAAAAAGATTGGAAAGATCAATAGCGAACAGAATTGACGTAAGATTGCTTTGAACAGGCTCGTATTAATCCTATGGACGTGAGCAAGAAAGAGTCAAGCAAAGTCAGCCCACATTCGTGGGTAGCCGGGTTTTTTCGAGGTAACATTGCGGTAATTGCGGGCAGCACTGCGGTGAACGGGTTCGGAACAGCATTAGTCAGCACTTACATCGCAAAATACTTCGTAGGCATCGGTGGCGACCCTTTTGAACTCGGTATGATGACATCATTGTCAGCCATAATCCAGCTTTTTGTGTTTTTCGTCGGCGGCCGGATTGCAGACCATTATGGTAGGAGAAGAGTGATTGTTCTCGCAGCGTTCTATGCGGTACTCTTTCCTGTACTGTATGTACTGATTCGGGACTGGCGAATTTTCCTTGTCGCATCCGTGATGGGAGCTTTCGGATCCCTTTCAAGTCCGGCAATTCACGCAACAGTCGCCGATTCGATTGCGCCCGAGAAACGAACCACAGGAATCTGCACGCTCCAAGTTTTGTCTTCCTCGCCCACGATAGCCTCCCCTTTGATCGCGGGGTACCTCATAGAAATCTATGGACTGCAGAGCGGCTTCAGGCTGGCCTGCCTTTCTGCAGCTGCGACAGCGCTTGCTTCAGCGCTTATCCTAACTCTGTTTCTCAGAGAAACAAAGCAGAAGGCAAACATAGAAGATCCCTCCGCAGTATCCAACACGTTTTCAGTGAAGAACCACACCGGACTCTCTCAAGAATCTTGGAAAACGAGTGTATCAGCGCTCCTTTTTTCATACGGACTCGTCGCGTTTGCCAACGCACTCGTCGGAAGTTATTACATTCTCTACGCCACCAATGTCATAGGTCTTGGAGAGCTTCAATGGGGGATCATCGTCAGTTTACAGATCGCGGTGGTTACGCTTCTCAAAATTCCGGGAGGATGGGCTAGCGATAGGTTTGGAAAGAAAAAGGTTATGATAATCTCGATATTGACGTGTATCCCCTGTGTCGTGATTTTCACATTCTCGCGGTCATTCCTCCAAGCCGCCGTTGCAGTAATCATGCTCACGGTCGCAGGGATGTACTACGCTCCTTCTCATGAAGCTCTTCAAGCTGATCTCACGCCCAGAAAGATTAGAGGAAGAATAACTTCCTTCTGGGACATAAGCAGCGCAGCTGCTACATCGATAGGAGCACCGTTAGGGGGCTTCATTTTTCAGACTGTCAGCCCAGCAGTTCCATTCTATCTTTTTGCTGTCGTCGAATTAGCAGCGGCTCTGCTGATTCTCATAGCAGTAAAGGAACCCAAGAGAGCAGAAGACTAACGAAAGTGCGGGCTAATCCTTTGGCGCTATTTTTATATCTTGTCCTGTAACGTCTATTTGTTGAGGAATCACCGTGGTCTTCGGTCTAACTCGGCGGTCCAAATACCAGGAGTTGCAGAAACAGAAAGATGAGTTAATGGCATACATGAATGTCTTGACCGGCGAGGTTGGAACTCTCCGAAAAGAGGTTGCAGACCTAAGAAAGGAGACGAAGACCTCTAAGCAGAGAGTCTGGCAACTTCAACAAGACATAAACATACTTCGTATACAAAAGGAAGGGCTCGCAAATTCCATCGAAATCCTCACTAAAGAAAGGGAAATCTTTCAAAAAACAATTGAAACACTTTGTCAAGCCACGAGGAAACAAAAGCACAACCCACAGTTTCAGCAATGAAAATCGTTCAAGAACAAAAGAGTAGTACGCGATACTCAGTTTTTTTATTTCTAAGGGTCCGTTGCAATGCCGCGTTGTGATTCTATGTTGTCGGCCTCTGCCCTTTCTTGTGTGCATTCCTTGTAACTTTGGATTGTCGAGTTTGCCCCGATCATTTTTACTTGTAATGTCAAAAGTAATGTGTGTGGTAACAAACAATGTTGAAAAACAGTCTGGACTACCGTTCAGAGCTGACTAGGCTCGTTTTTTGTAATGTCAAAAGTAATGTGCATAGTAACAAGTCACGATGAAAACGGGTTGGGCGCGTGCGTTGCGCGCTGTGGTTCAGGTCAGATAGCTGATCAATTTGGTTTGCCTGATTCTTCGTGCTTCGTCATAGATGCCTTGGGCTGAGTAGCCTAGAGGACTAAACATGTTTGCGGCTGATGCGTAAAGAAGAAGCAGATACTTCTTGAGATCAGAGTTCGTGTCTTTCTCAATGAGTTCTTCAGCAGTTACTCTGCGTTCATGACGTTTGTTTTCGGCGCTGGTGAACAGGAACCTAACGTTCTTTCCAGCTGAAACTTCGGCTCCCTCCCTAATCAACTGTTTTGCAGCAATGACCTGACTTACCATCTGTTTGTATTTCTTGGGGTCTTTGGAGAGGTGTTTGGTTATGATTAGATCCCATACAGAGATTTCGCCGTCCAGAAGCTTATTTCGATATGCCTGTAAAACTTTGAGGGCTTCGGGAATCCTCTCGACGAACTCGCTTGGACTCTTTGCCTGCGCTAAGACTTGAAGCATCGCCGTCTGGGCATCATAAACAAAGGGGGGAGTATCTCTGCGGCGAACTTCTAGACCTCGGACCTTGATCTTGCCGTTTTCCATGACCCCGTAGTAACGGTTCAGCACGCCCACATTCGGATGCATCTTGGAAGGGAGAAAAACAATCCAGTTGTAATGGCCCTCAAAGCTCAACGGAATGCCTGTCTTCTCATGAATTTCTCTGCAAAGCTCATTATATTCAGCAGTAGAGGCATGTTTTTTCTTGAGCCACAGGGAATCGACGATTCCATGGATTACTCTGAAACCTTTTTCTTCAGCAGTTCTTGACGCTTGCAAAAATGCTTCTCTGCCATAGGCGCACACTCCGATGTGGCCGTCCACGGTTCCGAACCTCGCGTTTCTATATCCAAGATACCCGAAGCATGTGACCAAAATCCATTTCAATGCAGTCTGACGATTGTCATAAACGTCCTTCAGTTTCTCGTCATGAACCTCCGACCTCAGCTTCTTGTAAAGCAATCTTTTTCTGATGACAGGGTTCAACGCTTTAGGCACAATTCCTATGCGTTTTTCGCAGATATGGTAACCCAGCTCGGGGATTCGCAGTTTTGAGTCTGGACAGCATTTGCAAAGAACCGTCTCGGCCGAAATGTTGTTCTTAACCATTACAGTTGGGTACATAGAAGCAAAATCGACTTCACCAACATCGCCATGAATGCCCACCTCTGGTTCGTACACGAATCCACCACGATCTCCAATGAGCAATTCGATAGCTGATTTGAACGCTTCAGGGATGCTTTTGTTTCTGGGAATCAGAACATTGTTCTTGAAGGCTTGGTAATATTCGATTGAAGACATGCTTGATCCAATTGACGATCTTGCCGCAACGTGCAATGAGACTCTGCAGGTTCGTGCAATTTCAAACAATCCATCAAACCCTGACTCAGCCAGAATAAACGTGTTCTTCAAATCCACGTGAACCCTACCGTACAAACGCCTAGTCGGAGCCCTATAATACGTCCGACCATAAGAAAAGAAAGTCCTTCCGCGAACGTTCTTTGCTGCAAGCGGAACATCATCCCTACCGAACACAAGGTCCTCAAGGACCAGGTTTACGGCGGCTCTGCTGACTAGGTAAGGGAAAAGAGTGGAATCGCCGCCTTTTGTCGCGATAATGTCCGGGTCGTACTCTTGCAAAGCATGCACTAGACGCAGTAGTTTGTCACCCTCGTTGCCTGAATCAATAACCACTTCGTCGTCGCCTAGGTTTAGCGTGATTTTGTCTATTGGGTCGCAAAGCTTTGCTATTTTATCCTGCTTTGCAACTTCCACTTCGAGCCTGCAAATTCTCAAAGGCGGAAGCACGTAATCAACGCTTTCAGCGGAATCTAGAAGATTATATTTGAGAACATCATGTTCAGATTCAACTTCAACAAACGCCAATGGGAAAACATCGTGGCTGTAGAAATACACTTGCTCATGTTTTAAATCGCAGTTAAAGACCTGATACTGCAAATATCTGCCAGCCTTCAGAACACTACGCGTGAAGGACGAAGCCATTCTGCAGTCTTTCAAAGTCACTTCCAAAACCAGGGATTCATCTACATCTGTTGCTTTGGTGAGGTGACTTACAAAATCCCACGCAAGGACAGCCTCATCAAAGGTGAGTTGGCTTGCCAGTTTTTCCAGGCTTTCCTGTCTTCCGGAAACGTAGACTTTTGGAACGAATCTGTCTGTTAATCTTGTTCTCTGGTCGTTCTCAGATATGATCCAGACGGCAAACTCGCCAAGTCTTGAAGGGTAGACGTCTAGTATCCATCCTTTCACGCGCCTAGGGTTGGATGGGTTTGGGTTTGATTGCATTGAGCTCCTTCTCGAGTCTGTTTAGACTTTTCTGCTGTTCTAGAAGGATGGACATGACCATGGGCTCAAAGACTTCTGGCCTAGTAGCGTTGCTCCCTGCAGAGGCATGGTTTCTGCAAGCATCGGTCAACTGTTCATAGGCTTCTCTGTCGTCCAAGCGAAGAGCCTTCTCAAAACCCTTCCATGACTGGAGTTCAATGTCCAAGGCGATGCGATAAGATTCAACCGTCTTCCCCATCATTGACCCGCTCGTCGAAATCATTTAACGTGAGGTTTTCAGAAGGAAAATCCGCAGAGCCCAGTCTGAACACTGGATGTTTTTCAAGAATAAACTGCTGCCCAACGCGTGAACCCTGCTTCTTGTGAATGGCTATTGCAACGTTTGATCTACCGCAGGCTACCGCATGGAAGAAAACGTTCCGCCGCGAATAATAGTGCTGTGGACAGGTTGCAAGAACTATGCTACTAGTCTGCTCAGCAAACCGTGAAAGATAGGTGGCGATATGCGTGAAAACATCTCTTGATTCTTCTGGCTGAATATCCTTGTCAAGATACAAACCCGTCAGATCTGACAATATCACAAACTTAACATTGAATCTTTTCACAGTTTCCTCAAGCTTCTCAAGAATTATCGCGGTCATCTGATGAGCCGTGAACGCACGAGAAATAAAGATACGCGACAAAACCTTCTTCGGGCTCAAACCATGCAAGCGAGCTAGCCGCGACGTATGGTATAACCGGAACGTGTTGCCGCCATCAATAAATACTGTGTTTGATTCGAGCCCGCCCAGTTGATAGGGAAGCTGGGCTTTTACCGCAAGCAACAGAGACAAAGGAAGAACAGAAGAAAGACCGTGCATTACAGCGAAGTCGCCTAACATGAAACCAGGGAACAGAGAATCAATGTTTTCCATGCGAAATGAAAGCAGCATCTTAGAGGAGACTGCCTTGATGGCCATATCTTGCGCCAAAATGGTTCGCTTCCTTTGTTTGATAGGATTGAAAAAGGCTTGTTCTCCACGCTATTAACAGTTGAGCCAGATCGAACCTCTAGGGCTACAGAGAGAGGAAAGTTAAAGTAAACGAAACCTGCGACAACCAATTGAGGCATTCTGTTGCCATTGAGGTAGCTATCTTCAGATTTCCAAGCGCGCTACAGATATTAGCGAGGTAGTGCACAAGCTGATACATTCTGAGGAATATTGATGGAGAAGATTATAGCCCATTGCGGAATCACGTGTTCTGATTGCCCGACCTTCATAGCAACGAAGACGAATGATGACGCTGAAAGGAAAAGAGTTGCTGAACTATGGACAAAAGAATACGGTCACCCGTTCAAGCCAGAAGACATCAACTGCGACGGATGCCAAACCAAAGGAACATGCGTCTTCAACTATACGAAAGTATGCGAGATCAGGAAATGCGGACAAGAGAGAAACATAAAGAATTGTGCTTATTGCGAGGACTACAAATGTGAAAGGATTTCGAAATTCCATGAACAGGCGCCAAAGCCAAAAGAAACGCTTGACCAACTAAGAAAAAGCCTAGGAAAGGACAGCAAGCATTAATGCGAAGATCCTGTCTAAAAATGCCGAAGTTACACAGGATATGCGAACGTAATTGGTATGTGTCATTCAGCAAGTATACCTCAGGTTTGGGCTGGATATCTGGAAGATCTATTCAGAGGCTCTTGGCAGATTGCTAAACAATCTAAATAGACAAGGTTTCAGGTGGACCGGGCGGGATTTGGACCCACGACTTCCGCATTGCGAATGCGGCGTTCATACCAGACTGAACTACCGGCCCGACTTTCTTTCGGAAAAGAACCTCGACTGAGAAACGATATAGGGCTTTCGGTTTCAGTTTCTTTAGGGATATAGTCGAGGATTGAGTCGAGGGCTTGTTCAAGGATAGCGCACGTTATAGAAATACAATGGCTACGTCTGCTTTTTTGCAATCTCCATGCTTCTGCTGCTCATTGAAGGACTCAGAGGATTCTTTTGAGGTAAGTGCATCCCGTCACTTTTTCTATTCCAGCGCGCACTCTATCAACATTATGTTGAAGGAGCAGAAGCGTGCGCGCTATCTATGGTGGTATATGTCCTATCAGAATCCATACACCAGCCATGTGGTAGTATAAAGTCGCACCGCCTTGTGTTATAGGTTGATTGAGTTGGTAATAGAAGTCTCCATCGGACCCCAAGTTTGCCGGTGGTGGTGCTATGTCTACATATGTCGCATTACCGTTTGCAATTGAACCAGTGAAAGTGCCATTTGCAGCATGCAAATTGCTAACTATTGCTACCGCTACTCCAGCAAAGAGTAGGATGGCAAAGCATCCAATCAATAATCTCTTATTCATTATTTTCACCTCTTCTTTCTATTGATTTCTCAATAGCTTTTTGCACTACAGGTTATCTCTTTTTTGTAATCTGCCAGGATACTTTTAATATAATTTATGAATCCTAAGTTCAGAATTTCCACTCTATTTGAGAAGCGCGCACTTGTTAGATTCGTTGCTGAATCTCAAATTCCACACATGCGCTAACAGGAGATGATCAACTTAAATTCTCCAATACTCTTTGGTAAACATGAATAGTGGGAGATAACGAGCAGTGAGACTGAGTTCTCTGGACATACTCAGGGGCTTGGCCATAGCGCTAATGGTACTTGCTAACAATGGAGTCTTAGCAGAGAGCAATTGGAACGGACTGACGCTGGCTGATTGTATCTTCCCGACCTTCATCTTCGTAGTGGGAGTGGCTATTCCTTTCTCCATCAAAGCAGAGCCAAACAGAAAATCTAAGCTGAGGGTGATAAGGAGAGCAGCTGTCCTCTTCATCTTAGGCTTTGCTCTGACTACCACTAACTGGAAGTTTGTGGCAGAAGGCTTGGGCGATTTTAGGCTGCTCGGTGTGCTCCAGAGAATTGCATTATGTTACCTCTTTGCGTCTATAGCCTACATCTATGTCAAATCGAAGTCAGGCCGCCTAGCTTTGGTGATAGCAATCCTTGTAGGCTACTGGTTAGTGATGGCACAAGCTCCTTTTACCGAGGCCGGCAACTTGGCAGCCCAGCTAGACAGAGCTTTGATAGGGCCCAGCCACATATATAACGGCGTATGGGATCCCGAGGGGCTGCTCAGCACATTGCCCGCCATCGCCACATGCCTGATAGGAGTAGCCGTTGGAGAAAGCCTGAGAGACAAAAAGCCTATAGAGAATTTGGTAAATGTGGGCTTCATAGCCATAGCCTTTGGCGCAGCGTGGAGCATAGTCTTTCCTCTCAACAAGAGCCTGTGGACTAGCTCATTCGTCTTGGTGTTAGCGGGCTTAGATATGCTGAGCTTAGCTTTGCTATCATTTGTGAATGAACGAATAAGCTCTCCGCTGGAGGCTCTAGGCACAAATGCTATCGCAATCTATTGCCTCAATTCAATCGTGAACATTTATTTTCCAGTCCCCATAGATGACAGCTTACAGCGTGCGCTAGTAATCTTGGCAGCTTGGCTACTGCTCAGCTTTGCCTTATACAAAAAAAGGATATTCATCAGAGTTTAACCGTGATTGCTTGTCAAATTCTTTGTTGAATCTCACCTGCCGTCAGCAGCTTTTGATGTTGTTTTCTCGTTGAATGTGGCCGAACATTCTTGCGAGAATTTGTTCTGTGATTCCAGCGCGCAAATCCTTTTTCTCTGGCTCAACTCTTCATTTTGATCTCATCTAGGTAGTCGAAGAGAAGTAGCCCGCATCCAGCGCACCTGTATGCTTTCTTTACAACGATGTTTTGTCCGTCAAAAAGAGGTTCGCCTTTGGTTATATCGTACGTTTTGTGTTCGCCAACGTGCCACCTCAGGTTCTGAAGAAAATGAAGATGCCCTTTCTCCATCTCCTTGCTGCATCTTGGACACTTAATGACCTCATTTTCATTCATGATTTGTTTCTCACCTTTCTCCTTCGGATCTTGCTCAGTGAGTAAGACACAAATCCGGTTACGAGGATGCTGTCACTTAAAAAGAGAAGGGACGCAATTTAGACCTTTCGGCTATTAATCTGTGGAGGTTGACAGGGTATACTGAAAGACAATAAGTTCGGTAGATCATGCTCAGAAGTTTTCCGATCAAAGTTGGATCTAGTTTCCTCTGTGTATCGCAATTTGCACTTTTTTTTCGTCCAATTGGGACTCGTGCCATTGAGCGTTGACATAGTCGGGGCCGACTCCCAGTTTGATGGTTTTCGTGCGCACTAGTCCTTGCATCTCCTGCAGGTAGGGCTGCAAGAGTTGGACGGTCTCGTCATCAATGTCTGAAATATAAACTGCTTCTAGCACATCGGTTGGCATGTATCCGAGTTCTTTCCTCAAAGCTTGTACCCTTCTGGCTAAATCTCGCATTAACCCTTCGCCAAGCAACTTTTGGTCGCGGTGAATATCCAAGAAGACTACGATGTCGTCATTGGATGCGGATGCCCATTCTTCGCCAGTGGTGTGGTCTTTGGCAGTTTTCTCGGAATATTCTACTGCTTTTACGTTTGCGAGTTCAAGAAGTAAGTCCTCGACGCCACGCAATGCTTCGCGGACACCCTGGTCGGCTCCTATTATCATTTTGTTGAGAGGCCATCTCCTCTTCAGCTTGGCATTCTGCCGGGCTGAATACGTGAGGGCCACGGCATTGAACAGTTTCTGAAAGACTTCTTCAGTTTTCTTATCACGAAGTTTCTCATCAGCCTTCGGCCACGGCTCCAAGTTCACTGTGTCGGAGAGAGTTGAATCGAAATTTCTGTAGACTTTCTGATGGAGGGCTTCACTGAGGTGAGGGGTGACTGGATTGAAAAGCAACGTTGTGGTCTTGAGTACGTGCCACAATGTTGAGTACACTGCAAGTCTTCTGTTCAGCGTTTCACTTTCGTCCGTCCAAAGCTCTTTCCTTACCATGGGCACGTAAAGTCTGCTTAGCTCTTCTATCACAAAATTCTCCATGGTTGCCAAGGCAGGGTTGAATTCTGAAGTCTCCAGCTTTGCGGTGTAAATACTTATCGTGTCTTGGAGCTTGGAGAGTATCCAGAAGTCGGCTTTTCTTAGAAGGTTTTCGCGTCTCGCTCTCTCGAGTGTGTGTTCCTTTGGGTCGAAGCAGTCGAAGCGAGCGTTCTCTGCAAAGAATCGGTTCAAGTGGTACAACGTTGAGAGTATTTGGTATGTGCGCCGGCCCAGTTCTTGAGTGTCAAAGTCGTTGGCGTCGATTGGTGAGCATTTCCTTAGCATGTAGAACCTGCACACATCCGCCGAATACTGCCTGAGAACGCTGTTGGCTTCCAACACGTTTCCTAGGCTTTTGCTCATTTTTCTGCCCTTTGCGTCTTGTGTCAAGCCTTGAAAGAGAAATGCCTTGAATGGCGATTCAGACTTTCCAGTGAATATGACGTATTCCTGAAGAAGCCTGTTGGCCCATCCCCTAGTTTGATCTATGGCTTCAGTCAGAAAGTCTACGGGAACGTATTCTTTGAACTGTTCTTCAGTGAATCTTGCGAAGAAGGATGCTCCGCTGTTGTGCCATGTGTCCAGCACGAAGTCTTCCCTGCGCATTCTTCCTCCACATTTCTGACACTTGAAGAATATCTGGTCTACCCATGGTTTGTGCAGCTCGAAATGTTCGTTTGGTTTCTCCAAAGCCTTTTCTAGGAGCTCTTTCTTGCTTGCAACCGCGAGCTTCGTTCCACATTTCTCGCATTTCCAGATAGGCAGTGGAGCTCCCCAAACTCTTTCTCTCGAAACACACCAAGGTTTACCTTCTTTCAGGAAGGCGATAAATCGGTTCTTAGGGCTGTCATAATAGTACTCGACTTTTTCCGCCGCTTCCAAGATCTTGTCGTTCACTTTGTCAGTTCGGATGAAATATTCTTTCCTGGCTAACCATATCAGTTTGTGATGTGACCGCCAACATGTAGGGTACTCATGCCTTACTCTCTTTACGTTCACCAGCAGGTCTCGCTTTCGAAGCTCCTCCACAACCACTTTGTCAGCATCCCTCGCGAACAAGCCGCAGAAGATTCCGCCGTCCTTGGTGAACTTGACTTCATCATCGAAGGGCGCAAATATCGGAATGTTTCTTTTCATGGCGGCAAAGAAATCTTCTTCGCCATTTCCGGGCGAAAGGTGCACAACGCCCGTCGCTGTTTCTGTGTCCACGAAGTCTTCGCAAACTACAGTATGGACCAACGGATGACTTTTCTCCAGATCCAACTGTCGAGGAACGATGTCTTTGAAGCCATATTCGTACCTTGATTTCTCCAAGTCTTTGCCGACGCAGGTCTGGACTATTTCATAATTCTTTGTGCCTAATTCTTGCATGATGGGGGCGACGCGGCTTGTTGCCAGTATCCATTTCTCTCCTCCTACCTTAACCTTGGAGTATTCAGCTTCTGGCTTGACGGCGAGCATGGTGTCGGTAATGAGCGTGAAAGGCATTGTTGTCCAGACGAGGAAAAACTCGTTGTCCCTGTCACACAGCTTGAACTTGAAATACAGACTTGGATCCTCGACCTGTTGATAGGAACCCTCGTAACCAACTTCTGCGCTGCTGAGGCTCGTTTGGCAGCCTGGACAGTATGCGACTACGTAATGTCCCTCCTCCAGAAGGCCTTGATCCCATGCACGTTTGAGAATTTGCCATTCTCGTTCGATGTAGTCGTCTTTGTACGTCCAATATGCGTGGTCCTGGTCTATGAAAACGGCAAGGGTTCGATCCATCTCAACCCATTCTTGGTGGTATTTCATTATGGCTTTTTTGCATTCTTCTATGAACCTTGTTTCACCTATTCTCTCGAGAAGTTCCCGCTTGTTCTTCACTCCTAAGAGTCTCTCGACTTCCAATTCAACTGGCAATCCTTGGCAGTCCCAACCCGCCCAGAAAGGTATGTAATAGCCTTGCATCGTCTTCCAACGATAGCGAACATCCTTCATTGCCCGGCCGCGTGCATGTCCAACATGGGGAATTCCGTTGAGCGTAGGCGGCCCCTCGACATAACCCAACACACCAACATTATCCTTCTCTCTTAACGAGGCGAGGCTCTGCTGGATGCGGTTCTTTTCCCAGAATTCACGTATTTCTTTTTCAAGTTCAAGCGGACGATAATCTGCCGTCAAACCTTTCTCAGAAGCAGTCACGAATTTGGCGGTCACCTTTCATCACATTGCACCCGCAAACACTCCCAAATAGCTTCAGCACAATATAACCTTTGCTTACTCCTACTAAACTAGAAACAAACATAGGCAAATCAAGGAATTCGGCTACGCATTCAATTTCGTCACCGTGCGAAGTGCAGACAAGGTTAATTCTCGGACAGGTTTCAAGCACGCGCAAGTTACCGATTTGCTGTGGCTTATTCCAAGGGAATGGTTCGTCCTGTCCTGTCTCTTTTTGACTTTCCAAATTCGGCATGCGTTTCTCTCAGTTGCTTGGAATTGAAAACTGCCCCATCCTTGCAAACCCTGTATTTGCCTATTGTGCAGCTTCCACATAGGCCTATGGAACAACGCATTAAGCGCTCCAAGCTCGCTTCCATAAGTATTCGATGCTTTTCGGCTAGTTCGAAAACCCTTCGAATCATTTTCTCGGGCCCACAGGAGTAAATGATGTTGAACTCCTCTTCAGCGAGAATTCGCTCCACGACTTCTGTGCACAATCCAGTAATGCCGCAGCTGCCATCCTCCGTTGAGGTAACAAGCTTCGTTTCGGTGCCTTTCAGAACCTCTTCAAACCGATTCAAGAAGAGCAGCTCACTCTTGGTCTTTGCGCCCAAAACGAAGAAGCTCTTGTTCATTCTGGGAGCCAACCTCTTTGCCAGAAAGAACAGTGGAACAGTACCTGTTCCCCCAGCGACTAGAAGCACCCTTCCTTTGACCATTGCAAAGCTGTTGCCAAAAGGTCCACGTATGCCTAAGAGGTCACCTACGTTTGTTTTATGTAATGCTTCTGTGGCTTTGCCCACCTTCTTGACTGACACGGACACATGACAGTGCTGATCAGCATCAAGTATACTGAGCGGAATTTCGTCCACGCCTGGAATCCAAACCATCACAAACTGCCCAGGCTCGGCTTTTGCGCAACGCTCGTCTTTAAGAGTGAAGCTCTTGACGGTGGGGCTCTCAGTTTCAGCGCTCAGAACCCTAGTCATCCTCAGCTCGTTATTTGCGATGTGATAGACCGACAAAGTCTTCCAGCCTCTCAAACCCTTTAGTCTTCATGTATTTCTCCATGCCCTGCGTAATCTTTCCGAAAACATTTGTCCCCTTGAAGGAGATGGCGGTACCTACTTGCACAGCAGAGGCTCCCACGAGCAGAAATTCCACAGCGTCACGCCAATTCATGATGCCGCCGCATCCCATCAATGGCACCTTAACTCTTTCGTAGACATCATACACGCATCGTAAAGCTATGGGCTTCACAGCTGGACCTGATAGTCCCCCGAACTTGTTGGCTAGGACAGGCCCGCCAGATTCAACATTCACTGCCAAGGCCTTGATCGTGTTCATGATAGTCAAACCGTCGGCGCCAGCATTCACTGCTGCTTCGGCAACGTCTGCCATGCTTGTAACGTTAGGTGAAAGCTTGACAAAAACCGGCTTGCCAATTGAAGACTTCACTTTTTTTATGACCGCCTTAAGGAGTTCCTCGTCTTGTCCTATCTCTGAACCCGTATCTTTCACGTGGGGGCAGGAAACGTTGAGTTCTACAGCGTCCGCGCCGGCTTCCACGGCTTTTTCAGCAACCGCCTTGTATTCTTCAGCAGAGTAACCAAAGACGCTGACGATGAGGGGAACGCCAACGTTGACTCTTGCCGTATGAAGTTCCTTCACGTATTCTCTTATTCCAGGATTTGGAAGTCCCATAGCATTAATCAAACCGCAACTTGCCTGAACGACTGTGGGATTCGCGTAACCTTCACGAGGCTTGAGACACACGGATTTTGTGACAATGGCTCCAGCACCGCCTTTCACTATCTCCTTCAATGTTTCCGTCGAATAACCCAGAATGCCTGAAGCCAAAACAGTTGGGTTGCCAAGCCGCAAACCCGTCAAATTAACAGTCAAGTCGACAGCCTTCAAGTTTGTCCTCCGTTAGTGTCTTTTCCTCTGAGACCTGTATCTATCAGAACGTTGTTTCTGCGGAACAAGGATATATCTGCTTCCATCTCTCAAAGTTCCATAACATCAACAGGCAGAAAGTGAGAAGAAAGAGAAATGAGAAATCGTTCGTCTTTCTCAAGGGGCATGGATTGAAAAAAGACTGGGCGTTCCCTGCCGCCGGGGCAGCAAGGAAGTTAGGCCGTTTTCTTCTTCATGTAGGACCATGCTGCAAGGATAATGCCGATCAATCCGATAATTGCAACCAGACCCCAGAAGTACCATTTGTTGTCTGCGCTACCATAGATGTTCGTCCCGAATTTTTGCACTCCACCGAGTATTAGAGCTATGATGATCAGCAGTATGCCTAAAGCAAGAATCCTCTTGTCCAAATTCGCTTGTCGCCTCCTTCCTAAGACTATACAAATAGAAAATTAGCTCGGAGCTCAGACTATTTTAGCTTTTCCGTGAAATCGAGCATTGAATTCTTCCATAGAACCCACTGCAAACAGAACATTTCGACACGCAACAAAACACGCACAATTACAATCAAATCGTATAGAGGANAGCAAAATCGTGACATCTCGCTATTGACAGGCCTGCCAACCAGGTTGCGATATCTTATTAAAGACAAAGACTTGGTTTAGTTCACTTTGGGGAATGATTCGTGAAGGCGACACTGATCGCATGTTCTTTTGGCATACTGGCTTTTGACGAGGAAGACAAACTTCTCGACAAGTCTGTCTTCTCCAAGAACCCACAAATCGCCGCTAAAATCTTTGCGGATGTGGAGGAGGGCAAAATCGTCGACTCTGTTACCGTGGTGATTAAAGCCTTGATGGAGAAAGCGTACGGCACCTTCGTTTTCGAGAACCAAACCTTAGCAAAAGCTGTCGAGAAAAGCCTCAAGGCAAACATTGAAGTGAATAGACCCTCTTCTGCAGGCGACCTTGTTCGGTCCAGAATCGAAGAGTTCGCGATTGAAACTGGTTTCGTCAAAAATGGGGAACAATTCACAATGTGGATGCGTGACTTCGCGGTTGAGACTGCCAAACTGCGGGTCAAGGGTGCTGTAGAGAGAAGAGATTTGATAGTTGCTCAAGCCATTCAGACTCTTGACGAGCTTGAGAAGACAATTAACATGCTCATGGCTCGCGTGAGAGAATGGTATGGCGTGCACTTTCCAGAACTGGACAGGCTGTTGGAAAAACATGAAACCTATGCGCGCTTGGTAATGGAGCTGGGAAGCAAAAATAATTTCACTGTTGGGAGACTTGTGGATCAGGAAGTGCCCACAGTGAAAGCTGAAGGAATCGCCAAGGTTGCTGAGAAGTCCATGGGAGCATATCTCGCTGACACAGACTTGGTTCAGATCCAAGCCCTGTGCCGAAACGTGACACATCTTTACCAGCTGAGACAGGACCTTGAGACCTACATCGATTCAACCATGCAGGAAGTTGCACCGAACATGAAGTACCTGGTTGGATCTCTCCTAGGTGCAAGGCTGATAGCCGTAGCAGGAGGACTCATGAACCTAGCAAAGAGACCTGCAAGCACGATCCAGATACTGGGCGCCGAGAAAGCCCTTTTCCGTTCAATCAAAACCGGGACACGACCGCCTAAACATGGAATGATATTTCAGCACACGATGATACACGATGCCAAAAGATGGCAAAGGGGAAGAATCGCTAGAGCCCTAGCAGGAAAATTGGCCATTGCTGCCAGAGCAGATGCTTTCGGAGGAAGAGAGATAGGGCCCGAACTCAAAGCAGATCTTGAGAGAAGAATTGAGGAAATCCACCAGAAGTATGATCAGCCACCAATGATGCCGACTGCAAGAGCACGACACGAAAAACATGGAAGGGACGATCGGAGAAAGTTCAGGCGTGAACGTTAAAGTCAAACCACATCCTCTTTTTCAGGCTGTTTACCAAGTGATGCTTGAGGACAGTGCACAGAGACTCGCGACTAGAAACCTTGTGCCTGGAAGAAATGTCTATGGCGAAAGACTAGTGAGGTTTAAAGGCGTCGAGTACAGAGTTTGGGATGCATTCAGAAGCAAACTCGCAGCCGCGATGCTGAAGGGTCTAAAGATTGTTCCGATAGAGCCAGGCCACACAGTGTTGTATCTCGGTGCGGCCTCCGGAACCACTGTCAGCCATGTTTCAGACATCATTGGTGAAAATGGCTTTGTTTACTGCGTAGAGTTTGCGTCAAGGTCTCTGAGGGATCTAGTCGACAACGTGTGCAACTACCGATTTAACATGTCGCCAATCCTAGAGGACGCACGCATTCCAGAAAAATATGAAATGCTAATCACAAAAAAAGCTGACGACGTCTACTGCGACATAGCCCAACCCGAACAAGCAAAAGTCCTAGCAGACAATGCAGACATCTTCCTAAAGAAATCCGGCTGGATAATGCTCGCCGTAAAATCTCAGAGCATAGACGTATCAAAGACTCCAACTGAAATTTACGAACGCGAAGCCAGAGTCCTTCAGAAACGCGGGTTCCGTATAGAACAAATCTTGCACTTGGAACCATATGACAAAGCCCACGCCATGATACTCGCACAAAAACCAACGTAACAATGTGCCCAGTCAGATTTCAGGTACGCGTTCGTTTTCAGGTTTGGCTTGATTCTTTCATTTCACTTGTCATGACCTGTCTCATTTGATTCTAGAAGCGCCTTGAAGTGTAATATTCCACCGTTTATCTTTTGTGAGCTGAATTATGAAGTCGTGGTAATCACATTGTTTATATCCTTCAGTGCAAGGCTATCCTTGTGGGCTTTCTATGGCTTATTTGGGGAGAGAAACGTTGAAAGCCGCAGAAACCACATTGAAAGAAGCGGGTTTTGCTGTTTCTGAACAATGTCGCTCGCGGCCCAGCTGCTTCGATTTTGCAGCTCGAAGAGATAAATCCCTAATCTTCATAAAAGCTCAGCAAGATGTTGGAAGCCTCTCAAAGAACGACTCGACAGAACTGAAGGCCATTTCTGAAAGCTTCATGGCTCCATGCCTTTTGATAGGCGAGGAAGCACGCGAAAAACCACTCGAAGACGACACAGTTTACACGAGACAAGACATAATGGCCGTCACTACTAAGACTTTCGAGAATTTCCTGCTCCACGATATACGTCCGCTCATTCAAGCCAATCCAGGCGGATACTACGTGGAAATCGACGGCAAATCACTCAAACGACGTAGGCAACAACTTGGCTTATCAGCGGGCGAAGTGGCTGAAATCGTAAAAACGTCCCGAAGAACGATCTATGGGTATGAGAGAGGAATGGCCAAAGCGTCCGTCTCGGCAGCCTATAACCTCATTTGGACGTTGGGGATTCCCGTCGCGAAATCTATCAACATACTGGAGAAGCCACGCCACCAACCCAAATCCCGCATGTTGGCCACGGCAAAACTAATGCTTACACGGAACAGAATTCTAAGCAAGCTCCTGAAACGATGCGTCCGCTATCCCATAACGGCAGTAAGACGCGCTCCATTCGATTTCGTCATAGGCACTCAGCAAGATGGGATGAGGATTATCGGCGGAATCACAAATAGAAAAGAACCAGAACTGGAAAAGAGAGTTGACGAAATATTGAGTATCGGCAGAATAACACAGGCTCGCCCCATACTCATAACCGAAGGTGACGCCCCGGAAAAAGACATTCTCTGCATCAGCAGCGAAGAGGTCTCAAAAATCAGGACCCCAGAAGACCTTATTACCCGAATCACATAAGCCTGACCTGCTCAGATTTCCTACCATCTCTAACCCTCTTTGCCGGCTTCCATGATTTTCTCACGTAATCGGGATATTCCTCCAGTTTTTCACAGCACTCCTTCAGAAACTTCATCGTCCTAGGATCCGAAGGATACCCAGAGCCGAAATATCCAAGAGTCTTCGCCAACTCAGCAATTTCTGCATCACGTGCCACCTTCGCAAGTATGGAAGCTGCTCCCACAACAACGTAGTTCCGGTCAGCCTTATGTTCAGACACAATATCGACCTTGAGGGACATGCACTCCTGAATATGATGTTTGAACCGTTCTTCAACGACATCCGAAGCGTCAACATAGACCTTATCCGGCTTCAATGCTTCAATCACCTTAGCCATCGTCTGCGCTTCAAGATAATTCAGTTTGTGCAGCTTCCTCCCGCTGTTGACAACGACATCAACCTCTCTCGGCGAAAGCTTCACCAAATTCCAGCTAACAGCTATTCTTCGGATATCAACTTCCAAAGTCTCCCGTCGGTGAGGAGAAAGCAGCTTCGAATCCTTCACGCCAAGCTGCTTGAGCTCCTGCAAATCCTCTTCTCTGATCAGAACACCCGCAATAACCAGAGGTCCTATTACGGCGCCTCGTCCAGCATCATCCACGCCAGCAACAAGCATCACAATTCATCTCCCACGCTTCATTTTAGCCGCGAAGCTTTAACGCTTTGTTATCATCAGTCCCATAGAGGAACATGAGAGCCTCTGCGACCATCAGCAGATGCAGCTTCTCTCTGTTCACGAGTGTGACCAGATACAACTCAGCATCCTCCCTGACTTTCATGTCAGCGACAAGGTTGACTCTCAAATTTTCATGAACAACCGCTAAAACAAGCTTAGAACTTTCAGCAGCAGTTACCACAGCCTGCCTGAACTTCTCTGAGTAAAGCTCCATCGGTCCAATCTCATCAATGACGACTACATCCGAACCTTTTATGGCATTTAGTACTGCACTTACTCCTATGTTTTCCAGATCTTGAAGATTAACGGTGTACTTGCCGACTCGTGGACCCTTCTTCTGACTAACTTGAGCAAGCCAGCCTTTTCCACCTGTATTCAAGTCAGCAATCTCGAATCCTACCCTTATTCCTTCATGTCTAACCTCCTGGCTCAACATGCCCCCCACACTGAACCCATTCAGCCTCAAAGAATCGACGATTCTTCGTAAAACAGTCGTCTTTCCCACTCCGGGGCTCCCTGTCAACAACAGCAATCTTCTTTTCAAAGCAAACACTCATCAACCAGAAGTCTAATATTCGCCTAAAAGGGTTTTTTCGTAACCAGAAAATGGAACAGCATCAATCATGCCCAACATTGATTCGAAACTGGATTTTCCGATGGAATTGATCGAGGAGGGGAACGTCAAAGTCTTCGTTCCGAAACTCGAAGCCTTCGTAAAAAAACCATCAGACTACGCGCCTTCAAAAGCTCCCGTGTTCTACAATCCAGTAATGAAGCTGAACCGTGACCTAGCGGTCTTGGCAGTTCGAGCATACCAAAAAACAATCAACCACAAAATCACTGTCTGCGAACCCCTCACCGGCTGCGGCCTCAGAGGGATACGTTATGCGGTTGAGGTCAAAGGAGTGAAAAAAGTAGTGATGAACGACCTGAATGAACGTGCATACCAACTTGCCCGCCTCAACGTGTCTTCAAACGGATTGACAAGGAAAGCAACGGTCAAACATGTAGAAGCGAATTTGCTTCTGAGCTGTTACAGCGTTCCCCGCAAAAGGTTCGACGTGGTTGACGTGGATCCTTTTGGCTCTCCCGTACGCTTCCTAGACTCCGCCATCCGAGGCTTGCGCGATGGAGGCCTTCTGGCCTTAACCGCAACAGACATGGCACCTCTGTGTGGAGTTCATCCAAAAGCTTGCATAAGAAAATGTGGAGGAAAGCCACTTAGAACCGAGTATTGTCATGAAATGGCGATAAGACTGGTGGCAGGCTGCCTGGCAACGACTTCGGCAAAATATGATATAGGCATAAAGATTGTATTCAGCCACAGAGGAGAACACTACGTTAGAACGTATGCAACCATAAGCTACGGTGCGAAACAAGCCGACGAAAGCATCAAGAATATGGGGCACATGCTCCATTGCTTCAAGTGCTTCCATAGAGAACCACTAAAAAATGCGTTCGTGCCTCAATTCCCAAAAGCGTGCCCTGAATGCGGATNCAAGCTGAGCATTGCCGGTCCAATGTGGGTGGGCAGCTTGTTAGANGCGCNGTTCGTGGAACTCATAGGNAATGAGGCTAGTCGCTGGGGAGGCGGAATTTCACAGAAAGTTCAGGCAATGCTTAATGTGATCAAGACGGANGTGGGAGCCCCNATTTCATACTATGTGGTCGACAAATTATGTGACTCATTGGGTCTTCCAGTTCCATCAGTCAAGAAGGTCGCCGAACTCTTGAGAAACCAGGGTTTCCATGCTTCGTTTACACATTTCAATTCGAGGGGGATACGATCTAATGCTCCAGCAATGAAAATACAGGAAATTCTGCTAGATTTGTCAAAAGAAAAAGCACCGAAATAGGCCCGATAATACCATCTCGTATCGCCTTTCGATATATTGTTTTGCCTGAAATCTGATTAATATTATCACTTGCTGACAGCATAGGTTGGTGTCTGGAAATGAGCAGCATCAAAAGACTCTCAAGCCGAGACTTCCTCGCCTTGGCAGACATAATCTGGAACGGAGCTGTCAAGGTCAAGTATCAAAACCCAGACGCATGGTGACCTCATAACCTCGGCGACTGCTATTTTGCGTAACTGTCAATTGATCACGAAGGCCTTTGAACAATTCACACATTCTTCTCTTTCGAGAGATTACCCCGTTTAAGAAAGATGAAGGGTGCCTTGCGAAGGCGAGATCCCAGTCGAAAATTCATATTTCCAGTTACGGTGGATTTCTTCCGCACAATCCCTCCTTTTTTGGTGGTTTGGCAAATCCGGACATAGAACTTATAGCCCACGCGAATAGTTGATAGCACTGGACAGACAGACGCGGGATTTGGATCCTCTTGAACTTTGAGAATGTCATATTTCCCGACTCAGTAGGTTTCTGCTGCAGAAAATGTGGTCTTTGCTGCCGAGAACAACCAGCCGACCTTAGCGAAAGAGAGTATCAACAAATAGAGGCAAAAGGATTTACGGGTTTTTCAGTACATAGGGCTGCTGATGGACTGGAAGGCCTATTTATTCGCAGAAAGAAGGACGGAAGTTGTTTCTTCCTAACAAAAGATAATGAATGCAGAATTTACGATATTAGACCAGCAGGATGCAGGATACAACCTTTCACCATTACAGATTGGGATTATGAAAAGAACACGATAGAACTTGCCTTGCCAGCAGAATGCAGATGTAAAGGTATACTCGCCCATGGAGGAAAACTGCCAAAAGAAGAGATGGGACGAGCTGCACAGAATCTAGTGCAAAACATTCTGGAAATAACGGCAGAATCCATGGGACTCCCTATTACAGACAAAAGAGCTGCAGCCAAAATGAGGAGGCTAATAAAAGAAATGAACCAATTTATGCAGTCCTAAACAGAACAGCCATATTGGACCGATTTTTTGCCTGATTCTCATCAAAAATACTTTCTGTAATAATATATGAGGAAGGGTAAAAGTTCCTCTCCGTGCAGATCTTCTTTCCTTCTCTACTTCTTACTTATCGAGGAAGGTTATGGGTAGTGTTGCCCATAGTGAGTTGCTAGCGTCACGAGGTCTGTGACACTGATTATCCCATATGGGGGAGCTATGTCGACCAGCCGATCACCAAACCAACGATTTCATTCCAGTTAAGGAATTCCTCGGACGCAGAAGTTAGGACACGACACTGCTCTGTAACCAACTTAAAAAACACCTACACAAAGAGAACACGGACAGGTTCGCGGTTAAGGGAATTTGAAACGCTGACGAAATAGCTCCAGTAATTGGAGATATGCTTCGAGTTCGTATGTCAGAAAGACTGCTTAGTATTCCTGCGAAAGTGAAAACGAACTTGAAATACCCTGAAACGAACGTCAAATTCATATTTCGACTTCATAACCGAATTAAATATCCTTTGCCTGAATGAGGTGGCTATGGAGGAAGGCTATTGAGGCAAAATCCATCATTCAAACAGAGAAGAGCGCTTGCAACAAAAATAGGCAAGGTCTTCAAGAAAGACATGAGAGTATTGTCCAAGGAATCCCAAAATATCCTAGCAGATGATCTGGTAACCGCTTTCTTGAACCGGTTGAAAGTCCTGAAACATGTAAGCGAAAGCGAGCATGAAGTTAGCTTGAAGATTCATTTTTCAGATGAAAGGCTTGTCATCGGCAGCCATTCTGGTTGACCTGAGTCTTCAGTGTTGACGCGGATTCTGTTGTTCCGAATGCTTTTGCCGCAAACATGTTACGCTCCAGTGCCCGTCTCTGAACGATAAGACGTTTCGACTGGTACTGGTAGCCACATTCACACACGAACCCTGAAAACTCCTTCGTACGACCGTCTATAACGGGTTCCACCTTGGAAAGTGAAGAAGCGCAGCCTGTCTGGTGTTTATGAACCTTCCAAAGTATCACTAGCTCATCCAAGGTCAATGACTGCGGTTTCTTGGCTCGCGTTAAGAACCAGAAGCTGTACGCACCTAGAACGAACCAAAGAGCTGCCATAACCATATCTATCATTGGATATTACGCCGCCATGGCAATCAAAATAACGAGACCGCGTTATTTAACAAGTGTGAAGTATGAAAGTTGATGCACACTATCTAAATTTCTGTCCCGGAACAAAGGCCCAGAAAGCTGCGCAATTTACGCCGCAATTAATAGATACTTCTCTTGTTACTAGGTCTTAGGCTGGGAGTTGCTATGAAACGAGAAAAAGTGTTGGTGACCTCTGCGTGGCCTTATGTCAACCGTCTTCCTCATCTGGGCACGGTAATGCAGTGTCTTTCAGCGGATGTTTTCGCAAGGTATTGCAGGTTGAAAGGCGCTGATGTAGTGATGGTCAGTGGATCTGATGAACATGGAACTCCGAGCGAAGTCGAGGCAGTTAAACAGGGCATATCGCCGAAGCAGTTGACAGACAGAAACCATGCGAACATCGTCAAGTTGTTCAAAAAATGGGAGCTTTCTTTTGACAATTATACTCGCACCGAAAACCCTGTGCACAAAGAGTTTGTACGTGAACACTTGATGAAGATCTATGAGAACGGCTACATTTTCAAGCAGGAAACGGAAATGCTCTATTGCGAGAACTGCAAACGTTTCCTGCCCGACAGATACGTTGAAGGGAAGTGCCCATACTGCGGCTATGAATGCGCCAGAGGCGACCAATGCGAATCCTGTGGAAGACTTCTTGAGACAACGCTTCTTGTCGAACCATACTGCGCAATCTGTAAAGGAAAACCCATCATCAAGAACACTACCCACTGGTACTTTGACCTCCCGAAATTCTCAAAGCGAATTATCGATTATCTAAAAAACAATAAACAGCTGCCAGATAACGCTAGGAACTTCAGCCTGAACCTCGTGAAGGAAGGGTTGAGGCCTAGAGCAGTCACGAGAGACGTTGGTTGGGGAATTCCTGCGCCTTTTCCAGGAGCCAAAGGTAAAAGCGTGTACGTTTGGATCGAAGCCGTTTTAGGTTACGTTTCAGCAACAATCGAATACTTCAAGAAAAGCAACGAACCAGATAAATGGAAAGATTACTGGTTTGATAGCAAAGCAAAGACCTTCTACTTCATCGGCAAAGATAACATTCCTTTCCACACTGTTATCCTCCCTGCATTACTGATGGCTTCGGGAGAGAATTATAACTTACCGTGGAATGTTTCGACAACAGAGTTCCTGCAATTCAAAGGCCAGAAATTCTCAAAAAGCCACAGAATAGGAGTAGAAAGCGACGAAGCGCTAAAGCTATTCCCCGCGGACTGCTGGCGTTACTACTTGATGTCGACGAGACCTGAAACCAAGGATTCAGACTTCACTTGGAAACTATTCATCGAAAAAATCAACGGAGACTTAAACGACACATTCGGCAACTTCATTCACCGCACGCTGACCTTCATAAACACACAGTTCGGCGGAAAAATCCCCAAGTTTGAACCACCAGATGCAGACGCCGAGCAAACTCTCAACACCGTAAAGGAAAAAGTGCAGAAAATCAGCGACGAAATTCNGAANTGCAGGCTGCAGGCCGCAGCAAACATGGCAACAGGGATAGCNCGCGTTGGAAATCAGTATCTAAACGAAAAGGAACCGTGGAAGCTAATGAAGACAAATCGAGAATCCGCCGCAAACATACTGAACACGGCGGCCCAAATCGTGAAAACATTGTCCGTCGTAACGGCTCTATTCATTCCAGCCACTTCTGAAGAAATCTGGAAGACGCTCATTCTGCCAGGCACGATTCAGCCGCAAATGTGGGACGAGGCTTTGAACAGGCTTGAAGCTGGCCACCTGATAGCGAAACCAACGCCATTGTTCAAAAAAATAGATAGCGACGAAGGAGAACTCGAAAAAAGCCTGCAGAAAGTCAGAACGAGTTTGGCCGAAACCGATTGAAGAGACAATGGACCGTGGTTCAGTGCAATTGAAAATAGATATGCACGTGCACAGTCACTTTTCAGCGGATTCATCGATTTCGCCTGAACAACTCGTTTTTTTCGCGAAGCAAAAAGGCTTAAACGGTGTGGCCATAACAGATCACGACAGACTTGATGGTGCAAGAACAATAGCCAAAGAAACGGATCTTCTCATTATCCCAGGGATCGAGGTTGCAAGCACTCATGGACACATCGTCGGATTAAATGTCACTAAGCCTGTTTCTAGCAAACTGACACCTCACGAGACCGTTGAAAAGATCCATGATGCAGGCGGCTTAGCGGTCGCATGCCATCCTTTTGGCCTGTTCAAGGGAGGCCTGGGAAACCTCATTGACTCCCGATTTGACGCAGTGGAAGTGATAAACTCTTCAGCGATTCCATTTGGTTACTCGACGAATCGGAACATGAGAATCGCCGCTCGCCTAAGAAAACCCTGCGTTGGCGGGAGCGACGCTCATTACGGTCCAGAAATCGGATGCGCCTTCACCATAATAGAAGCGGAACCTAACCCGGACGATGTTGTCAAAGCTATTGGCGAAGGCCTCTGCGAACCTTTTGGCAAGGCAACACCCTTCCAAATCAGACTGAAAAGAATGATAGAAAACAACAAAAGAAGATTGACATTCGCATTGAAGAAGCAGGATAGAAAATAGATTCACATGTTACATTTTTCATCGGCAACACTAGGCATTACTGATAAAAAGGCCAAATGTTTGTTGGCCTTTTCAAAATGTCTAGGAGACTAGTCTGTGGATGGGTTTGGTGTTTAGGTTTTTTCCATTTGGTATAGGAGCAGGTCAAGGTTCAATGCTTTTTCTGGTTCGGCATAGGGTTCTAGGTTGAAGAGATGGGGAGCGATTGTTCCGAATGTACTGGGAAGGTGGGGAGAATTGAGGCCTGTCATCACTAGTGTGACCTTAAGTTTGCCGTTTTGCTGCGGGTTCACTCTTGCGCCCCAGATGACGAGAGCGCTGCAGTCCATCATTTCGGTAACTATTTCTCCTACGCGATTTGCTTCCTCGAGTGTCATTTGGTTATCGCCAGTGACATGAACGAGTGCTCCCGTGGCTCCTGCATAGTCCACGTCAAGCAACGGTGTTCTCAACGCATTGCGAACAGCTTCTTCAGCCCTGTTGGGAGCATCGGATTCACCGACGCCGACGACAGCCATTCCTCCGCGGCTCACTATGGTTTTGAAATCCGCGAAATCCAGATTGATTAGGCTTGGAGTCGAGATGGTCTCAGCGATGCCTTTAATCATGTTTGCAAGCACTTGATCGGCAACTCTGAAGGCTTCCCCTATGGGCAGCTGCGGCACGAGTTGCATGAGCTTGTCGTTGTCTATGACCACAACGGTGTCGCATTTTCTCCGCAACTCAGTCAATGCAACGGCTGCGTACTCGTCTCTGCCCTTCTCTATTCTGAAAGGCGTGGTCACGACGCCGACCGTTATTGCTCCCTTCCGTCGGGCTATGTCCGCAACGATAGGAGCAGCACCTGTGCCAGTTCCACCGCCGAGTCCGGCAGTTACAAACACAATGTCGGCGTTTGACAATGCGTCTTGAACTTTTTTCTTTGATTCTTCGATTGCGGCTTTGCCGAGTCTTGGATCGCCGCCAACGCCAAGTCCCCTAGTAATTTTTTCACCTATGAGTATCTTCTGATTTGCCTTCGACGCGTTAAGGTGCAACGCATCGGTGTTTATGGCTATGCATTCGGCGCCCGTCGTGCCGGCTTCCATGAGCCTCGTAACAGTATTGTTTCCTGCCCCACCTACTCCAACAACGACAATTCGACAGTAACCTGGTTGTCTGATTCCCTCGTTTCCAGTAAAATGCCAAGTGTAATTCACAGAGCCTTCACTATCGCTAGTCTTAGCCAACCTGACCCCTCCGCCACAACTCATCACTTACCAAATCACGGATGGCAACTCGAATAGCCTCTGCTCTATTCGGGTAAAATCTTTCGTCCACGAGCTGATCCAGAGCTTTTAGATATGTTTCAGGCACATAGAGAGTTATTAGTTTCAACTGTCTCCCTCCAAGGCAACTCTCACAACCCTGCTTCTAGCTTATACTCCTCTATAATATACTGTGAACATGCTGTAAATATGCTGAACCCTATCTCTTTAAAGCTTATCTATATTCTCTCACATGTTTCTGTGAATTCGGTTGAGAGGCGGCCTTCATGTTTTTATTTCTTGCTGCCGCATTTAACGTGGTGCAACAGAAAGCGATGCTGGTCTTCGTCAAGAGCTTCGGATGCTCAATGAATTTGGCAGAGGGTGCCGTCCTAGCTGGCTGTCTTCGCCGCGCAGGCTACGAGCTAACAGATTCCCCTTGTTCCGCTGACATAGTTATCCTGAACACCTGCGCAGTAAAAGGACCGACCGAGGATAGAATAATTGAGTATTCTAGACGAATACCTGTGGGGAAAAAGTTGATCGTTGGTGGTTGTCTACCAATAGTAAATTTGGAAAGGTTGGAGAGAGAAGTGGCGTACGACGCCGTAGTCGGTCCAGCAGCCGGTAAGCACATCGTGGAATTGACAAGGCGAGTCGCAACGGGTGAGAAAATCTTTTCCGTCGAACAAGACTTGTTTGATCTTCAGAGCCTTGATCTTCCGCGAGTCGAACCTAGCTCCGCAATAAGCATAATTCCTGTGAGCCAAGGGTGCCTTGGTTCATGCGCCTATTGCTGCGTAGTGGCAGCGCGAGGACATCTGAGAAGCTATAGCGTTGAGGATGTCGTGAAACGGACAAAGGAAGACTTGGCCGCTGGTTTCAGGGAATTTTGGATTACATCACAAGACACAGGCTGCTACGGAAAAGATATTGGAACGAATCTAGCTGTCTTGCTTCGCAGTATCTCCAATATTGATGGAGACTTCAGAATTCGAGTAGGCATGATGACAATCAACCATGTAATGGAGATTTTGGAGGAACTTGTTGAAGCTTTCCGAAACGAGAGAGTCTTCAGATTCATTCATCTCCCATTACAGAGTGGTGATGATTTCGTCTTGAAACGCATGCGACGACAATACTGCGCAAAAGATTTCGAAAGAACAGTAAGCACATTCAGGGCAAAGTTCCCTGAAATCACGGTAGCGACCGACGTTATTTGCGGCTTTCCAGGAGAAGATGAAAAGGCCTTTCAGCAAACTCTGCGTCTCATAGAAGAAGTGCGGCCCGACATAGTGAACGTTTCGAAGTTCTTTGCGAGACCAAAGACGGCAGCAGCCGGAATGAAAAAGGATCTTGTTCCCCCGCAAGAAATCAAAAAACGCAGCACCCAAATGAGTATATTAGCCAGGAAACTGGCGAGCGAAAACAATCAACGCTGGAAGGGCTGGACAGGAGAAGTACTCATCGATGAAGCGGGAAAAACTCCAGGTTTCGGAGTTGGTCGAAACAATGCATACAAACCAGTTGCAGTTAAGAACACTGCGAAGCTCATAGGCCACTTCGCAAACGTTAAAATATCAAAAACCTTCCCCACGTACCTTGAAGGCATCCTCACTCAATAAGATATTTAGGACAAGGCGCTTCTAATACTTCTGGAAGATGAGAGATTGACTGAGGAAAAAATGGTTGAGGTCGGAGTGGTAGCGCATTTCTTCTCAAAAATCGACGTGGCTATCATCGAACTCAAAGCAGCTTTGAATGTGGGAGACACGATAACCATCAAGGGACCTACGACCGATTTTGAACAGACCGTGGATTCAATACAGATTGAACACGAAAACGTTCAGACAGCCAAATCTGGCCAAAGCGTAGGTCTGAAGGTCAGACAACGCGTAAGAGAAACAGATGCTGTGTACAAGAAAATATGATTCCTTTTTCTTGAAGGACAAAAAAGGCTGATTTCCTGGCAAGGATGAAAATCAACTGATGAATTTGAGAATATAATCGTTTACGGTTTGCAGGAAAGAGTCCTCAAGTTCCATGCCGTAGTGTTCTGCCAAGACAAATATTATGTAGAGAACGTTCGATAGTTCTGTGGCTAGTGCCTCTTTCGCTTTGAGTCTCTCAGAGGGCTCCATACCTTCCAGTCTCTTGACCGCGCTGGCAACCTCTCCCACCTCTTCCAACAGATCTGTAATCATGACAAATGGTGTCCAAGCTTTGCCCCGCGCCCGATCGAGGTTGTCATTGATTTTTCTGAAATTCTTCCAACAAACATGCTGTGCATCACGCAAAGTCAACGACACATAAACCACAAGCTGCAATCTGCAACTCAAGCCAATTAATGGTTTTCTGCTAACAACCCCTGAAACAGAGGATATCGCACGCGCTTATCACACCCTTATGCAGAACGCCAGCCAACTGGTTTCTTTCTATTTGATGTCATTTCAGGGATTGTGATGCAGTCTTTAATACAAGGTCCAACTAATAATGCATACTAGTGATATTTCTTGAAAGATATTGAGTTGAAGTTGATTTCTGAACTCGTGAGAAATAGCAGGAGGAGTGACAGAGAGCTTGCAAAGACACTTGGCGTCTCTCAACCAACTGTCTCAAGAATAAGAGTGAGGCTTGAGAAACAAGGACTCATAGATTACAGTGCAATTCCAAATCTAGCTAAGCTGGATTTCGAAATAATCGCAGT
>JGI26339J46600_10000056_pt1 | contig 36563 bp, 31 predicted proteins | sample BogFormECP12_OM1_FD_46600 | JGI IMG/M metagenome (IMG submission 46600) | reverse complement strand
CGGCGGCGCCGGCTACTTATTCTTCCTTAAGCTTGACGGTGAGCGATACCGCCAATGCGGCCGTGCCCTCAGGAAACTCCGCGCCATCGACCACGAGTTTGCTGGTTAATCCTCAACTCACCGTGTCGACCAATCTCTCGCCAACGCCGTGGCCTGACGCCGTCCAAACTCGACCTTACGGATTAACCAGCGGTTTTGGGTTGGGTTGCACGGGAGGCGCGGGGAGTTGCACCTCCATGATTTATACCGCGGCGGGCGGTCTGGGGGCCGTGGGAGGGTATACGTTCCCGACCACCAGTAACATCCCAACTCCCATCGCTTGCACCCTTGCAAGTCCCACGCTAACGTGTGCCACTACCCCGGGAAACCCCATCACCCAGGCGCCCGCCACTTACCATCCGACGGTCACGGCCGTTGACGTCGCCAACGCCGCCACGCCGGCGGCCAACACCACCAGCGATCCGGCGAGCATACGTCCTAACACCGACACCTTGAACGTCCGTCCGGAAATAAGCTTCACGCCGCCCGGATCTGCGCCCGATGCTGTGAACGGCAAGAGCTACGGTACAGACGGCAGCACCTTCGGCCTGACCGGATGCACGCCCGGCCCCGTTTGTGCGACCCTCAACTACGTCATCAACAATGGCTTGGGGAATTACATCGATCCTGGTACGTTGGCAACAGCCGGACCTGTAGCCTTTGCAACTTGCCACTTCGCGGTGCCGCATACGCCTGGCGTCCTGACAGACACCTACAAATGCAGTACGAGCAGTGTTTCGCAGGGTGCTGGAGGTTACGCGCTCACGATGTCCGCCTCTGACACCGGAAACGCGGCCGCCCCAGGCGTTACCAAGAGTGATTCGGCCGCGGTCCCCCTGACTGTGCACTCGGCACTGAGCCTTGCCGTGACGAATCCGCCGGGCGTGACTACCACATTCCCGGACGGAGTTGTTCACCGCGATTACGGCGTGACCACGGACACCTGCGCCCTCGGGCTCAATTCGTGCGTTCCAATCACCTACACCGCGTCTAACGGGCTGTCGGGTGTCGGGGTGACTTTCACCGCATCGGGAACCAGCAACATACCCGGCGCAAACTTCCCAACTGGGTTTGCCTGCCCGGCACTGGCGGTCAACCCCTTGAAGTGCTCTGCTTCCCCCATCGGCTCCGGGGTGACCCCTGGGAGTTTCACTCCAAGCGTGGGCGTCACCGACGCGGGCAATCTAAGTACCCCGACCAGCTCGCAGACCATAAACAACATCAGCCTCCTCGTCCACGCCGAGCTCACCTTGGGCGTGAATCTTTCCCTTCCTCTCCCCGACGGCGTTCCAGGGCGCGATTATGCCGTGACAACCGATACCTGCGCATCGTCAAGCCCCTGTGTTCCGCTGAAATACACTGCGACCACGGGGCTTGCCAACAGCTACACGATCACTCCCAGTGCTGGAACATTTCCGACAGGTTTCCACTTCCCCTGTACGGTTTCTACGGCCAGCGTGCCCAACGACACCCTGAGCTGCTCTGCCGCACCGATTAGCGCTGCGGCTGCCACGGGCCCGTACACACCCACCGTGGGAGCCACCGACACGGCCAATGCGACCACCCCTGCCGCGACGCCTGGCACGGATCCAGCGTCTCAGCGCACGACGGACAGCCTTACCCTCGATCCCGAGATCGTGATCCAGAACGCATCTAATCTCCAGTTGCCTAACGGGCAACTGAATCAGCCCTACAGCGTGCTGTTTACTTGCCAAAACCCACTGGTTACGGGAACCTGCGGCGGAACCGGCAGCCCGGACAACGCGGCGGCCGTCTACACTTGGTCGGCCAGCAGCAATACCATTACGGGCGTCGGTTCCTCTTTCCCTGTGGCCCCTCCAACCCCAACGCCGCCGCTTCAGCCGACCTATGCCGCAATCTTCTCCGGCACACCGACCGTTGCCGGTTCAGGTGAGAATGTCACCGTTGGCATCAGAGACAACGGGAATTCCACTACACCGTCTTGCGTGACGGCATCGACTTGCCCCACGAGTCCAACTTTCAGCGCCAACATTTTGACGTCCGATGCTTATGTGGGTGCAAACGGCAGCAACTCGGTGGATGTGTTCGGTACCTCGACCGGCGCGCCCGTGTTCGGGTCCACGATTACCCCCGGGGGAGGGGCGACTCCAAACTATGCGGCCGCTTCCACCAATGGAACCGATATGTTTGTTGCGGACCCGGGTGCAAACCAAGTCTACATTATTAATACCCCATCTGCGGTGATTACCAAGACAGTTACCCATTTGCTGGGGCTTTCCAACACTGCCGGCGACACTGCGGCTGTGGCGGTGGGCCCGCAAGCCATCCCCACATTGGGAACCAGTCCTGACGACGTGTATGCTTACGTCGCCAACGCTGGCACCGACGACGTGCAGATAGTGGACGCGAACCCAAGCAGCGTTAACTTTGGGACCACGACCGGGACCGGCGGTCCTATTACCTTTACCGGCGGTCCTTACGTGGGTACCGGCGCCAGCGACCTCAAGGTGGCGCCCACGTTCTTCGTAGGCGGCGTGCGAAAGACCCACGCGTACGTCGTGAGGCCGGGAGGCGATGAGGTTTGCGTGTTCGACGCGGAGCCTAGCAGTGGAACCTTTAAGAGTCAGATCACTCCCACCACCCATAACGCTGACAATTGCATTGCGCTGGCCTCAGCGTTCGGGGCTGCCAAATTCATTGATGTTTCCCCCGATGGCCTCTATGCCTTTGTTACCGTGACAGACGGGACTACCCACGGTTATCTGAAGATCATCGATACGGACCCTAATAGCGGCACGTTTGAAACCCTGCTCCACACGTTCGACCTCACCACTTTAGCGACGCCGTGCACGATACCCGCTGGAGTTCGGGTCTCGCCCGATGGCCAGACGATCTGGGTGGCATGCCATGAGACAGCCACTAACTCCCAACTCGTGCCGTTCTCAACAGCTCTGGTGAACACGACGCAATTCAACGCTTTGACCGCCATCCCCACACCCAGCCCTACCACTGACTTTCCCATAGGCATGGCTTTCCGGCCCGACGGAGCGTTAGGACTGGCAACACTCTCCGGTACGAACTTCCTTCTCCCCTTCACCCCACCAACGACTGCGGGCACGGAGGTAGCCACTACGGGCGTCACAACACCCTTCGGCCTCGACCACATCCCGAACGCGGTGCTGCACATTACGACGACGGCGCTACCCGCGGCCACAAACAGTGTAGCCTATAAGTCTTCGATCGTGGCGGCTGGTCCCAACCGGTACTATACATTTACGGATATCACACCGGCATCACCCGGGCCGACTCTTGCTGCCCTCGGACTTACCCTCAGCCCCGACGGAGAAGTTAGCGGCACTCCCCTCGCCGCGTTCTCCGGCACCACCAATAGCCTTGTCATACAGGTGACCGACCAATCGCAACCTGTGAATAATGTGGTCGTACAGACAATCACCTTGCACGTCAATTAGGTTTGCCGCATTTGATCCCTCCACCCGGCGTGCCAGCAAGTTGCTGGCACGCCGGTTCTCTTCTCCACTTCTTGACCTCTTCGAACGTCACGGACTGTCCTTCCCATGCGGGCCGGCTTATACTGCCGCCTCTTTTTGCCGAATCCAGTGAGGATGGCTTGCTCGAACGATTTTTCAAACCAAAAGAAAATCGCACCACGGCGCGGCGCGAACTGCTGGCGGGACTGATCTCGTTCATCACCATGGCCTACATCATCGTGGTCAATCCGCGCATCCTTGCCGACGCAGGCATGCCGATCCAGGGTGTGCGGTCCGTTGTCGGAAATCACGCGGGGCGCGACTTGGGGGAACTGCTCCCGTGCCCGCTGCAAGATGATCTCGACCTCGGCCTCCGTCATCGATTCGCGCCGTTCCCAGTGCGCCAGGTAGCGGCTGTAACCGTCCAGCACGCTGCACAGATAGTAGAAGGTGCCGGACAGATTGAGGTACGAGATATCCACGTGCCAGTGCATTCGGGATACTAATGGGTACTCGCGGGTTCACCTGATTAGGTGGAAATCTTTTAAAACATGGTACGCCTGGCAGGATTCGAACCTGCGACCTTTTGCTCCGGAGGCAAACGCTCTATCCATCTGAGCTACAGGCGCACTGATAAGAGTCTAGCTCCGGCCAAGGCTGAGGTCAATGGTCAGTTCGAGTTGGTGATTGTGATTTAACACTTAACTTTTGACAATGGCCAGCACTTAACCACACCCTTATTCCCTGACAAGAATTGACTCCGCCTGGCGGGACAGATTGACGATGGACGATTGGAAGAGACACTCATTGATGATTGTGGATGGCGGTTTGGGCCCCGTAGCTTGCCGGCGCTTCTCTTTCAATCGGCAATCGTCAATCGGTCCCGCCAGGCGGGATCAATTCTCTACTTGGAGATTCGGTGGCATCGTTGTAAAGAATTGAGCGTTACAGCACACTAGGGCGTTACCTTCAGTATTCTTTGGAGGGGTACATCTGCCGACGATTTACCCACCATGATCTCAAAATCGCCCGGCACCACCCGCCAGCGCATGTCGATATCGAGCAACTGGAGATCTTCCGGGGTAAGCCTTAGGGTTACGGGCTTCGTTTCACCAGGTTGAAGCGCCACTCGCTCAAACCCCCGGAGCTGCTTCACCGGGGTTGAAACGGGGGCGTACTTCTCGTGGATGTAGAGCTGCACCGTTTCCACGCCCGCGCGGTCACCCGTGTTTTTCACGTCCAGCGTCACGCGCGCCTCGCCGCCCGGATGAATCTCCGCCGGCTCGATGCGCAGGTTACTGTACTCATAGTTGGTAAAACTGAGCCCATAACCAAAGGGGTAGAGCGGTGTCGCGGGCATATCGACGTACCCGTTGTGACCCGACCAGCCTCTGTTGAGCCAGTAAGCCTTCGAGGGTTTGTAGTTGTAATAGACCGGCAGTTGGCCGGAGTGCCGGGGCACCGAGATGGCCAACCGTCCGGTGGGGTTGTAATTCCCAAAGAGCACGTCGGCTACTGCTTCGCCGCCCCGTTCGCCCGGTTCCCACGCCTCCACGAGGGCGGGCACCTGTTCCGACGTCCACCGCGTGGAAAGCGGCCGGCCGTTGATGAGCACCACCACGGTAGGAGTCCCGGTCTCGAAGACGGCCTGGATCAGGTCCTCCTGCACTCCCGACAGATCGAGGCTGGCCACGTCGTGTCCTTCACCATCGGTGGGCTGGCCGTGGCTGTCGGCCCCGTTCGTGATGTGTTGCCTCTCTCCCACCACCACAATAGCGACGTCGGCGCTCTTGGCGGCCTTCACGGCTTCGGCAAACCCGCTCTTGTCCGTGCCCGTAATTTCACAACCGCGTATCTGGGTGACTTTCGTTTGAGGTGACACCGCGGCCTCAATTCCCTCGATCACCGTCGTCACGTGCTGCAAGACCTTTTTCGGCGAATAGTCGCCCAGTTGGTTCATCACGTCATCCGCGTTGGGGCCGATCACCGCCACCGATTTCAGATCCTTCTTGAGCGGCAGCAGGTTGTTGTCATTTTTCAGCAACACGATCCCTTCGCGGCCGGCGCGCAGAGCCAGGTCTTGATTCGCTTGGGCGTGCACGATTTGGACGGCGTGGTCCACATCGACATAGGGACTCTCGAAGAGGCCCAGGCGGAATTTCTGCTCCAGGACTCGGCGCAGAGCGCGATCCACCAGCGCCATGGGGACTCGACCCTCTTCCACGCTCTCGACCAAGGGCCCCATGTAGGCAGGCTCGTAGGTGATGTCCAAATCGACTCCGGCCCTCAAGCCCAGCAGTCCAGCTTCCTTTTGGGTGGAAACGATGTGCTCATAGAGCAAGGTCCCGAAGCCGCCGCCTTCGCTCTCGACGATTCCTTTGAAACCAATTTCCTGCCGCAATACATCGTTCATCCACTTCACCGAGGCGTGCGCCGGCACATCCTCGATTTCCGGGTAACCCGCCATCACCCCCAAACCGCCGGCTTTGGTGATGGCTCCGATCCAGGGCGGCATGAAGTTCTCGCGCAAGGAACGGTCCGATACCTCAATCGCTCCCCGCTCCAGGCCGCTCGACGGTTCGCTTTGCGTGGGAAAATCCGTCAGCACCGCGATGACCTTGTCAGGGCCCGAGATGTCGGAACCCTGCGTCGCCCGCACGATGGTCTCGCCGAGGCGCATATAAAGGTAGGGATCTTCGGTGTAGGCTTCCTCGTTTCGGCCCATGCGCGGATCGCGATTCACCTCCATCACCAAGGTGGAGAGCATGTGGATCCCTACCGCTCGCGCCTCCGCTGCTGCCGTGGCGTAGATCGCTTTGACCAGGTCCATGTCGAAGGAACTGCCCACCGCCAAGCCCTCCGGGAAAACCGTGGCGCCGGGGAACATGGCACCATGGGTCCCTTCTTCATCTTCCATAACCGGTATCTTCAGGCGCGTTTGGGTAAGCGCGATCTTTTGCAGTTCGTTGAAGTATTCCGCTTGCTGGCGTGCGCCTTCATGGAGAATCTCATTGGCGAGGGTGAAAAATCCGCAGGCCGGGCCGATTTCCTGGGTGTAGGTTCCGGCCGTGAATTTCCTGCATGCCTCCGTCTTCGAGGGGATGTCTCTTCCCAGTTCGCCAACATAAACGCAAGGCAAGTTGAGCTGCCCGACTTTTTCCTTGAGCGTCATCCGGCTGATTAAGTCATCGATTCGCTCCTCGACCGGCCGTTTCGGATCGAGGTAGATCGGCACTTGGCCTCCGGCTTGCCCGAGCATTACCGAGATCGACGCCAGCGTCGTGCCGGCTGCCAGCACTAACCACGCAAGGGTTTTCTTTCCCATCGTCGTTACCTCCAAGGGCCACGCAATTTAGCCCCGGTTCTAAAATGGCAAGCTTACGGCCTTTCAAAGGCCAGGCGCAACTGACGCAACCGACGTGCGCAGGCCAGGAGGGGTACCCCGGGAGGTTGCATTCGGCCGCCATCAGTTGTATGTTTACCACAACCACGGCGGCTTTGGGGCATGGACTGCTTGAGAAATGGGAGCAATTCGGGGTTAAATTCCTTCGAGGTAATCCATGAGCGATTGGATGCGCAGAGTTTTGGAAAGCAAACGCGCCGCGCGCCAGAGGCTCCGGGCGCTTCCTTTTTCCGAAAAACTCAAGCTTCTGGAGAAGCTCGGCGAGCGGAGTCTTGAAATCGCGCGAAGCCCGCTCCGCGGGCGGCAGCATCGCAAGGTCTGACCCTCCCACTTTGGAGTGCGGCGGCTTGCCGCCGCTTTCTAAGGCGGGAGCGAGATACAGATTCGGGATGAAAAAGCGGGAGCAAGCTCCCGCACTCCAAATGCGAGACTGGCCTCACAGCCCGGTGCATCGTTTCAGCCCTGGGGGAACCTATATGGTGACGGCGGGAACGTATCTCAAGAAGCCTCTATTCCGAGGGGCTGACCGGTTGGGCTACTTGTGCGAAATGCTTCTGGAACTTGCCGAGAAATACGCATGGCAACTCCAGGCTTGGGCTGCGTTTCCCAACCACTATCATTTCGTCGCACTGTCCCCGGCCCCGATGGCGACAGAGGGTGCAAGCTCCCACACTCCAAGTGGATCGCTCGCCCAATTCACCCGCCACCTTCACTCCGTCACCGCGATCGAAGTGAACCGCTGGGATCAGGCGCCGGGCCGTCAGGCTTGGTTTCAATATCGTGATACTGAACTGACCTACGCAAAATCGTATTTGGCGCGACTCAGCTACGTTCACAAGAACGCCGTTCATCACGGCTTGGTCCGCGAACCGTCTCTTTATCCGTGGTGCTCGGCGGGCTGGTTCCAGCGCCGGGCGCCCACGTCCTTTTATCAGACGGTGATGGGAATGAAGGTCGACCGCGTTCAAGTGCCGGATGATTACGAGGTCGCCCCGTCCGACGTCTGATTTGGAGTGCGGCGGCTTGCCGCCGCTTTCGGTTTGCTCGACGACGTGGGGTGAATTTGAAAGCGCTCGTCGAGCTCGGGGAGGGGAAAAGCGGGAGCAAGCTCCCGCACTCCATAAGGGGAGAGATGCATGGCGCGAAGCAAGGCTGACAAATGTACTCCTGTTGAGACGCTCAAGCACAAGGATAAACGCACGAATATCCCCACCGAGGAGTTACGTGACTTCGTGGCCCAGGACGAAGCCGACGCCCTTGAATTGCTGGCGGAAAGCGGAGCGTCTCCGTCCAAATCGGCGATGAGAACGTCCACCTTGTGCGGAATGTCTTGGATGAAGAGGCTCGTGGCGCAAATCCCGGATGCCTACCTCCAAAACCCCCGCGAAAAGGCTGTCACTCATTCCCAGGGCCCCGCACGGATCGGAGTTCGGTCATGGGCACGGGATATCGGTCCGCGAAATATTCTTCTTGACAACTATCCCTTAGTCCCTTATAATGCTCTAGGCTCATTCTTGGACCCATAGCAGCCGGGCTTGAAGGAAGGATGGGTCCGGCCGCGAGGCACCGCGGCCCAGAGATCGAGGATGCAAGATTGGAGATTCAAGATAGGTGATAAAGACCGGAGACTGAGGATTCCAAATTGAAGATTGACGATATTGACGATAGGAATACAAAAAATCATGCTGAGAAGGAGCGAAGGCCTTAGGGTGGCCTCTTTGCAACGGTCTGGCCAAGCCGCCGGCGCATCTCCACGCCAGAGCGCGGAAGCCATCGCAACGAACGGCCGGCGAATGGTCGGAAAGGAATGGAAACAGTGTTCAACCGGCGGGCATTGGGCTGAAAATGAAAAAAAGGGTCAAACAGACTTGACAAGTCTATTGTAATCATCAACATAACCCTTAGAACAAACCTGGAACAGACCTGGTAAGTCCTTTAGAATCGATGGGTCAGAAAAAACAAACCTGGAACAAACCCAGTAAGTTCTTCAGAGCGGAAGTGACCTCAAAAACAAACCCGGGAACGAACCCGACAATGGAAGCTGGAAAATCGAAACTTCGAAGCGCCGTCAAAGCACCCGGCTTGGGAGCAACAAAAGCCCGTTGGATAGGGAGGATTAGCCATACTGAACGCGAAACTTTAAGAAAATAAATATGAAAGCACGATATGATTCTCTATCAGGAAATCGGAAAGGGGTCAGGCTACCCAGTCCAGCGGTCGCTGGTTGGGGTTGACGAGAAAAGCGAATCGATGAGATTTATGAGTGACATGGCAAGACTGATCGCTTATGATTGGACGGGCGAAATGTCAGGTACTCTACACAAACTCAGTGCGCAGGCGTAGCCAGGAAAGGCAGTCTCATGTCGAACATCTACGAGGATAATTCTCTCAGCATTGGCAGGACTCCGTTGGTGCGGCTCAACCGTCTAACCCAAGGGCTGAAAGCAACGGTGCTGGCGAAAATCGAAGGAAGGAACCCGGCTTATTCGGTGAAATGCCGCATCGGCGCCTCCATGATCTGGGACGCCGAACGGCGTGGGGTTCTGAAGCCCGGAATCGAAATCGTGGAACCTACCAGCGGGAACACCGGGATCGCGTTGGCGTTTGTGGCGGCCTCGCGGGGCTATGACCTGACGCTGACCATGCCCGAGACCATGTCGCTGGAGCGCCGGCGCGTCCTCGCGGCTTTTGGCGCCAAGCTGGTTCTGACTCCCGGCCCGGAAGGGATGCCGGGAGCCGTCCGAAAAGCCGTGGAGATTGCTGAGTCCGACACGGAGCACTACTTCCTGCCGCAGCAATTTGAGAATCCCGCCAACCCGGCGATCCACGAGAAAACCACCGGCCCGGAGATCTGGAACGACACGGACGGAGGCATCGACGTACTGGTGTCGGGCGTCGGCACGGGTGGGACCATCACCGGCGTCTCACGCTTCATCAAGAACACTAAGGGCAAGAAGATTTTGTCCGTGGCCGTGGAGCCGACCGCCAGTCCGGTGTTGACGCAGCAACGGGCGGGTCTGCCACTGCAGCCGGCTCCCCACAAAATCCAAGGCATCGGCGCCGGCTTCGTCCCCAAGGTGCTTGACTTGTCTCTGGTGGACAGGATCGAACGGGTCACGAATGAGGAGGCCATCGAATTTGCTCAGCGGCTCACCCGGGAAGAGGGAATCCTGTCGGGCATCTCCTGTGGGGCGGCAGCAGCGGTTGCCATCCGGGTGGCGAAAGAGGACGAATTTGCCGGCAAGACGATCGTCACCGTGCTGCCCGACTCCGGCGAGCGGTACCTTTCCACCGTGCTGTTTGAAGGCTTGGGCTAAGAGGACGGGGAGTCACGAGTAGAAACGTGTGAAGAAAGAAGTTTCTCGCAAAGTCGCAGAGGGAGGAAGAGTCGCAAAGAACAACTTCTTGCTTTGCTTTGCCAGCTTTGCGCCTTGGCGAGAAACTCTTTGTTTTTTCTTCTCAGGAGGGAAGGGCGAATGACGATCGTTTATCCCTACTCCCTACTGCCTACTCCCTATTCCCTGCTGCCGGTTCCCTGTTCCCTACGAGGGCGCATATGGATTCCCAGAAGATGAACACGCTCTCCTTGACGTTCGGGAAGGCGCTGAGCGCGAACCGCAGCGGGGGGGACAAGAGCTTTGCGCTGCCGAGTAAGGAAGTGGTCACCAAGATCTGCTGCCAGTATGTGGAAGCATTGTTTCCGCTTTTCTATCACAGCGACCTCGGGAGCAACTTTCCCCGTCAAGCGCGGCTCTATCTGAAGGACATCGAGAGGCTGCTGGCTGAGCAGATCTGCCGTGCCATCCGCCTGGAGTGCCACTGTCAAGGTGGGCGTATACCGGTCGGGATCGAGAAGAGCGCGCGGGAACGGGTGGACGCGGTGCTCGAGAGGTTGCCCAGCCTCGCCCGTCTGCTGGCCTCGGATGCCGACGCTGCCTTTAGTAACGACCCCGCGGCGGCAGGCCTCGAGGAGGTGCTGCTGAGCTACCCTTCGATCGAGGCGATCACCGTGCAGCGCCTGGCGCATTGCCTTTATCTTCTGGAAGTCCCCTACATCCCCCGCATGATGACCGAAGCGGCGCATAGCCGTACCGCCATCGACATCAATCCTGGCGCGGCAATCGGCGAATCGTTTTTCATCGACCATGGCTCGGGTGTGGTGATCGGAGAGACGGCGACCATCGGAAATAAGGTAACGCTTTATCACGGCGTGACCCTGGGAGCTTTTAATCCGCTGGCCAAGGACGACCAAGCCCAGTTGCGTCGTGGTCCAACGAACAAGCGGCACCCCGACCTGGAGGACCACGTCACCGTGTATCCGAACGCGACCATCCTGGGTGGCAACACCCGCGTTGGCCATCACAGCGTGATCGGAGGTAACGTTTGGTTGACCCATTCCGTGGGACCTTACAGCAAGGTGGTGGTGAAGGATCCTGAACTCCTGATCCACGACGGAAGCCCCAAATCGTTGGGCGTGTTCAATGCCGCTGGTGCAGGTATCTAGGCTAGTGTTCTGGTCCCCTTTAACCTGAACACCTCCTCACCCCCAGCCCCTCTCCCCCAAAGGGGAGAGGGGAGAGAAGCATTCACGCAGATAGTTCGCATTCGCTCTCCCCTCGCCCCTTTGGGGGAGAGGGGCTGGGGGTGAGGGGGTGTCAGAGAATTGACAGACTTCAAGCGAAAGGGTATTGCTTGGTCGTGAGCCGATCCCTGGGGAGCGACGGTGGGAAGATGGGCGATGCAAAACCGCTCGCCGTGGTAACCGGCGCTTCGAGCGGCATCGGCGCCGCCTATGCCCGGGCGCTGGCCTCGCGGGGTTACGACTTGGCGTTGGTGGCGCGCCGCGGGGATCGGCTAAGGCAGTTGGCGGATGAACTGGGCAGTCGTCATCACGCGGCCTGCACGGTCCTGAGCGCAGACCTTACGCGCGACACGGATTTGCGCAGGGTGGAAGAGTACCTGGCGGGCGCCCCGAATCTCGCGCTGCTGGTGAACAACGCGGGCTTCGGCACTCTGGGCCGGTTCTTTGAGGCGCCGGTCGACAGCCAGGACGCCATGCATCGCCTGCACGTGATGGCCACGCTGCGTTTGACCCACGCGGCCCTGCGCAACCTGGTGGCGCGCGGCGAGGGTGCGGTGGTCAACGTTTCCTCCGTGGCGGCTTGGGTGCCGCGTCCCGGCACCACCAGCTACTACGCTACGAAAGCGTGGATGAACTGTTTCACTGAGTGCCTCTACCTGGAGTTGAAAAGCGCCGGGTCGCGTGTGCACGTCCAAGCCCTCTGCCCGGGATTTACGATGACCGAGTTCCATGACGTGTTGGGACTCGACCGCAAAGCGATTTCCAGCAAGGTTTGGTGGATGGCGCCGGAAGACGTGGTCGAGGCATCGCTCAAGGGCTTAGCGGAGGGGAAGCTCTTCGTGGTGCCGGGACTGCGGTACCGGCTGATCGTGCGACTGCTGCGCCTGCTGCCGCGCGGGGTGTTGCACTTCCTGCTCGTGAGAGGTCCCGCGAGCCTGCGGCGCGACCGGCGACCGATGAAGGACGCGCAAAGGTGAAAACCGGCAAGGCGGATGGCACAACGGCCGCGGGAGTTTCGTCAGTTTCCCGTAGGAATGATCCCGGCGTTTTCCACCATGAGGATCACGGTCCGCTGAAGAGCACGCGTGCGGTGCACGACTCCCTTGGAAACGACGAAGCCCTGTCGCGGAGCGAGTTCAACGGTTCGATCTTCCAGGTCGATCAAGAGTCGACCCTCGACCACATAGAAGAATTCATCGTCGGCATCATGTTTGTGCCAGTGATACTCGCCCTCCACAACACCCAGACGCACCACCGATTGGTTCACTTGGCACAACGTCTGGTTGTACCACTTGTAGACGCACGCCTGCGCGAGGGCTTTCTCGTCGATCACTTCTCCCGGCTTGAACAGAATGTTCAAGCGAGTCTCGTAAGGATAAAGTTGCGCGTCGCTCATTTTGCGGCCTCCAGCGAGCCGTCTCAGACATTATCGCACACGCGGACTTTTGCCCGGGTTTACAAACTCACGGCAAAATCTGAATGGAGATGCGGGTTTAATTGCTTCCTGGAGATTACATGAAAAGCGTAGGCAGGGTTTCGTGGTATTGCCTTGGTATTCTGTTCGGGCTGGCCGCCATAGCCAGTGGATCATCCCCTGCTCCGGTTGAGATTGTCAGTCCCGTGATCGACGCTCAAGGCCACCTCGTGGAGGCTGTGGCTCCTGACGCAAAGAAGTACCCCGTGTTTCGTCAGCCGCCCGAATCACCCTTCGTCAGCCAGTTGCGCGAAGTTCTGCATTCCGGCCCGGCCCAACAGGTGCTCGTGCTCGAACGCTTTGCGCGCACTCTGCGCTCCCAGGAGAGGAACGCAGCCACCGGCGAGCCGCGACCGGCTTCTCTGGCGCCCATGTACTTGTTGTTGTCCAACGAGGAGGGCGGATTTGCGCGTTACGGCTTCTGGATGGAGCGGACGAATGGCCGAAGAGAACTGGTGATGGCTGGGTACGTCGATCTGGTCGTGGACCAGCGCAGCGTCGATAGCGGCGGCTTCGAGGAGATCTTCTGTCATGAGCTCGGACACCTCATCTTGCGGTCGCTCCTCGGTGATCTGAGCCACGGACCGTCACGGAAAATGCATCAAAGCATGACCGTAACAGACTACCCGACCGCTTTCGACGAGGGCTACGCCGAGCACTTTCAACCACTGGCACGGGACGAGACTAAGAACCCGGTCTTGCGGAAAATCCAATCCGGGACGGGCACGACCGACCTGGATCTGCTTTGGTTGAGCAATCTGGACACCCAACTGCGAACCGATGGCGTAAAGCGGAATCTCTTCGTGCATCGGAAAGCGCCGCCGGCAGTGAACGCGGGACAGGGCGCGGACCTTTATCAGGTGTTCTTGAATGAGGAGAGCTCGACCCAGTTTCTAAACGGCGCCCTCAAGAATGGACAGGAAATGATGGCGAGCGAGGGGGTAATCGCCACACTATTCTATCGTCTCGTGAACCGCGAAAGCCTGCGCAACAGATACCGCGAACCCGCGTTCTGCAGGCAGTTCCTGGAAGCGAATGCTGGGAGGGACACGGACCCGCAGAAGGAAATCTCTCCTTACGAAAATGTAAACCTGAAACTCTTTGCCGCCATGCGGCAGGTTGCTCCTGAGGCCGGCGATTCCAGCCGCCCGCTGGCGATCGCGCTTATTGATGCTTACGCCAAGCTGTTCCCGGAAGAAGCCAAGAATGTGTATGACCTCTTCCTGGCCACGACCTATGCTGTAACAGCATCGCAGGAAGCCGCCACCGCGTTCGAGCGCGCCGCCGCGGCGGGCCAGGTTGGCGACCTTGACTCATACCGCCAGGACTCCCGCGCTGCGTTCTCACTCCTCGACCAAATCACGAACCGCGTGGCCAAAGGGGACCTGGCGTTGGACGCCAATCTCGGCCCCGAACTCTGGCTGCTGAACGACGATTTCAAAATCGCACCCGCAGTGTGGGAGCGGGAGCGAACCGTGCCACTCTCCATCAATCTCAACACAGCGTCGGAGCCCGAGTTAATGACGCTGCCGGGTGTCGACTCGGCGCTCGCGGCCCGCATTGTGTCCACCCGGCATTCTCGCGGCTACTTTAGTAGTCTGGACGAAGTGGGATTGATCGAAGGCGTTTCACCGGCTCTCGTCGAAGCCATGAAGGGGATGGCCGAAAAGATGAGGAAGGCAGGGATGTACGCTCGACAATAGCGGATGACTAGGTCAAAAGTGAAGAAAGACCGGCTTCGCGACAAAACCGTATCAGTCGTCAATGGTTGCCTGTCGTTTGTGCCAGTCTTCCTCGAACAGATTGAAGAAAACCCGCTGGCGGGGGTGTTCAGCAACAAACTCTTCTCGCAACGTCACTCCGAGGCCGGGTTGATCCGGCAGATTGAAGTAACCATCAACAACCTCGGGATAGTGATCCACCGCGCCCTTAACCCAGGCGTCAGCGAAATCGTTGAAATGTTCCTGAATTTTGAAATTCGGCGTGCAGGCGGCAAGGTGCAGGTTGGCCGCGGTCGCCACAGGTCCGCAGACATTGTGGGGCGCCATGAGCATGTAGTAAGACTCGGCCCACGCGGCCAGCTTGCGCGCCTCGGAGATTCCCCCGAAATGCGACAGATCGATCTGAACGATGTCGCACGCCTGAAGCTCAAACAGTTCGCGGCACTCAAATCGGGTGTGAATGCGTTCGCCGGTGGCGATGGGTTGATGCACAGCCTCGGCAACCTTCTTCAGTGCCCGCAGATTTTCCGGCGGCACCGGCTCTTCGAGCCAACCGGGCCGGAATGGCTCAAGTTCGCGCGCCATGTGGATGGCGGTGGCGGGATTAAAGCGCCCGTGCATCTCGATGAGAATGTCGAAATCGGGTCCCACGGCGTCCCGTACGGCTTCAACCAGCGAGACAGACCGCGATTCCTCCTCACGGTCCAGCTCATAAAATCCCGATCCGAACGGATCCAGTTTGGCCGCCCTGTAGCCACGCTCGACCACGCGCCGGGCTGCCTTGGCGAACTCTTCGGGAGTTCGCTCCACTGTGTACCAGCCGTTGGCATAGGCTTTGATCTTCTGGCGAACCGCACCGCCCATCAGGCGATAGACGGGTTGGTTCAGGGCCTTGCCGACGATGTCCCAGCAAGCCATCTCGATGAGAGCGATGCCGCTCATGGCGACCTCGCCGGCCCGGCTGAAGTCGTGCCGACGCATGTGGTCGACGATCAGTTCCCGATCGAAGGGATCCTTGCCGATCACGTATCGCGGGGCCGCTTCCGACAGATATCCAAGGAGGGCATCGGTATTGTTGGTCATCCGAACTTCGCCGACGCCACTCAGCCCCTCATCGGTTTCGACAATGACAAAGGTAAGGTTGCGCCAGGGCGTTCCCATGACCAGAGGGCGAACGCGGGTTATTCTCATAGATTCTGTTCCTGAAATACAAACTTACGACTAGCCATCAGCTATCAGCTGTCAGCGATCAGCCGACAGGAGTTGCCGATTGACGACTGACGATTGGAAGCGAAGGCCCAAACCACTCCGAAGGCAGCTCTTCGCTGAGAGCTGACGGCTAATAGCTGAAGGCTGATCCGCTGAGTGCTGAGAGCTACCATCCCACCAGTTCGTCGGTAGCCTCAAGCGTGATCCAACCCTCTTCCGGCACCACCTGGACGGGCAGCGCGTCGACCCACAGCGACACCTGGAGGCCGGCCTTGGCGTGGGCGTCGAGATGCAAAAGCTGGTAATTCAGTTGCAGCTCGAAGACGCGGTCGTAAGCCACCTTCACCGCTTCGTGGCCCGGCACGAGAGCGATCGGCTGATCGTGCCTCCAGAGTGCGGTCTGGCTAAGCTTACCTCCGACCACCTGGGCCTGAAGCCGCAACCCGATTTCCCCATCGAGCTTGACACGGATCTCAAAGTCGGGGCGCTCGGCACGGAAGTTCTCGCTCAGGTCGACGCGCAGCGAGAGCGCCGGGCCGCCCGAGTCGTTATTGGACCCATAATAAAGGGCCTCGAAGCACTGCGCCGCACCGTGCATCGATCCCGAGCGGCTGTCGGGCGAGTAAACGCCGGCGCCCATCCACTCGAAGTAATCCGTCACCCGGCCGTCGATCCGCGGCCGGATCGGAGCCGACGGCGGCACGCTCACCGCGCGCGCCGCAACGTGTTTGATGGGCGCGGCTAGCTGGTCAGGCGGCGATCCACCCAGCAGGCGGTAGATGTTGCTCAGGTGAGTCCGATAGAGGCGATCGAATTCGGCGTCGTTGGGCGTGGAGTGCTCCGGCCCGTACCACCAGCACCAGTCGCTGCCTTCAGCGATCCAGAGCTCATGCCGCGCCGCTTCCACCTTGGCCGGATCGAGGCCCGGTTGGGCGCAGTTCTGGGCGAAGAAGTCGCGCGCATCCGACAGCAAGTCCCAGGCTCGATTGTCTTCTTCCGCGCCGATCCAGACGTCGAAGTTGGAGTTGATCCACGAGCCCGGGACCAGATGACGCAGCGTTCCGGGAGTCGTCAGCTCCAGCGCTTCGCTGGCCGTGACCGCGCGCAGATCGGGATCGTCGGCCAGGCGCGCGTAGAAACTCTTGAGGAAGGCGCGGCCGTTGCCGGGGTAGAACTCCCAACAGTTCTCGCCGTCAAGGATAATGGAGACCACGGCCGGATCGTTGCCGGCGTTAGTCCTCGACCGCACCACGGCGCGAATCCGATGGTGAAGATCGGCGGCCGCCGCCTCCGGGTCCATACGAGAGTAGACGAACCCGATGAGGTCGGAAAGCTCGTGATCTCGGAAGAACAGCGCGATCTCGCGCCCGCCGGTCATCAGCCGCTGCGGGCGGTAAAGGTCGTCAGCGCCCCAGACCGAGCCGTCCGCCTGCCGATAAAATCCTTTCTGGAGCGACCGGGCCAGGACCCCCTCGTCGGTGGCCGCCCACCGGAAGCCTTGCTCCGCCGCCAGCGCCAGGAGCTCGTCGGACACGCTGCCCTCGCTGGGCCAGAGGCCCACCGGGCGCTTCCCGAACACGCGGGTGTGGAGCTCAATGGCAGCACGAAGCTGGTCGCGCGCGTCCTCGGGATGGCGAAAGCTTCGGGACGGCAACCGAACGCCGGAGCGCGATTCGGCCGCCACGTCCGTATCGCAGAGGAGCGGCAGAATGGGATGATAGAACGGCGAGGTCGAGATTTCGATCTGGCCTCGCTCGCTGGCTTCCCCGTATTCCTTAAGGACCGTTTGCATCAACTTGATCCCTTTTCCGCGCAGCAAGGCCTTATCCTGCTCCGTATAACCACGCTGCTTGGCCGCTAGCCACTTCACATCTCGGTCGCCGGCGAGGTAAAGCTCATCGAACCAAGCCAACTGGGACAACACTTGCAAGTCCCTGATGTCCTGCGGCTGCATCGGGACGGCCTGCCCTCTCCTTGCAGCATCCCCGCCGCGATCGAAGCGATCGGACAGTTCGCGGAAACGGGGGTAACGCCAAAGCAGGTTTTCCCGATTGACCTGGAACGCGTTGGCGAGCAGCGTCGCCTGATCCTGCGGCGTCAGCGACTCCGCCGGCTTGAAGGCCACGTCATAGAAGGCTTCGCGCGCCTGGTCACTGGCGTAGTCTTGGATTTGCGCGACCAGCGAAGGGACCAGGTTGAAGGTCATGTGAACGTCGGGGAAATCCTTCAGCATCGCCGCCATGCCGTAGTAGTCCTTCCAGGCGTGCAGGCGGACCCACGGCATGGCGTAGGAATCCTCCACCAGATCCTTGTAGTAGGGCTGATGCATGTGCCACAGAAGCATCAAATAAATGTTGGACATCGTCTCCCCGGGGGAGTAGGCAGTAGGGATTAGGGAGTAGGGAAACCTGTTCCTGACTCCCGTTCCCCCTGCTCCCTACTACCGTGCTAGAATTTCAAAGGACGAGCAAGACCATGAGGATTCTCACCCGCTACATCCTCGGCGAAATCTCTTCTTACGCGTTGCTGGGTCTGCTTGTCTTCACGTTTGTCATCTTCATCCCTCACCTGAGTTCCTTGCTGGAACTGGTGGTACGCCGCAACTTGCCTCCCTTGGGCGTGATCTCCCTTTTCCTGCTCCCCGTCCCCGGCATCCTGGTGCTGACCGTGCCCATGGCGGTGCTGGTGGGCACGCTGATCGGGCTCAGCCGCATGGCCGCGGACGGCGAGGTGATCGCCGCGCGCGCTTCCGGCATGGGGACCCGGGAGTTTGTGCGTCCGGTGCTCTACTACGCCATCTTTGGCTGGGCGCTGACTTCCTGGATGAGCCTCGTCCTTGCCCCACGGGCCGCCGTCGAACTCAACCGGATGGACGCCGGTTACATGACCAGCCAGATCCCCTACGAAATCCAACCACGGGTGTTCATCGAGCAATTCCCCAACCGGTTGATCTACATCGAGGATGTCAGGGGCTCCCGCGCCCGCTGGCAAGGAGTCTTCATCGCCGACACCACGGACCGGGACGCGCCGAAAGTGACGTTAGCGGAAAGCGGCTTTCTTGTCAACGACCAGCACGGTGACGGACTCACCTTGCAGCTCGATCGGGGCATGACCCACGAGATTGACCCGCAGCGCGCCGAGCAGTACTCGGTCTCCACCTTCATTCAGACCGAGGTCCCGATTCCGGTCAACCGAACGGACACGTCTCCGTCCCTGCGCCAGACGCCGGCGTTGCTCTCGACGGCCCACCTCATCGATCTCGTCACGCGTGCGCAGCCGGCCCCGGACCGGCAAGCCGCCCTAGTCGAACTGAACTACCGCTTTGCGCTGCCGGTGGCGTCGCTGGTGCTCGCGCTGGTAGGTCTTCCGCTTGGCCTCGACACGCGCAAAGGTGGGAAGGCAGTCGGCATGATGCTGACCATCCTCCTGGTCTTCGCCTACTACATCATCATGGCTTTCGGCCAGACTCTTTCCAAGCAAGGACGGCTGCACCCCGGCATCGGCCTCTGGATGGCCAACGTCGTCTTTGCGGCGGCGGGCATCGTCATGTTAGCGCAACTGCGGAAGGTCCGGGCCCGCGTGCAGGCGATGCTGGATTGGTTCGAGGACGTCGGCCGCAGTTGGGCGTCCGAGTTCAAGCGCCGGCGGCTTAGGCGCAAAGGCCCGGCGAGCATCCTGCTACAGCCGCGCACGCCCGGCAGTCGCATGTTCCAGATTCTCGACGTCTATGTCATTCGCGGCTGGCTGTTCTACTTGCTGCTGCTGGTGGTAGCGTTTACCGGCATCTATATCGTCTTCGACTTCTTCCAGATCCTCGGCGACGTAGTGCGCAACCACATTGCCCCGCGCGTGGTGCTGGACTACTACCGCTACCTCACGCCGCAGATCATCTTCACCATGCTGCCCCTGAGCGTACTGGTAGCGTCGCTGGTGGGTTTCGGCCTCCTCGCCAAGACCAATCAGGTCACCGCCATCAAGTCGGCAGGAGTCAGCCTCTACCGCATCTCGCTGCCCGTGCTCCTGGCGGCGGCGATGCTGAGCGCCGGCATGTTCCTTCTGGAAGACCAGTACCTTCCTGCCCTCAACAAACAGCAGGACGCGCTGCGCAACCAGATTAAGGGCCGGCCGGCACAGACCTATTACCGTCCCGATCGGCAGTGGATCTTCGGCGAGGCGAGCCGCATTTACAACTACAGCTTTTTTGACCCCGACCGCAACGTGTTCGCCAACTTCTCCGCCTTCGAGTTTGACCCGCACACCTTCCAGATGAAACGGCGCATCTTCGCCAAGCGCGCCTTTTGGGAAGAGCACCTTCAGCGGTGGATCCTCGAAGATGGCTGGTCGCGCGACTTTGACCGCGACCGTGTGCTTTCCTACTTGCCGTACTCGGTGGCCACCTTCGATGAACTGAGCGAGCAACCGCCCTACTTCAAGAAAGAAGTGAAGACTTCGGAGCAGATGAGCGCTCTCGATTTGAGCGAATACATCCGCGAGCTAGGCCAGAGTGGGTTCGACGTAGTGCGGCTCTCCATCCAACTCTACCGCAAGTTCTCCTACCCCGTGATGACCCTCATTGTGGGACTGATCGGCATTCCCTTCGCCTTCTCCATGGGACGCAAGGGCGCGCTCACCGGCGTGGCGCTCAGCATCGGCATCGCCATTGTTTACTGGTCGAGCTCGAGCCTTTTCGAAGCCATGGGGAACCTCCACCAGCTTCCCCCAGCCATGGCCGCGTGGTCGCCCGACGTGCTGTTCGGGCTCGGCGGGATCTACTTCCTGCTGCGCATCAAGACTTGAGAAGAAATTATGGATGATGAATTATGAATTATGAACGAAGGCAAGGAAGTCGAGAGTCGAAAGTGGAAAGTCGAGAGTGAAGACGCCTTTGAGACTTTACGGAAGACTGGCACCGGGCTTGCTTTTCTCACTTTCGACTCTCAACTTTCGACTCTCGACTTCTTGGTCTTCATTCATAATTCATAATTCATCATTCATAATTTGGAAGGGCCACTCGCCCCGGACGCGGGCGCGAATGAAATAGGCTACCGAGCCCACCGCAAAAACGCCCACGGCGAAAATCAGCGACTTGCGCGCCGCCGTGGCGAGCACGAAAATCCAGCCCACCACCGAGACCATGCCCGGAATCGGGTAAAACCACATGCGGAACGGGCGGGCCAAACCGGGCGCGTGCCGTCGCAGAACGAAAAAGCCGATGGTCTGCGGCAGGTACTGAATGAGGACGCGCGTGGCGATGAGGCCGGGGATCACCTCATTGAGCTTGGCCAGGCTAAAGATGGAAGCGATCACCCCCAGCGTGATCAGCGAGACGTAAGGGAACTTCCCTTTGGGATGAAGGCGCGCAAAAACGCGGAAGAAGTTACCATCCGTGGCAGCGACATAGGGAATGCGCGAATATCCGAGCAGCAGGGAGAACACCGAGGAAAAGGCGATCCAGAGGATCAACACCGTCATCGCCTTGCCCGCCGTCGCACCTTGGAGCGCTTCGATATAAACCGAGGCAATGAATCCGCTGGTGAGAACCTGCCGCCAGGGGATGACGCTGAGGAAGCATGCGGTCATCATGACGTAGAGCGCGCCCACGGCAATGATGGAAGACATGATGGCGCGCGGGATCACCCGGCCCGGATCGCGAATCTCCTCCGCCAGGTAGCAAACGTTGTAGTAGCCGAAGTAATCGTAGAGGGCGTAGAGGGTGGCTTGGCCGAGGCCCATCCAAAAGGCCCAGCTCATACGGAAAGCGCCGACGGGAAAATCAAAGAGCCGGGCAGCGCTCAAGTGGGGCACTCCGGAGACCACGATCCAGAGGCAGCCGAGAAGCACTCCGCCCACCAGTACTACCGAGATCTTGCCGATGGCGCCGATGCGCCGGTAAAGCAGCGCTACGAGGAGCAGCGGAAACAGCGCGGCCACCCATCGAACGCCAGCGGCAGAAAGTCCCGGCACCAGGTAATGCAGATAGTGTGCGAACCCGATGCTGCCGCTGGCCACGGAAAGCGGGGCCGAGAAGATGATTTGCCAGACCATCAGGAAGGAAAGCCATCGCCCCGCTCCTCGGGGACCAAAGGCCTCGCGCAGGTAGTTGTAGCTGCCCCCAGCCTTGGGCAGGGCCGCCCCCAGTTCGGCCCATACCAAGCCGTCGCAGAACGCCACCAGCGCGCCGATCAGCCAGGCGAGCATGGCTTGCGGCCCGCCCATGGTAGCCAGCAAAAGGGGAATGGTAATGTACGGACCAATCCCCACCATGTCGGTAATGGCAAGGGATGTGGCCTGGACGAGACCGAGTTCGCGTCGGAGGGCCGGTTTTGCGAATTGGTCGCCAGCAGTGTTGGTGGTCAAGCTCGAATAGAGCGGTTGTTATCGGTTAGAGAAGAATTGCCGATTGCAGATTGACGATTGCCGATTGGAAGAAGCTGTCAGTCGCCACTTGCAGCAGCGGACCCGGATGAGCCGAACTGACAACTCCCACTGACAACTGATGCCTCTTCCAATCGGCAATCCTTCGCTTCGCTCAGGACCAATCGTCAATTCTTCGTCGGCACGGTGTTCGCGGTACCCCAGCCAGCCTAGGAAGAGGGTTTTGCGGCGCTCTTCTTGCCCTCCCAGGTTCCTTTGGTATTCTCGCCGCCGCCGCCGCTGTCAACCGACCACGAGCCGCTTACCTGGCCTTTGTTCACCTTCCCGGTGAGCAAGTAGTTGCCTTGCGGTGTATCGATGTGGATCTCCAGCATCTTTTTCTTGAAGCTGGCGGTGGTGAGTTCGGTGGACCCGATCGGTGACGAGACGGAGCCGGTTACGGTGTCTCCATTCTGTTCGAGGTACAGTGTAAAGCTCATATCGCCCTGGGTACCGCCGTGCGACGTACATTCCCACGTACCTGCAGCCGGGCCGGGCTTGGCCTTGATTTCCTTAGCGGCCAGCAAGCCCGTCACGCTCAGAACCACCAGGCACAATCCAATCGCTCTAAGAACACGCTTCATTGGTAAATCCCCCTTGGTCCGAAAAAGTTAAAAGTCGAAAGTTGAAAGTCGAAAAGGAACCCTTTTGAGTTTCGACTTTTGACTCTCGACTACTCTTGAGAGTGCTTCCGCGGCGCTGATCCGCGACCAGTGATTTTACCCTGATCGCGTGAAAGGCGTCCAGCCAGAATTGCCGATTTACGATTGACGATTGACGATTGGAAGAGGCGTCCGTTGTCAACAGTCAGTTACAAGTTGCGGCTCCTCCGGAATCTGCTGCTGCAACTGGACGACTGACAACTAATTTAACTAACGACTTCTTACAATCGTCAGTCAGCAATCGGCAATCGGCAATCCTTAAAACCAGAAGTGCCACATCGTGTCCACCAGCGCGTGGGTAAGCGCCGAGGCGCATAGTCGGTGCCGAGTCCGATAAGCGTTGCCATAGAAGAGTCCCGCCAAGGTAGCCAGGATGGCGTATCTCCAGTTCGGCACCGGGGCATGGTGCAGGTGCGACAACCCGAAAACCACGGACGCTATCACCAAGCCGTAGAGTGCATGTCGTGGGCCCTGAATGGTCTTCACCAGGAAGTTCTGCAAGATGCCGCGGAACAACAGTTCTTCGGGTATGGCGATGGTAAGGTAAATACCTAAGAACTGCCCCACGAACGCCTGGATTGAGGCTCCGTCAGAATGAAAATGGATGAAGTTCAAGGCGATGCCAAGTGGGATGCCCAGCACCGAAAACCCCACCAGATTTGCCAATCCGTCCGTCAAGTCATCCCTGCGAAGGATCAGTCGATAGCCGACCCCCTCCAGGTTGCGGATCACCATGAAGGCGTACCCACCCACCAGGACGGAGTACACCGGGCGGAAGGCATAGAGGTCTTCCGGCCACATCCAGATGCCACTAAGCCAGCCGGCGGCCACCGGCAGCGCCAGCGACAACATGGCGGCGAAGTCCCGCCATCCGACCCGCTCAGCCCGATGGAACCGATCTGGGAGCAGTAGGGCCACGGGGACCACGATATAAGCGACCAGCTTTGCCAGACCGAGCACCGAAAAAGTACGGGTGCCGAGGGCAACCACGAAATAAGGCACCAGCAGGAGAAGCGGCATCGCCATCGCAGCCGCGAGAGATTCCACCGCCCAGGTTCGCAGTTGTTTCACGAAGCCGGTATTGGTGAGGGCAACGAACAGACCCAAAACCAGCGAGAGGCAAACAAAGAAGGCGACCAGCCGCTCGGGATCGATCCTGACCTGAAGCAGAACCACCCACGTGGCCAGGACTGCAAGCAACAGCAAGCCGATGATGGCGAGAATCAGTTTCTTCAGCACGTAGTTTTCAGTTTTCAGTCCTCAGTTTTCAGTCCCCAAGTTCAGTTTCTCGGTCCTCAGTTTGCTGAGAAACTGAGACCCTGCAGGGAAGCACAAAGCAAGAGAAGGCAATGGCGGCGGCAACCCGCCCCAGGGCTTGCGAAGGCGTGAAGTAATTGCGAAAGGGGCTTTCAACACAGAGACACAGAGGCACAGAGGAAAATGGGAAACGTCGAGAAACAAAAGACATCTTTATGTGATTCTCTTTCTCTTCTCTGTGTCTCCGTGCCTCTGTGTTTAATTTCTTCACACGTTCTGCGCCCTGGGCTACATTCTTTCGCCGCTTCGCGGCTTCCCCACGGCCTACGCCCATGATTGGGCTGACCCCTGCTGACTGCCCCCTGCTGACTGCCTTCCTGCTGACTGCCTTCCTGCTGACTGCCTCCTGCTGACTGCCTCCTGCCGACTGCTGACTGCTGACTGCCAACTGCCTTCCTTCTGCCTACTGCCTTCTCTTACTTCTGGTCGCCGGGCACCCCCAAGTCGAGCTTGGGAAGCGGAATCATACGCGTCTCCCCCAGCTTCTTCAAATCCTTTTCGAAGCCTGCGGTATCGCCGACGAGCACGATGAGAGCATCGTCCGGGTCAAGATACTGGCGCGTGCGGTCCCCAACCTCCTGGCGACTGATGTTCTCAATACTCGTCGGAAATCGGTTCCAATAGTCGAGCGGCAGGTTATGAACCATCAGTTGCACTACTTGGGCGGCGATGTCCTCTGAAGTTTCGAATTCCAGGGCCATGTGACCGGTGAGATAGCTGCGCGTCGTGCCCAACTCGGCATCAGTGGGTACGTGGTCCCGCAGCCGCTTCATCTCCTCGAGGATAAGGTTGATGGCTTTCAGGGTCTCGGGCGTTCGAGTCGACGTCTTGGCTACCCAACTCCCCACCGTCTGATGGCAGACGAGATCGCTGGAGGCTCCGTAAGTGAGCCCACGCTCGCTGCGCAAGGAATGGAAGAGCCGGTTGGTGGCCGGCCCACCCAGAATCTGGTTGGCCATCGTCAGCGCGTCGTAATCCGGGCTGTCGCGGGGAATGCCGTGATTGCCAATCCGGATCTCGGTCTGAACCGCATCAGGCTTATCGATGACGATGACCCGTCGTGAAGGTTGGGAACGCCGCCCATTGTTTTCGAGCGGCGGGGCGGACGCCGCGGTGCTCGCTGCCTCGTTCTTCCACGATCCAAAGGATTCTTCGGCGCGTGCGAACGCGTCTGCGGGGGCGAGGTCACCCACCACGGCGAGAATCGAGTTCCCTGGGCGACAGTTGCGCTCGTAAAAATGGAGCAGATCCGCGCGGGTAATGCGACGGACGGACTCCGGCGTTCCTTCGGCCGGGTGGTTGTAAGGCGTGCCCGCGAAAATCGCCCGATTGAACACCGCGTCCGCGAGGTAAGAAGGGTCCCGGTACAGGACTTCGAGGGACGAGAGCAACTGTTTGCGCCCGCGTTCGACCTCGGCCGGATCGAAGGCCGAGCGCATGGACATATCAGCCACCAAATCAAAGGCCATTCCCGTATGGTCGGCCAGAACACTCAGCGCAATGTAAGACTCATTCCAATCGGCCCCGGTATCGATAACCCCACCTGCCTGGTCAACCGCCTCGGCGATTTGGAGGGAAGTCCTGGATGTGGTCCCTTCGTCAAGCAAACCTGCCACGAATTGTGCAGTCCCGGCAAGGTTAGGCGGGTCGGCCTCCGCACCTGCCTTCGCCACCAGGCGCAGCGTGACGATCGGCAACGAGTGGCGCTCGATCACTACCACGTGTAGACCGTTGGCGAGGGTCCGCTCCGCCGGCGCCGGCAGCACCGCCGGTTTAGGCGCCGGCACGGTGGGAGGGTATTGACGATCGCGGCCTCCGGCGCAGGGGACGATCAGCAGCGCCAGAAGAAGGAGCGACCCAAGAGATTGACGATTGACGATTGACGATTGCCGATTGCCGATTGCTGATTGACGATTGGAAGAGGTTGTCAGAACGTTTGAAGAAATTAAACACAGAGGCACGGAGACACAGAGAAGAGAAAGAGAATCACAATAAGAAACATGAAGATGCCATTTGTTTCCCGACGTTCCCATTTTTCTCTGGGCCTCTGTGTCTCTGTGTTGGAAGCTGCTTCGTAATTACTTCACACCTTCTCAGTCGTCAGTCGCGGTAACGAAGTCCGGATGAGCCGCAACTGACTACTGACAACGGACAACGGACGCCTCTTCCAATCGTCAATCGTCAATCGTCAATTCTTGGGAAGCACTTCCACCAGGGTCATATTCTCCGGCACGAAGTATTTCCCGGCGACGCGCCGGATGTCTTCCGCCCTGACGGCCATGAACCGATTCAACTCGGCATCGAGCAGGTTAGGATCCTTCAGCACGATTGCCGCATAACCCAATTCCTCACCACGGCTCTGGTCGCTTTGCCGGCTCAGGATGAAGTCGCGCAGGATCTGGTTCTTCGCTTTCTCGAGCTCCGCGGGCGAAACCAACTCGGTCTTGAGGCGCTCCAGTTCTTCGCCCACCTCAGCTTCACCCTCCGCCGGAGTGTGGCCGTCGTTCATCACGGCGAAGACAAAGAAGAGGTTGGGATCCTCGGTGAAGTTGCCGGTGGCTTCGGCTTCGAGCGCGCTCTGCTTTTCGTAAACGAGGCGGCGATAAATTCGCGAACTCTCGCCTTCGGAGAGAATCTTGGCCGCCAGCCGCAAGGGGTAAGCGTCGGGAACGCCGTCAGCCGGCATGTGGTAACCTTCCACGAAGGCGGGCAGCGCCACGTCGCGGGTGATCTTCACCACCCGCTCAAGGGTCTGGGGCGGTTCTGGCGGAATGTTCCGCGCCACGGGCCGGCCCGTATCCAACGGCCCGAAGTACTGGCGCACTTCGGCCTCTGCCTCGCTGGCTTCGAAGTCGCCGGTGACGATCAAGGTCGCGTTGTTGGGAACGTAGTAGGTGTCGTAAAAGGCGCGCACGTCGTCGACGCTGGCCCGGTCCAGGTCTTCCATACTGCCGATGGTCAGGTGTTGATACGGGTGGACCGTGTAAGCATTCTTATAGAGCACCTCCACCACGGTGCCGTACGGTTGATTGTCAAAGCGCTCGCGGCGCTCCTCCTTCACCACTTCCCTTTCGTTCTTGAAAGCCTTTTCCGTGATGTCGAGACCGCGCATGCGGTCGGCCTCCAGCCACAGCGACACCGGAAGGCTGGAGCTGGGCGTCGTCTCCCAGAAGACTGTGTAGTCCTCGGTGGTGTAGGCGTTGTCCGTGCCGCCCGAGCGAATGATGTAATCGGAGAAGTCTTCCGGCGGTATGTTCTTTGTGCCCTGAAACATCAGGTGCTCGAAGAAGTGGGCGAAGCCGGTCCTGCCGGGAGTCTCGTTCTTCGACCCTACGTGATACCACACCTGGACGTTGACGAGCGGCGCGTCGTGGTTTTCCACCAGCAGAACCTGGAGGCCGTTGCCAAGCACAATCTGCTTGAACGCAGTGTGAGGCAGGGTAACGGGCACGGCGATGCCAGTGACAACGCCCGGCAGGACGAGGAGTACAAGCAGGACGAGGGCGGCGGCGCGGGCTTTGGCCATCGGCAATCTTACATCGATCATCGGGTTTACGTCTTCCCCTCCGCTGCCCCCAAGCGACGAGATTCAACAACTGATTGTAGCAGGGTTCGCAATTCCCGGACCTGGGCTACTCAGAGGCGTGCCGCACGGTGCTTCGCAAGGACGCAAGCGAGCCGCGGGTTTTCCGGGGCCAACTCCTCAAGCCGTTTCAGCACCTCGGGCGAGGGCATCGAGCGCACGATGGCTTCGGCGGCGGCCTCAGCGTCCGGAGATTTCTTCCGCGCGAGTTCGAGCAGGAATTCGAGCGCCGCCTCCTGCCGGGTGAGGGCGATGGCGGAGAGCACAACGGACCGGAACCACGGCTCGGATCTGTCGAGGGAGCGTGTGTCGAGGAAGCGCTCGCGCAGGGCGCTGAAGGCCTCCGGGGAGCGCGTGGAGGCGATGGCCAAAGCGGCTTCGGCCGCGCTATCGTCGGCCGCGGCGAGGAACCGCGCGACCCAGGGAATTGCCGTCACGCCCTCGATCGCCAGGATGCCGCTGTAGCAAGCACCCAGGACCTCCGGCTCATCGGCGCCCAGCACAGCTCGAAGCCGGAGCAAGAGAGCGGCGGCCGGCGAGCCGACCTGCTCGATGGCACGGACCACCTCGCCGCGAACAGCCTTGTCCTTGTCGCTGAGCAACTCGATGAGGTGGGCCAGCAAGTCGGCGTCGGGTAGGGTGCGACATTGTACCAGAGCCAGAGCGCAGTTAGCCCGCAAGCCGCCGGCGGTATCGGAGCGGCCTCCCCACACCGGCTCAAACTGGGTATGCCGCATGCCGCGAAGGAAAACCGCGGCATCCTGACACTCCAACGCCGCCAATGTTCGGGCCAGCGAATTCTTGGCCCAGCACTGCGGGTCAGTCTCGATCGGGTCCTTGAAGAAGCGGTCGAAGGCGGCAAGCAACTCGGGAACCAAGTCGGTCAGGCGGAACTTTGCCACGAGGTCGGCGGCTTTGGCGACAACGTAGTTATTGCGATGCGCCAACAGCTTGCGCAGGGGTTCGAGGGCGGCCTCAGGCGGGCCCTCACGCAGTCCCTCCAAGGCGGCAAGTTGGTCTTCAACGCTGCGCTTGGCGGGCATAGCTCAAGGACGCAGGACAAATCGGCTAAACGCTGAACGAGCTCCCGCAGCCGCAGGTCGACTTCACGTTCGGGTTCTCGAACTTAAATCCCGAGCCCTCCAGCGTCTCGACGAAGTCGATCTTGGTGCCCTTCAGGTACATCAACGACGCGGCGTCGACAAAGACCTTGAGACCTTCAAAGTCAAATACCTTGTCGACCCCGTTGGTCTCATTTTCAAAGTTCATCTGATAAGAAAAGCCCGAGCAGCCTCCGCCCACCACGGCGAGTCGCAGACCCTTGGGTTGCGGCTCTTGCTGAGAAAGGATCTCCTTCACCTTGGTAATCGCAACGGGCGTAAGTTCAACCGATGTCGGCATAAGCAATTCCCTCCAAAGCTCTCGCCAGATCTCAACGAGTCCAATCCTACTTTAACAAAAACAATGGGAGCAAATCAAGACCAGCGTGGCCAGATCCGCCAGCTTCAGCCAGCAGTTGGACACGAGGAGTATCGTGATTTAGCTAAGTTCTCAGTGGAAGAGCAGACTGAGGGACGAGAAACGAAAGGCACCTGCCTGAGGAAAATCTACACCATCGGGTGTAAAAGTTCCCCTTCTTGCTCCCCCTTGCTCATCGAGCCACCGCCATAACCTCCTGTTATCTGAAGGCCAACATTCCGAGAAGTCTTTGGCTATTCAGATGCTCGACCTTTCGACGTGTTGTGCGATCTAACGTGGGCACCACCGAAAGCTGGACCCACTTAGACACAACCTCCGCGGACCCCCCCTCCCCGCGGACTTTGAGGAACAATCCTGGGCTTCGAGAGGTTCGAAGCCCAGGGTTTTCCTTCGATCCCGCCCCTAAGCGCGGTCGTCGCCAGCCCTCCGTGATCGAGTTCCGAGCGCAAGTTTCCACTTTCCAATTCCCCATTTCGAACTACAATCATTCGCATGGGCCAACCAAGTCACTACATCACTCCGGTTCTCGTCACCCTGATTCCGGGAGACGGCATCGGCCCGGAGGTGACGGTGGCCGCCGTCCGAGTGATCGAGGCGGCTGGGGCCCGCGTCCGCTGGGAAGAGCGGCACGCCAAACCGCTAGTCGGGCGCCGCCGCGAGGATCCCCGGCTGGACCCGGTGGTCGATTCCATTCGCCAGACGGGAGTAGCACTCAAAGGACCGGTCACCACCCCCGTGGGCAGTGGCCACCAGAGCATCAACGTAGGGATGCGCAAGGAACTCGACCTCTACGCCAGCTTCCGGCCTGTCAAGCGACTGCCTGGCGTCAGCACTTTTTTCGAGGATATCGATATCATCGTGGTGCGCGAGAACACTGAGGACCTTTACGCCGGGCTTGAACACACCGTGGTGCCCGGCGTGGTGGAGAGCCTCAAGATCATCACCGAACGCGCTTCCACGCGCATCGCCAGGTTTGCCTTCGAGTACGCGCGCACGAATGGCCGCCAAAGCGTGGCCGCGGTGCACAAGGCCAACATCATGAAGCTGTCGGACGGCCTGTTCCTGGAGTGCATCCGCAAAGTTGCCAAAGTCTATCCGGAGATTCAATACCGCGAGGTGATCGTTGACAACTGCTGCCTGCAGCTCGTCATGAAGCCGCAGCAGTTCGACGTGCTGCTGCTCGAGAATCTCTACGGCGATATCGTCTCCGATATCTGCGCAGGCCTGGTGGGCGGGCTCGGTCTGGTTCCCAGCGCCAACCTCGGCGAGCATTACGCCGTCTTCGAGGCGGTTCACGGGTCGGCGCCCGACATCGCTGGCAAGCACGTTGCCAATCCTACCGCGCTGATTCTCTCCTCGATCCTGATGTTGCGTTACCTTGGCCAGGACGACGTGGCGGCGCGGATCGAAAAGGCGGTGCACCAAGTGTACAAGCGAGGCAAGCACCTGACCCGCGACGTCGCCGGCACAGCCTCGACCGACGAGTTTGTTACCGCAGTAATCGACGCCTTCGAGTAAATCATGCCGGTTTGTTAGCGCGGTACTGCCAGGAGGTTCCCATGTTCACGATCATCCGACACAAGGTCGAGGACTTCACCCAGCAAAGAAGACGAATCCGCAAGATTACGCAGATTGTACAAGATTGGGACAAAGAAGAACGCGAAAGTCAGGACCGGCGGTCTTCCTCTTCCAGTTTCGACTTTTAGCTTTCGACTCTCTCCTTCGTAATCTGCACAATCTGCGTAATCTGTGGATTCGCCTTCCTTAGACTTTCGACTTTTGACTTTCGACTTTCCCTCAATACTTCGGCACGCTCGGATCAACCTCATCCGCCCAAGCCAGGATGCCGCCCTTCAGGTTGTGGATCTTGCGGAACCCCGACTTCATCAGCAACTCGACGGCGCGCGCGCTGCGGGCCCCCGAGCGGCAGTGGACCACAATCTCGTCCGCCGAGTTCAGCTCGTGCATGCGCCGGGGCACGTCGCCGAGGGGAATCAATTTGGAGCCGGGAATGCGGCAGATATCGTATTCATGCGGCTCGCGGACGTCGATCAGCACGAAAGGATTTTGGTGGTCGTCCATCATTTCCTTTAGCTGGCTGGGCGTGATCTCCGGGACCTTGGTGGGAACCACGTGTTCTTCGCCGCGGATGCCGCAGAACTGCTCGTAGTCGATCAGCTTGGTGATGGTGGCGTGGGGCCCGCAGATAGGGCACTCCGGGTTCTTGCGCAGCTTCAACTCGCGAAACTTCAGGCCCAACGCGTCGAACAGCAGCAGGCGGCCGATGAGCGGCTTGCCAATGCCCAGCACCGTCTTGATGGTCTCCAACGCTTGCAGGCAGCCGACGATGCCCGGCAGCACGCCTAGGACGCCGCCTTCGGCACAGCTTGGCACCAGCCCCGGCGGGGGCGGCTCCGGGTACACGCAACGGTAGCACGGCCCGTGCTTCGCGTCGAACACGCTCACCTGACCCTCGAAGCGGAAGATGCTGCCGTAGACGTTGGGCTTGCCCAGCAGCACGCAGGCGTCGTTTACCAGATAACGAGTGGGAAAATTATCCGTGCCGTCGGCCACTACGTCGTAGTCCTTGAAGATGTCGAGGGCGTTCTCAGACGTGAGGCGCGTATGGAAGCTTTCCACTTCGACGTTGGGGTTAATGTCGGCAATCGTGTCCGCGGCCGAGTGCAGCTTGAGACGCCCTACGTCATCGGTATCGTGGATCACCTGCCGCTGCAGGTTGGTGAAGTCCACCACGTCGAAATCGACGATGCCCAGCTTGCCCACGCCGGCCGCGGCAAGATACAGCGCCAGCGGCGAGCCCAGCCCGCCCGCGCCGATGGTCAGCACCTTGGCCTGCTTCAGCTTGAGCTGGCCTTCCATGCCTACCTCGGGCATGATCAAGTGCCGGCTGTATCGCAGGATTTCGTCCTTGCTCAATTGCGCGCTGGGAACTGCAACCGCTGTGCCCATGGTCTAACACCTCTTCGTTTTTGGGGTTGTCGATTTTGGATTTCGGAAGTCGAAAGTCGAAAGTTAAGAGTCAAAAGTGAAAAAACCAGCCCCCGGGCGGCCTTTTCGCGAGGCTTGAAAGACATCTTCACTTTCGACTTTCAACTGTCGACTTTCGACTCGGGTGGCAAGCGCCCGGGATCCCGCCGCCGCGGGACCCAAGGCTAGCTACAGATACATCGGAGCCGGGTACCGCCCGCAATCGAGGGAACGATGCTCAGCACATCGTTGTCGTGGAGGGGAGTCAGCTCCTTTTGGAGGAAACGGATGTCCTCGTCGTTCAAGTAGACATTGACGAAGCTACGAATCTTGCCCTCGTCAGTAAAGAGGTGCTTGCGCAGATCGGCAAACTGGGAGGTCAAGCCCGAGAGCGCCTCGCTCACGGTGTTTGCTTCTAGTTCCACCGAGTCCTTCTTCCCCGTGTACTGACGAAGCGGGGTCGGAATCATTACCTTAACCGCCATTTTTTGTTTTTAGTCCTTTTGTCCGTAGCCGTTGCCGTTATTTTGGATGCCAGGCCCGGCCTGAAGATTCACGACGGAGACGTCCCTAATCCGCTGTCGGTGGTCCGTTGCAACGGACAAAGGACTAAGGACCACGGACGTCTTCCCTCAAAACCTCAATCGGCTCGGGATCAAATCTGGTCCGGTCTTCTGACAGAACCCAAGAAGTCATCTCCCCGGGTACTGCCTCCCGAACGGTCAGTATAACATAAGAATACCAGGGCCAAGCATGGTCGCGATCGTATTTTGAGGGGCGAGACGGATGATCAGGATGGGAATGATAGTAGCCCACCACGTCCAGGCCCCGCGCCCGAGCTTCTTTTTCCACGCGGATTTGTTCGCCGGGATCGATCAGAAACCGGTTCCGCTCCGATTCCCTTCCCGGCTCATCGAGCGGCAGCAACTTCTGGGCGCGCTCCGGGTCGTGCCGCAGATTCGCCAGCGGCACCACTTCCGCCACCTCTCTCCGGTCGCCGTCCGCACGGCCCAGCAGGATCCCGCAGCACTCGCTTGGGTAGTCGCGAGCACCGTGCTGGCGGATGGCGTCGACATGCTGCTCGGTAAGCCGAAGGCGAGTTGAGGTTGCAATAGTCATCTGCGTCCATTAAAGGGTGAAGGGTAAAGGGTAAAGGGTAAATGAAGAACGAAGATGTGCGTCCTTTACCCTTTACCCTTTACCCTTTACCCTTCATCTTTACCCTTTATTCTTGCCCTTTGACTCTGCCCACTCTCGCACCATTTCTGTCCAAGCAACCGTGTTCATCGTCTTGCTCTGAGCCAAGAACTCCGACAGGACCGACGCGGTCACCGCCGGCAGGACGCGGCTCTTCTCGGTCGCTCGATATTTGCCCGCAGCCAGCCGCAAGATTCTTACCTCGAAGCCATTCGTCACCCAAATCTCCGGCACCCCAAGGCCGGCGTAGATGGGAAGCTTGTTCACCAGCGGACTGGTAATCTCGACTTCGATCACCAGATCGGGCGGCGGGTCAACGGGCAAGTCGAGTTCTCGTTCGCCGCGAATGCGACGACGCGGTGCTCCCCCCCCCTCGGTAACCTGCTGCTGCACCTCCGAAGGCGGGCTCATTACCGTAGACATACCCGGCTCCCTTTCACGCCACCGATGTTGGACGGCACTCGGCAGTGTACCCCACGCGACAAGCGATCTTCCACAACGATATAGTCGCCGCGGGTCTCACTCCCCGACGCTCAACCTTTGACCTTGGACTCTGTACTAATATTTCGAAACCTCTTTGTGCCGCGCGAAGAATCAAGAGCCTCAACACAGAGTTCACGGAGTCTGACAGAGGCTACAGAGAGGAAGCGTCTTGGCTACTGCTCCGAAGAAAGCACTCGCCGCTCGCGGTATTCGCAAAGCGAGAGCTCTGTGCACCTCTGTGGGACTCCGTGAACTCTGTACTACAAACCCCAATCTTCTTCTCGGCTCGCGACGATTTTTCCTGCTCGCCACTCGTCACTCGTCACTAGCCACTTCGCTCCATTTGCTTGCGGCCCAAGGTCGCGCTGGGTTAAAGTCTTTCTCTTGGTTGCGGCCGGCGACTGCGCTGTGGTCGCCGCGGGCCTTACTCCTTGACCTTCAACCTTCAACCTTTGACCTTCAACCTTCTTCGTGCTCATCCCAAAACCGCTCGCTCAAGTACTTGTCGCCGCTGTCGCAAAAGATGGTCACAATCACCCCGCGCTTGATCTTCTCGGCAACCTTCAACGAAGCCACCATGGCGGCGCCGGCCGAGATGCCCACCAGCAATCCTTCCTGGCGCGCCAGCCGGACGGTCATGCGATACGCGGCTTCGGTGGAGATGAACAACTGTTCGTCCGCCACGCTGGGGTCGTAAATGCGCGGCTTGATGGCGGTGGCCATGTGCTTCATGCCTTCCAGGCCGTGGAAAGCCGAGTCCGGTTGGAATGAAATGCAGCGAATCGCGGGATTCAATTCCTTCAGCCGGCGCGCCGTGCCCACGAACGTCCCGCTGGTGCCCAGTCCGGCGACAAAGTGCGTGATCCGCCCTTCCGTCTGCTCGAAGATCTCCGGCGCCGTCGTCTGGTAGTGAGCGCGCCAGTTGGCGGGGTTGTCGTACTGGTTGGCGTAAAAGTAGAGATCGGGAGACTCGGCGGCCATCTGGCGCACCTTGCGAATGGCGCCGTCGGAGCCTTCCATGGGATCGGTGTAGACAATCTCCGCCCCATAGGCGTTGAGGATGCGCTTGCGCTCCTCGCTCACGTTCGACGGCACGCAAAGCCTCACGCGGAAGCCGCGCGCCGCGCCGATCATGGCATACGCGATGCCGGTGTTGCCGGAGGTGGAGTCGATGAGGATCTTATCCTTGGTCAGCAAACCGGCGCGCTCGGCTTCCAGCACGATGTTCATCGCCGGGCGATCCTTCACTGAGCCGCCGGGATTGTCCCACTCTGCTTTGGCGTAGAACTCCACGCCCGGGCAGGCGGCCCCGATCCGCTTGATCCGAACCAGCGGCGTGTTGCCGATGAGTTCGAGGACGTCCTGTGGTCCTTCGAGAACGCCGGATTCCTCAACGATAGCTGCTCTTGCTTCCTGTGCCATAGGTCGATTAGACTTCTGTCTCGGGAGTTGAGTTGCAAAAACGTCAGGCGAGGTGGTGTCAACAGCGATGGAAGCTACAGGAATCCGCAAGGAGTTTAGCGATGCCGGCTTTGAGGTGATCGACGCCGGCGCCAATCGCATCGACGTGAGAAAGAGCAACTGCACGCAGACGATCGAGCCCCAAGCCGACGGCGTCTGGCTGACCTCCGGACCGCCGCGCTTCGGCATAGGCGGAACCTACTTCGAGCTCGAAGATCGGGGTTACCAGAAGTTCTGGTACAGCAACGGCCGGCGCTTGCCGGTCCATCCCAACGACTTCCGTACGCTCCATAACTTCGACCAGGAGGTCCGCTATATCCTCGGATTGAAGTCTCTCTACCACGAGTCCCTCGGCACTACCAACGCCCGCACCGTTTATGATCGCCTCACCGGCCGACCCGACCGCTAGCACGGTCGAAGATAGCTTGACTATCGGCCCAAAAACCTTATTTTAATCTTCTGATTACTGCCGAGCTTAGATTTAACGTAAGATAATATGTAGCAAAGACTCGCAACCATGTCAACCTTTTGGTGTGGGCCAAAAGTGTGTTGCCATGCGATCGACGATTGAAAAAGAGGAAGCAAGCCGTCCGGTGTTTTCCAATCGTCGATCGCATCTTAAACCCGGATCAACGCTGATTGACGAGTTTCGTCAATTAGCAATTCCCCGCCCCGTCCCAACACCAACCGTTCATGGTTTATCGGACGGCTCGCTTCTCCTCTTTCAATCGACAATCCTTCGCTTCGCTCAGGGCCAATCGTCAATTCCTCGCCCCGCCCCAGCGCCAACCGTTCAACTCCTTGTCGGAAAGCTCGCTTCCTCTCTTTCAATCGTCAATCGATCCCGCAGCGCGGGATCAATCGGCAATTCTTTCAGGCCGCCGCCGGGCCCCCCGAACCGCTGGCTGCCTGGCTGGGCTGATCCGGAGTGCTCCGAGCCGGAGGTTTGGCCCGAGGGGTGACGGGCATTTTCAACTTCCGCCCCCGCGACTCGATGTTCCGGGTTCTCTGCTCCAGCCACCACTCCAGATCCCCCGCGATTCTCTTGGTGGGTATGTTCATCCGGCCGACGNNCATGCCC
>JGI26339J46600_10000050_pt1 | contig 38187 bp, 39 predicted proteins | sample BogFormECP12_OM1_FD_46600 | JGI IMG/M metagenome (IMG submission 46600) | reverse complement strand
GGCACTGCAGCCAACGGATCTTCCGAGGGGACAACGTAAACGGTTCCTGTTTCTTCTTCAATCTGAACTATCCGCCAGACTTGCCCTTTCACAATGAAGTTAAGACCTATGCGGGCTTCTAAAGCCATGAACTCATCGCCTAGAGTGCCTATCTTTCGGTCAGAGACAACGTTCACAATTGGATATCGCTTCTCATCCGGTATCATGGACAGGTTCTCGTAGTAGTATGATCGACTGTTCCGGCCCTTCTTCAAGACCAGGCCTTCTTCATCGATTCTTACTTGTCCAAGCCGTTCTAAAAAGCATACTATGTCCCAAACAGTCTCCCGTGAGAGTTTTCTATACGGGAAGGCTTTTCGAGCAAAGGACAGAACCTCGTTCAGATTTTGTGTCTGATTGTCCATTAGTGTTCCCACAATTTGGTGTGCAAGGACGTCCAATGCATTTTCGTTAACTGGAACATCCTCGATTTTGCCTGCTTGAGCTTTCTTTGTGGCGGAAATGGATTCTAGTGTGTCGTCTGGATAAGCGGTTATTATGACTCCTTCTGAGACGATGTCAAGACGATGGCCGCTGCGGCCGACTCTTTGGATTAGGCTTCCAACTTGTCGGGGTGAAAGGTATTGTATGACGAGGTCAACCCGGCCTATGTCGATTCCAAGCTCCAAAGTGCTCGTGCAGACAATGGCTTTTAATTGGCCGTTCTTGAACTGGTCTTCTATCTGCGCTCGTTCCTCTTTTGACAAAGAACCATGATGTACAGCGGTGTCTTTGCGTCCGAGCTGGTTGAGTCTGAAACCGAGAGTTTCAGCGATGGTGCGGCTGTTAACGAAAATCAATGTTGACCTGTGGCTGTCTACGAGCTCTGTGATTCTTCTTAATCTTGCTGCAGCTTCAGGGGAAGTGTTGAGCGTTCTTGTCATTTCGTAATCTGCTTGGATTGGAATTGGGCTTTCGACGCTATAGCGGTAGCCTTTGGGCAGAGCAACGTCTACTATCTTGATGTTCCTTTTGGTTCCGGCGAGGAACTGTGCAACTTCTTGAGGGTTGCCGACTGTTGCTGACAAGCCGATTCTCTGAAAATTATCTTTAGCGATGTCTCCGAGTCTCTCNAGTGCAAGGGTGAGCTGGATTCCACGTTTGCTTGANGCAATTTCATGCACTTCATCCACAATGACGCATTGAACGCTTCGAAGGTGCTGTCTCATNCGTGNGCCNGGAAGTATTGCTTGNAGGGTCTCTGGCGTCGTTACGAGTATTGTTGGAGGAGATATTGCTTGTTTTCTTCTGAGTTTTAGATCAGTGTCTCCATGTCTTACTTCTATAGAAATATCGAGTTTGGACGCCCAGAACGACAATCGCTTCAAGAGATCACGGTTAAGCGCCCTCATAGGAGTGATGTAGAGCACCCTTATTCCTTTTCTTGATGGCTGCTCAGCTAGTTTTGAGAAAATCGGCAGAAGGACTGCTTCAGTCTTTCCACTTCCAGTCGGTGCAAGAAGCAGCACATTTTCCCCGGCTAGAATGGGGGGAGCCGCCATTTTCTGAGGCAATGTCGCTTCAGTGAAGCCTAGTTCCCTCAAGGCTGAACGCACAGGCTTTGCGAACAGAGAGAAAACATNTGANCTCGTAGATTTGCCNTCCATTCTTCACAAGTCACACAAATGCTTTCTGGAACACGGTTATCATGTCCGCCGCAAAGGATAGGAAAGCAAAAGCCCAGCTTCTTCGCGGTGCTGGATTGAGATCTTTTCTCTGAACTTGCCTTTCAACAGCAGGCTTCCAAGTTCGTTTGCTAGAACCTCTTTTCTTGAACAAAAGATTACTTCATTTTGATCGTTTGTCCATAAGGTGAGGCCTCTCGTTTTTCCTTTGTGGAGCAAGTGGAGAAACGAATCTTCTTCGCCAAGTTGCAGCAATGCTACAGCGTTTGAGCCCTGTATAGCACAGAAAAGAGAACGCAACGCTTCGGGTGCATCCTCTTTTTCGCTGAGTGTTTCCTCGAAGAAGTGAGGGATCACTTCTGAATCTATGAGTTCGAACTTCTCTGATTGGAAAATGTGAGCACTGCTCAGCGTCTTCCTGATATCCTTATAGTTTTCAACCTTTCCATTGTGAACTGAAACAACAGTCAATTTCGGTTCCCTCTCAACAACGTAGGGTTGTGCAGTTTCTTGGTGAATGGCTGTTTTCATAAACTCTGGGCTTGGCATCCTCACATGACTAATCAACGTAGAAGTTTTGGTGACCTTGACGATCTCTGCGAGTTTTTTGGCAGGGGAGTCTGCGGTCTTTCCAACTTTCTGCATTAAGAGGTCGCCATCTTCGAGAAGCAATGCGACTCCTGCTCCGTAACCTCCGAGAGGTATTGGCTCATCAGGGTACTGATTAATCTCAAGCTTTTCCAGAACTCTGAAGACCGTGGACAACAATATAGGTTTTTCAAGCGAAAAACCGAATATACCGCACATTCTTTGCTCGTTCTCCTCNTCGTTTCCCTTTGAAGAAAACTTCTACGTCAAAGCTAAGCTTTTCGGTACTCTAATCATAGCAACGANCGCCAATCTGAACTATGGGAAGCCAATCCAACAGAATTGAGCTTCACNCGCGCGNAATAACCAAAAGGTTGAAATCTCAAGCTGAGAGCTTTCGAAGCGGACTATGAAGATATCGAGGTACGGGTACGCTTTCCGCGGATGACCGCTTTTTCCGCTGCTGAGTCCACTATTTCGAAACATTATTTTTAGAATGCTTATTCTTCTTGAAGTATGTAAATATGGTTTGGGGCAAAGAAAGGGAGATGAGGGAAGGTTAACGTTCTGATGGTCCTGTGATATATGCCCAGACGCTTACCATTAGCAGTGTTAGGCATGCTCCAACAAGGCCTGAAAGCATGTAGGTCGTTCCGAAAACGGCGGGCAATACGTTTGCAAGTGCGGGAATCGCGTAGGTCGCAGCGAAGTCTGCTATCATTCCGGCGAAGAATCCAAGGATTGCTACAAAGATGAAAATCTTAAACCTTTCACCCATTTCATTCACCTTTTTGAATAGAATTGAATTCAAGCCTCTTTTTAGTCTAACTTACATGTTTCTGTCTATTCTTGGAAAACCGNGTATATTCACATTTAGTTGGAAAATTAAAGCCCAAGGCTGTTCTGTTTTAGACATATAGCGCTACATATATACGCGCGTNTTTTCGCCATATTAACAACTATAAAATTGCTCTCCGCGGGCTTTTGTTCTTTTGGAGGTAATTAACTTGTCAGAAAGGTTTAGCAAAAAATGGGAAACAAGAAGAGACGAACAACCCTTTCAAAATCGACTCAAGGACGCAGTGAAGCCGCCAGGCCCGTTGAAGCCGCGCTTAGATTTTGCTGTTCGACGCATTGAACTTCAAGTACAGAAACTAGATCAGGCAACAGACAGATTCGGACAAAGAGACAAAGCCATTTTCGCCAGAATAGTTGACTCTTATACAAAGCATGATACNGCAAGAGCAAACGTGTTCGCAAACGAATTGGCAGAGATACGCAAGATGGAGAAGCTCATAATAAACGCAAGACTCGCACTTGAACAGATAGTACTAAGATTACGCACAGTATCNGAACTCGGAGACGTGGTATCCACCTTGGGACCAGCAGTGGGCGTTCTAAGATCCGTCAAAGCAGGACTCGTAAGCGTCTTCCCTGAAGCAGAAAACGAACTTGGCGAGATCGGCAACATGCTGAGCGGAATAATGATCGAAGCAGGACAGGACGGCACCGGAATGACATTAAACTTTGACACTGTCAACGAGGACGCATCAAAGATTCTCACAGAGGCTTCGACAGTCGCAGAACAGAGAGTCAAGGACAAATTCCCAGATCTGCCAGCAGGAATTCCAGGACTACCAACAGCTCCCGCAAGCGAGAAATCGTCAACAGAGACTTCCTAAACGTAGGGGATGAAAAGAATGTCGCAAAACCCCAACCTTTTTCTTTCGGTAGGAAAGGAAGTGAGCGACGAATACGGCCGCGCGATAGGAAAGATAGCTTCTTTCGCTGTAACGCCGAGCGGAAAGTTNGACAGCGTCTTCGTNGAACTCGGCAATGGACAATTTCTGAAGCGAAGCATGGATAACTTGAAGTTTGACGGGTCCGAAATCACGCTCGTCTCCAATATCAAAGCACAGGCGAGCCTACTCAACGAACAGATCCCGCTCATCTGGCGAAAAGACCAAGCCCTCAAAGACCTCTCTGAAAAGAAGAAAATATCCAAAGAACTTTATGCAGAACTGCACGCAAGCTTCGACGGAGTACTGACACAACTGAAGACTGAGGCTCAAACGCTGAGAGAGGAAATAGAGGACGAAATCGCAAACTGCAATGAAGAAACAAGATCCCTGAACTATGCCCTTGTCAACCTTGAAATCGAACATGAGATCGGAAAAGTCGACAACCAATACTATGAAGCAGCATTCTCCATGATTCAAGAGAGCATCAAACGAGTCCACATGAAAAAAACCGACATGGATTTGACGACCAGCAAACTCTCAAGTATTCTGTTGGGCGACTGTTTGAAAATCAATGAAATGAAGAATAAGATACCCGAGCCGCCAAAAGGTGCTGAAGGGCTTCCAGAACCGCCTGTAGTAGTTTACGTGAAAGAAATCGGAAAAACCGGCATTTAGGCTAACAGAAAGGGCANTAGGGGGAGGGGAAAGATTATCAAAGGATTTATCCATACAAGCCCTCCACCTCTCCGCGAAACAGCCATGCGATCAATACAGATTCTGAAGATACAGCACAACAAGCTCGAGCAGGCCAGTTACAGGCTCAGGGAAAGAGATAGAATACTGTTTCAATCATGTGTCGGAGCTGTCAAAGCAAAAAACAAGGACCGTGCTTCTATTTGTGCCAATGAAATCTCTGAAGTCCGAAAAATCATCAACTTCCTCTACAACGTGGAACTCGCAATCGAACGCGTAATTCTCAGACTTGAAACGATAAAAGAACTCAGCGACATAGTTATCGACCTTAAACCCGCACTGAAGCTTCTTCAACACGTATCGCAAGAACTCTTCGAATTCCTGCCCGACGTGTCCACTGAACTCAATCAAGTAAATGACACAATAAGTGAAACACTATACTCGACAAAACTACATACCGATGAATCAACGATCCCCGTAAACCGAAAAACACCCGGCGGCGAAGAGGTGCTATGCGAGGTCTCAACCTTCCTTGAACGCAGGATTTCACAGGATCTCCCCGAACCGCCTACTGCCCACAGAAACACAACAACTGAACCAGCTACTCTAGAAGAAATGCTTGCCCTAGCAACAGGCGCATCAAAAGACAAGAACCCCAAAGTCTCTGAAGAATCCAGATGTGATTCTTCTTCCACCCTCATTTCTTATAAGAAATCTGAAATCAAGGAGATCTCCTTGAAAGTAGAAAATCCAGACTTTGAAAATGTCCTTCTTGATTACGTTAAGAAGAGCAACGGTCAAATCGACCTAGAACGTTGCTCGGTTGACTTGGAAACCTCAAACGAGAGCATCGAGAAGGCTCTTGAAAGTTTAGGGTCGAAAGGAAAGATAAAGATTGAATTGAAAACTGGAGAATGAATGTGATGAGTGCATCTCAAGAACTTGAGAAGGATGCCACCAATTTTGCACTGGAAGCAGTGCGGTTGGACAAGCAAGGTTCGAAAGGAATGGCTATAACAATGTATCAGAAAGCCATTGAAAGCCTTCTGCAGCTTGTCCAGCTCTACCCCGAGTACAGTTTGAACAAGGTTTACATTCAGAGGGCAATCGCCTATCAAGATCGAATAAAGGCGATACAGGGCTCCGTGATATCGTCCGAGCCACGGCCTGAAATCAGACCCAACGGGTGTGAAGGGGAAGCCAAGACAGAGGGTGCAAAATCAACATACGAAGAGCTCATAATCACGGAGAAACCCAACGTCAAATGGGATGGAGTCGTTGGGCTTGACCCGGCAAAGAAGGCTGTGAAGGAAGCCATCGTCTACCCCGTTCAAAGACCAGATCTGTTCCCGTTAGGGTGGCCAAGGGGCATACTGCTGTTCGGACCGCCAGGCTGCGGAAAGACACTTCTGGCCGCTGCTGTTGCCACAGAAATCGAAGCAGACTTCATTTCGATAGACGCTGCTTCTGTAATGTCGAAATGGCTAGGGGAAGCAGAACAAAACGTGGCCAAACTATTTGGCTCGGTTAGGAAGGCGGCAACAGAAGGCAGAGCCTCAATCGTGTTCATCGACGAACTTGACTCCATGATGGGCAAACACTCAAACGAAGTAGGTGGCGAAATCAGGGTCAGAAATCAGTTTCTCAAAGAAATGGATGGAATCGCGGACAAAGGCAAGAACCTTCACATCTACGTCATTGGAGCAACCAACAAACCTTGGGACCTCGACTGGGCTTTCATAAGAAGGTTCCAGAAACGAATTCTGGTGCCTCTTCCAGACCATCACACGCGACTGATGATGTTCAAGCTTTACACGACAAGTCTTCAGCTCAGTCCGGATGTTGACTTGCACGAGTTGGCCAGGCTCTCTGAAGGCTTTTCGGGAAGCGACATAAGAGACGTCAATCAATCAGCACAACTAAAGCTCATAGGCGAATTCTTCGAGTCTGGAAAAGCAGACGACAAACAAGCAAAGCCGCGAGCTCTAACAATGGATGATTTCAGACAAATACTGGAAGAAAGAAAACCAAGCGTATCCCTCGATATGCTGGCATTATACAACAGATGGTTTGACGCGTTCAAAGCTCTCTAGCAGGTGATGATGAATAAACCAGTAACAAGAGCATGTTAAGCGCAGGGTGGAAAGGTTTGGGGAATTACCATATTCTCATCATATCTCCTTTCTCCCATCTCCCCCTCAGATAATCTCTCCAAGCCCCACAACCTAGCGCAACATGGCTCATGTTACACTCATTTTTCAACAATCCTTTCAATCATGTCCACGATTTCTCCACCATGATTGATTACGTCAACATATGGAATTCTCCGGTCAACATTCGAGGCAATATATGGTCCAGTAAACACTAGAATTGGCTCATAGACTCTAATCGCCTCCTCAACATCCCGCGACGACACTGCGACCACAATTTTGAAGATAGAGTTGTCATGGGCCACTTGTTTCTTGAATCCCTCCAAGAAAACTAGGTCGTTGCCCTCACATCTTTCCAAAATCTCCTTTGGGGAAACATCTTCGTATGTTTTCTCGATGGTTGCGATCTCGGTAGCTGACGATACAACGATCGTTTTGGCGCCAGCTTTGGCATAGCGCCACGTGTCTTTCCCTTCTGTATCAATAGTGAAATCCTGCTCAGGAACATGTTTGACAACCGCTATCCTGTATCCTCTCTTGGTGAGTTCTCTCGTCAAAACCTCTATAGTAGTGGTTTTTCCCGATTTCTTTCCGCCTACGACTGCAATAACTCTTGGCTTCAGGTCGTACCACTCTCTTTGAAGTCCATTTCTTCTGTAAAGATGTCTTTGAGTTTTTCCCTGTCAACGCTAAGCTTCGCTGAAAGGTTTCTTGCCCATTTTAGATAGGCTCTGAAAAGACTTTGGAATATCTCCGCTTTCTCTTTGTCAGATAATTCCTTTTCTTCAGCAAGCAAGAGTGCAAACCATTTTCCTGCGCTCGAGAGTCTGTAAGTCTTTAACCAAGTCGCTCTTCCGTTTCTCTCCGTCTTCTCCATGTTTTCTTTCAAAATGCTCAGCTTGGTCAATTCCTTCAAATTCCCAATGACGGTCTTGTTTGAATAGTTCAGCTTCTTCACGAGATCTCCTTGATAGATCCTGTTTGAAATGCCTTGCTTGAGGGAAAACCGGAGTATGTCTACAGCTGCTTTGGATCCGAAGATTGCACTCAAAACCTTGATCTTATGCGCGGAAGGAAGAAAAACTACATAGGGATGTAGCTCTTCATCCAAGACTTTTCACATCAACTCGCTGTAGCCCACTCTTGCTTTAAGCCTTATGGTTTGCGATAAGTTTTAGTGGAACAGCATTCCTTTCAAGGCTTGGTGCTTTGGACGCCCCCAGAAAGCTGGATTCCTGCAGACGGCGACACCTTCACAACGCCCGAAGGCTTCATATTCAACGTTTTTGGATACGAGCATCCAGTCGACCGCGTCTTTGCTTTCCTGAAGTATATTCCAGCCGACTTGGGCAAACTCTTCGACGTTGAATACTTGGAACAAACGTGGAATCTAGCTGGGAACAAGCTCATTAGAGCCGAAAACCTCTACACAGCCAAGAACTACCAGACGTTTCTGGATACGCTCAGAAAGAGCTACCCGAATTATGTTTACTATTGTCCTTTTAGGAAGAAAGAAGTGATAAGCGCACCATTTGCTTCTGTGCGAAAGGTATTCGTGCCTAAAGACTGCCTCGAAAAACTGGCCAAGTTCAAGATGAAAGACGATTTGCAAAAAACAGCGTTAGACCTCATTCGTTTACTGTCGACAGCCTCAGGTATCGACGAAACCGATTTTGGCATACATGGCTCTATCGCCCTAAACATGCATACATCAAAATCAGACGTAGACTTGGTTGTTTACGGATCTCGCAACTTTCGCTTATTGGAGACAACGATAGGAAAACTCGTTGAATCGGGCGAGTTAAGCTACAAAATCAGCAATCGCCTCGACGCAGCTCGCCTCTATAAAGGAAAATACAAGAACAAAATCTTCATGTACAACGCAATTCGCAAGCCAGAAGAAGTCAAACAAGAATACGGAAGAATGCAGTATACGCCAATTGCTCCCGTGAGCTTCTCGTGCATGGTCGAGAACGATGATGAAGCCATGTTTCGCCCCGCCATATACAAAATCGGAAAACACGAANTCAACGACAATCTTGCCAACCTACACGCCGAAAAACTTCCCAACATCGTCATTTCAATGATTGGTTGCTATCGAAACGTTGCCAGAAAAGGAGATACCGTGAATATTTCAGGAATGCTCGAACGAGTCGAAAACCTAGAAACACAGGAGTCTTCCAGTCAAGTCGTCGTGGGCACAGGAACCAGAGAGGAAGAGCATATTTGGCCCATCTAATGCTGAGAGATCGCGACGCAATAGTCACCGGCGAAGGCCTAATCTTCAGAGTATTCGGATACCTGCACCCTCCCGCTGCCTATTTTTGTGACATTGAATATGCGCCTGCAACAATTTTCAAATCCAAGAATCCGAAGGCCTTCAGAAATCAAGGCCCGAACGTCTTCTACAAATTCTATGAAGATGAAGGCTGGAAATTTATCCGAAACAAGTTTCCTCGTTACATGATCGACCACAACATGCTTCAGAAGAAGGTCATCGGAGTGGACCACAATTTCATACAGGAAACTCGGAAACCAGAAGAAAAACTGAAGAGACTAGTTCAAACTGAACACAAAGACAGTCTTCAATCATCGATGCAGAACGTTTTGAACATCATTGCAAGTCAAAGCGGCTTGTCTGCCAAAAGCTTCGGCGTTTTCGGTTCGATGCTTCACGGATTCCACAACCCCGCCTACTCCGATATAGACCTCGTCGTTTACGGCAAGGAAAACATCAATAAATTACGCTTAATGCTGCAGGAATCTTACGAAGCAGATTCTTCTTCCCTCCATAACGAGTTCGAGACGGAAGAATCCATAAAGGGCAAGGTTTGGCGATTCCAGAATTTCACTGCAACAGAATTTCTAAAACATCAACAGAGAAAAACCATCTATGCACTCTTTGATAGCCCGACTGAGCGGATAATAAAGACCGAATTTGAACCGGTGAAGAACTGGGAAGAAATGCGCAACGAATACAATCCCACGCAGAGAATTGTGCAAAGAGGTTGGGTCAAAATGCTTGCAAGCGTCAAAGATGACAGTGATGCCCCTTATATCCCATCAATTTACGGTATCGAACCCCTGAAAATCCTTGAGGGCCAACGAAAAGCATCGGAGGCAGTACGAATCGTTTCATACATGGAAGAATTTCGATTGCAGGTCTTCAACGATGAAACTGTTTACGTTGAAGGAAACCTGGAAGAAGTGACTAGTGAAACAGGCAGTTTCTTCCAAGTGGTTTTGACATACTGTCCAAGATATTACGAGCAGGTCCTCAAAGCCACGCAAACGCAGACTATATCATGAACCATTTTCACTGAATAAATTTTCTCCATCTAGACAACTTTCAAACGGCAGCATTCATTATCTTGCAGATTCTTGGCCTTTCAGGATGATGCAATCTGCGGGATTTCCTCCAATCAGCAACCTGAGATATTTGTTTTTATGCAGGTTATCTGTGACTTGTTCGACTTTACCGCTTGCATTGACTACTTCACCTTTCTTGGCAGACTCGCAGAATCTTCCTCGAAACGAAGCGATTTCTTCAATCGATTCAATCTTTTTGCCTTCTAATTGCCTCATGCTCTCTATTTTGTAGGAGCAAGGCGTAAACAATGATTGGGAGTCATCAGCGACAGTGGCTTCGATTCTCGCGCGTCCCATGTTCTTGTACTGGACGATTCCGTATTCCTCGCCATTTTCATTCCAGTCTCTCACGCAGCGGACGAAATAATCTGTGCCTTCATATTTGCCCTGCAATGCTTTTCTGGATTCGGTTCGAACGAAATCTTCGAAGTTCATTATAGTATCTTTCGAACGGAAATCGAAAAGTACTTTGAGATCCTGACGCGTGTAAGGCTTCACCAATTCATTGTCGGTCTTGAAGAACCCTTCGAGGGCTGCACGCGTTCTCTTGCAGTTCTCTGAACCGTAAACAATAGGATCGATATCTGAATTTGCCGTGTGAAGCCCAATCATTATGGAACCAGAGATTCCCACGGACTCCCAGGGAATATTGGCATTCTTCTTCAACAGCTCTGCAAAACATAACGCTTTGTATTGGAGTGAATCTAGAGCAATAGAGAAGCGCAGTTCACGTAGATGCCTAGCAGGCTCGTAATGCTTTGTCACATCATTAACGGGGACTTCGCAGAGGGTCTCATCAAACACAGGGTCGAAAACCAAGTATTCTGGAAATCTGTCCTGCAGCAATGCATACCTTTCCGAAAGAGGATAGACTTTGTCATAGGTTCTCCCTTCCCTGTTCCTTCGGCCTTTCGCCGCTGCAAAATACCGTATGAAGGCAACGATGCGACCTGGCGGATGAACGAGACCTTTGACATCGAAAATTGGGTCCCCACGAGTTTCTATTAGATCTCCTTCCCGAGCCTTGATCAAGCGATTCTGCCTCATCACAGCAACTGCCGCGCTTTCATTCTGGGTAAGAGTAGGACACGGGGGATTTCGTGTTTTCCAACTCTCCACGTCATGCATTTCAACTTGTTGCATTTTTGCTTCGCAGTAGTTAAGAGTTCCTAACCGCTTTTCTCTGCCATGCCGGTTGCCTCAACGTTTTCCATCAGAGATTGGCGTCAAGTTTAAGTTAGAATGTTCGACATTAGACTTTGCAGGGTATCGAGTAACGAGTTGGATTGATGAATGGTCGGCCATTCAAGGCTCTTTTCCAACAGTGACGTTGATGGTGATTCACGGTAAGGTATGGGGGGTTCTAGGTTGAAAGTTGTTTTGCTTACCGTTCGAACGATCGAGCAGGGCGTGGGCAAGGAACGGGGCAAATCGTCGGATGAGTATTTCGAGAGCGTTGCCGTCTGCTATGTTGATCCCGATGATCTAAGTAGCTTGGGCGTCAAAGAGGGGTCCAACGTCCGTGTCTCAACTGAACATGGTTCAGTTGTCGTCAAAACGGTAAGTTCACTGAGAGGTCCGCATCCAAGGGTCGTTTTTCTCCCTTACGGTCCATGGGCAAATGCCGTGACATATCCTGATACTGACAGCAACGGCATGCCTTCGCTGAAAGGAATTCAAGCTGATGTCGATGTTGCCCCTGATCAGCCGGTTTTGAGTTTAGGCGAGCTTCTCAGGAAGCAGTTTGGGAAGCGTTGATATGCCGATCGTGAAAGCGGTCACCTGTCCAGTCTGTGGAAGCTTATGCGATGACATAGAGGTGACAGTGAAGAAAGGCGAAATACTCAAGATCAAGAACGGCTGCTCAATGAGCGAGTCTAAGTTCCTGAATTACAATGGACATAGGGTTTTGAAGCCGCTAATTCGAAAAAACGGAGAATTGGTCGAAACCTCGTTCAAGGAAGCTCTTGTCAGAGCTGCCGAGATACTTGCCAATGCAAACTATCCTGTGCTTTATGGTTGGAGTTCCACTAGCTGTGAAGCCATACGCGTGGGAGTTGAGTTGGCCGAGGAGATTGGAGGCGTAATTGACAATAGTTCCACCGTATGCCATGGGCCTTCAACTTTGGGCATTCAGGATGTTGGTATCTCCTCCTGCACTTTGGGACAGATAAGACACCGAGCGGACCTTGTGATCTACTGGGGAAGCAACCCTTGGAGTGCTCACCCTCGGCACGTGGAAAGGTACACAACCTTGTCTGAAGGGAAGTTTGAAAGAAGCGAATGGAAATCGTACATTGCCAAAACCGAAGCTTCAGCGGGGAGAAAAAAAGTTGACCGCGCGCTAAAACGCACTTCAAGAAATAAGTCAGTTCTTCCGCCTGTAAGTGTTGATCATGGACCTTGTCCGGCAATATTGAAGGCGGGCAGAAAACTCATCGTCGTAGACGTGAGAAAAACCAGAACGGCTGATGTTGCCGACTATTTCATTCAGGTCGAACCCAACAAGGATTATGAGCTTCTCCAAGCCTTCAGGGGCCTGATTCGAGACCAGGAAATCGAGACCGAAAAAGTCGCTGGTGTACCTGTGGAATACTTGGAAGAAGTCGCAGATGCAATGATCAACTGCAATTTTGGGGTCATCTTCTTCGGGCTCGGGCTCGCTCAGAGCAGGGGCAAACCGCGGAACATTGATGCTGCGTTGTCTTTGACTCGCGATTTGAACGCTCGAACCAAGTTCGTTATCATGCCGATGCGCGGTCACTTCAACGTTTCGGGGGCAGATACAGTTTTCACTTGGCAAGCTGGGTACCCTTACGCCGTCGATTATTCCTTAGGCTATCCCCGTTACAATCCTGGAGAAACATCCATCATCGACATCCTCAGGAGGAAAGAATCGGACGCTGCACTCGTCGTAGCATCTGATCCCGTCGCGAACTTTCCAAAGAAAGCAGCTGAACACTTGGTGAGTAACCCATTGATAGTCATTGATCCACACTTCAACGCGACAAGCCAAATGGCAGACATCGTCTTCCCATCTGCCTTCGTAGGAATCGAAGCCAACGGAACGGCCTACCGCATGGACCATGTTCCTCTTCCACTGAAAAAAATCGTTAAACCTCCCATAGGAATCCTTCCAGACAAAGAAATCCTGAGGAGATTGCTCGTTGAGGTCAGGAAAACTAAGAGGGCTGCAAAGAGGAAGGGTTGAATGGATCTTCTGATTAAAAACGGTTTCGTGTTCGACCCCCTTAACGGAGTCAATGGCGAAAAAATGGATATTGCAGTCAAGAATGGAAGGATAGTAGGTGATGTTGTCGAGAGAAAAGCAAGGAAAGTCGATGCTTCGGGAATGATAGTGATGCCTGGCGGTGTCGATATTCACACCCACATTGCTGGTTCAGAAGTCAACACTGGCAGGCTCCTGAGGCCGGAAGATCACTTTAGAGATTTCGAACGGAAGACATCGGCGACAAGAGCCGGAGTTGGCCGCTCAATTCCCTCAACATTCACCACAGGCTACAGATACGCGAGGATGGGGTACACCACAGTAATGAATCCTGCGATGGCTCCTTTGGAAGCGAAGCACACGCATGAAGAGTTAGATGATACTCCGATGGTCGACAAGGCTTCCTATCCCCTCCTTGGCAACTGGTGGTTCGTGCTTGAATATTTGGCTCGGGGAGACATCGAGCAATGCGCTAGACACATAGCGTGGATCATGAATTCCACGAAAGGCTACGCCATAAAAGTAGTCAACCCCGGAGGACTGGAAGCATGGGGGTTCGGTCACAACGTCAAAGAACTGGACGATGAAGTTCCCTACTTCTGCACTACGCCGCGAGAGATTATCCGCGGATTATGCAAGGCAAACACGCTCCTTAATCTGCCTCACACGATTCACGTTCACACCAACAGCTTGGGAAGACCAGGCAACTACACAACAGCCATCGACACGATGAAATGCGTCGAAGACCTCGCTCTAGATGACAAGCCAGTCATCCACTTGACCCATTGCCAATTCAGCGCCTTCAAAGGTGAAGATTGGAGGACTCTTGAGTCGGGAGCCGCGGAAATTGCGGATTACATGAACAATCATAAGCATGTAACGATGGACATGGGTCAAATCATATTCACGGATACAACGACGATGACGGCTGACGGTCCGTTCCAATATGCCCTGTATGGGCTGACAGGGAACAAATGGGTGAACCATGATGTGGAAACCGAAACGAGCGCGGGCATCGTGCCTTTCCGTTATCGACGAAAGAGCTATGTTCACGCCATTCAATGGTCCATCGGCCTGGAACTGGCCCTCCTGATAAAAGATCCGTGGAGAATATTCATGACGACAGATCATCCAAACGCTGGCCCATTCACAGCATACCCAAAAATCATCGCTTGGCTCATCAGCAAGAACGCCCGAGAAGCAAGCCTGAAAAGAATCAATCCAAGAGCGCGGAGCAAAAGTTTGCTGCCGTCAATAGACCGCGAGCTGAGCCTCTACGAAATCGCGATAACGACAAGAGCTGGACAAGCCAAAGCACTAGGGCTCAAGAACAAAGGGCACTTGGGCCCAGGAGCCGACGCCGACATCGCCGTTTACAATGTGAACCCAGAAACCACAGATATCTCAAGGAAATTCAGATCTGTCCGAAGAGCGTTCAAGAAGGCTGCCTACACGGTCAAGGGCGGAGAAGTAGTTGTGAAAGACGGCGAAGTTCTGAAGAGCGTTTCGGGCCGCACAAAGTGGCTCGATGTGAAAGTCTCGGAACCCGCGTTGATTACTGAAGACATGAAGAAAAGATTCAGGACTTACTGGACGGTTGAATACGAAAACTACCCCGTTTACGAGGATCATCTTGAAGGCTTGGAACCCATAAACGTGAAGGCTAGCGTCTAAATGATCGTTCTATCCCCTCTCAGAGAATTCAGATTTCCCGTTATGGCAGAATGCATAAGTCCAGACGTTTTTGAGGGAAAAACCCCCAGCGAGATAGGGGCTTTGCAAATGTGGGAAGGAAACAAACAGAAATCTCTGGAAAGCCTTTTCAAGATTGAAGAGGCAACAACCGAGGAAACGGCGGGCGACGCTACGCTGCAGATAGTTGGAGACATCAGGCAGGTTCGAAGGATCGGTTCTGGGATGAAGAAGGGAACGATAACCATCAAAGGCGACGTTGGCATGCATCTGGGCGAAGAAATGAAGGGTGGAAAAATAATCGTCCAAGGAGATGCGGAGAGCTGGGTGGGGTCGATGATGAAGGGAGGAAGCATCGAGATATTGGGAAACGCTGGCGATTATCTTGCGGCTCCCTACCGGGGATGTGACAAGGGAATGAAAAGTGGAAAAATCATCGTTCATGGAAACGTCGGAACAGAAGCAGGCGCCTACATGCAAAGCGGCGTGATCAAGATACTTGGAAATGCCGGGGAATTCACAGGGTTCCGTATGCACGACGGAACAATCTATGTCAAGGGAGACTGCATGGAACGAGCTGGAGCTTGCATGGCAAACGGCAAAGTTGTCATTGAAGGCCGTTTAGAGTCTGTTCTTCCCTCATTCAGCGTAGACTCAATTCGACCGAAAATCAAGATTGATACGAGTGAAGAAGTGGAAGGGCCTTTGTATGTTTTCGTTGGAGATCTAGCGGAAAACGGAAGCGGCAAGCTTTATGTCTCTAAAAAGAACAATCCTCAATTGAGCTGTTACGAGAAATTCCTCTGAGGGAACATGCCTATGAAAAAGAAGAGTCTGAGCGTCAATCGTTTAGCGTGGAAATTGTTGGATGAACTTCTCGAAAACCCGGATCGCTACGGCGTCAAGGTGACAAAGACCCCTTCGGGAACAACAGTTGTGGACGCAGGAATAAACGCGACAGGCGGCCTTGAAGCAGGAAGAATCATCACCGAAATATGCATGGGCGGATGCGGAAAAGCGCAAATAGTCTTTGAAAGGTTCGGAGATCTTGATTTGCCCTCAATACAAATCTGCTCTGACAATCCTATAATAGCGACCCTAGGATCTCAGTATGCTGGCTGGCAAATTAACGAAGATAATTACTTTGCAATCGGCTCAGGCCCTGCCAGAGCATTGGCACAGAAACCGAAAAGTGTCTATGCAGAAATCGATTACACCGACAACTCCGACAAGGGAATAATAATTCTTGAAACCGACAAGACCCCGCCTGAGAAACTCATACAACGCTTCGGAAAAGACTGTCACATTTCTCTAGGAGATCTTGCGATAGTGCTAACTCCGACTACAAGCATGGCTGGCGCCACCCAAATTTCAGGCAGAATAGTTGAAACCGGCATACACAAGCTCAGACGCCTAGGACTCAACCCCAACGAGATAATCTATGCTTCTGGATATGCACCTGTCCCACCGGTTCATCCCAAATTTGCTAATGCCATGGCAAGAACCAACGATTCAATCCTCTACGGCGGAGTAACATATTACATAATCGAACACGAAACCGACGAAAACCTACAAGAACTCGTAAAAAAGGCACCGTCAATGGCTTCAGAAGCCTATGGAAAACCATTCATAGAAATCTTCAAAGAAGCAAAAAATGATTTTTACAAAACTGACCCAAACCTCTTTGCGCCAGCGATTGTCACAATCAACAATGCAAAGACTGGAAACACCTTTCAGAGTGGCAAGATAAACGTGAAAGCGCTCAGAGCATCATACGATCTGAATTGAGACTACACTATCTTGTAACGTCAAATCAGGGCCATAATTCAATGCAGCTCTCGGCGGTTCCGGCAGGGTTTTCCTTCTGTTTTCACGTCAGTTTGCGAACCGTTTGCGCATGCAGAAATCTGCCGATGAATTCTCTGAAGGCAACGTTTCCGACGAGGGCTCCCATGAGTATGCTCATTACGGCTATTTCCATCCATGCTTTTGGAATGACCAGTGGGAGAATATATGCCATTCCTGCGCCATTGACTAGGGTCATGATGTACAGAAAGTACAGAATAGTGAAAATGCATTCTGGAATATAGGATATCAACGTGATCGGAACGGTCAATATTGAGCGGTGTGGATTGTTTCCTATATTCAGCTTCTTGTAAAGCAGACCGGATGTGAAACCTGTCAGTGCCTTGCCAAGTGGAACTCCTACGAGGGCGACGAATCCTTGACCGAAGACGAAGCCAAAATAGTAACCTGCATATAATCCGCCGAACAATCCGACGGTCGCTCCAACAATCGGCCCTCCAAAAATGGCTGCGACGAAGGTCGCGATGTGTGAAAGGTCTAGCGCGGCACTCTGCCCCACAAGGATGTTGAGCGAAATCGCTGACAACACAATTCCAAGGGCGCTAAGCATAGCCACAAAGGCACTTCGTTTTGCATCCATTCTGCCCAACTCGAAACAAAGCGTTAGATGCCGTTGTTAGCTACTTAAGAGTAGCTACCCACAAAAGAGTAGAGTGGTGGTGGCGGTTCTGTTTCATTCTAGGGTGATGGTTTATCGTGTTGCATATCGGGTGATGATTTCAGTGTTCGAGAAAAGTATGACTAGTCTTCGTGTTAGCGCCCACGATATTACACACAAACGTTTATCCCTATGCACTCGATAGGGCAGTTCGTTCAAAGGGGGTGCGTAAATGGACGAACCTAATAGTGAACCAGAACCAGAAGACTGGTCAGATGAAGACTTCGATGATGACGACGACACAGATGACGAAGAATAATAGCCAAAAGTCGCAGTTCTTTTTTTCTCTTGTGAGTCTTGTTTGAGTTATCATAAACGTGGGAGTTCATCCAATTATGTTGTTGCTCGAAAGCAGGGGAAGCTTCCTGTGCGTGTGGTTGCTGGAACACATTTCCGTTTGAAGAAACGTGCGGAGAAGTAAAGTCTTCGGTTGAAAGCCTAACCTGTGAAAAATCGGTTGATAATGTGTGGATTGACAAAAACCTTAGATAGAACATATTATTTTGATTTTGAGCGGTGACAAGATTGAGTGATAATCTAGACGACAATTATCATGTTGCTATACTTGATCCAAAAACCCGTAAGCCTCTTGGTAAGGAAGAGCAGTTCCAGACACTTGAAGAGGTACTGGGTTTTCTTCACAAGTTTGAGGAAAGCGAAAGAATCCGTGATAGAATATTCGTGTGCTTGATGGGTTTAAGAGATGGAGTAAGTGAAGTAACTATCCATAGGAAGGAATTTCAAGTGGGAAATCAAATATTGCTGGTCAAACCCCCTGAGAGATTTCACAAATTGTTCTGGGGAGGGTTTGGATTAGAGTCTAAGAAATAGGTTCTGGTAACTTCTCATCAGATAGTTTTTGCTGTTAACTCTCGTCGGATACGGTGAAAATGGTTCTGTTACTTCTGCATCGGATTTGTGACCTTGTTACTTTCCGTCGGATGGCACTTTAAACGGTTCTGGTATCTCTTGGGTTGATTAGGCTGTTTTGCGAGGTTGTTACCTTTCGGTTGATGAATCACTTTTCATAGGCACGGAAGGCTCAGAAACTTCTCGCTCTAACAAAGCCCAGAATATGATGCCTCTTCCTGAGTTGACAGTTCCACTATGCTTTACTATCCATGCATCTCCAGCGTACTTGTTTAGAGCCTCATCCCAATCGCCTACTTCTTGTTCTCCATGTGAACGACCCTTATCACCTGTTGCGTGTTGAGTAAAACGAGAGAAATCATAGGATCTGTAAATTACTTTGTATTGCAGCATAGCCTATGATTGCCTCTAGTCGTATTTAATGCTTAACGAACTCTGCCAACGCGTGCTATGGCACGATTTTTCTTCTGTGAGTCTGTTTGAGTTATCGTAAACGTGGTTCATCCAGCAATTACCTCGTAGTCAGAAAACAAGGCAAACGCCCTGTGAGAGTTGTTAGGCATTCATTGAGCAAAAGCAAAGCTCAACGTGAAGCAGACTTTCTTAACAGCCAATTCAAAGACAGAAACGACATCAAGTTTGGTGTACGTGAAGACGCGCGCGATAAGTCTAATCTTCATTGTCTATGAAAGAAGTGCTACCGCGCTAGCTCCTTCTTAAAGACCGCAATAACGTGTAAACTGCCTCCTGTTTCACCTATGGTGTATATTTTCGTCAATTCCCAGCCTTCCTTACCTAACTTTGCAAATTCTCTCTCAGATTCGATTTGGCTAGATGGTGGGTGCACATCAACAAACTTGTATTCCCAATTCGTCATGTTCTTACCTCACTTGATGATCTAAGGAACAGTAGAGGATAAAAATGTAGGGTAGAAAAAGACTAACCGTCCTTTCGGTTCTGTAAAGTCTGCGTCTGTTCGTTTATCCTGTAAAACTTCGCCTGCTCGGAGTTAACTGTTGAGTCATTGTTGGCCTATTTCAGTAGTTTTATGCTTTCATCGAGGGTCATTGCTAATTTGATTTCACTTGTGTTCCAAGCCATCCATTTTACCATTTCTGGTTCCATTGAGAATTTTTGTAGCGCGTCTGAGCTTGGGGCTTCATACACCCAGATCAACAGATGTTCTGGAACCACGGTCCATGCTCCAACCCTCTCTACTCCATGTTTCTTCTCCAGTCCGCCCAATTTGACTGGCAATGCTAAAGTCATGGCTTTCATTTTTTCATTGTTGAGCGGACAATTTTCTGCAGAATGTCTGGAAATTATCAGAAAGATTGGCATACCCACAATCCTCAAAGTAAGAGTTAGAAAAGTTGAATATGAGCTATGCGCATTATGTGAAAATTCGTCTGGTACGATTTTCCTTCTGGTTTTGTAGATTTTGTTCAAAAATCGAAGATAAACTTAAGAGCAACAAACACATGCATAGTCAAAATTGACTGAGGGAATGGTGGTAGGTTTTCTCTCTTCTTCCTTTCTCCCTAGTGAGTGAAGCTACCATCTTCCCTCATTTCACGATTTTTTACAAACCCCAGAAAACAACCAAAAAATCCTCTAGGTGACATAGACTTCACGGAACCCTTTTAGAGGTTCTGTTACCTCTTCGGTTGATTGATTATTTTGTCATGGCTGTTACTTTTCGGTTGATGGTTAGTGGGTTGTGAAAACTAGAAGTCTAAGAACAGGTACCCTAAAGGTTATCTGTTAGATTGTCCAATAGTGGAAAGTGAGTAATATGGGAAAGAAAGCCGCTATTTTGATAACCCTGTGCGTCATGATTACAGTTGTCGTCTTTTTTCGAGTTCTTCGTGTTCACAACGCCAATGCAGCAGTCAAATGATCCCTATTCCCAGGCATACTACGATGAGTTTAAGAAGACCCCTACGCCTGCATACAACTACGATTTCTCTCCACCAATCCCCATGTATCATGCCCTGCTGATCGCGCTAGAAAGTGGAGGATGGAACGCAACCTCGCTAGAAAATACGGAAATCAAGGTTGAGCTAGACTACTGCGCCTTCCTGAACTCTCCGAACATGTCAGGAGGTGGCCCGCTTTATCCAGTAACACATTCAGTCACAGATTGGTCACCTAAACAGGTCAATTACACGACCTACCGATACGTCTGGACGATTATCGTCTATTACTCGGGCCCTATCAAGAGTATTCCGCCTCCTGGATATTATTACGTTGACGCTGCAACGGGTGAATTTTTTGCCCCGATTTTGGAATGAAAACGTATTTCCATGGCACCTAGACCGCAATATCTTCATTTTTGGTTCTGGCTCGCATTTTGAATCAATGTTAGCCACCTGTTCTTTCCATCAATCTTAATCCCACAAGCCTCACTAGGAGTCTTGCCGTCAAGCCCTTCATGATCTCGGATGTAGTTGTGGAAGATCTGGTACCGTGTGAGCATCAGTGTTTCTCTAGTCTTGAGTCGTTTCTGGTAACTTCTCATCGGATAGTTTTTGCTGTTAACTTTCGTGGATAGGATTCTCTATCTATTGATAGTTTTCGTTTCTTAATTGTGATTAGAGAGGGATGCGCCATGACTAGATCAAATCATAAGGGCATAACAGAAAATTAAGGAGAAGGGACCAGCCATGACGCGCCTTAACTGTAGCATACCTCAAATGAAGAGATAAAACTCATCATAGATTTGTAGCATAATAGTTTTCAAAGAAGACATTCTTGCAGGTTAAGTGTCCTGGAATGACTTATTGTCTTTGTGTTCTACAATGTTACATACTCTTTTTATGAATCGGTTGACANTAACCTAGTGGCTTAATCGAATGTGAAACATTGAGCATTAAAGTAGATCCAGAGAAGCTACACCTTTTGAAACAGCAATATCATGAATTGATAGAAGCAAAAAACAAAGAACTCAGAGAGGACGAAGCAGCACAAGAACGCTTGCAGAAATCAATGCGTATAGTCTTAAGGTAATGTGTGACGGCTTTTGACTGTTAACTGTCGTCAATTGAATCAAAATCTGTATGGATTTTCTAGGGGAAAATTACTGTTCAATTGAATTTTGGGAGTAGCCAAAGGATTTTAACAGAAGACTAGTTCAAGGGACCTATACTTACAATTTCCACCCTAGACTTATTTTCGTCTTGAACGCTATTCAACGGGATATTAGAAATTGCCACGTTTATCAATGCACCTGTGGAATTGGGCAATTCAACGGCAGGTAAGGGCAAGAGACGTATCGTGTTGTCGATCGGTGTCTGTGGACTGACTTGAGGGTCGAACAGTTCAAAGAAGCCCAAAACTCCAACCATACAACAAATAGTCAGCAAAACAATGGCAACTATTCTCTTCCTCATAGTCCTCACATCAAAAAAATAACTACCAATCTATTTCTCTCAATTACCCCTCGAGCTTTCCGATAATTGATACCGCAAACTTATCTGTCATGGCTAGTGGTTAACGGAGATAGAAATATACCTGCGTATTGATTCATTGAAATGTAATGGATACCTCGCTCGCATTCGCATCTTACACCGCATTGGTTTTTTTAAATACGGTTGATTCCTTGTTGACTAGATGGGCAATTAGAAGAGGTTATCAAGAAANAAATCCTTACTTGAAAAAACTGATTGAAAAATTCGGTTTAGACATGACACTCTTACTCAAGACTCTAGTAGTTCCTGTTGTAGGAGCGTTCCTTCTTTGGCTTTTCTTAGTACTTCTGCCTTCTGCGCTTCAGGGGTTGACCACAGCATTAGCGAGCCTTGATTTGACTGTTATATTCTCCACCGGAGCGATTATTCTATTCTGTGTAGTCTGTTACGACCTTTTCCAGCTATGGAAAGTGCGCGCACGCAAGTAAGAATGAATCTTGAGCCTACGCGAGGCCTGCAAATTAGTAGTTCCACTCAATTTTCTGAGGCATGAAAGCAGCTCTTGTTTGAAAGTACGAATGTGATGAGTTGAATCAAACTATTTATTCTTAGGAAAGAAGGTTTAAGAACGAAATTTCATTGTTCTATTTGTAAGCAGAAAACTGGCTGAGTGGGTAAGATGAGAAAAAGGATGCATCGTAGGGTGTGGAACAGAAGAGGCATCGTGGGCATAGAGGCTGCAATAGTGCTGATAGCTTTCGTGGTGATAGCTGCAGCCCTTGCCTACGTTGTGATAAACATGGGTTTTTACGCGTCTCAAACAGCTAAATCGACCATTAACAAGGGTGTCCAAGAAGCTACCAGCGCCCTTGAGCTTGACGGGTTTGTGACCGGTGAAACAAGCTCCAGCGGGAACGTAACGTATCTTGCAATTCCAATGAAGCTTTCCGTAGGTCAATCAGAAGTGGATCTGGCTAACAACACTGCTGTTGTTGCAGTTCAATCGGGGAATTTCTCGCTTGCGAACATTTACAGCGGGGCGGTGACGTCGAATGAGACAGACATGGCCATCTTGATGGCGAACGTGACCAATCCTCCGAACGCGAGCTGCTTCATCTACAACAGTCAATTCACCACTGACACCACTGTCAAGCAAAACTCAAAGGCATACCTCGTCATAAATCTGGGAGACGCCTATGGGGTGGCGCCATACACCCAATTGACCGTTGAAATCAGAACGAGCGTAGGCGCAGCCATGATGGTCATAAGAACCATACCAGGAGGCTTACCTCCTAACTCAATCGTTAATCTCGGCTGAGTAACTACAATACACACGCCTTTGATTTCTATATAACATTACAAAGCTGCAAAATGCGGCGGATGCGTTTAATTGGATTCTGGCGACTTTTCGTCCAGATGTTTTCGATGTACAACTAATATTTCGATAATTGTGATTATGCAAAAGAGAGCCCACAACCAGCCGAAAGTAAATCCAATATCCATATGATTCGTCGACGCAAGAATTATGAACAAACAAGCGCAAATGGCAGTCAAGATTGGAGGGATGTATAGTTTGTACATTCTTTCTCTCCTTTTTCGATTTTAATATAATGTGTTTCACGTGAAGAATCGTGGGACAATATTCTGTGTATTGATGGTTTTGTTTATTAGAATTTTGGGGAAAGTGGAAAAGATGCGTCATGGCAAAATTGAGAAGTAATCCCAATTTGGAGAAAGGATTGCCATGACGCACCTTAGGTGTAGCATACGATGCACTCAAACTTAAGAGTTGTCATCGCAACATCAACTTTTAGTTTTCAAACAAAACAGTTTCGCAATTAGGTATTATTATTGGAATTGGCTTGTGAGTCTGGAGACTTTGGAAAATGGTTCTGTGTGCTGAACACAAATCAGTTTACCTTTTTGGAGTTGAGCTTTTTTGCGCAGTAGATTGACTAAAAAAATGATGTAGATGGTTAATTTTGAGATAATTTTGTCAAGCGCGCGCTAGCTTAAAGATTAATATGGCGTTTGCATGCTTTTGTACTGGGAGAGTTCTTGTCAGAAACGCTCAAGTTGTCAACAAGGGACGTGAAGGGTTGGCTTGAACGCGAAACTGGGTCGGTCTTCGTTCCAGTCCACACAAAAGCCAAGAAACTAATCGATGAAATGCGTCGAACCCTGGAAAATCTGGTAGATGTTTCGAAGTCACTTACGGATAACAGTGCGAAAGAAATCGAGAAACGAAACATGAAGATCTATCGAAGGGCCAGGGCCATGAACAAGTTGGCGAGAGTTTTCTACGATCGGATGCGTCAAATGAAGGTTCCAGATAAGGTGTCGTATGACAGTTGCGAGCAGTTTATTCAAGAAGCGCAGAAAACATTCACAGTAACGGATGTAGATATCAGAATTTGGTTCCCAAGGATTTCGCCTTTCTTCATTCTGGATAGACGAAAGTTCTTGACCGTTTTCGAGAAGGCAAAGGAATTGCTTAAAGAGCTTCAGAATTTCCTTGCAAGAGATTACATTAAGACCAAGACTCTTGAGGAGACGTTCCAGCTCATTGACGACGTGGTCGGCCTTGAAGGGCAGTTGGCGGGCTCCAAGGAGCGGTTGACAAAGACTGAGGGAAGCAGGACCTTGGTCGAGAAAGAAATTGCTGACGCCCAACAGAAAATGACAGAATTGAAGAGTGCCGGAAGTGTGGGCCAACTTCATCAAACGGGGACAGAGATAGACTCTTTGAGCGTCGAAGTCAAGCATAGCCTGCAACACCTTCAGAAACCATTCGTAAAACTTCAAGCCTTATCGTCACATGGAGGAGGAAGCGGCCTGACACCTGAAGAACTCAGCAAGCTCAACCGGTACCTCGATAACCCCTTCGAAGCCTTCTCAACGGAAGCTCCTGGGCATCCTCTACTGAGACAGATTCTGCTCAAGCTGGATCGGGCGATTTCAGAAGGGAAACTGAAGCTCAAGCCGGAGAAGATACGGAAAGCAGAACAAACTATAGAAAGCATCATCAACAGCAACTCCCTCGCCACTCTCCACGAGAAATGCAGAGATGCAATGTGCCGTAAAACTCAGCTCTCAGCCTCAGAAGAAGTAACGGTGACACAAGAAAAGCTGTCAAAGATCCAGACACATATCGACGACCTGTCAAGAAGAAAAGGAGTAGTCGAGACCGAGGAGCTCTCTATCCGCAGAACATGCGAAGAAACCTCAGACAAAATCCGAAGCAACAAGTCTAAAATAGAAAAGAACATTTTCAGCTTCATGAACCGAACCGTCAAAGTCGAATAGGCCACGGACCTTTGTTGACAACTCTTTCCAGAATAGTCAAAGAAGCATTTGAAATTCAAACGACTGAATTCATCAAGACCGTTCAAGAGGTCACAAGGAAACTGGGGAAAGAGGAAGGGAAAGTCGGCAATTTCTACGTCAAGGGAAGACTTGTCAAGACTGAACCGGTCGGCGAAGCCGTAATAATCGGAGATTTGCATGGTGACGTTACAAGTCTCATAGAAGTCCTCCAAAGAAGCAAAATCGTGGAAAGGATGGAGAGATCTCGCGAATCCTTCGCGGTTTTTCTTGGAGACTACGGGGACCGAGGCGCGTGCCCAGCAGAAACCTATTACACGGTATTGAAACTGAAACTGCTTTTCCCGAAACAGGTAATTCTCATGCGTGGAAACCATGAAGGCCCCAAAGACCTCCTTCCTTCACCCCATGACCTTCCGGAACAGTTCCAGGCAAGATTCAAGGAAAATGGGGCCGAGGCTTACGTCGTGATTCGTCGAATGTTTGACAATCTCTTTGCTGCCCTAATCGTCCACAAACTGTGTTTGATGGTCCATGGAGGATTGCCAGCAGAACTCGAAGCAGAAGAGGATTTAGCCCATGCTTACAATCTGCGCTCCCCACTTCCCTTTCTGGAAGAGATCTTGTGGAACGACCCAGACGAAACCATTGAGGAAACAGCCCCCTCGCCTAGAGGTGCCGGAAACCTTTTCGGGAAGAACGTTACCAAACGAATCCTCGCAAAACTAAACGTGAAAATTCTCATAAGAGGTCATGAACCATGCGAAGAGGGCTTCAAGATTAACCACACAGGCAAGGTGCTGACTCTTTTCTCATGCAAGGGCCCTCCATACTTCAATACTCACGGAGCTTACCTTGATATGAAATTCGAATCAGATTTCAAAGATGCCAAAGACTTGATCCCATATATCCACAAATTCTAGAAGCGACTGCACCGCAGAAGCTTTAAGAATAGAGGCAAGCAGCATCTTTGACAACCACAGAAGGGTAACTTTTGAAGATTGGCATCGCAACGAGAAACCCAAGTTCATACAGCTCAGCCCAACTGTTCGAAGCTATGAACAGACGCGGGATACCACACGAATGCTTCAGCTTTCCCCAAATCATTGCACGAGTTGGATACAAGCCATTCGTGAAGTACGGAAACGTAAGCGTCAGCGAGGAGCTAGACTGTCTAATCATCCGTCCGATTGGAAAAGGCTCACTTGAAGAATTAGTGTTCCGCATGGACGCCCTCTACAAGCTCCAACGCCTAGGTCTACTCATAGTAAACCCGCCAGAAGCCATCGAGCACTGCGTAGACAAATACGACATATTAGCTATTCTAGAAGAGAACGGAGTCCCAGTGCCACGGACGGCAGTGACCGAAAACACTGATGAAGCATTGGCCGCCTTCAGCGAATTAGGAGGAGACGTCGTCGTGAAGCCAGTGTTCGGCTCTAGGGGAGTAGGTGCAACCCGAATAAATGATCGAGATGTTGCGTCCACAGTTTTCAACGCAATAAGATTTGCACACGGTCTGATTTACCTTCAGGAATTCGTCAATCATGGGTTCTCTGACTTACGCGCGTTCGTGGTGGGCAAACGCGTCGTGGCCGCCATGAGACGAGTCGCAAAGGATTGGAAAACCAATTACAGCCAAGGAGCCCGTCCAACAACTGTGAATCTTGAAGGGTCACTTAACGAAATGGCAATCAAAGCCGCACAGCTAATTGAATGCAAAGTGGCTGGAGTGGACATATTGGAAAGTCCAGAAGGACCTGTGGTTGTTGAAGTCAACAGTCAACCCGGATGGAAGGGTCTGCAATCAGTAACACGCGTCAAGATTGCTGACGAGATTCTGGATTTCGTGTTATCAGAACTGAAGAGGTAAATTTGATGTTGAAGGTTGGCATCGTAAAGATTGATGTTCCGACAGGAAAGGCTCAAGAGACGACGGACTACGTAGCGGAGGAGAAACCGTTGCATGTTTTCCTGAACCGAACACGATACGTAACCATCTTTTGTTCTCCCTCAATGCTGAAGGAACTGGCGGTCGGGCACGTCCTTTCTGAAGGGATAGTGAAGTCGATGGAGGAAATTGAAAGAATAGACTTAAAAGAGGACGAAGGAGTTTGCAGGATCCACCTTAAGCCTGACGTAAAGCTTGAGGACAGGTTGAAGCTCTTACAACATTTTTCTCGCGTAATCTTCTCGGCTTGCGGGAGCCAAGAACCATTCCAGCCAACACTGGGCCTCAAGCAGATCCAATCTGACTTGAAGGTCAAAGCTGAAACAATCTCGAACAGTGTCAACCGCCTTAACTTCATAGCAGAGACTTTTAGAAAGACCGGAGGTGTGCACGTCGCCGCAATCTACAGGGGTGATGGGACGCTTGTAACATTTGCGGAGGATGTAGGCCGCCACAATGCTGTGGACAAGGTTATTGGATCATGCGTGTTGAAAGGAATTGGCTTCAATGATTGCTTTCTTGCGTTGAGTGGACGGTTGAGCAGCGATATTGTTTTGAAAGCGGCAAGGGTCGGTGTGCCGATTGTCAGTTCACTTGCAGCGGCCCTTGACTCTGGAATAAAAGCTGCTATTGATGCGGAGTTAACGCTGGTTGGCTTCGTCCGGGGAAAACGCATGAATATCTACGTTTGTCCTGATAGGATCATCGTGAAACCAGACTGAGATACTCAGGAAAAGTTCGGTCGGTAACTTCGGATAATCTCTTTGAAAGCTGCCGCTGTTTGGCGGGGGTCTTTTGCTTTGAGAAGTGCAGATGTAACGGCGATTCCGTCGACTCCAGCTTCAAGGACAACGTGGGCGTTTTCTAGGCTTATGCCGCCTGCTGCAAATATGGTTAATGATGTTTTAGATTTCATGGCTCTTATCGTTTCAAGTGACACAATTGGACATTGAGTGGCTGTGCGGGGCGAAAAAACTGAACAAAAAGACACATAATCTGCTCCTGCCTGATCTGCCCACAAGATCCTTTCAGTATCATTGCTGATGGTATAGCCAATGATTTGTTCTTTGCCAAGCATTCGTCTGACTTCATCAGGTGCTTTTTCATACGTATCAAAGTGAATTCCATCGGCCTCAATGACTTTTGCTGTCTTCAAGTCACCATTTATCAGAAAGGGGGTGCTATTTTTCTTTGCCAAAGTTGCTAGCCTTTTTGCGATTGCCATCCCATCAAGGGTTCCCTGTCCTGGAACAAACTGAAGCATGTCAACCCCGCCCGCCAAGGCCTCTGAAGTCGCAAGAAACAGCTTGGCATCTGGAAGAATCGATGAAACGACGAGATACAAGCCTCCTAGCTTCTGATTTGTCCTCATTTCCAGCCATCTTCATGAGCTTTCCAGTAAGCCTTCCAATATGGGTCGGAACCGGGCTTTCTCAAGCGTTCTTTTTTCTTCCCTGTTTTGACCCATCTGCCCTTCTCTGCCTCGGTCACTTTTCCGATAATGGCGCTCCTTATTCCTTTCAGCTCCAGCGTTCTGAGAACTTTCTCGGCGGCACTAGACTTGACGGAGATTATCAGTGTTCCTTCACTCAGAGTTGAATAAGGGGAAAGGTTGAACAAATCGCACACGAGTTTTGACTCTTCGGTTACGATAACGTCTGAGAGCTCTATTTCGATGCCGATGTTGGAAGCAATGGACAATTCATACAAGGCACCCAAAAGGCCACCTTCGGTAACATCATGCATCGCGGTGACCCCCTTGTCTCTCAAACCTACCGAAGCCGCCGTCAAAGCGTCTTCGACGACGCTGAACTTTTGGAGGTATGATTGAGCTTTCTTCAAAACAGACGCTCCATAAGCCTTTTCTATAGTTTTTGGAAACACTCGTGCGAGTATGGCGGTCGTCGCGATTGCTGTTCCTTTCGTCATTATAAGGCTATCTCCTGGTCTGCTCATGCTGCTAACCACGTATTCTGTCTCCGGCGCCAGCGTCATCATGACTCCTCCCCCCACGATCGTGTAGTCGGACCCTACGTACTTGCCGGTGTGTCCACCTACGATGGCGATGCCCAAGTTTTTGCATTCAGAATCTATTTGTGTCCAATACTCTTCGAACTCTCTGTTCTTCATCTGGGGCGGCAGACTGAAGTTAACCATCAGAAACCGAGGTGGAAAGCCACACGTCGCAAGATCGGAAGCGAGCAAATGTACCGATATGTAGGCCGAATCCTTCAGACCCAGAGCGGGTATAACTGACAAAGGATCCGCAGTGGCGATTAGAACCTGACTGCATCCGAGCTGGATTACGGCGTTGTCCCGGCCATGACCAGGGCCAACCAAGACCTCTGCCCTTTTAGCCCCAAGTTTTGGGTAGATTGCCCTTTCTATCAGTTCGATGGGAAACTTGCCAACGTCACTCATCGTTCTCAACCAACTTCACTGCTAGACATAGGAACGAACCGAAAGGAAGAATCGCAGATTGCGTGTTGCCGAGGAATCTTGGAAAAACAGTTGTATTCCAGTAGACGATACTGTAATTGCAGAAGTTTTCGCAAAGCAACCGTCTAATGTCGCGTATCGAGTAGAATCTTGCTTCTGTGTAATGAGAATTGCATTGCAATTTTGCTTGGAAAATCCTTCTCATCGTTTGCGTGCTCCACTTATTCATGAGTCCAAATATTATTCCTTTTTTTGCCACCCGGCCAGCTTCGGAGAGAACCAAAGCAACATTGTGCATGTATTCAAGGCTAGTTATGTACGTCACGATGTCAAACGATTTAGCCCCGAAAGGTAAATGGCCTGATTCCCCCTGCAATAGACGGCCACCAATCCACAGCTTCTTTGCTTGTTCCAGCATAAGAATTGAAACATCAAGACCTTGACATTCCAGTCCCAAAGATTCCATCCATCGGGTGAAATGCCCTGTTCCGCATCCGACTTCCAGAATCGTCTCTGCACCAGCAAACTGTTNCAGAGACGTTTTCAGGATTCGCTTCTCAAGCAAATCTGCCCTTCGATATTTATGCTGATAGTAATCCTCGTATTTTGCGACGTTCTGTTCCTTTAGGTACCACGGTGCTTTTTCCATTTTGCTCATCTATGCCAAATAACGTGTGTTCAGAGTTCTTCTCAAAGCAACGAGCACTGCATAGGCTATTGGTACTGAGGCAAGGTCTATTAGAGTTCCGAAATCGATAACAGCGATTGCGAACCCGAAAAGGTAAAAATCAATCGTGAAAAAAATGAGGGTTTCGACAACGACCCCGATGATCATCGCTAAAAACTCATTCTCTTTTCTCAGAAGACCGACAGCAAAACCCATTGGAGCTCTAGCTACTACAAGTCCAATCAGGTACACGTAAAAGTATCCAGGAAAAATGTATATCGTTCCTATAGTCGTTCCGGCAACGTATCCGATAGCTGATCCTATAGCTGCTGAAACGAACCCCGCCTTTGGGCCTAGAAGGATACTCGTGACGAAAATGATTACGGGAGCCAGAGTGAACGTTGAGAGCGGTGGCGGCAAAGGTATAGCCGTCATCGTCATAACTGCAACAAGACCTGACAAAACCGAAGTTAAAGCCACAATCCTAGTCTGTGAAGAATAACCGGTTACTTTGCTCATTTCTCTTCCCTCCGCCAGCATTATCTGGGTCAGGTTCTATGGGTCGACGGTTTTCAACCGTCCTCTCAGCCGGGTCATATCCCAGCTCCCCCTAAACCTTTGGAACAAGGTGACCTCCAAAAGTATATTTGGCTATCGGTGAGCCTCGAGAGATTCGAACCAACCTGCCTTGATATATGTGTCATGAATCCCATATCTTTGGCAACATGAGACCCAAGACTAATTCAAAGGGAATCGAGGAAAAATCCTGAGAGGAACTTGGGGCAGTCTAGTCTTCTTCGTTCGCATCGCCAAGCTTATTAACAGACTTCCTTTTTTCTAGGAATAATCTGCGGAATCACGAGGTTGCGGCAAAACAAGATGAAGAAACTTCCTAAACAGCTGGACATTTTTGACGTTGAGAAGAAGTGGGAGAAGCAGTGGGAGGATATGGGAGTCTACCGTTTCGATCGGGCCTATTCTGAACGAGCAACGTTCTGTATCGATACTCCTCCACCGTATCCTTCAGGCGAGTTTCACGTGGGGTGCGTTCTAAACTGGACATACATTGACATTTTGGCCAGATACAAGCGCATGAAAGGCTACAACGTGCTTTTTCCCCAAGGCTGGGATTGCCATGGTCTCCCGGTTGAAGTCGAAGTTGAGAAGGAGCACAAAATCAGGAAAACTGACGTTCCTCCAGACGAATTTCGTAAACTTTGTGAACATCTGGTCAATAAAAACATCATCAGCATGAAAGAAGCCCTCGTAAGGCTCGGGTACTCGATAGATTGGACGACCGAATACAAGACAATGGATCCTGACTACTGGAGGCGAACGCAGCTTTCATTCATTCTTCTTTACGAGAAGGGTTACATTTACCGAGGAACTCACCCAGTGAATTGGTGTCCCCGCTGTGAGACCGCAATAGCTGATGCTGAAGTGGAGCATGAAACAAGAGAAACACAACTCTACCAAGTTAAATTCAAACTCGAAAAAGGCGGTTCCCTAGAGATAGCCACTACGAGACCTGAATTGATCCCGGCATGCGTGGCCGTTGCCGTCAACCCTGAAGACATTCGTTATAAGAAACTCATTGGCTCTAAGGCTCAGGTTCCCGACACCGACAGGCATGTCGACATAGTAGCTGACGAGGTTGCAGAGCCCGAGTTCGGAACTGGCGTGCTGATGATATGCACTTACGGCGACAAAGCTGATGTCAAAACCGTCGTCAAACACAAACTGCCCGTAATCATGCTAATCGACGAAAAAGGCAAGATGACGAAAAACGCAGGAAAATACGGCGGCCTAACAGTCAAGGAAGCGAAAGAAGCCGTTGTCAAACAACTTTCGAGCGAAGGACTCCTTGGAAAAACAGCCCAGACCATCCAAGAAGTCAGCCAATGCTGGAGATGCCACACACCCATCGAAATTCTCGAAAGAGAACAATGGTTCATGAAAACCCGCATGTTCACCGACAAAGTAGAAAAGAACGCCCTGGAAATCACATGGTATCCCGATTACATGAAACATCGCTTGATCGACTGGGCCAAATCATTAGAATGGGACTGGGTAATATCCAGACAAAGAGTATTCGCTACACCAATACCCCTCTGGTACTGCAAGAACTGCGGCGAAATAATACTCGCAGAGAAACAATGGGTCCCAATAGATCCCCGTACAGAAAAACCCCGAACAGACAAATGCCCCAAATGCGGCTCAAAAGAATTCAAGCCAGAAAAAGACGTATTGGACACATGGTTTGATTCATCGATCACTTGCGCAGTTCATGCAGGATGGCCCGACAAGAAAGACTGGCAAAACCTGTTCCCAGCCGACGTGCATCCTTCGGGCGTTGACATCATCAGAACCTGGGCGTACTACCTGATGGTTAGGCACCTAGCTCTTTTTGAGGAAAAACCGTACAAGAGCTGCCTAATCAACGGAATGGTTCTGGGTTCCGACGGACGGGAAATGCACAAATCTCTAGGCAACTACGTTGCCTCTAAAGAGGTTCTTGAAAAATACGGAGCCGACGCAACAAGACAATGGGCAGCTGCCGGCGGAGCAGTAGGCTCTGACGTACCGTTCCGATGGCCAGACGTCGAGTACGGCTGGCGCTTTCTCATCAAACTCTGGAACGCTTCAGCCTTCGTCAGCAACCTCATCAGTGATTTCAACCACAATGAAAAAACAGAATATGCACTGCAACCATTGGACAAATGGATTCTAAGCAAGTACACGCAGTTAATAACGCGAGTTTCTGAAGCTTTCGAGAAATGCCAGTTCAATCTGGCACTGGAGGAGCTTCGCAACTTCACTTGGCACACGTTCTGTGACAGCTACTTGGAAGCCGCCAAAGACCGATTATACAACCCAACGGTTTATGGAGAAGAAAAAAGAAAAGCCGCCCAATACGCGCTTCACACAATCTTGGAAGGAATCCTGAAACTCCTTGCTCCAATAATACCCCATCTTACAGAAGAGATATACCAAAATATGTATGTCGATGGAAAGAACCCCAAAAGTATACACACAATGGACTGGCCTGTTATCGACGAAAAACGATTGAACAAGGAAGCCGAAGAACAAGGAGACCTATTGATTGCCATCATAACCGAAGTCCGCAGAGAAAAAGCAGAAAAACATCTCCCCCTAAACACGAAAATTGTCAAACTGACAATTCACGCTGTAGACGATGCCGTTGCAGAGAGGATTAGACAGGGTAAAGAAGATATTGCTGGCACCACCAAGGCCGCCGATGTTGAAACGGTGACCGGAAAAGGCAAGGGACGACAGGTCAGCCCCTACGAGGTCCGATTTACAGCTGATTACTGAATCAATAAAGGGGAATTGAAGGGCAATGAGAAGAATCGGCATAATAGGCTGCGGCGCCATCGGGTCGCTAATAACCGAAGCCGTTGATAATGGCATCATCGAATGCGACGAATTGATTTTGTATGATCACGACATGGATAAAGCTGAGGCCCTTCAGGAATCGTTGAGTACGGCAAGCATTGTTGTTTCAAACATCGAGGAAATGCTGCAGGTGCACCCCTACGTCATCGTCGAAGCTGCATCGCAGGAAGCCGCTCGCGAATACATAGGTGCCATTGTTGATGCAGGCATCGAAATAATAGTCATGAGCGTTGGGGCCCTCCTGGACATGAACATCAAGAGCAACAGGATTCACACGCCGTCAGGAGCAATCGGAGGATTGGACGCGATCGCAGATGCCGCACTGGCCGGAATCGAGGAGATTACGCTAACGACGAGAAAGAATCCAAAAACACTCGACATGGACAACAAACAAGAACTAGTCGTATTCGAAGGGGATGCGCGGGAAGCAGTTCGCCACTTTCCAAGAGAGATGAACGTTGCTGCCTCTTTGGCATTGACGGTCCAGCCTCAGAAATTGCTGGTCAGATTGATTTCGGATCCCCGTGAAACAGAAAATACGCATGAAATATCCGTAAAATGGAGATATGGCAGCATGCTTCTGAAGTTCATTAACGATCCGCATCCTGAAAATCCGAAGACAAGCGCGCTGGCAGCTTGGTCCGCAATAAGACTGCTGAAGGGTATTCTGGAGAAGCTTCCTTAAGGTTTCAGGCCTGTTCCAATGTCAACCCACAATTTTACGCCTATTTTTTTGTAGCCGAGTTTCTCATAGATTCTTATGGCTGCAAGGTTGTCTGAGCGTACGAACAATGCAGCTGCCTCGGCAGCTTTCAATGCGTCTTCCGTGATTGCAGATGTCGCCAGCTTTGCGTATCCTTTGTTTCTGCACTTTGGATGAGTGTATATTCCTCCGATGATCCATGCTTGGGGGAGTTGAATGAATGCGCCTGCATAAGAAACGAGTTGATTCTGCATGAAAACGCCGTATACGGGCATTCGGCGGATCCAGTCGACGTATTTCTCCATCATTCCAGCAGGGCGATCTTGCCTGCTTGATAGAAGTTGAGCGAGTTTTGAAGCGTCTTCCGTGTCGCTGCGTAGTCGTCTAACGAGCTCTGACTTGAAAAACGTTGCTTCATCCCGTTTAACTAACATCCAATTTTCAAGGTAATGTTTTGCATTTGGAAACTTTTCTGTTATGACCTTCAGAAGGTTTGGTGGGGTATGCATTATGAATTTATCTGGCGGAGAATAATCTAGCAGTTTGCGTGCAATTTCTTCTTCGCCCTCAAGAATCACGCTTAAAACATCCGTTGCAGTGTAGATGAGGATGTATCCTTTGATCTCGCTGTTTTCGAACGCGGCAAATGTCGATGTGTGTTGGGGGTCTTTCTGTATGTCGTTGATGGCAAAAATGTGTGCGATTGCCTCCGGCAGGAGGTGTGTCAGAAAGGTGGCCTTGTTGTTCTCATCGATTTTTTCAATCTTAAGCATGACCTTTTGACCATGCCTTTGTTTCTTCCATTAACCTGTCAATTTCGTCTGTCGTATTATAATAGTGTGGCGAAACTCTGATTCCTTGTGCACTTACTGAAACGATTATTCCTTTCTTTTCCAGTTTCCGGGCGAGTCTTTCAGGTTCGTTTATTTTGAAGTTGACTATTCCTGAGCGGCACTGTTTCTCTTTGGGTGTTTGGAGTTTCAGTCCCTCGTCTTCGGCTGCTTGCATGAGGTGATCTGTCAATTTCATGATCTTCCTTCTTACGTTCTCGATGCCGTAGTGGATGAGCATTTTCATGGCTTCTCTTGCTCCTACAAGGCTGATTGTGCACGGTGTGCCGATTTCGAAGCGGCTGGCTGTTTTTGAAAGGTTCAGGTTCCAGATGTCGTAGAAGTCTGGGGTTTCGAAGGTTTCAGGAAGGACGCTGGCCCACCCGATGAAGGGCGGTTCGAATTTTTCGATGAGTTCATCTTTGACGTAGAGGTAAGCAGCGCCTTGGGGGCTTAGCAACCACTTATAGCATGCGGCCGTCAAGAAGTCAACGTCATCTCTTTTGACGTCCAGCTGCATCGTCCCGACTGACTGTATTGCATTTACGATTAGGTAAGCTCCGTGTTCATGGACTATTTCGCCCAGAACTCGCAGGTCGTTTCGAAAACCGTTTGAGTATTCAACGTGACTTATGGCAACGGCTATTGTTTTGTCGTCCACGGCTTTTTCCATATCGTCCAGCAGTATTCTTCCGTCCACATTCTTTACATATTGAACTTTGACTTTCAAGTTCTTGCCCAGCCAAGGGTAGACGACTGAGGGATATTCAAGGTCTGTCGTTACAATCTTTGAGCCCGAGGGATATTCGAGTACGTTCGCCGCTATGTTTAGGCCTACGGAAGTGTTTTCTACGAGGGCTATTTCGCCAGCTTTTGCTCCTATGAGTTTAGCGAATTGGGTTTTTCCGCCTTCTTTGCAGTCAATTGATGTCGTGCCGTAGTTTGAGAAATCGTTTGCGTATTTTTTTATGGCTTCAGCAACGGCTTTCGGGAGAGGAGCTTGGCAGGCATGATTCAAAAACGTCTTCTTTCTTGTCACCGGGAATTGTTCGCGTAGCTTTACATCATCGTCCATTAAAATCATCTTCAAATCTAAGTTAGCTTTGTTTCGCTAATAGCTATTGCTGTCTTGCAAAACCAAGTTTCAGAAACGAGATTTCGCTCACTGGACGCCAGAGATTGAATAGCCGCCGAAACAAACCCATTTTTTCCTTAGCAGTGTCTTGAGTTCATCAATTGTCTTTTCAACTTTTCCGCGGCAATGAGGTTCCTCTGGAGGTGGAGGACCAAGTTCTTCCAGATTTATGTTGGGGAATCCGGCTGCTCCAGCGACAAGTGCGTACCAGCCCATGGGGAGGATGGCTGAGTTGTAGCCGCTTCCAGGCATTATTACGAGTTTTCCTTCACAGATCTTGTCAGCTGTCTCTCTGATTAAATGTGAAATCCTGAAGAAGCCTTGCCATGTCAAAGCAAGGTTCCCCAACATGTCAGCGAAGTGGGGGTCGCTTCCCCCGTTCGCGATTAGGATGTCGGGTTTGAACTCTTCGGCCAGTGGAACGAATATTTCGTTTAAGGCATAGATGTACGTGTCGTCACCTGTCCCCTGCGGGAGTGGGACATTGACGTTGTATCCTTCTCCTTCCCCTTGACCAGTTTGCCAAGTGAATCCGGTGCCTGGGTAAATCGTTCGCGGATCCTGATGGAGGGATAGGTAGAGCACTGTGGGATCCTTGTAGTAGATGTCGCTGGTGCCGTTTCCGAAGTGAACATCGTGATCCAGTATTAGAAAACGTTTGAGTCCATACTTTGCTCTCAGGTGTTCGATGAGCACGGCGATGTCATTGAATAAGCAGAAACCGCCACCGTAGTTTCTTCCGGCATGATGGTGGCCGCCACCCAATGAAACAGCAAGTCTTGTATTGTCTTGCAAAACTGTGTTTCCGCATTGGATTGCGCCTCCACAGATGAGCAATGCGCCTTCGAGTATGTCGGGCGAAACGGGCGTTTCAACATCATACATTTGACTTTCCTCGGCCAAATGAAAGATACTGTCAACGTATTCTTTGTCGTGAACTCTCAGGAGATCCTCCATGACCGCAGGGTTTGGCTGAACAAGAGTTACTTCTGGCAGTTTGAAGAGGCCCTGACGCTCGAAAAAATTCATCGCGTTGATGAAGCGGTCGCCCCTGAAAGGGTGGCCTTGACCCAAATCGTATTTTTTGAGCTTATCATTGTAGCTGATAACTGTCTTCTGTATCAATTAGTACTCTCACGGAAAGAGATCAATCAGCGGGATATAAAATCAGATGTGAATGTACCCACGTTGGTAATGAAAAAAGGGGAGCGGGAGTTGTTTTGTTACCCTTGCTGTTTCTCTTCGACACGGGTCTCGGGTTCTGAAGAGGAGGCTTCTTTGATTTGAATTGTTTCGATAACGGGTTCTTGTGAGGCAACTTGTTCGTTTTCCAATGTTTCAGTTGGCTGCTCTGTGACCGTTTGTTCTGGTTCGGGTTGATGGATTTGCGGTGGTTCTATTTCCTGTTGTGTCATTGTGTCATCGTTTGAGAGTTGATTTGCTGCGATTTGCACTTCGTCAAGTTCCTTTTTGGCCATGTCGAGGCCTGTGCACAATAGCTCTGTTTCCCGGTTGTAGGTGTCGTCGTCAACGTCGCCTGCGACGTGTTCAATTTCAAAGTTGGCGAGAAGAATCTCTAACGTTCGGATTTGCTCTTCTAACTCCATTGATTTCGATGCCATTTTTCCTAGCAAACTTTTGCGTTGGTTGTCAATTTCTGTGACGGCTTCATCTATCTCGCGGGTGAAAAGGTTGTGGGTTGACTGTGAAATCTTTCCGGCGTCGAGTAAACTGGTCAAAGCTTGCTTCTTTTTCTTCACTAGCTCATACTCTTCGTTTAATCTGCTGAA
>JGI26339J46600_10000048_pt1 | contig 38578 bp, 41 predicted proteins | sample BogFormECP12_OM1_FD_46600 | JGI IMG/M metagenome (IMG submission 46600) | reverse complement strand
AAGACGCGAAGTGGAAAAATAATGAGAAGACTATTGAAAGCAGTGTTGGCCGGTCAAACGCTGGGCGACGTTTCCACGCTGGAAGACGAGGGTTCACTCGACGAGATCAAAGCAACCTACGATGAACTGAAAAAACAGCTCGAAAAGAAGCAGGCCGCATAACCTTTTTTCTTGCGGCGAAAAACCAGAGGATGTCCGGCAGTCCGTCGGTCGGAATCGATTTCCCTTTTCTATGGGTAGAATCTTCTGGTTGTTCTTGGGAAGGGTATAGCGTCTATTATGTTGTCTAGGTCAAGCATCCACGTTAGCAGTCTTTCCAGGCCCATTCCGAAACCGACATGGGGTACAGTTCCGTACCGTCGAAGATCAATGTACCAGTCGTAATCTTTTTCTAGCAATCCAAGTTCAGTGAGTCGCGAAACCAGCACTTCTTTGTCGTCTTCTCTCGCGCCGCCGGTGGAAATCTCTCCTATTCTGGGAACAAGCAGGTCCGTAGACATGGCTAGATCCGGCTTATCCCTATACGTCTTGCAGTAGAAAGCCTTGATCTGCTTGGGGTAATCGTATATGAAGAAAGGTTTGCCTAATTCGTCTGCGAGAGCCTTTTCCTCTTCATAGCCGAGGTCATCACCCCATTTCGTCTTGAACTCTTTTGCTTTCAGTCTCTCAATTGCTTCCGAATATGTGATTCTTGGGAAGGGAATCTTTATCGAAGAAAGCTTCGAGAGATCTGCGTTGAGCTCTTCAAACTCGGGTTTGCAGGTCTCTACCGCTCGCTTGCAGATGTAAGCCAAAAGCTCCTCTTCTAGCCTCATTAGGTCATTCATATCGGCGAATGCTTGTTCTGCTTCAATGTGCCAGTATTCAGTCAGATGTCTGATAGTTCGGCTCTTTTCGGCCCTGAAGGATGGTGCGATACAATAGACTTTTTCCAATGAGTATATCAATATCTCGAGGTAGAGCTGCGCGCTCTGCGTGAGGTACATGTTCTGGTCGAAGTATTTCAAGCTGAAAAGCGTGGAGCCCCCTTCGCATGCACTCGTAATGAACATGGGCGGAGAGACTTCTGTGAATTTCCAGCTGTCAAAAAATTCATGCGTGAATCTCTGCACTTCGCTTCTCACTTTCATGATTAGATTCATTTTGCGGCTTCGTAACCACAGGTGTCTTACGTCGCGGAGAAATTCTTCGCTTTTGTCTTTTGTTATTGGAAAGAGTTCAGCTAAACCTATTATCGTTGTTTTTTCGGTCACTATTTCGTAGCCGCCTGGGGCTCTCACATCTTTTCTAACAGTGCCTTCAAGCTTTAGTGATGATTCAATTGTGACTTTTTCAGCGTCCTGCCATGCTGGGCTTTCTTTCTTGACAGGGCACTGGATTATGCCCGTTGAGTCACGCAGAAGCAGGAATATTGTCTGTTTTCCCTCTCTCTTGCGGTAGACCCAGCCCCTGACTGTTACCTTCTGATTTTCATATCTGCCGTCTAAAATTTCCCGAACCTGGAGGAGGCTCATTTGGCTTGACCTTCTTTCCAATACTGTTCACAGACCTAAATACCTATCTTGGCTCTAAATCCAGCAAAACATTGCACTTGGAGCTGAAAAAGTTTGAATGTTTTTCAAGTTTCGCTGCTACGCATGGTGGTTTGTCTTTTTCATGGTGTTCCATAATTCTTAAATCGGCCTTTGGCCGAGACTAATGGTCGAGTTGTGTTAGACATATTGCAAAGCGCGTACAAGCTAAGGGCGCTCAAACTATCGATGGCTGCGATGATAAGCGTAGTTTTTGTCGAAGTGGCTGTGGGTCTTGCGGTTAACAGCCTTGCGATATTAAGCGATGGTTTACACGCTCTGCTTGATGTATTAACGATACTGCTGCTTTTTGTGACAACCAGAGAATCGGCCAAGCCTCCTGACGAGGAACACATGTATGGGCATGAGAAGTTCGAATCGATCGGGGGTTTAATTGGGGGAATTGCATTGGTCGCTATTGCTTTGGCGATTTTGTACGAGGCGGTTCAGCGGATGCTAACGAAACAGAGCATCAACTTCGGGCTGGAATATGTCGGTTTCGCTGCAGTTGGCTTTACGTTCTGCATAAACTTGTTCAGGGTGAACACGTCTCTGAAGGCTCGAAAAAGTGAAAGCACGGCGATGAAGGCAGTGTTTTATGATGCGCTTGCAGATTTATGCTCAACAACCGTAGCTTTCCTAGGGTTTGGGCTGGCAACTCTGGGTTTTCCGTATGGAGACTCGCTGGCGTCTCTAGTTTTGGGAACACTCTTGACTTTTCTCAGTCTTAAGGTGATTTGGGCAAGCGGGATGGAACTGACAGACACCATTTCCAAAAACTTGGCTGACACGGTCAAACATGAAATAATAGGAACTGAAGGAGTCAGCAGACTTGAATCCTTGAAGATGAGGAAAGCTGGAGAAAAAACCTTCGTCACGGCAACCGTTCAGGTTCCAGACTATTTGAACTTGGATGAAGCTCACGAACTCACGTCCAAGATAGAGTTGAACATTAAGAAGGTTTGTGGAAACTGCGACGTTGCGATACACACTGAGCCATGCAAACCTGAAATGCCGACAGAAACGCTCGTGGAGAAGCTTACTCTAGGGGTTGAGGGCGTGAAAGAAGTACATGAAATCGGCGTCGTACATTCAAAAGAAAAACTGTACATAACCTTGCATGCCAACGTTGACCCAAAAACAACTATCGAAAACGCTCACAGGATAGCCGACAGTATTGAGAACAGAATTAAAGAAAGAATTCCAGAAGTTGAAGACGTAACTGTGCACATGGAGCCCTATAATTCTGAAATACGAAAGGGGTTAGCAGCTAACGAAGAGGAAATTAGAAGGCTAATCCAGAGCATGACGGAAACCTATCAACAGGTCTTTCGTGTAAGAGGGATAACCACTTACGCAGCTAGAAAGAAACGATACATCAGCATAAAGTGCAGTTTCTCGAAACAGGTATCGCTTGAGGAAGCGCACAAGATCGCTTCGCAGCTCGAAGAGAAGCTCCAGGAGCATTTTGTCGAAACAGCAGTGACTGTTCATATTGAATCTAGCTAGAATAGTGCAGACCGTGCTTGCAGGTATCTTTCGGGAAAGGAGAGAAAGAGTTGGTTGAGTATGCGATAGACACTGACAAAACGTGTTTTCTTCACAAAAAAGGGAGAAGGGAGGGCCTAGCTGAGATTGATCTCCTTGAGGAGGGAGAGGTCGGCTAGGCTGTTTAGCTCTATCTTCCCTTGTGAGACCGTGTAGAGTACGTCGCCAATGTACAGTGCCCTGTTGATGAAGAGTGTGCTGGAGGGCAATCCAGTTGTGTCTGCGTGGGTTATGTTGCCTTTTGGCACGAGTCCGTTGGAGAGTGTGATGTTGTAGACGTACACTCCTTGCCACACTTGTGTGCCCCAGGCACTGCCGAGGGATATTCTATTGGAATACTGGCTAGCGTCTATTTCTGCTACTGTGACTGGAATCACGAGCAGGTCCATTTGTTTGTCGAACAGGAGCGCCTTGTGATCGCTGAGTACGGGTGAGTCTGAGCCTCTGTCGCCGATTGTGACGTTTGACATCTGCACTGGGTTGCTGACGTTTGATACGTCGAAAATCGCGACTTTGATGCCCTCCTGCCACGAGAAGTATCCGCTTTCTGCTTCAACGGTTTCTTTGCCGACGCCGATTAGGTGGTTCTCATCGTAGGGTTGCAGATAGTCCGAGTAGCCTGAAACTGTCAGGTTGCCAAGAACCGCGGGTGAAGTTGGATGTGTGAGATCCACTACGAACAGCGGGTCAATTATTTGGAAGGTCACGAGGTAGCATCTGTCTCCCACGAACCTCGCCGCGTGGAAGTTCTCTCCCATGGAGATGTTTTCAACTCTTCCGACGATGTTGAGGTTCATGTTTAACACATACACCCCGGTGCTTTGCGAGTTAGCTACTGGAATGCCGTCTACTACGGTGGGCGCGGTGGTGTTGCTGGTTAGAATTGCCGTCGGCCATGTTGTCGTAGCTATCCTGAAGTAATCGTCGTATTCGTCCATTGAAAATTGGTTCAGCACTTGACCTGGCACTTCTCCTTGGGCCATGGCTGTCAGGTTGCTCTTATAGATGTGGATGCGGCATATCGTTGTATCGTCTGCCATACTTGGGAAGGTTACGTATATGTTGCTGAGTGAAACGTACATGTTGCTGGCTTGGCCCATCATGATGGTCATACTCGTGGGCTCCTCTGAAGCGTCCTGCATGTTCAGGGCGACGAACGTTGAATATGCCAAGTAAGCATCGGAGACGTTCGAGTAGTAGATTTGCGTCGCCGGGATTTCCTCAGCGGTGTTGTTCGAGTATATGGTCGGAAGGATAACGGTGCCGTTCAGAAGGTATGCTGGCGTGTTTGCCACAAGGTAGACGTAGTCTCCTATCATCCGTGAGTCTAAATAATCGCCCGCCATCGTGAAATTCCTTACAAGAATGGGATTCGTTCTGTCAGACACGTCGTACACTCTCATGCTGGTCTGTGACTCACTCATGTACGTGTTTGCGCCCATGCTGTTCACTCCAAATGAGAACGGCGTTATCACAGGGAAGCTGTAGTTCGAGCCGACAATGGCCAATTTGTCACCGCTGACAAAGATTCCGGCCGGAGCAAAGTCATCACACACGATTCTTGACACGACTCCCGCATTGGGCAACGAAGCGTTTACGATGTAAATAGTGTTTCCTGAAACAGTGTAGATGTATTGGCCATCAGTTTTCACCGTGTCCAGTTCGTCAACCCCCGCAACTTGGACGTTTGTGGTCGAGTAAGTCACGCTAAAAACGTTCTTGGATGAGGAGCCACCTTGAATGGAGGCGACGGCAAAAGGTTCAGCCGAGAGTATGAATAGGCTTTGGCCGTCTTGGAAGGTAGGAATCCACGTGTTCAAATTGCCCGAAGCCTCTAGGAGTGGGACGTACTGGCTTCGATTTGCGTTAGATTCTAGGAAACTCTTAAGCTCGGCTTCTGATGCGAAATTTCTGAGGGTTGAAGCCGTAGTAAATGGGATTTGGGGTACGAAACCAAGGTTGTAACATAGTACACCAAGAATGACGGCCAGAAGAATTGCGACCACAGCGTAATTTCGGACTCTTCTTTTGATTTCTTTCTGCATCTTGAATCCCCATCGTTATTCTATGTCTTTGTTGAATTTTATCCTATCCCCTAGTACATCACGTTCCAGAAGCTAGTACGGTTTCATTGACCATATGCGCAGGGCTTCAAACCAGAAGATTGCCGACACGATGGCTCCAAACGTGAGAATGAACAGGTTTTCACGCGTGAATCCCTGCATCAGCACGAAAACGTAGATGAGGTAGAAAGTGGTTGAGAAGAGCGCGTAGAAAAAGTATCTTGGAAACAGAAGCCTCCCAAGTTTGACGAAATGGCGAAGCACTCCAATCTTGACTTCGCTAGTTAGCGAATAGTTGCCGCCGACCTCCTCCTTCTTGACCAGTCCCAACTGTCGCAATTGTTCAAGATGATGCTGGGCCACGCTTGGACTGCTGAAACGCAGCATCTTTTGAACCTCGCGAACGCTCATGGAGCGCCCATTCTTGAGGAGAAGCCAGTACACATTCCAATCTTTGCCCCGAAGAGCGTATTCAAAAACAGTCTCATCTTCAACGTTCAATGGGCAACAAGCCCCTCCAGAGTATGAGCATGTGAAACGCTACTTATAATTCCAATCTTTAGAACACTATTTATGATTGAATCTCAGCGGGCCATTGTGAACAAACTGTCGTGGCTGAGCGCTACTGCAGCCTGACCACTACGTTCTAGGGTGTCTCCTGGCTGCTAGAATGGTCGCGTACACTGCTAATAATAGAACTATTATTCCGACTATGATGAAGAAGTAGGCTCCAGCAAGTTCAGATGTCAAGGTTGATGTCAAGGCAAAATACGCTAGAACGCCTAAAACTATTAGGATCGAGCCGGCAACCAATGCTCCACTGAACGGATGCTCATGCTTCTCCGTCTTCTCCGACTTCTCTCCTCTCCTAGTCGCCCTTCTTTCCTCCCTCCATTTTCTCCGCTGTTCCCTCCACTCCCTGCGCCTCTGCCTCATCTCTTGTCTCCAATCCACTTCTTCCGCAGGCCTAAGCGCCGCGCCACATTTGGGACAGAAGGCCACTCCCTCCCCAACAATTGCACCACACTTAGGACAATTAGACATGCAAACCGTTCCTTTTCATAATTCTTCTGATTAACACCTATTTAAGAGCGCGCGCTGACAATGGTCTGCCGAACCTTTTCACTATTTGACCGTTCCTACGACGAACGCTAAGAGTCCTATTATGAACCAGAGAAGCACAGTTCGCTTGATCTTTCTAGCGTTTTCCCTTGAGGGGTCTCTGACCAACATAAATGATGATGCTGCAAGCCCAATGTCGGTGACGAGTACTGGAGGAATAAACCAAAATGATACCAAATTCAGAAGCCATGGTACTGGGCTCAATAGGATCGCAGAAACATAGAACGCCGAGGCTGCAGCCGCTGCTTTCTTTTCTCCCAAGCGTACAGCCACGGTTTTGACGTTTGCTTTTGCATCTCCCTTGACATCCACGATGCCCTTGGTTATCTCTCTTCCCGTGTTAGAGAGAAATGCCATCGAAGCGAAGAGCGCGACGTTAGGTTCGAATTCAGATACGATAGCCATCCCGTAAACAAATGGAATTGCGACACAAGCGCTTACTAGGAAGTTGCCAGGCAAACCACTTCTCTTTCCCACCGTTGTGTAGGTCACGAAGATTATCCACGCCACCAGAGCTGTTGCGAGGCAGAAAATGTTCGTGAGGTATGAGGTGACAAATCCTACAACAGTGAGGATTGAGGCGAACCAAAGGGCATAGTTGGGTTTGATCAGGCCGCTTGGGATAGGACGATTTGGCTCGTTTATTGCGTCAATCTGTCTGTCGTAATAGTCATTTATGACCATTGAGGCAGCGGCAAGCGTAAAGCCTGTTGAGAAACCGAGTGCGGCGCTTTGGCCGAAGCTGGACCATTTGTTTGGGTTGGCAAGGGCGACTCCCACAATGACGGCGAGGCCTATCATGAGACAGTTTACCGGGCGGATTAAGCGGACGTAGCCGCCGATTTTGCTCATGACCGTTCATGTCTTAATGTGATTCTTAAGGTTTTCATTATGCATTGAGTAATAAAATTGGCGCTTCATCCTCGAAAGTTTAATACGTTCAGATTCGATAATCTATTTAAAAGTGCATTGGTGATATTGTCTTGCGAGACAACTATGCGTTGGACAGACTCAGGGTGATAATTCCCGTGGGTGGAAAAGCCACACGCTTGCTTCCTCTCACCGCAGAGACAAGCAAGGCCTGTTTGCGGTTGTTGAATAGGCCTATGGTGGATTTTTCGTTGCTGCCTCTTGCGCGTCAAGGAATCAGGAACTTCATTTTTGGGGTCAAGGGCTACACAAATTACAGGGATTTGCATGATTACTTCGAGTCGGGCTTCGGGTTTTCTGCTAGATACGGCATCACGCCGATGGTTCACATAAAATATCAGCCGAATGTGGAGGATCTTGGCAGCGCAAGCTCTGCGATGATAAACATGGAGTACTATAACGTCCGAGACCCGGTTTTTGCGGTTCAGGGTGACAACATTTTCGATGTCAACGTGAAGGAACTCGTAAAGTTCCATGAAAAGAAAGGGGCTCTGATGACTATCGCTTTGAGAAGGGTCACAAACGTTGAAGGTTACGGTATAGCCGATATTAATAAAGAAATGCGGATTGCCAGATTTGTTGAAAAACCATCGCCCAAAGAGGCGCCGTCTGATTTGGCCAACACTGGTCTGTACATGTTTTCTCCAGAAATCAGGAAGGTTTTCAAAGAGAAAGGCGTGAAACAAATAATGAAGGAGAGGCACAGGCTGGACTTCGGTTACGACTTCATTCCGTACTTGATAAGCACTGGCAGACCCGTCTTCGGTTTTACACTAGAGGGAAGTTGGTATGATGTGGGGACTCCCAAACGCTATCTCGAAGCCATGCATGATATGCTCAATGGACGCTTCTCCTCGTTGACTGATTTCGGCGGAAGAATTGACGAGAACAAACGAATATGGGTTCAGGGAGAAAGTACGGAGTCAATGAAGAGGAGAAAGGAAATCCTGCGTAAAATTGAGCAGAAAAAAATCGATATTGAAGGTTCTGTCCTCATCGGAAGGCACTGCAAGATCGAAGATGGCGTGAGAATAGTCAATTCATGCATCGATAACTATACGCAGATTGGCAAGAACGTTGAAATAGAGAACTCTGCGGTGATGGATAGGGTCATTGTTGAGGACAAGACTGAGATTAGAGACAGCATCGTGGGAAGACACGTGACCATCCGTTCAACAGCTAAGAAACCAACGAAAATAGACTCGACATCGGTCATAGCTGATGATGTCATGCTGGCCGAAGGCTGTATTCTGGAAGGGACAAAGATCTATCCGCACCAATACGTAAGAGGAGAGTTCACCAATCAGACATTGATGCCTGGTTGAGCATCATCGCCACAAATAACATTTGACCCAAACTGCAGATCAAATCGGCTGCAGCGAGGAATTCACACACAAGAGCAGGCTTAACAGTGAACATTGGCTTCGCAGAGATAAAAATGAAAGCGGTTCCGGTAGCCGACTATATCAATGGTTTGGAGGAACCGTTTAAAGAGAAATTTCTTGGCCGCAAACTGTCTTATCAACTCGATCAAGAAGCTATAGAAAAGCTCAAGGCTTGCGTGGATTCTTATGCCGTTATCGTTTTCTCAGCGGGATGGTGCAAGGACTGTGCCAAACATGTCCCTGTCTTAGCATTGATAAATGAGGCCACAGGGTTAGAAGTCAGGGTTTTCGGGGGCTTGAAGAAGGATGCTCTGGCTCAGGGGGTTAAGTGGCGAATTCCTCCTTCTCCGCCAGAGGTTGAGACATTTCATGTAGAGGCGATTCCGTTGATAATAGTAGTCGACCGAGAGGGCAGAGAACTGGGCAGAATTATTGAGAACCCGAAGCACCAACCCACTTTAGAACAAGAACTGTTTGACATCATCACATTCGGACCGCGATAGCCCTTCAGTTCGCTTAGGCTTTGAACCATTTGAACATAAGGTATCTTATTCTGTCTTTCTCTAGATCAGGGACTGCTATTATGAATCTCTTTCTGACGGTCGTTGCCAGCCTTCCGGCTTTGACGATTTCCGTCGCCGTCATGTTGGATGCTCCAAGTCTAACAGAGACCATATAGGGGGCATGTTCCACACCTGGTCCGTGTTTATAGACTGCAAAGTCGCATCCAAATTTGATTCCCGGTGTTACTACGAGACCATTGTCGCGTAGGTCACGGTAGACAGAATATTTTTGCTCGAACTCTTCATACAATTGTTTCGCCATTTGTCGGAGTTTTCTGACGCTTACCTTTTTCTTTGCTGGTCCTTCGTATACTGCAACGTTCTCTTTTTCCACGAGGTACAAGCCTTCCATCAGGTCCAGAACGAGTGGCACCTTGAACTCTGGAATTTTCGGTTTCGGGATTCCGAGTGGTTTTCCGTAGAAGCCTTTTCTATAGAGTTCCGAACCGTCTTGGGGGTTCCAGACTACGAGAAAATTCTCGATGAGTTCTACGCCTATTTTGTTCACTGCATCTTTCGCCCTTTTACATCATGAACGAAAGGATTCGTGCGGCGTCAGATGCGTCCTCAGCTTTGTCGGCTGAGTCCTCTAGTAGTTGAAGCACGTCTCTCAGAAGTATCAATGCTGGAAAATCCACTTTGCTGCCGAGGATCTTTATCTCGAGCGCTCGGTACAAGTCATCAACATTGTGTTCTGCGATCTCCACTTCCTTGGCTTTTTCCATGACCTTTGTTGAGCCGTAGTTGAGAGCCATAACCATTTCCCTGAGCTTCAGAACGGTTTCGAAAACGGCTTCTGATAGTTTCAGGAGATCTTTCTTTATGTCTGCAGGTACGTTCCAGTGGTGTTCCATAATTTCTACAAGCCTAAAGGCGATGCCTTCGGAAAAATCAGCTATTTCACTAGTAAGGTTTGTGAATCTGAGAAAGTCTTCCCTGCTGAGCAGGATTGCTCCTATTTCAGCCAATTCCTGAGAAACTAGCCTCCTGGCTTGATCGACCTCGGCTTCGCTNCCCGTGACTTCATTGAAGAGCTGCGTTGCCTTCTCCTTGTCGTTCTTTATGAAATAGTCAATCATCTGAGGAACTTTTCTCGTGAGATCTAAGACTTTCCTCAGGTGGTCTTGACAAACGTTTAACGCTCTTCGCTTGACGCGCTCTTCAGTCTCCGCTGGAAGTACCAAACGCTTTTCCCGCCCGCAAGATAAAGCTCTTTTTTCCAGTGTTTACATGCGTACGGTTGTTAAAAAGGTAACGAAACTTCAGAAAGGTTCTACATTGCTTTTCCTAGTTGTTCGAAGCTGATTTTCCAGCGGAAGTACATATGCAGCCGTGTGGGCAATTCGCTGATGGGGCTCCTGACCTGTTTCCACGTGTCTCGATCTCGAATCGTGACAGTGTCGTCCTTGAGTGTATCGTAGTCGACTGTTATACCTAGGGGGATGCCTGCTTCATCTGTTCGAGCGTATCGTCTGCCAATGGATCCTGAATCATCATATTCGACCACAAATCCTTCATTAAGCAATGTTCTGTGTAGTTCCATCGCTTTCTCGGGCAATCCGTCTTTGCTCACGAGGGGGTACAAGCCTACATGCACGGGAGAGATGTCTCGTGGGAAGCTCAACACCGTCCTGTCATCCTTGACTCGGTAAGCGTATTCGAAGGCTACGTAAAAGAGCCGGTCAGCGCCGAAGGTCGGTTCGATAACGTAGGGTATGAAGCGTCTTCCACGTTCGACGATTTTTTCGCGTTTGATGTCTACTTGTTCAGGTATGATTCTGTATTTTGCGAGTTGAAAGTAACCGTTCTTTTTGAAAGCAGTCTCCAGTTCTTCAGAACTAGTTTTCGAGAGTAATTCTGCGACCGTCCCCGCTTCTTTCTTGAATGCTGGTCCCATTTTAGCCATGATTGGTTTGGCCGTTGTGCATTCTCTCTCGATGGGTTTCTCGTATTCCTTGAAGACGTACATGTCTTGGCCGCTGGCTTCCATATGTCTTTTCAAATCGTAATCCGTTCGGCAGGCACAGGCGTTCACTTCGAGCCAATTCCATCTCTCGACCAAGACTTCTTGGTCGAAGGTCTCCGATGAGTAGTGAGCTCTTTCCCACGCTTGTTTTTCGATAAATCGCTGTTTTTCATGTGGAACACCTATTTCGACGAGCAGTTTTTTCTGAAAGGCCATGAAGACTGCTTGCCACTCGGACTTTATGTATTTTTTATGCAATGCCTCTTTTACGGTTGTTTCGGTAATTTCTTCCGATTGCTTCAGTCTGTCCTTCACGAGGAGGAGTCGCAGGGGCTCGTTCTCCACTTCTTTGAGCAGGTAGCAGTTGGGTTCTTCGGGGTCAAAGAAAAACTCTAGGTCGCCTATTGTGAACTCTCTGAGACGCACAAGGCCTTGGCGGGGCGAGATTTCGTTTCTCAATGCCCGACCTATCTGAATCGCGCCGAATGGCAGTTTTTCCCGTGCCATTTCGTAGAGTCTTTTGAACTCTACGAATATTCCCTGTGCCGCTTCGGGTCTTCCGTAACCCACAGCGTCGGAGTAAGGACCTATAGTGGTCTTGAACATGGTTAAGAACAGTTTAGGTTCAGTGAATGTTCCTCCGCATTCGGGGCAGCATATGTTAAGCTTTTCGATTGTCTGTTTTAGTTGGGCAAGGGTCATTTTTTCAGCTTCTGATTCAGTGATTCCCGCCGTGTCGCGGAGCAGGTGATCTGCGCGAAATCTCTTGTGGCAGTTTGAGCATTCAACCATTGGTTCTTTGAAGTGTTCAATGTGGCCTGAGGCCTCGAAAACTTTTTCGGGAGTGATGATTGGAGACTCTATTTCCATTATGCCGAGTTTGAAAACGAACAGTTCCCTTAGTTTTCTCTCGATGTTCTGCTTCACTCTTGCGCCTAGATAGCCGTAGGTGGCGAAACCACTTGCGCCCCCGTAGATTTCATAGGATTGCCAGAAAAAGCCTCTTCGGCGTGCCAGTTCATTCATGGCCGTGAATTTGTCGTAGATTTTGTCTTCACTCGTCATTTCGTTTCAGCCTCTGTAGACTAGATGTCTCGAAGACTTTAATCTTACTAGATCTTAGGGCATCTGTCAAGCTTGACGGGTGGGGCGTTATCGCAGCATTTTTTAAGCCACGTGTCAATATGGACTTCGAAATGAGGTGGGGCTGTTTGGTGAAGATCAAGATAGCGTTGATTGGGGTTGGAAATTGCGCGTCTGCGCTTGTTCAGGGGCTGCAATATTACGGCACGCGCAGCGGAGTTGATTGCGTGGGTCTCAGAAACCCCGTGATTGGCGGTTTCGGTTGTAAAGATATCGAAGTTGTAGCAGCATTCGATGTGGACACTCGTAAAGTGGGCAAGGATGTTTCTGAAGCCATTTTTGCTGAGCCCAACAATGTTCCAAGAATGAGCGATGTGCCGCTTTGCAAGGTTGTGGTGAGTAAGGGGCCGGTTTTGGACGGTGTGGGAGAGTATACGAAGCAGGTTATCCATGTAAGCAATAGTCAGGATTCGAATGTTGCGATGGTTTTGAAGGAGAGTGATGCCGATATGGTTGTTGATTTGCTTCCAAGTGGGGCAGTTAAGGCTTCGCAATGGTATGCTGAACAAGCCTTGATTTCAGGATGTGCCTTCGTGAACGCAACGCCGAGCTTCATCGCCAGCGATGTGGTATGGGCTCAGAAGTTCGAGACGGCTGAGTTGCCGGTCGTTGGAGACGATTTGATAGATCAAGTGGGCGCGACAACTCTGCATAAAACGTTGCTGCAGCTCCTGTCGATGAATGGCGTCCATGTCACTGAGACGTATCAGCTTGACGTTGGCGGTGGAACAGAGTCTTTGGATACACTGGGTCGGACGAAGGATATCAAACGTTCAGTGAAAACGCAGTCGATAGAAGCGGCCTTGCCTTATAAAGCAGCGGTTGTTGCGGGTTCAACTGATTACGTGGATTTTCTCCAAAACAGACGTGACAGCTACTTCTGGATAAGGGGAATGCATTTCTGTAACGTGCCGATGCAGATAGATTTGAAACTCTCTACGATCGATGCTCCTAACGCGGGTTCCGTGCTTCTTGACGTGGTGCGGGCCGTAAAAATAGCGTTGGATAGGAAACTGAAAGGAGCTGTTGATCCGGTTTGTGCTTATGGCTTCAAGCATCCGCCTAAATTGGTGTCGTTGGAGATTGGCGAGGAGATGTTTTCCCTCTTTTTGGCCGCTGATAAATAACCGATTATTTTACTTCGAAACTAATTTCTGCAGTTGGCGCAGAACTTCATTCTTGAAGCCTGTTTCTTCCAGCTTACTCTTTAAGGATGTTATTGTTTTCACAGGTGTGGGATCTACGCCGCGGAGGATGGCTAGGTAAACGCTCGTGAAGTCTCCAATGCAGATAGTCGATGCCATTCTTGCAAGGCGACTCTTTCCGATGCCTTTGACCTCAAAGATTTTTTTGACACTCCTGCTCATCAGGTTCTTTGTGACTTCGATCCTCTGGCGTATTTCAATCGGTTCATCATCGTCGCGAATCAAGACTGCTGAAAAACATTTCGTGAATTCTGAGGCTTCTTCCCAGCCTACTATCTCGTTGTGGTCGAGTTCAGGAAAGGTTTCCCATTTCGCAGGATTCTTGCTGTTTTCGTTAAACTGAGTCTTCATTCGTTGAGCAACCGTTCTGTAGAATCCTTGGCCATACACTGCTGGAACCGTTCCAAGGATGTTCTCAGCCAATTCCTTCGAGAAGTTTTCACTCGACGATTTTTGCGGAGAATTGTCCCTGCTGACTTGCTCCAAAGCTTTGACTGTTTCGGAAACCTCTTCATTAACGCCTGAAGTTAGGCCCAGTTTCTCCATCGTGAATAATAGGGGAACGAAGAGATACGGCAGTGTTGCCCGTGGCGCCATCCCTGAAGGCACAAGCAGGTGTGGCAATCCTGTTTTCTCAGCGAACTCGTGGAGTTTTCCTCCTGAGCTTACGCCGGCTATCATGCATTTTTTTTTCAATGCATCGCGGAGCACGCTGAGGGTTTCCTCGGTTTCTCCTGAGTAGCTGACGACAATTACTAGTGTTTTCTTTTCTGCGTATGCTGGAAGAGAGTATTCTTTGCAGACCTCAATGGGAACTTTTATCCTGTCTCTTGCCCAATCTTTAAGCAGATCGCCTCCGATGCCTGATCCGCCCATGCCTGCGATAACTATCGTGTTGGGCTTTGGGTACTCAAACGGAAGGTTCTGGGCAAGCTTCGCAGCTCGCGTGTAGTGTTTGGGAGCTTCGACGCAGAAGGAAAGCATGTCACTTTTGTCGATTTTTCTAATCTTGTCGGCATCGTCGATAGCTTTCAATCCTGAATTCCCCTTTCTTGTTTGGGTACCAGTTTGGTGCTCTTAGTTTTTAAACAGATTGCCCATAATAATGGTAGTCATGGTTGGAAATTAAAATTGGGAAAGAAACTTTGCATCGCGATACCTGCTTCGGTCGTTTCTGATGTGCCTCATTTGAGGGAAAAGACTTCACGGATTGGATTGATTGGCAGAGCAGCGGCCATATTCAGGGTTGATGAAATCGTGGTTTATCCCGACAGGCCTCACGTTGCCCAAGGAAACGAGGGTGATTTGGTTTGTACTCTCTTGAAGTATCTTGAAACACCGCAGTATCTTCGAAAAGATTTGTTTAAACTTAGCCCGGATTTACAATACGCAGGTGTTCTTCCTCCTCTGAGGACACCGCACCATCCCCTGAACCGGCTGGCAAAGAAATTGAAGGTTGGCGAATTCCGCGAGGCTCTTACGCTTCTGACAAAAGGAAATCAGACTCTTGTGGACATAGGAGTGGAGGAGCCAGCAGCCGTTTGTATGAAGAATCTGCCTGTAGGCAAACGAGTAACTGTAAAGATAGTTAAGAAGGGTAGGCCCGTGGAGGTCGAGCTTGCAGACAGAAATGACGCACCATCGTACTGGGGTTACAATGTCACTAAGGAGAAAGCATCCTTTTGCGGTTTCTTGAAAAAGAGAGCTTTCGACTTGACGATCGCAACTTCAAAGTATGGTTCTCGGTTTGCAGATGCAGCTGGAGAGATCGCTGAAAAATGGAAGTGGGCAGAAAATGTTTTAGTCGCGTTTGGTGCTCCAACTCAGGGGTTGCGTGAGGTCTTGGGCCGAGAAGGTCAATCTTTGAATGACCTCATGGATTTCGTAGTGAACATGGTTCCCCTGCAGGGAACTGAAACTGTAAGAACCGAAGAAGCAATCATCGCTTCGCTCGCAATACTCAACGCTACGTTCTGACTGGCGATTGCGCCCTTTTTCCGTTCCCAATGCGCGCTTGAACACATGAAGTGTCTTGTTGTCCATTATTCCCGCGTGCGTTTGAGCCTCAGAACCGGTGAAATCCTCCTTTCAGGGTCTAGAACCATCTTGCTGCGGATAAAGAGATAAATGCGGGTGGTACGTAGTTGCCCATATGTATTTCATACTTGCCAGCTTTGCAGCTCACTTTCTAATATTGGCTGAGGGCTAGACAGATGCTAAAGAGCAAGAAACTGGCAGTTCTCACGGCGATCGCAGTGTTTGCCACACTGTTCATGACCGTACTGGTTGTCAAGCCGGCTTTCGCAGCTGACCAAAATGCCAGCGGAACAACCGTGATAGAACTCGTTGTGAGGCCACTGACAATATTTAATTATTCAGCTGTTCAGGGTCAAAACTTTATCGTAAGCATCAACGTCACCGCATTGGGAACAATCAATCTCCAAGGCTTCAACATTAGTTTGAGCTACAATCCAGCAATTCTCAACTGCACAGATGTGACTGAGGGCGACCTGTTTCAGGCGGGTGCTCCCCAGCTGAATTCAACTGTGGATTACAGTAGAGGATTCATATTTGCTTCCGCGAACATTACTTCCGCAGGCAATACGGTTGACAACAATGGATCGCTTGTCATGTTGACTTTTCAAGTGAAGGGTACGGGCGAGACGAGTCTCCACTTGTACGATACGTTTCTCTATGATTCTGCTGGGGCAGACTTGCATCCCGAAGTCTATGACGGATATTTCAATAACAAGATCAATTTTGATATAACGATGCCTTTAACTCTCTTTGCAGTCACTCTTGCGTCTTTGTTGTTGAATCCGAAGCTTGAAAACAAGCTTAAGGATGTGCTGGAAGAAAGAGAATTTCGGGTTCGAGATGCCATTTTGCTTGTAGGAATGATGGCTGTGATGATCACGATCATAGTCGTTGTTCGGGAACTCAGTACAATTTTGATGGTGTTATTTCTGTTTTCCTACTCGCTACTTCTATTTACTTTCGGCTACATGCTGTCGAAGAATCGTTGGTACGTTGGCATCGTGGCTCCGGCAATTTTTATTTTGCTTTATGTGTTCTTGAGGGACACTTCTGCGTGGACCTATTACTTGTCTAACATCTATGGTCTTGTCTTTGCAGTCATGATAACTTTGTATTTGGCAGGCTTGTTCAATTGGAAGACGACGGCGGTTTTCGGCGTATTACTGACTGGCATGGACATAGTCTTGGTGTTGGTGACGAAAACAATGGTGCAGGCAGCAAGCGTCGCAGTGAGTCTAAATCTGCCGGTCTTGGTTTCTTTACCGTTGATTCCGGTGATTACCACAGGAACTGGCATCCTGTTATTGAGTCTGGGTTTGGGAGATTTCTTCTTTGCTGGGCTGTTGGCTATTCAAACGTTCAAAAAATATGGAAGAAACGTAGCTCTGCTGTCGGTTGTGGGAATGACGATTTCATTTGCGCTTTTTGAGGCCTATCTTCTAACCTATAGGATAGGAGCCTTTCCAGGCACGTTAATGATTATTTGCGGTTGGATGCCTGTAGCTATCGCGCAAACCCTGAAAAACTGGAGAAAGCCCCGTCCAATTGGCTCAGAAAAGATGGTTTCCAGTTAAGAACGGTTTTCCGCCGACTGAGCTGACAATTGCGCTATTGTAACCCATGTCGTGGAATTTCTCTATGATTCCTTCTGCATTCGCTTTGCAGGTATTAACGAAGACCGATGGGCCTGTGTCCATAGAGTAGTAGGCTAGAGTTCCCTGTTCCCTGATTCGGATGATTTCCTTCATTATTCGCAGGGTGTCAGGTTCCCAAAGTACCATGTGGGACGAGCCAGTCATTGTGATGGCGTGTAAATTGAGTGTGTCCTCCTCGGCGAGTTTGCAGATCGCAGCCGAATCTCCGCCCGAGATGGCGGTTTTCATTTTTCCAAGAAGACCGTCAATGTTTCTCAGTCTTGCTTGGAACAAGGGTGAACTGAGCACTTCTGCATGGGCTTCGTCGGTTCGTACGTTGGATTGAATTGGCACTATGACCATCGAGAAATCCATGTCTTCACGGACTTGCAGTTGTTCAGCGTATGACCTGCCGTTTTTGTCTGCGTACCAGATTGAGAAGCCCCCTGCAAGACTTCTCGTCGACGAGCCGGCGCCTAGTCTGACGATTTCTGAAAGCTGGTCCTCTGGGAGCTCTAAACCTAGAACGGTACATGTGGCCAAGCCCAGGGCTGCGAAGGCTGAGGCGGAGAATCCTAATCCTTTCCCCGTAGTAAGGCTGTTTTCTGAAACAATCTTGAATCTGCCTGAAAAACCAGCCAGTTCCTTCAGTTTATGAATGACCGTTTCGATTCGTCTTGTTTCTTGAGCGGCGGTTCTTTTCCCATTGATTAGAATGTCGTTTTTCTCCAGTTCGGGTAATGGTTCTACCGTCGTTGTAGTGGTTAAGGCTTTAATGCAAACGGATATGCTATCGTGATAGGGAATTCTTTCTTTCAGGCCTCTTAGTCCATGGTACTTAATGAGTCCTTGTATTGGATGTGCCACTGCGGTGGCTTTCAATCATTGTCGCCTTCTAGCTGTGAGTGGTGATAATTGTATATTATTGAGAAAATTGTATGAAAAATAGTGTGTTTCGAAGGGTTCTAGCCGAATAATGCGCCTAGGCCTTCGAGTGCTGCTTCCTCTTTCTGTTTTTCGTCTTCCTTCTTTTCTTTCTTTTCTTCTTTCGGTTTGGCTTCTGCTGCTGGCGCTGCTGCGGCGGCTGGTGCGGCCATCATTGTTGGAGCGGCCTTGATTGCTTCGTCAATTTTGACTTCAGCTAAAGAAGCTACTAGCGCTTTGACTCGAACGATGTCAGGTTTGATGCCTGCTGCAGTCATTACTTGTGTGATGTTTTCTTCGTTGATGTCTTTTCCTGCTTTGTGAAGGAGCATTGCAGCGTAGATGTATTCCATACTTTTTCACCTCTCACTTCAGCTATTTTGACTTTTTTCGGTTGGCGCAACCTTTTGCTCTAAGGTGGGCAACCGACTACTTAAGCTTAACATTTCACCATAGGCTTTACGCAGCAAGTCTTCTATTGTCTCTTTGGTGGGTATTGCACCGTTCACTGATAACGCGTATGCTTCTCTATGCGCTATTTGCAGTAACATCACCATGTTTTCTTTTGTCGGGTAGGCCGTGCTCAGCGAGAGTGCGAGTGAGTCAGCATAGGCTTTTTGAATGTCTCCTTTGATTTTTTCGAGGTCGATTTTGAGCTGTTCTTGGTTAATAATTAGGCCTTCTTCGAAGGCGTATGTCATTGCAAGACCCGATTCAACCGGTTTTATTCCGAGTTTTGACAGCATGCTTGCGAGTCTTTCGTTAATTACTTCGCCTTTCTTGACGACCATTGTGTCTTTGGTTATCCAGACGCTTCCGGATTCTATTCTGGTCGGTAAACCGACGCCGTTGAGTTGGCTGATTATTGGTCCTGGCGGTTGGCCAGTGTTTCCGGCTGGGACAATGACATCAAACGCTGCTATGTCTCCCGACTTGGCTGTTGTCTTGACTTTTCCTCTGGCAAGGATTAATGCTAGTCTAAAGGGGTTCTCGTCTGTGAATATGTAAACGTTTGAACCTTGCAAGTAATTTTCGAGTTTTTTCAGGTCTGGCTTTTCTTTGCAGTTTTCTATTGCCAGTTTCATCAGCGTGTTTTTCATTACTCGCATGTAGACCTTGTCTGCCAGGTTCTTCTTGAACTCCTGCATTTGTGCAGCTCTCACTTTCTGTAAGTTGGCAATGCCTACGACTCTGTATTTTTTTATGAGGCCAGTTATTTCTTCGACCTCTTGAGTTTTTTCTTGAAGAATTTGCTCTGATGGCATCGTGTTTTCCTCTGCTATGGCTTTATTTTGATAGGTGCGCCCATGGCTGTTTTTATGTAAGCAAATTTTATGTTTTTCATTCCTCTTTTGAGTTTTCCTTCCAGTACCCTCAGAACCGCCATTATGTTGTCGGTTATTTCTTCGTCTTTCATGTTTTCCATTCCAATGCGGGATTGAAGAATCGGTTGGCTTCGCAATCTTACGGTTACGGTTTTTCGGTGTTTGTTTATTAAACTCGCGATATCTGCTGCTGGCGAAACAGGTATGGGCATTTTTCCTCTTGGACCTAAGACTGACCCGAGCGTTTTGCCGATTAAGGGCATTAGAGGTGCTTCAGCGATGAAGAAATCGTATTGGTTGGCTATCTTGCGCATTTCCTGTTTCTTGCCGGCCAAGCTGTCGAGTTCGGATCTTTCTACAACGTGGTCTGCGTTTGCTTTTCTTGCTTTGAAAGCGAGTTCTCCCGAGGCGATGACGCATATTTTGTTTGGTTTTTCAAGTGCGTATGGTAATTCAATGACTTCCTGGATTTTTGCTTCAGGCGATTTCATGTCGATATCCTGTAGTTTCAGTATCAGCTCTATTGATTGGTTGAACTTGCGTTTTTCAGACTTCTCTTTGGCTTCTTTTACCGCAGTCAGTATGGTCTTTTGGTCTAAGGGCATTTTGGAGCCTCGTGGCAATGAGGGAATGAGACGGGATTATAAAAATATTCGCTTGATTCTAACTCTTGCTGAATACTTCGTCGTATTTGCCCTCGTCAATTTCCCGTTGCACTTCACGGGGATCTTTGCCTTCAGCGGTCACCCCCATGCTGACGCAGACTCCAAGAATCTCTTTTGAGGCTGACTTGAGGCTTCGTGATAGAAGTTCAGGCCGCTTCATTTTCGCAATGCGTACAACCTGATCGATGGAGAGGTTGCCGACTTTCGTGGTGTGCGGGGTGCCTGAACCCTTCTCGATTTTGAGTTCACTTACGATTAAAGCTGAAGCGGTGGGGGTTCCGACAGTGACTTCAAATTCCTTAGTGTCTGGATCAACCAGCACTTTTACTGGAACTTTCATTCCGGCGTAATCTTTAGTGAGTTCGTTTATTCTGTTCACGATCGCCATGACGTTTACGCCCAAGGGCCCTAATGCGGGACCGAGAGGGGGGCCGGCGTTTGCTTGTCCGCCATTTACAAGGAGTTCAACAGTTTTCTTGTCAGCCATCTTCTGATTCACTTCCACTTGGAGTTCTTGACTTCTCAACCAGTTTGACATAGTCAGAGTTCACGGTTATAGGCAGCGTGAATGTTGCTTCTAGAAGTTCAAGCGTGACTTCTGCCTTTGTTTTGTCTATGCGGGTTATTTTTGCTCGCATGCCTTTGAAGGGTCCGCCTGTAACTTCAACTATGTCGTTCTCGTTTAATTCCTCGATAATTGGTTTCTTTATGATGTACCTCTCAATTTCTGCGAAGTTCACGATGCCTGGAATTCTTGATCGCACGTGCTTCACGCCTGTTATGGCTTCTTCCACTAGATGTGGACCCTGAGCTTCGATGAAGACGTATCCTCTTAATGCTTCTGGAACTAGAATGGCCCTTATGGCTATCTTGTTCATCTCCACTTTTGCAGCAACGAGTCTGGCAACATTTCTCTCTTGGCCTGTGGTCGTTTTCACGGCAAAAATCTTTGTCGGCATTTCCTCATGCTTTTCCATCAGCACTTCTTCCTTCTAGGCTCCAGTCGTGCCGGCGGAACCAGGGTTCAAGGCGGCCGATATCACCTTGATGACGAACCCTATTAGCCCGACTGCCGCGATGCCTAAGAGGCATATTTTTATTGAAAGCCAAAGCTCTGTTCTGTCGGGTTTAACAGCAAGTTTTACTGTTCTTGCACATTGGCCTAGGAAATCTCTTAAGCCCATAGTTCATTACCTTCTCGACATTCCAATTTAACGTGAAGATTGGTGTAAGTTCTTCTAGATAAAGCGAGCGTTTCTATTAACTCTTCTCTTTTCTGATATTGGCGCGAAGGTGGTCTTCGAAGCATTCTGCGCGCTTTGTTTCTTGTTGAATCTTTTTCTCACGATTTTGCTCGACGACAAAATGCCCAGCGCAATGGCTACTATTATGCTTATCCAGACCAACAATGGGATCGGCGAAGTCCACATATTCGTATCGTCCACTACGAAGTCTAAAGAAGCGACGCCTGNNGATTCGTTAGCCAAGCTTCTAGTATATTCTGTAAGGGCACCTGTTTCTTTATCCCAGTAGAGCAAGTACGTGTTGATTGTATCCGAAAAGTTTGCGTAGACGACTGCTCTGCTTACGCCAAGATACGATCTTGTTGTTTCGCCTTTGATAGTTTGGTCGCCAAGATCACCTAGATACACTGAATCGTTTGTACTCAGTCCTCCTGGAACAAAACAAATGCGGGCTGTGATGTCCGGGGTTAAATGTGCATCTTCTTGCGAATTCAGGTTCAAAGTGTATGTGTCATTGGTAAAGGTTAGTGTCTGCGTATAGACGGCGGCACGGAATGTTACGTTGGAGCCTGAAACGTTGAGGAAGTCTATTCTCAAATAGTAAGTGGACAATCCAACAGCGTTCTGAAAACTGTAGTCTATCCAGTCTCCCGTTTTGCCGCCGAAACTGGAGTTCGCAATGGCATAGACGGCGAATATGGTAGGAGTCAGGAGCAAAAGGAGAATCAACACACATGCGGTGATGCCTTTCACTTTGCTCTCCTCGTTTGATGGAGAAGTTGTTTGACGGAAGGGTTAAACTTTTTGGATCTCGGTACCTATTTCATTGAGAAGCGACAGGACTTTGGGTTTGTCCAGACTCCTTACGCCTTTCCAGTCCAGAACTGCCCTGTCTACTTTTTCAAGGGTCTTCTTGATGCATTGTTGAAGCATTTCCTTGTCAAGTTGGGGCAGGGAATACTTCGGGATCATGTGTCCGAAGGCAACTTTTTGTTCTAGGGCTATCTTGGTGAATTTGTTGTTGTAGTGAGGCCCACCTATGCCTATTACTGTTTCAGCTGAGGTATCGCGGAATTTTAGGGCTGCCTCCATTGTCGCGTAGGCAACTGCCTTGGCGGCTTCAGGGTCTATCCATTGTTCGGGTGAACTTCCCAGCTCAGTGAACATGACGGGCACATCCAAAGATGGGCCGTGGTGAGTGGCTTCGTAGGAAACCTCGTAGCCCAGCCGCATTTCTTCTTTCATTTTTGCCATGGCTTTGAGGGCATGCCGCATGGCATTGGCTGGGGAAACCGAGACCTCTCTGGGCTTGCCGCCTAGAGTTGCGGGTCCAAGGTTGCCAGGGGTGTGGACGGAAAGGGTGGGTTTGCCACTTGTGCTGCTGTGTCGTGAGATGAAGATGATGAATTCTGTCTTTGGAAAAGATGTAGTCAGATCCTGTGCTTCTATAGCTTCTTGGTTCAGAGTTACCATGTTGATGTCTTCATCGTTGATTCTGCATGTATAGGCTGGGTTTTGCTGAAACGTGGAGGTTGCCTCGTTGAAATTGCTTCGATTTAGAATCTGTTCTCTGATGTTAAGGCTTGCCGGATCCTTGTTTGACGCTGCGATCAGAATCATCTGTCTAATCTTCCTTCAAGTTAGCTGTGTTGGAGTGGGAAAAAGGTTTGCATAAAGCTTATTATCATTAGTGTTGGTTGAAGCGTTTGGTGTAGAATAGAGGTTTAACGATGCATCTAATAAACTTCAAGGACTTGACTGGGCAGCAACTTGCAGAGATTGTTGACAAGGGCCTAGAGGCTAAGCGTAATCCTGAAAGGTATCGGGAAGCGCTGGCTGGGAAGTCGTTGGCAATGATTTTCCAGAAGACTTCGACAAGGACAAGAGTGTCCTTCGAGGTCGCAATGACCCAGCTCGGCGGGCATGGGCTCTTTATCGACTGGAGAACCACAAACTTCGGGCTTGCAGACATAGGTGATGAGACACAGTATCTCAGCCGCAACGTCGACTGCATAATGGCGAGGTTGCTGAAGAATGTTGATCTGCAAGACATGGCGAAGGATTCCCATGTGCCCGTCATCAACGGTTGCGACGAAAAATATCATCCCAGCCAAGCAATCGCCGATCTAATCACGGTTAAAGAAAAGAAGGGAAAATTGAAAGGAGCTAGCCTAACGTACGTGGGAGTCCATAACAACGTCTGTAACTCCCTCATCGAAGGTTGCACCAAGACGGGGGTCAAGACAACAACAGTGACGCCGTTATTCAATGAACCCTCACGTGACGATGAGTTGTTTGAAGACGCCCGCAGAACCGGTCTGTGGGAGAAGACTCTTGATGTCAAAGCAGCTGTCAAAGATGCTGACTTCGTTTATACTGACGCTTGGTTGGATATGGAGTTTTTCACCGATCCGAGATTTGCTGCTGAGAAAGAGAAGCGTGTCAAACTGATGATGCCCTACCAGTTGAACAAGGAATTGTTGAAGAACAGCGGCGCATTAATCATGCATGACATGCCAATCCACAGGGGTTACGAAATAACTGCCGATGTCATCGAGAGTCCAAAATCCGTGATATACGAGCAAGGCGAGAACAGGCTGTACTCTGCAAAGTCGATATTGCTTAAGCTGCTAGAAAAATACTGAAACTTCGCTGAAACATTTGTCGTTGCAGTTTATCGTAAAATCATCTGTACAAATCTTTCAGGGTCGAATTCCTCTAAGTCATCGTAGCTTTGCCCTGTTCCGATGAATAGGATTGGTTTCTGGGTGACATGAGTCACACTAAGGGCCGAACCCCCTTTCACGTCAGCGTCCACTTTGGTCAATATGGTCGCGTCGATTCCGACGCATTTGTTGAATTCCTCTGCCTGAGTAACAGCATCGTTTCCAATGAGTGAATCCAACGTCAGAACCGTCAGGTCGGGCTTCACGACTCTTTTGATTTTTGCCAGTTCATTCATGAGGTTCTGGTTTGTCTGCATCCTTCCTGCAGTGTCTATGAGGACAACGTTTATTCCGTGCGCTTTGGCGTGGCTTATAGTGTCATACGCTACGGCTGCAGGGTCGGCTCCGTAGGCATGTTTTATCATCTTTGTTCCAAGTCTCTTGGCGTGTTCTTCCATTTGTTCAATGGAGCCTGCTCTGTAGGTGTCGCTGCAGGCAATGACTGCTGAATATCCTTTCTTGTTGAGGAAACGGCACATTTTGGCGATGGTTGTAGTTTTTCCTGTCCCGTTTATTCCGACAAAGGCTATAATGTATGGTTCGTTTGTCTTTCGTTTCTCCTGTATGGCCTTCAACAAGTCTATCTTGCCTTTCGTCTGCATGGTTTCTAGAAGGACCTCTCGAAGGTTTTTCTCCACTATTTTCCTTCGGTCTTCGAGTCGTTTGACCTGAACTTTGTCCAGACGTTTCTCCATTTCGTTGCAGACCAACTCTGCCACTGGGAACGCAACGTCGTTCTCGACAAGGTTCATCTGGAAATCTAAAAGCAGGGGACGCAGATTTTCAGGTTTAAGTTCGGTTGTAGTAACTTTGGTCACGAGGCTTTTGAGGCCTGACTTCAGTTTCTCGAACATTTTATGGAGTTTTCTCTCCTCTCATCGTGGCGGCTAGATCCTCGAATTTCTCTCGGTCTTCGTTGATCTTGCCAGCTACTTGCGAGAACTGTTGTTGAGTTGCCGTTCTCGCCTTCTCTAGGTCTCCCAGTCGTTTCTTGACGATGTCTTTTGCTTCTTGCCGCGTCCTTTCTGTGGAGACTCCTGCGCCTATTCCAACGATTATTTTGTCTGGGCTGTCCAGTCTCGCTTTAACATATGATGTGCCGCCGATGGGGACGAGAAGCTCAGCATTTTCGTTCTCTCTTTGCAGATTTTCAAGCGCCGAGTTTGCATAAGTGAGATCCGTCGCCACGGCGTTCAACATGTTGAGTCTTGATTGTAACGCTTCTGCGGTCTGTTCAAGATATCGCAGTTCTACAGAAAGTTTTCGAATTTCCTCTTCGGCAGGATTAGACATTTTCTTCCTCGCCGGCAATGAGTTTCTTGAGCATCGGGTTCTCTATCTGGTCAGGAGCGACTTCTTTCACGTCGTCTATTCTTATGTGGTGGCGTTTGACACGGTGTTTGCTTCCCAACTCTGCGTAGACTTTTTCAACCGCATGTTCAGCTTTGTCGGCCACTATCTCCTTTTGGAAAGGAGTTTTCAGGTTGGGTTTAAGGATTTCACCGGTCACTTTGAAAACTTTCAATTTGCTCTTCCTCTTTTACAACATCCAAAGCACTCCCGATTATAAACATCTCGGGTCCAGTCGTGAACAAACCAGCAATGGCGTCATGGCTGTTTGCAATCAGCCCTGTACCAACATAGGGTACCCCGCAATTTATTGTGCCAACGTCGACTGGAGCCTTTAACACGTCTTCCAAAATCTCTTTCTCCGAATCCTTCAGTAGCGGATGCGCGAGAACGCCTTTATTCGTAGCAACGGAAAGCGAACCCACATAAGGCAAACCCGCTATTTCTGTGGGTACAGTTTCAACGCACAGTGTTTCAGATATTTTTTGAACATCAGAATTTTTTAGTCGTGGATCGACGATTGCCCCGTGATCATTCGCCAATACGAGATTTCCGTAGGCGGTTTTCTTCGTCTCCATTATTGTTATGTTTCCTTGGAAACAGCGTTTTATGCATTCAAGTTCCTCTTCGCGGATGAAGCTGGGGAGGATGATTCCATTCGAATTTGCGCATGAAAGTGCTCCGGCGAGAACTGTGCCTCCGATCATAGTGTGTACGAGGCTGACTCTTAGCCATTGACTGAGTCTTTCAGCTTTCTTGGCTGGAACTGATTTTGGCAGTATCAGCATTTTTTCTGTTGCTAGTGAATAGACACCTATACTTGGGCTTCCCATAAGGCTCGTCAAGTAGGTACCCAAGATTAATCTCCTTAAGCCAAATAAACCGTAACATTACCGTCTTTGTCTTTCTCAGCTTTTATTCGGATTTTTCTCGGAGGCTTTTCCACACCTCTTCCCCAAACTCTCTCGTTCACTTCATTGCTGATTATGAGCCTGGCAGGTTCCTCCTCTTCTTCTCCCTCTTTCTTGGCCCCAATTTTCATATGTTTGATCACGAAGGCTCTGATCATCCGCATAGCTCTTGGAGTTCTCTTCCTGGGCGGCATTATCCAAGCCTTGCCCAGTGGGATCGTGTAAATTCTTTCTTCAACTATTTCTTCCTCTTTCTTTTTTGCTTCCTTTTCCCGTGCCAGCTGTTTGCCCTCTTCTTTGACTTCTGCCTTTGCCTCTTCCTCTTTGGCTTCTTCTTTTGGGGCTTCTTTCTCAAGGGTTTCCTCTTCGATTGCTTCTTCGGGAGTCTCTTCCAATGTTACTTGTTGTTCCTCAACGTCTTGTTTTTCAACAACGTCCTCTTTTTCTGTCAATCTCTTTCCCTCCTAAGCCCTAATTTTTCTTGATCTCCACTGTCTTTTCTTGGGATGCACTCTGAATTTGCCTGATGTCTTGGCCACAACCCATGTTGGCACTGGCTTCTTCATTTTTCCTGCTCTTGCTAGCCTGCGTTTCTTTGCTGTTGGCTTGTTTTTGGTCATCTTTATCTCCTTGTTATCGTCGTCTCACGTTTGCGGGATTGAAGCTGAGTAAGAATCTTTTTGAGCTGTTCTTCTCCTAATGGAATCGGTATTTTTCCCTGCTGCGCCAGCTGAATGAGTTGCAATTCAAGTTGTTCTGTAAATTCAGGCTTAACCATCTTCAGGTTGTTCAGTCTCTGTCTGGCTTCAGGCGTCAGTATGCTTCTTAGCAGTGCCTGTTTCTGCTGCTCTAGTTGCTGATCCATCTGTGCGCTTTTCTGTTCATCCGATACCTGCCTCTGGAGTGCCGAGAGCTTTCTTCTGCGAAGCTCTTCCAGTTCTTCATCAGACATTTCACTCACTCTTCTGGTACTTCTCAAGCGCCGGAAACTGTTTCACCAGTTCCTTACTCAGTTCCTCAGTCGATTCTTGCAGGACCTTCCTTCCTTCACGCGTCAGTTTTCTCCCGTGAGGTTTGACTGTTTCAATGTAGCCAGCAGTTTGCAGTTGTTGGAGCGCCTTTCTCACGCTTGAGCCGCCCGATTTGACCGCGTGGTTAGGTTTGACTCCATTATTCTTTCTTCCACCATAGTTGGCCCTCAGCTTCTCGATACCTATGGGGCCGTGAATGTAGATTTTCCTAAGCAATGAAGCGCAGCGCACGTACCACCAGTCTGGATTTTCAGGCAGCTTTTCCACATGTGACCCGGTCTTTGATATGGCCGACCACGAAGGTGGCGTAACAGCATCCACATTTTCCTTCAGGTACTTAGCTACCTTGTCTATGAGCTTGGACGCTGGGACATCATTGGGATTCATCAAGATTCTTGATCCTCTTAGCGTTTCTCAGTAAAATCATAAAGCCTCATATAAAGATTCGCTGGGCAAGGGACTCATACCTGTCTACTTGATACAGTCCCTCTTTTTTGGCCCACGCTCTGACCTTTCAAAGTTCTTCAGGTGGTTGTTTTCTACTTGACGTCATTAGCGTGCTTTATGAGATAAGCTCTTAAGATGTTAAGCCGATACAGTTATAAGTTGGTATGTACATAATACACTATACGGATAAACGAATAGAATTGATGGAAATGATGACAAAAACAGACACAATGGACAGTATAAGACGGTGGCGTAGCCGCGCAACAGGCAAGATATCAGACTCATTCGAATCCTGACTAACAAACTGAAAAATATGCAATCATGCTGGTAATCGAAATGGGGCGAATAAGCGTAGAGCTCCCAGATGAACTGGAAAAGAAACTCAGGTTCAAGACCATCGAGAGATTTGGCGGCAAGAAAGGCGACCTATCAAAAGCCGTCGAAGAGTCCGTAAGAACATGGGTTGCTCTAGAGAAATAGACGCACGAACCAATCACCCCTCATAAATCGCCCCTTAACAAGAGCTCCACGCTTCGAACGGCATTCACTAACCTCCAACAAATTCCTGGGAGAAAGGATTTATCGGCGAAAGGCACTTTTTCGGCTTCCTTTCGCCTCACCACCGTTGACTTTATACTGCTACACAAGCATCTTGGGTTTTGGCCCTGACCCCTGTGCATAATTGTCCAAGAAATTCTCTAGCAGCGCGCTCGTCTTTCTCGCGGACAGTTTAATCATGAAATTGCTCTTCTCTTCTTTTCGAAATGGGGATTCGTGTTTGTTTTCCGCAATTGAGACATGTGATTACAATGTGGGGTTCCCTCCGCTGTCTCAGTCTAGTGCGGCAGTTGAGGCCTGGCATGATAAAGCTCTTGCAGTGTCTACATATCTGATTTCTGTGCTGTTTCGGCAGGCGGATCTTCGCGGCCATAGCGATTTTTCTTGCGATTTTCGCGTATTGTTGTGCTGTAGCTGGGTCTCGTCGGAGTGATTCTTCCGCCATAACGAAAAGAGTTTGAACGCGTTGCCGAGCAATGCTCTTAATGTTGTCCTGCATGTGCTCTATTCCCCATTGGTCAGCTCCTTACAGTCTTAGCATGAAAGCTGTTTTGGAATGTAAACCTTTCTTGAAATGAGTCAATGGTAGATTCCTGTTTCTATATTTCCATGGGAAATGGTAAAGCTTATTTCTTGTTGAAAAGATTTGAATACCCTTAGCTAAGATATGATGGTAGGTGTCCGTTTGGGCGGGTTCAAAACAATGGTTACTGGAATCGAATCTGATGTGCGGCACCTTCCTGAAGAGTTGAAATATCTTCTTCGGCATGATGCGAAAATCCTAATTGGCACAGCTGCTGTCGTAACGTTCTCTGCAGGTACCTATTATGCAGATATTCTGCGAAGCCTTGCGTTAATTCAGGGCGATATTCACCTTCGTCTTGCTAAGGAAAAATCCGAATCGCCAAGACCTAAACGTCTCTCAGCTAAACGCTCCTTGAGAACTGTGCTTTCAGAATGCTCCCCTGGGGTTGGCAGTAAAGGTTTGGGGCGTGCTTGGGCAGAGTCTGGATCAATTGCTCTAACGCTGATACTGCCATTGTTTCCGATGCGTTGACTTGTAACCTTTATATGTTAATTTTTCAATGGGTTCTACTATGCCTCACCCGCGGAGAAAATCGCATACAGTTAGAAATGCTCTTGTGGCAATAGTCGCGTTAATAATCCTTGTGAGCGTAGTTTTTGTGGCGAACCAAATGCGGGGTGGTAATGCCACGATTCCAACATTCTCAAATGTTTCAAGCGGCATCCCCAATGCAGGCACATCAGTCACGTTTGCAGCCACTTGGACTGATTCCGCGAACGTGAGCGGGTACATCTTCGGATCCAACAACACGGGAGTCTTCATTAACGATAGCTGGACAGCCTTCCCTGCAGGTGAATCTTCTGTTTCAGCGACTGTTACGAAAAATCTTGATGATTCGATTGGAAACATTGTTAGCTGGAGGTTCTGGTGCAATAATTCAAAAAATGGTTGGAACAGCATTCCATTGCAGAATTTGAGCGTTGAGTCAGACAAGATTCTGTTTATCGTAACGTTTTTGAATGGTACGCAAATAGTTACAGGAAACATAACAATTCAATTGTTCGACGACATGCCCGTCACCAGTGGCAACTTCAGAAATCTTACAGAGACAGGAGCACTTAACGGAACACTCTTCAGTCGCGTCCACCCGGGCTTTGTCATTCAGGGTGGAGATTTAACGCCCAAGGGGATCAATTGGACGACTATTCCTGATGAACTGCCGAACAGACACAGCAACATTCGTGGCACTGTGGCCATGGCAAAGTCATCTCAGGCCAACTCTGCTACCAGCCAGTTCTTCATTAACTTGAACGACTCGAATGCTGCAAATTTGGACAGCAATTTTTCAGTTTTCGGCCAAGTGATAAGCGGAATGGACATAGTTGACTCGATTAGTCATGTGCCTTTTACGCCGAATACTAACCTTGCCCAACCTGATGGTCAACCCGTATCTGACGTTACATTGGTTTCCGCCACATTCATCAATTGAGCAGGTTCAGCATCGGTATAGACTTACCGCTGCGAGCTTCTTGGAAAAAAAGACAATTACGACAAGTGAAAGTTTTCGAAAAATCGTGCACGTGAACGCACCTTGGTCACGAGGTTTTATAGTAACTACTCAGTTTTCGGGAAGAAAAAGTGGAATGGAATACTGTTGACGTCATTGGTCAGGTGCAAATCAGTGCGTCTTCCATCCATGCAGTGAATCCCGTAATGCTGACTTCCGCCAGCTATGTCAGCTTGACTTTGTTGATTCAACGCCCTCTATTTTCTATTTGCGCGTTCAGTTTGGAAAAGTCCTGTTTGCTCATCTGCTTTCTGCATGAAATCTCTGATCATTGGTTGCATAGCTATGGGATACCGTTCGATGCATGTTTCGCCTTCACGAGTCCTCAACAGGCATTGCACAAGTTTCTCTTCTAAAAGTTTTTGTTGGATTTGCCTATTGNCTTCCCAGCCCAGCTTTACACTCTCGGCGGCCCGTATATCANGCAACTTGACATCTTTCTTCTTCAAACTGATAACTTCCTGTACTCAAGATTCTATATCGTAAATCGTAATAAAGCAGTTCTTTCGGTTTTCGATATATATCGAGAAACGGAATATCGCAAAATGTCATGCACATCTGCGGGCTGACTCGTTTGACCTCAAACTACTCGTTGGCGGAAGCTACGAAGGCATGGTTGGGTCTTTTGCTAGAAGATAAAAGACCGATGCAGCTGCAATACCTATGGTTCCCAGAACAAAGCCCAGACCTTCATAGCCAAAATATAACAATGCCAGTCCTCCTGCCGTGGCTCCAAGGGCTGAACCAACATTCAACAGCGCGGTATCAACCGACATCAAAGTACCCTTCAGTCCCGGGGTCTGCTCAAGAATCAGACTGTTGGCTGATGAAGCAACCATGCCGAAGAACCAACTTGCAATTAACATTAATATCATAGAAATCCAGACGTTTGGGACAAAAACAAACGAAATGGTGAATGTTCCTGACAGCAAGGCAGTAAGAACAGTTGAAGACTTTCGTCCCATCCTACTTACGAATCTCTCAGCGATCAAGCTGCCCAAGACGTAGGACAATGCTCCACCTAATAGTATGAAAGAGGCAGAATCTGTAGCAACCAAGAATCGCTGCCTAAAGAATGACGTTGCGTAAAGCACGATTGCAACGAAAGCTGCGGAACGAAGGGTATCCCCCGTCAGACAAGCGGCGATAGACTTGTTCAGGAAAAACGCTTTTGGGCTCGAATTAGGTTTCGCCTCTGATGAGGCTTGACGTTTGTCCGATGTAGCTGGAAGACCGAGAAAAGCCAATAGCAGACTTATGAAAAGAATTGGCAAGACAAAACCCAGTAATGGAAAACGCCAGCCTTCGTATCCTGACATCACCGCAATCAACGGAGCTCCAATAACGTACACTAACGCTCCGCCTGCAACAATCAACCCTATCGCATTTGCTCTTTTTCCTAAAGGAAATTGCTCCCCAACTAAGGTGAATGCCATAGGGTTGACAATGGCGTATCCAGCTCCGCTCAACGAATAGAATGCAAGCAACGTGAAGAAATTCAGAGCTAAGAAACAACCCGCAGCTGATATCGCCATCAAGAACAAACCTATGAGGAGCAACGACTTATGCTGGAACCTGATACTCAAAGCTCCCGTCAACAACGCAAAAATGACCGCGGCGACAGAATATAGAGTGTAAATCTGACCTGTAACACTAACTGATGTACCAAAAGTGTTGCCTATATCAATTAGGAGGAGAGCTCCTAAGACCGTAATGGGACCGGAAGCAAAGCTGGCAGTGGCCAATGCTGGCAAAAACAGCCTATTGCGCGGAGAATCAGCAGAGCTTGAGTGGGTCTTCATGCCATACGACTTTCCTACGCGGAGTTATAGCAGCTACTTTGGTCAAGGACCCCCTTCTCCTCTTGTCGAATTAGGCATTTGTTCTATATAATGGTTGGAATCCATGCGCCTGCTGCAACAGAGGTGATATACCTCGAATGCCCGCGAGTACAGATATCGTCCTCGCTCGCGATCGTTATCACTGAATCTTGTTTTGATGGATATGCATTTGCGCGTGTATAACGTATCGTGAATGAGCTTTCCATTTTGCNCTGTTTGGCTTTGAATCATTTGCGTTTGCCAGAAACNCTAAATCTTGAAGTACCCGCGCGCCGAATTTCATTAATATGGATGCTATGCGCTAATTGCTATTTCTGCTGCAAGGATGCGGGCTGATGGCGTCTGAAGGGAATCTTTGGCAACACCGGGACTTCCTGAAGTTCTGGACGGGTGACACGATAACACAATTTACAGGTCAAATTTCTGGGTTGGCGCTACCTACAGTCGCTATCCTCACTCTTCAGATAACGAGGTTTCAGGTCGGAGTACTCAACGCCCTGGGCTTCATAGCTTTCCCGACGCTCGGCCTGTTCGTCGGCGTGTGGATGGACAGGATAAGGCGGAAGCCTGTAATGATAGTGGCGAACCTAATCCAAGTTGCGACGCTCGCGACAGTGCCTGCGGCTTTCGTATTTGGCGTACTAGGGTTGTATCAACTGTACGCCGTTTCGCTGGTCATGGGGACGACCACACTTTTCTTCGACGTCGCCTACCAGTCTTACCTTCCCAGTCTTGTCAACAAAGAAGACGTCGTAGAAGGCAACGAGAAGCTTCAGACTAGCGCCTCCGGAGCCGCGGTGATCGGCCCGAGCATTGCGAGCGTCATGATGCAGCTCGTCGGTGCGGCGCTATCGGTCATCATTGACGCGTTCGGAACGTTGGTCGCTGCGTTCACTCTAGTCTTGATAAGAAAACCTGAGCCCAAGCCTGAGCACAGCTCTGTCGATGGACAGCGACACTTCTTCGCCGAAATGAGGGAAGGAATCAGGGTGGTTACTGGCAACAAGCTGCTTTGGACGCAGGCCGGCTGCACCGCCACTGCGAACCTCGGCAGCAACATATTCGGCGTGGCGATACTTCTATTCGCGTACCGCACATTGGGAATTTCCCCGGGCATCATAGGAATCGCTTTCTCCATTGGTGCAGCAGGGTTTCTTATAGGCGTCCTGATATCTTCCCGTGTCACCAAGAGGCTTGGTCTCGGCAAGACAGTGGCTCTTTCTATCGCGGCCAATTTCGGACTATTGCTTGTTCTGCTCGCGAATAGTAGTCTCGCCGTATTCATAATTGGGGCTGCATCCTTCATTGCGAACCTCGGGATACCAATCTACAATATCAATATGGTCAGCCTTAGGCAGATAATAACTCCAAATAGGCTTCAAGGGAGGATGAACGCCACGATGAGGACGATCGTTTGGGGCACGATTCCAGTTGGCTCATTGCTGGGAGGAATCTTTAGCACAAGTTTTGGAATCATACCTACGCTCATCATTGGAGCCGTCATTTCAGGCAGTTCATTCTTTTGGATAGTTCTCGGACCCATATTCAAACTCAGCAAGCAACCCGAGCCGGTGAGCGATTGATTTTCGTGACAGTTAACCAACTCTTCGCAATTCTGTGAACTCTGTCAATAGCGTGAGCTATCAAAGGTATCTTCGGTTGCCTTTCATTCGTCGACGCCAATTCTGGTACTGGTCAAGCGCAGCGCGCATTGCGTCGTGACGATTTCTCATTTGGTACAGCGTGTTTCTTGCAGTCTGGTAATCTATGTGGCAGTCTTGAGCCGCTTTGATTAGTGGTTTCGCATGTCCGCTGTCCATGGCTTTGATGAGTGCCTCGACTAGCTTTATTTGTGAGGGGGTCCACGCTACATGAGTTCCCAACTTGTTTCGCCGTCCATGGTTTGCGAGTATGATAATTCATAGTACAAGTAACGCCTTAAAATAGACATAATACTTGAAAATGTCAAACACTCAACACCTCTACTCAATCAGGCCATACGATTAGCGGAAAATGGGAGCAAGATACCAAGACTACAAAACACCTTTCGCACGCATTAAGCACTTCCTTTGATCGGTGGCGGTTCAATCTTCATACTGGCAATGTACTCACCGTTTTTTGGTGGATTCTTCTCTTTCTTTTCTTCAAACAAGATTGTAGCTTTGCTTCCAAAGTGTTCGGCTGCGACCTCCAAATGGCAAATAGCAATTCCCACGTTGATAGGGAAATACTTCCCGCCAACAAGACTCCTCAGGAAGCTGGGTCTGAAAGAATAGGCATGAATCAAGTTCTTATCACCAATAAAGTACCAATTTTGACAGTTAACAGCGGATGGAGCCAGACGGGCTGGTTCCAGCAATTCATCAGCGTCCTTAATATCGGTTATTTCCGAGAGAGGTTTTCTCTTGAACTGCGAAACACTAGTCCTGCGTAATGTTTCGCTTGAATTTCCGAATTCCATCAAAATAACAAATTCAAGATTCGAGTCTTCCATTACTTCTTTGGTAAGCTTGGGAATGCCCAACCAGCAACTGCCCAAACCAGTAGCTGAAAAATAGAGATCCATCTGCTGTAGCATGAAACCTACGTTAGTCATGTAAACGCCCTTCGCTTCAGAGAATGCCGCTATATAGTGGGGTGCTTTCTTCATGGCTCTTCTATTTACTTGATGTGGTGAAATGATTTTGAATTCTGTCTTAATATCAGTGGTCATCGGCTTCAAACTGTGCAGGTTCTCTGAAATCTCATCTAGGCGGTTTTTGTCCAGAGAAGTCAAATCATAGTCTCTAATTGACTTTCTCTTGAAAATCGCGGTGTACAGATCGTCCTCCTTCATTTTCTCACCTTTAGGATAATCACAATGTGGGCTGTCAGTAAAAGCTTCCCTACTGAAGTTACAGCTCTGAGCAGCACGCGTTTAGATGAAGGACACGTTTTAGACGGCCCACAAACCGCACGAAAGACATTTTGTACGTCATGCGGGTTATAGGTCATAAGAGTATCAAAAGCACACTGTTGTACGTTCAGCTTGCCGAAGAACTCTTCAAAGACCAGCAGGAATACGTGTCAAAGGTCGCGAAAACGGAATAGATGCATGCGCCTTGGTGGAAGCAGGGTTCGAATATGTTTGCGACTTCAACAACGTCAAAATCTTCAAGAAGTGGAAATATTGATTCGCCCTCGCCGACAAGCCTCCATCGTTTTACCCTAGTAGGTGCAGGGGTGGGATTCGAATCTCCACAACAGTGGCGACGTCTCCCGTGCATTCCTTTTTGCCGATTAATGTCTTAGCGCGCGTGTGCCAAGTTTTATTGAGAAAACATAAAGCCTTCCTTTGATTCTCTATGCTGGTCTTCACCAGTCAAATGCTCCAATGGGAGATTGTTCAAATGGGAGATTACAAGCGTCTTCTGTCCTACGCTCTTCCCTCTGAAGACCTGACACGTGACGTTCTGTTGATTTGCCTATCCAACGTGGTGGGCGCTTTTGGTGAGGGATTGTATTTCTGGTTTTTCCCCTTGTACGTCAGATCTCTGGGCGCCGACTACGTGCAGCTCGGTCTGGTTCTGTCCACTTTGATGGGGTTTGCAGCTCTAGTCCCGTTGTTCGGAGGTTTGCTGGCCGACCGTTTTGATCGCAAAAAAATATTGATACTTTCTTGGACGCCCTGGGTATTCGCACCTCTTATCTATTCCTTCGCTAGCAACTGGGTGCAACTGATTCCAGGGGCTTTCTGTTGGGGATTGTCGATGATTGGCCTTCCAGCTGTAACTGCTTACGTCATCACGTGTGTAAGGGACAAGACGAAGTTGGCTTCGGTCCTTGCAATCGTTTGGGCTAGTTACGCTTTCAGCTACATTTTCGCCCCAGGAATCGGCGGCTACTTGGCAACGATCATGGGGATGCAGTGGGTTCTCCGCATTTCAACAATTCTTTCGGCGGTCGCAACAGGCGTTTTCTTCTTTCTTCACAGTCAGCATCCTCGGAAAGAAGAGATATTAGAAGAGAACAAGTCTGCTGATGCACCTTTGAAGAAGGGATTCTGGAAAAGGATGGTTCTTGTTTTACGCGCGCCCGAAGAGAGGGGGCCCTGGCGAAAGATTCTTGTTTGGTCGATATTTCTTGCGTTTTCTTCTTTCTTCATAGGTATCGGAAGGCCCTTCGTCCAAACGTTTCTGGACGAAAGCGTCAAAATGAATGAAGTTCAAATTGGACTGTTCGGTTCGATCAACTATGCAGGAATAACTTTCATTGGCGTCGCCATGGGCCGTGCAAGCGATAAGTGGAGGAAATCAGGAGCTATAGGCGTCTGTCTTCTACTCTATTTTGCCTCGATAATTCCTCTCCTAATGTTCAGGGAAGTCCCGACACTGATGTTCTTTGCATTTCTCTTGGGTGGCTCAGCCATTACATCTCAGTTAGTCTACTCTTTCGTCGGCACAATCGCGCCTAAAACAAAAAGAGGACTTTGGGTTTCAATCCCTCAGACTTTCAGCCTAATGGCATCCTTCGCTGGGCCCTATCTGGGAGGTTATTTGTACACCTCTTCACCAGCATATGCTTTCATAGCCTCTATCAGTGCAATGCCAATTCTAGCAGCCTACGCCTTCGTGGTGATGAAGGACTAACCCCCCTAGCGCGCGGCCGAAGCAATGTTCAAGGACACAAAGGGCTTTAAAGCGAAGTCGGGAGGCGCGTCACACATTGCCACAGTGCCCATAACTCCAGCGAGGGAGTGACCGAAAATTGCGCGAGCGCTAGAATGACAAGTTCTATTAGGAGCGGCGGACTTATGCCTTCTTGGTGAGAAATACGCGCGGAATACTTTTGGGATTAGTTCTATTGATACTTCTAACAGCTACATTAACAATTGCAATAAGCCCTCAACTAGTTCGGACAAACGCAGGTGCAGCATTCAATGGAGCATCCTCTTCTACTATGACTTCAAATTCATTGATACTTCTCGGTAGCGGTGCAAGATGGGCGTCTCCGAATGGCAGCAGTGCGTTGTACGTGGATTTTTATGACAATCTGGTAGCCCATCCAAACCCAACAGTGTTTCCCTGCTATGAACCTGGGTTCTTCCTTCCACAACGCAGAGCAATAACGGCAGCTCTTGAAGGACAAGGATTCAACGTGACCTATTCAGGAGNCGTACCCTCTGATCTGAACAGCTATAACCTTGTGGTAATTGACGCTTATTGGGCTTGCAACCCCAGCATAGCTCCACAAATTGAAACTTTCATTTCTGGTGGAGGAGGAGTGGTTCTTCTATGGGGAACCCCCTGTTACCTGTCATCCTATTCCACAGAATGGTCAGCCGGAACCAATTTGAACCCAATTCAGGCATGGTTCGGAGCCAGCATGTATTACAATAGCATTGGAACAGCCCATGTCATAGTCGATAATCCTGCGGGCAGTTCATTGGAGTCAGGGGACCTCCTTGGAACCTGGAATAATGGCTCTTTCGCGGCAGTTAATGGGTTAAGCAATGATTCGACGGTGCTCGCGACGTGGGATGACGGAAATGTGCTTAGCTTTACGCACTCCTATGGATATGGACGCATATATTACCAGTCTGAATACCGGCAATCTCCAGTCGCGGATTTTGGAAGCGTCCAAATATCACCGGACAACCCCACTTCAGAAAATCAAGTGAACGTCACTGTCACGTTTGAAAATACTGAGGTTGATATGACCGTTCTCCTCTGCAATGGGGTCACTTATACGATGACCAAGAACGTTGATGGTACCTTCAACGTGACACTGCCTCCAGCAGTTCAGGGAGGACAAATTCAATTTCAACTGTCCGCCAGCGACGTTAACGGAAATTGGGTAAGCTCAAACGTATATTCGTACTCAGTAGGTGCACCGAACTCGGCGCCGGGAGAAGCAGGCCAGGTCTATTTTAGTTTGGAGCCAGTGGCAGTTGCGCCTTTGGTTGACATAAACGTCAGTGCCAATGGCTTGGAAACACCACCCATACCGTCTCCAGTGGGAGAGAACTTTACTGTTGAAATACATTTGAGAAATGCGACAGCAACAAACGTTCCAGATGGAGTTGCAGGTGTCGAGGTCCACTTTAACTTTGCCAATATACTCGACTATTGCAAGCCCATAGGATTCGCAGATGAGCTTGGGCAACCAGGCGGCGCACTGGTTGGGCCCGTGAATTACGCACTCAAAGGATTCTATGATGATAAGGGGAACCCAATTGTCAACCCACCATACACCAACGCTACGCAATATATGGTAGCAGCTGCAACAACGACTGGACCATGGTACGGCAACGATGG
>JGI26339J46600_10000047_pt1 | contig 38950 bp, 40 predicted proteins | sample BogFormECP12_OM1_FD_46600 | JGI IMG/M metagenome (IMG submission 46600) | reverse complement strand
AACAGAGCTAGGCCCCGTCGACTAATAAGCTCTGAGGGTCACGGCAAGGAGGCTTTAGACGCGAAGAGAAGAGAAATCAAAAAGTAAAAAGCAAAAATGAGAAAGCAAAAATGAAGGCGCGTGACACGTCGAGAGGATTCGTGCGTTCTGAAGCCATCAGCAATCAGCGGTCAGCTATCCGCAAGACGAGCGGACTTGCTTGCTGAGAGCTGATAGCTGACGGCTGACGGCTCGATGGTGATAGAATCGAGCATGACTTGACCGGGGCAGCGATGCCCGGTTGAACTGACTTTTGGGGGGGCAACATGGAAGAACTATCGTTGGATTTTGTGCGGGTGGTGGAAGAAGCGGCGGTGGCGGCGGCGCGCACCATGGGCCGGGGCGACCGCCACTACGCGGACCATATGGCCGTGGAGGCCATGCGGCGCGAACTGGAGTCGGTGCCGATTGCCGGCACGGTGGTGATCGGAGAAGGCGAGCGTGACGAAGCGCCGATGCTCTATATCGGCGAGAAAGTGGGCCAGAGGCAGGAAGCGGAATCGGTGGACACGGTGACCGAGGTCGACATCGCCGTCGACCCCCTAGAGGGCACCAACCTTTGTGCCCTGGGCGTCTCGGGCGCCATCGGCGTGCTGGCGGCCTCGGAGAAAGGCGGCCTGCTGCACGCGCCCGACGTCTACATGGAGAAGTTGGTGGTGGGACCGCAGGCCAAGGGCGTGGTGGATCTCGACGCGCCGGTGAAGGACAATCTGCGCGCCATCGCTCGCCGCATGGAGCGCGGCGTGGAAGACCTGGTGGTGGTGGTACTCGACCGGCCGCGCCACCAAAAGCTGATCGACGAGATTCGCGAGGCAGGAGCGCGCATCCGCCTGATCCCCGACGGCGACCTCTCGGCAGGCATCACCACCTCGGTGGGCGGGACGGGCGTCCACGTGGTGATGGGGATCGGCGGCGCGCCCGAGGGCGTGTTGACGGCGGCGGCGCTGCGCTGCTTGAACGGCGAGATTCTGGGCCGGCTGGTGGTGAAGGACGCGGCGCAGGCGGAGAGGATGAGCGGGATGGGTATCCGGGATCCCAAGAAGATCTACGGCACCCTGGACCTCGCCCCCGGCAAGGAGATGATCTTCGCCGCCGCCGGCGTGACCGAGGGCAGCCTGCTGAAGGGTGTGCGTTTCTTTGGCGACGGCGTCCGAGTGCAGTCGCTGGTGATGACTTTGGCCCGGCGCACCGTACGCTTTATTGACTCCGTCCATCTCTCGAAGCGTCCGGATTTGAGGGTCCGGTTCTGAAGAAGTGGCGAGGGACAAGTGACGAGTGGCGAGCCGCACGATGTCGTTTCAAACTCGGAACTTCGGTGCAGCCGGAAGCGTAAGTGAAAGTGATGAGAAGAAGTGGCGAGGGACAAGTGGCGAGAAGAAGTCACGAGTAACGAATTCCCAGGAATTGCGTGCTGGTGTTGGCCTAGGGACTCGCCACTCGTCACTTGTCACTCGCCACTTCTTCGAAAATGGAGGTGTAACCCATGGGCTCCGGCACGAAGCGCGTTGGAACGATCCTCGGTCTTGCCCTGACGGCAATGGCAGTGGCGGCAGTGATGGTGTTTGCGGCGCCGGCCACCGCCCAGGACGCTGACCAAGGCGGCAAAAAGGAAGACAAACAGTTAGTGGTCAAGACGCCCTCGGTGGCGCTGGCGGTTTCCGGCTCACCTGACTTCGCGCGTCTCGGACTTCCCCTCTATCCGGGCGCGAAGTACGTTCAAGACAAGGAGCAAAACGGCTTGGATTTCAGCCTCAACATCCGCGGAAAAACCGACGTCCGTTTTGTAGTGGCGAAATTCCGAACCTCGGACAGCCGGGAGCAGGTCCGCGGGTTCTACCAGAAAAAGATCGGGAAACAGGTGACCAAGTTCACCGAGAAAGACGACGACGGAGACATGACCTTTGAGATCAAGCATCCCAAGGACCAGCGGTTCGTCGGGCTCAAAGTGGTGGACGGGAGAACCGAGATTCAACTGGTCCGGGTGGAGGGCATCGATGAACAATGATGAATGCTGAATTATGAATTATGAACCAAGAAAGGCGCTTCTTTTCTTCTGTTCATCATTCATAATTCATAATTCATCATTCGCTTCCCTCGCCACTTGTTTCCAAAGGGAGAAACTATGAGCACCTCATCCTCAGCCCCGCGAGCCCCCATGGCGCCACCGCCGCCGCGCACCGGTAGCAACGTGGTTCCCATCGTACTCCTCAGCCTGGCGTTAATCGTGCTTGTGTGCGTGATGGCGGTCTGGGTGAGCCTGCGCTTCATCGCTCACGAAGTGCGGATCAGCGTCGACAACGCAGACGCCGCCAAGAAGGCGGTCTCCATCAAGACTCCTTTCGGGGCCATTCAGGTCAACAAGAACGGCGAGTTCAGCGAGGCGGCGCTGGGGCTACCCGTGTACCCTGGGGCGACGCGCATGCGCGACCAGGACTCAGCCTCGGTCGTCCTCGGCTTGCCGGGAGATGCGGGCCTGAATCTTAACGTGGCCAAGTACCGGACGCCGGACGGCATCGAAAAGGTGAAAGCGTTCTACCAGGACCGCATCGGCAAGCAAGTGACGAAGTTCAAGGAAAGAGACAACGAGGGCAAGACGGTGTTCGAAATCAAGGTGGGCGACGACGTCAAGGTGGTGGCGCTCAAAGGCGAGTTCGAGGGGACGCGCATCGACCTGGTTCACGTTTCCGCCCGCGGAGGCGAAGCAGACTGAAAAGAATGATGAATTATGAATGATGAACAAGAAGAGAAGACAGAAGACAGAAGCCAGAAGACAGAAGACAGAATAAAGAGCGCCATAACCGACAGTAAACGCTCTTCATTCTGTCTCCTGTCTTCTGTCTCCTGTCTTCTTTCTTCCGTTCATCATTCATCATTCATCGTTCATCGTTGTTTCTAAGCTCGCCATAACGAAAGCACTCCACCGCGTGATCGTTGACCATGCCGACGGCCTGCATGAACGCGTAGCAGATGGTGGGGCCGACGAATCGGAAGCCTCGCCGGACCAACTCCTTGCTCATGGCCTCGGACTCGCGGGTTTGCGCCGGGATCGGTTTCCCCCACCGCCGTGCGTTCTGCTTGGGCTTGCCCTCCACAAAGCCCCAGACGAAAGCGTCGAAGCTGCCGAATTCTTCTTGGACCTGGAGAAAGGCCCTGGCGTTCCGAATGGCAGCGGAGATCTTGAGCCGATTGCGAACGATGCCGGGGTCGGCGAGAAGTTGGTTCACCCGTCGCTGATGGTAGCGGGCGATGGTGGCGGCGTCGAAGTCATCGAAGGCGGCACGGTAATTGGCGCGTTTCTTGAGGATGGTCTCCCAACTGAGGCCGGCCTGCGCGCCTTCCAAAATCAGGAACTCGAACAGCCGGCGGTCGTCGTGCAGCGGCACGCCCCACTCCTCGTCGTGGTAGCGGGTCATCAAGTCGACCTGGTCGCCCTGAGCCCAGCGGCAGCGCCGCAGACTTGATTCCTTCTCCGTTGCTGGTGCTTGCTTCGCGCGATCAGCCATGGCGTAGCAAAGAATTGACGATTGACGATTGCCGATTGACGATTGGAAAAGAAGAGTCAGGCAAGTCGCACGGTCTCCGATAGAGACCACATACAATCCTCAATGAGCCTGCCTTCCAATCGTCAATCGACAATCGGCAATCGGCAATTCCGTCCTAGGTCTTCTCTGCCGCCTGCCTGGCCTTGGTTTTCTCCAGCTCGATCTCCATTTCCTTCATCTTCTGCTGGTGCTCCATCTCCCGCACCCGCAGGTCCTGCTGGACCTTGAGTTCACGTTCGCGGTACTTGAACCAGGAACCGATCGCGACCACGGCGATGATCATGACCCACAGACCATTATGGTTCAGGAACTCCATGAAGTCGTGCATACAGCCTCCCCTGACGAGCCTCGCCTCATGAGCGATGGGCCAGCAGTAGTATACTCGATGTCGGGCCGAGTTACCTCACCCGGGGGGCGGTACTGGTCTCGTTTGGTAAGAAGAAGGCAATCCACAGATTACACAGATTTCTCAGATTAGGAGAAGAAAGGAAAAGGAGTCAGGAGACAGAATGAAGACGGTCTTAGGCTGACTCCTGGCTCCTGTCTCCTTTTCTTTTTTCTTGATCTGAGAAATCTGTGGATTCCATTCTTTCCCAAATGACGCCCCCACGCTATGGGCGCTATGGGCCTCGATCGATTCCACACCGGCGGCGCTGTGATAAACTGAAGAGTCGGGGTAGTCAGTCTGGCGCTACAACAACTGCGGGTTGGGCGTTCTGGAGAGAAGAGGAAATTGCAAAACGTACAGAAGGAACTGTTGTCTAACGGCTTGACGGTGATCACCGAGGCCATGTCGGCCGTGCGCTCGGTCTCCATCGGCATCTGGGTCAAGACCGGGTCGCGCGCCGAAAGCGAGTCCGAAAACGGCATCACTCACTTCCTCGAGCACATGGTCTTTAAGGGGACCACGAACCGCTCGGCAGAGGAAATCGCGCGCTCGGCGGATTCCATCGGCGGCCACCTTGACGCCTTCACGGCCAAGGAACTCACCAGCTTCTCCATCAAGGTGCTGGACGAGCACGTGCCGCGCGCCTTCGATATCCTCTCCGACCTCCTCCGTAACCCGCTGCTGCGCTCGGAAGACATCACCAAGGAATCGCAGGTAATCCAGGAAGAAATCAAGATGGTGGAGGATACGCCCGACGACCTGGTGCACGAAATCTTCACTCAGAACTACTGGCCCCACCACGCGCTGGGCCGGCCCATTCTCGGCACGCGCGGGACCATCCGCAGCTTCGATCGCCAGCGCCTGTTAGGCTACTTTCGCCGGCATTATACGCCCAACAATATCATCATCACGGCGGCGGGCAATCTCAAACACCAGCAGATCGTTGAACTGATCGGGAAACAGTTCGGTGATCTGGCGGGCGGTCCCCGCCTCAACCTCGGGCCGGCTCCCGTCGCCCGTCCCATCATCAGCCACCGGCGCAAGAAGAACCTGGAGCAGGTGCATATCCTGGTGGGGACACCGGGCTACCCGCAGGCCCACGAGAAGCGCTTCCCTTGCTACCTCCTCAACACTATCTTGGGTGGCGGCATGAGCTCGCGCCTGTTTCAGAACATCCGCGAAAAACGCGGACTGGTATACGCAGTCTTCTCCGGCCTCAGCACGTTTCGCGACGCCGGATGCCTCAGCGTCTATGCCGGCACCTCGGCTGCCAGCGCGCGCACGGTGGTAGACCTCATCCTGGAAGAGTTCCGCCGCCTGAAGTCCGAGACGACCACTCAGGAGGAACTGCAGCGCGCCAAGGACTACCTGAAGGGGAGCATGCTGCTAAGCCTCGAGTCCACCGGGAGCCGGATGTCGAACCTGGCGCGCCAGGAGATCTACTTCGGCCGCTACATCTCGCTCGACGAAACCGCCGCTCAGATTGATGCCGTAACCCATGAAGACGTCATGAGCGTGGCGCGCGAGCTTTTCCAGAGCGACCGCATCGCGGTCACCATTCTCGGCCCACTTAACGGCTTCCGCCTCAACCGTCGCGCCCTCCAGTGTTGAGAGCGGTAGACGGCAGACGGAATCTGGTAGACGGGGAAAGCGGCCTTCCCGTGTACCGTCTACAGTCTAACGTCTGCGTCGACTACTTCTTCTGGTGCTCCAACAGACTACAGGCCTGCCCAGCGCCGCTGGGATCGATGGCGGCCTTGTCCTTATCGATGTGTTGGATCACACCGTCCTTGTCCACCACGAACGTGGTACGGTTGGCAAAGCCGTACTTCTCATTGAAGATGCCGTAATCTTTGGATACCGTTCGCTGGAAGTCGCTGAGGAGGGGAAAGGTGACGCCGATCTGCTTGGCGAATGCGGCGTTGGCAGGAGAGCTGTCCACGCTGATACCCAGAACCTGGGTACCCCCTTGCTCGAACTTGGCGATATCAGCCTGATACGCCTGTAGCTCCTTCGTTCACCCACCCGTGAAAGCCAAAACGTAAAACGCTAAAACCACGTTCTTCTTTCCCAGGAAATCGCTCAGCTTCACCTTATTGCCGTTTTGATCGGGCAGCGTGAAGTCAGGCGCCTTGTCGCCAACCTTGAGCTCAGCTCGTGCCGATGCAACAGAACCGAGGGTCACGATCAGCGCCGCTGCAATTACCAGCAGTTTTCTCACGAGTCTCCTCCTTATGATGTGGTTAGTCCCTTGCCCACCTCCCTCAGTATAGCGCGCCGGCTCGGTTGGAGCTATCAAGTTCCAATGACGCCCACCACCCCGGATCGCGACGATATCAGGGAGACGGTTTGCTCCGACCGCGGGTTCATCGTCGAATGACGGCGATCGTGGCCAGGCGAGTAATGGTACCAAGGCTCGGTGCGGTTGCAACCTCAGGCGAGAGTTCTGAATCGGTCGAGGATCTGGAAAACGACTATCGCCAGGGCGACGTTTACCAGAAGCACGCTGGCGAGGTCCAAGAGGTGGAAGGCCGGGGGTGGATCGAGCAGCACTGCCCGGAGACCGGCCAGGAAGAGGCCGTGAATGGTCAGGCACACCGCGGTCAGCAGTAGTCGCGGCATCAAACGGTCGAAGTCGAAGCGGAAGCTCGCGGACGCGGCGATATAACCAACCAGCGCGTTGGCCATGCCGGACATTCCCACCGGATTATGCGAGACGTACGAGAGTGCATCCTGCAGAAGACCGAGAGCAGTCCCGAACAACGTTCCGAAAACCTTGCTGCGTCGCAGCAGCGAGAAGTAAATGGTGACCAGGAGAGGGAAATCGAAGAGCTGTGCCAGAGGGATCTTGATGGGCAGGACGGTTTGCAGCAACAGCGCTACGAACACCGATACCCAGATCACTACCGGGTGTACGTGATAAACTTCAATCTCTCTGCGGACCGCGACAGGCATCATCCTGAAGGCTACCAGAGAAGCGGCATCCATGGGAATAACCACTAACTACTAGCCACTTCAAGAAGAGCTGTGGTATAAAAGTAAGACGACCTTTGGCCCACGCCATGACGGATCGTTGAAGACTGGCTCATTTTTCAAATTCTTGGAATACCGGAGAGCAAATGGAGGCGATCCTCGCCTTAGAAGACGGCAGGGTATTTCGGGGGCGCGGCTACGGCGCGTCCGGCGAGCGTTTCGGCGAAGTTGTTTTTAACACCTCTATTTCGGGGTATCAGGAAATCCTGACGGACCCTTCTTATTCCGGCCAGATTGTCATCCTGACCTACCCGCACATTGGGAACTACGGAACCAACCACCTCGATAGCGAGTCGGCAAAGCCCTATGCCGAAGGGTTGGTGGTGCGCGAGTTGACCGCGCTTGCCAGCAACTGGCGCTCGGAAAACGAGGTGTCGGACTTCCTGGCCGGGTTTGGCGTACCCGCGATTTCCGATATCGATACGCGAGCCCTCGTCCGCCACTTGCGGAAGTACGGCGCCATGCGCGGCGTCCTCTCCACTGTCGATGACGACGAAGCGAGTCTGGTGGCGAAAGCCAAGGCATCGCCAAGCATGGTGGGGCTCGACCTGGCAAGCCGGGTGACCGCATCCGTCAGGTACGAGTGGCGCGAGGGTACGCACGACATCCTGCACGTAGAGGCAGGCTTGGGTCCGGCATCCTCCCACGCCCAGCAACCGGAAGCCGACTCGCTACCGCGTTACCACGTGGTGGCTTACGACTACGGTATCAAGCACAACATCCTGCGGCGGCTGGTGGATGTAGGCTGCCGCGTGACGGTGGTTCCCGCCATGACCTCGGCCGCAGACTGCATGGCGCTCAAACCCGATGGCGTCTTTCTATCCAACGGCCCGGGCGATCCCGAGCCGGTCACATACGCCGCCCAAGCCGTGCGGGAGATGATGGGCCGCGTACCCATCTTCGGCATCTGCCTCGGCCACCAGATCGTCGGCCTGGCACTGGGCGGCAGGACCTACAAGCTGAAGTTCGGCCACCACGGCGGCAACCACCCGGTGATGAACCTGGAAACCCAAAAGGTGGAGATCACAGCGCAGAATCACGGCTTCGCCGTCGATCCCGATTCGCTGAAATCGAGTGATGTGGTTCTGACCCACCGGAATCTGAATGACGATACCCTCGAGGGACTGCGCCATCGGTCGCTGCCGCTCTTCAGCGTTCAGTACCACCCGGAGGCATCGCCAGGCCCACACGATTCGGCGTACTTGTTTGACCGGTTCGTGAAGATGATGGAAGAGTTTCGGCAAGGGTGAAGAGTAAAGGATGAAGGGTAAAGGGTGAAGGGTAAGGAAGTTACGCTATGCAGTTCCATCAGTTTCTCGAGGAAACGGCTGCCAGAGGGGAGGTCGTCAATCTGGTGTTCGAGGAACGCCTTTTCAATGTCGTCGGCATCCTCCACAAGATTGCCGATCCGCTGACGGCAGCCAATATCCCTTACGAGGTCATCGGCGGGCTAGCCGTTCTAATCCACGTGGAAGAGGCGGACCCGACGCATTCAGTGCTGACGCGAGACGCGGATATCCTGATCGACCGCTCCAACCTGGACCGAGTGGTTGCGGTCGCGGAATCGCAAGGCTTCCGGTTTCGCTATGTGGCGGGCGTAGACATGCTTTTGTACGGCGACAAGGCCGTCAACGCCGTCCATCTCCTCTTCAGCGGCGAGAAGGTGAAGCCCAGCCAAGTGATCCTCAATCCGCCGCTGGCGCCGGAGCGCAAGATGATAAAAGGGCAAGAAGTCTGGGTGGTTCCGGTAGCTGACTTGGTGCGGATGAAGCTGAACGCCAATCGGGATAAGGACCGCGTTCACATACGAAGCCTCGACGCAGCCGGCCTGATCGGGCCCGAAATCGAGCGCGGGCTGCCGGAGTCCCTGCGGGCTAGACTTCAGCAGGTGCGGGAAACGGAGTGATGTAATACATATAATACGTAGTAATTTGCAAGCGCGGGCTTTCGGGAACAGCTGATGGTACCCCCGAAGGAGGAAGCATGGCGACGAAGACGGCGCTGACGTGGGAACAGTTCCTGGCGGCGGGAAAAGAATGGCAGCGCTGGGAGTGCGTAGACGGGGAGGTGAAGTTCATGTCGCCGCACATGGGAGGCAACCACTGTACGGCAGTGATGAGTATCTGTCTGGCCGTAAATGAATACTCAAGCCGGCGTCCAGAATGGATGAGTTTTCCGACGGATGTGACCTTCACGATGGCGTCGGGGAACTGGCGCTGCCCGGACTGGGCTCTGGTGCGCCGTCAACGCTTTGGCGAAGGCGGCATCCCCGAAGGACCCGTACCATTCCCGCCCGACGTTGCCTTCGAGGTGATCTCGCCCAACGATACTTGGTTGGACATTCAAAACAAGCGCCGGGACTATAAGAAGAACGGAGTGACTCAGGTGTGGGTCGACCCGGAGGAGCGCACAGTTGAGGTGATCAGCCCGAGGCACAGAACCCGTACTTTCACGGAGGGCGAAGCTGTAGTTATCGAGGAACTGACGGGTTTTGCAGATGACCCTGTTTCCGCTTCGCGCCAGCCAAGAGTGACCCTTCGACTCCGCGCGGTGCGAGCACCTAAGGACGACAAGACTAACGATTGGCAGGCCAAGTGACACCTCATCGAGGGTATGCCTGATGTTGGAAAAACCGCAACGCCAACTCGAATCGATCCGCAGGGGGTTCGCCGAAATCGAAGCGGGACATTGCATCCCGCATGAGGCCATGAAAGCGTGGTTGCTGTCGTTGGGCTCGGATCACGAATTGCCGCCGCCAAAGTGCGCGTGCGGCAAATCTCATGATGAGCCGGGCCGGGGACAACAACGTGGGCAACGCGTCAAAGACAGAAAGCCTTAGGACCAGAATTTATGAAAATAAGGGCCTTATCCGAAATTAGAGATAGGAAGGGGGAGGTGAACTTCGGTCCTAAAACTGTTTGCGGGGAACTGTTGACCCATGCGCTGCATCTGATATAATCGGAAATGCCTCCGAAGTAGGTCGGATTTGGAGGTGATTGCAGTCGGTGATACCTCGGAGAAGGGAGGGCTAGTGTATGGCGAAAGAGAGAGCGTCGATGCGATTCCAAGCTGATCTGTCTCCCAAGGACGCGGCGATTCTGGAGTCCCTCAAATCCGAACTGGACGTCAGAAGCAATGCCGAATTGCTGGCTCAGGCTCTGGCTATCATATCCTGGCTGGTCCGTGAACGGCGAAGCGGACACACCGTGGCGAGCATCGACAGGGAAAATCGAGTACGCGAGTTGGTGTCTCCGTTTGTAGAGCGCGCGGCCGTAGAGTACAAACCGCCCAGTGACCAGATTGATTGGACACCCCAAGAACTTGCAAGCCTTGCTGAGCTAGCTTCGGCGGAACCAAGAGAGCCGACCAAGGAACTGGTTGCCGCAATGACGGGCCGCGGTCCGATTCTGGATTCGCTGAGATCCGGTCCCGAATTGCTGGCTAGGACGGAGGAATTGGCCGCCAAGCCGCACCTCAGTGAGCAAGAGCAATTGGAAGAGGTGCGGCTAAAGAAACTGAAGGAGCGAGCGAAAGGCCAGATGGAGACACTGGTGGCGCAGGCTAAAATCCTCCATTAAGGGTGTAGCGTGAAAAGATTGCAGCCGTTCGCGTTGTGGAGGAACAGGCAGGACTCCACGTGCCGAAAGCCGTGGAATCGGGGTCACTAAAAAAAAAGGCGACGGTGGACCTACTTATCTGCCAGCTCGAAAAGCATCACATAAGAGCAACATTTGACTGTGGGGACTTGGCTCTTAACGACTACTTCAGACGCTACGCTTGGCAAAACCAAGTGAGGCATCAAATCGGCGCAACCTATGTTGCTGTCGACGAGAGCCAGCCCCAGGTCGCAATTGGATACTATACCCTGGCCATGACGGAGATTTCCTCCGATTCGCTGCTAGAACTCTCGGCAGCACTGAAGAGCCTGCCGTACCCCGCCATTCCAGCCGTACTCCTTGCGCGACTAGCGGTTGACAGGAGGTTTAATGGACGCGGGCTGGGGCGGAAGCTCTTGGCAGACGCGTTCCACCGCTCACTGCAGATCGGGAGGCAGGTGGGGTGCCGATGCCTTATTGTGGATGCCTACCCAAGCGCAGTTGATTGGTACGCGAAGTTCGGATTGATTGAAATCCCAGGTGCGCGCTTGGGTGCCAACACAAGAAAGATGTTCGTTGATCTTCGGACCATCGAAAAAGCCCGAATTTAAAAAACGAAGCCACCGATTTGATTGATAACAAAGGATCGGCCCTTGGCAAGATCAGGAACGAAGCCATCGTTTTGGGGCCAGGAGGCGGTTGGGCCGTTGGCCACAGGTAGTGGCGAAGGGCACGGTCGAAGCAGTGGTTTTGACGGAACAAAGCGGAGGAGTCGTTGAAAACAAAGGACAGTCTCAAAAGAACAAAGCGGAAACAAAGCGAAAACGAAGAACCTCAGGCCCCTTCAGGCTCTGCATCGCTGGAACCTTGCGAGGTCGATCTACTTACCCGGCGAGGGTTTGGTCGCCCAACGAGACGAGTAACGATTGACGACCTCAGAGAGGGTATCTTTTTGAAATGTCGGAAGAACAGCAACACCAACTTAAAATCGATCCGCAGGGGGTTCGCCGAAATCGAAGCGGGACATCACATCCCGCACGAGGCCATAAAGGCGTGGTTGCTGTCGCTGGGCTCGGCTCACGAATTGCTGCCGCCGAAATGCGCTTGCGGCAAATCTCACGACGAGCCGAGCCGGAGAGAAGGCGAGACGTCAGGTTAGCTCACACTGCCAGTGATGTCGGGAACAGCATCGGGGTGGTTGGATGCAAATTGGAAAACTGGGGAGGAAATATCGATGAAGCCTGGATTGTGGAAGGACATCATTGTTCTCGTCGCCTTCCTGATCCTCGTCCGCTTGCTCCTCGCATGGTTTCACCGAGGCACTGAGATGGGGACGGGATTGACGCTCGACGGATACAACATTGTGGTAATCACTTGCCTCGCCGCTGGTCTTGGCTTTGGCGCGGTCGTGCTTCAGTTGAGGGACCAGCATCGAGCCGACAAGGAAGACGAGAAAAGGCGAAGATGCTCTGTGGCGAAAGCGTTACTCGCGGAGATAGAAGATTGGGAAAAACACTTCCTTCCGGGTGTTCAGAAAGCGCTCGCAGATACCGACCCAGAAAAGGTGACCAAGGACAAATTGCCATGGCTAGGTTCGCCAAGCCCCAATCCGTTTGAGGTATACCGTGGCAATGTCAGCGAGATCGGCCATTTCGATTACGGAGTGGTCGCGGCCGTCATCGCGTTTTATAAGACTTCCGCTGAGCATCTTAGGGCCTATGAAGACTATCGGACTACCTTCGGGCGCCTCAATGCATCATGGGAGACACCTGAAGCGTTGGAGGAAGCACGATACTGTCTGAAACTGATCAAGGCGCCCATTCCAACGGTCATCAGCTTTGCTAACAAGGCGTGCCTGGAGCTGCGGAAGCTGGTTGACTGACCGCCACAAAGGCCGGGGTACGCTACTCGACAATTAAGATGCCCAAACGAACTGACATCAAGAAAATCCTCATCATCGGCTCTGGCCCGATCGTCATCGGGCAGGCGTGCGAGTTTGACTACTCGGGCACGCAGGCCTGCAAGGCGCTCCAAACCGACGGCTACGAAGTGGTGTTGGTTAACTCGAATCCGGCCACTATCATGACCGATCCCGAGTTCGCCGACCACACTTACGTCGAGCCGCTTACCGCCGAGTATCTCGAAGCCATCATCGCCGCCGAGCGCCCGGACGCACTGCTGCCCACGGTGGGCGGACAGACGGCGCTGAACCTCTCGGTCGAGTTGGCGGAAAAGGGCACGCTGGAGCGTTACAACGTGCAACTGATCGGCGCCTCGGTAAACGCCATCAAGATGGCGGAGGACCGCCTCTGGTTCAAGGACGCGATGCAGAAAGCCGGTCTCGACCTGCCGCGCAGCGTCCTGGTGAACAACCTCGACGCGGCCATGAAGGCGGCGGAGCATCTCGGCTTCCCGCTGGTCCTGCGACCCTCGTTTACCTTGGGTGGGACGGGCTCCGGCATCGCTTATAACCGGGAGGAGTTCGAGGAGAAGATCGAGTTCGGGATCCAGATCAGCCCCGTGCACGAAGTGCTGGTGGAAGAGTCGGTGATCGGCTGGAAGGAATTCGAGCTGGAAGTGATGCGCGACGGCGCCGATAACGCGGTGGTGGTCTGCTCCATCGAGAACTTCGATGCCATGGGCGTACACACCGGCGATTCCATCACCGTCGCCCCACAGCAGACGTTGACGGACAAGGAATACCAGCGGATGCGCGACGCGGCTTTCCTGGTGATCCGCACCGTGGGCGTGGAGACCGGCGGCTCCAACATTCAGTTCGCGGTGGAACCCGGGACCGGGCGCATGGTGGTGATCGAAATGAACCCGCGCGTCTCCCGCAGCTCGGCGCTGGCCTCCAAAGCTACCGGCTTCCCCATCGCCAAGATCGCCGCGCGCCTCGCCGTGGGCTATCGCCTCGACGAGATCCCCAACGACATCACCCGCATGACGCCCTCCTGCTTTGAGCCCACCATCGATTACGTGGTGGCCAAGATTCCCAAGTGGGCGCGCGACAAGTTCCCGGAGTCCGATCACACGCTGGGCACGCAGATGAAATCAGTGGGCGAGGTCATGGCCATCGGGCGTACCTTCAAAGAAGCACTGATGAAGGGCATGCGGTCGCTCGAGACCGGGCGCAAGACGCCGACGCCGCCCTCCGATCCGGCGGAACTGGAGCAGCGCCTCATCACTCCACATCCGGAGCGGCTGTGGGACATCTTCTTCGCGCTGGGGTTGGGGCACAGCGTGGAATCGGTGGCCGAGCTCACGCACATCGACCCGTGGTTCCTGAACCAGCTTCAGCAAATCGTTGCCATGCAGGACGAGTTGAAACGCTTCGAAGTGGATTCGGTGCCCGCCCCCGTGCTGCGCGAGGCCAAGCGCTACGGCCTCGGTGACGCGCACCTGGCCGAAATCTGGGCCACCAGCGGAGAGAAGGTCCGCGAGCGTCGCCTCGAGACGCGCGTGCGCCCGGTCTTCAAGCGCGTTGATACCTGTGCCGCCGAGTTTGAGTCGTTCACGCCTTACCTCTATTCAAGCTATGAGGAGGAGGACGAAGCGGAGCCCACGGGCCGCCGGAAGATCATGATCCTGGGCAGCGGGCCCAACCGCATCGGCCAGGGAATCGAGTTCGACTACTGCTGCTGCCACGCCGCTTTCGCGCTCAGGGACCAGGGCTACGAGACGATCATGGTGAACTGCAACCCCGAGACCGTCTCCACCGACTACGACACCTCCGACCGGCTCTACTTCGAGCCGCTCACTTTTGAAGACGTGATGGCCATCGTGGACGCGGAGAAGCCGGACGGCGTCATCGTGCAGTTCGGCGGCCAGACGCCGCTCAACCTGGCTCGGCAGTTGCAGCAGGCGGGGGTTCCCATCATCGGCACCTCGCCGGACTCGATCGAGCTGGCGGAGGACCGCAAGCACTTCGGGGCCCTGCTGGCGCGCCTGGGCATCCCCCAGCCGGAAAACGGCGCCGCCATGAACGCCGAGGAGGCCCTGGCCATCGCGCGGCGCCTCGGCTACCCGGTGCTGATCCGGCCCTCCTACGTGCTGGGTGGAAGAGCCATGGTAATAGCCTATGACGATGCCACCGTGACCGACTATGTGCGCCGCGCCGAAGAGCTGCAGCGCGCCTTTCCCCTCCTGGTGGACCGCTTTCTGGAGAACGCCACCGAGGTCGACGTGGACGCGCTGGCCGACGGCGAGGACGTGACCATCGCCGGCATCATGGAACACGTCGAGGAGGCGGGCGTCCACTCCGGCGATAGCTCCTGCGTGCTGCCATCGGTGCACCTCACCGAGGAGCAACTCGCCGCCCTGCGGGACTACACGGTAAGGCTGGCGCGCGCGCTGAAGGTGGTGGGGCTGATGAACGTGCAGTATGCCATCCCCGACGCCGGCCGCAACGGCAAGGTCTACGTGCTGGAAGTGAATCCCCGCGCCTCACGCACCGTCCCTTACGTCAGCAAGGCCACCGGCGTGCCTTTGGCGAAGGTGGCCTCGTGCCTCATGGTGGGCCGAAAGCTGAGGGAATTCGGGCTCGACGCGGAACTGCCGGTGCACTCCTATTTTGTCAAATCGCCGGTGTTTCCGTTCCTGAAGCTGCCGGGCGCTGATACCCTGCTGGGGCCGGAAATGAAGTCGACCGGCGAAGTCATGGGGGTAGCGTCGAGCTTTGGGCTGGCGTTCTCCAAGGCCCAGCTCGCGGCGGGTCAGGAAATCCCTTCCTCCGGGCGCGTCTTCATCTCCGTCAACGACCACGACAAGCCGCGGGCGATCGAGCTGGCGCGCGAGCTGACGGAAATGGGCTTCAAGCTGGTGGCGACGCGCGGAACCAGGGCCGCCCTGGCGGCGGCGGGCATCGCGGCGGAGCGAGCCCAGAAAGTACACGAGGGCCGGCCCAACGTGGTCGACCTGATCAAGAGCGGCTCGCTTTCCTTGCTCATCAACACCCCGCTCGGACGCGCCTCACGCTTCGACGACAAGGCGATTCGCCGCGCCGCCGTCCAGTATCGCGTCCCGTCCATCACCACGCTGGCCGGCGCTGCGGCCGCCGTGCGGGGAGTTCGCGCCCAGCGCGAGCAGGGCATCAGCGTGGCCAGCCTGCAAGACTTGCATCATGCCCCGGCGGCCGGTGGTCCCGTCGCAGTGGCAGGGCCGGAAGCAGTGACGAGTGACGAGTGAAATTGTCGATTGCAGATTGACGATTGACGATTGGAAGAGAAGAAAGGCATCCACAGATTACGCAGATTTCACAGACTCATGATTAGAAGACAAGAGAGGCGAATTGTGTTGTTCTTTATCTTGTCCTCCATCTGTGTAATCTGCGAAATCTGTGGATTCGGCTCTTCTCTTCCAATCGTCAATCGTCAACCTGCAACCGACAATTCTTAGAAGGGGATGTCGTGGTCGTGGACAAGCTGCAGGCCCTGCGCGGTGATCTGGTAGAGGGCCTCGTAGCGAGCCGGCTTGTCGCCGTGCTGCACGGCTCGGACGTACTCATCTTCCCGAAGGTAGCGGACGGCCACCGTCTGCGGGCCGACATCGATCCTGCCGTCGTAGGCGTCGACGTCCTGCCAGAGCGGCTTCAAGGACTGGCCGTCAAAGTCGTAGAGGATGGCGGTGAGCCGTGGCTGGCTGCGACCGAGCCGGGTTCCCCAGAGGATGAAGCGCAGGTCGCCGGAGGGCGGCACCGGCAGGAACTCATAGTGCAGGTCGGTGCGCGGTACGAAGTGGGTCACCGCGGCCAGGCGCGTCTCGCCAGCGGCGGTCGCATAGACGGCCACCACGTTGACGCGCTCGTAATCCGTCCAGCCAAGCGTGTAGCCCACCCCTGTTAACAGGGTCCCCTTCCAGGGGCGCACAAAGGCGCGGGGCCAGGCAAAAACCGGATAGTGAAGCAGCTCGAAGGCGGCTTCCAACTCGCGGCGCACCGGCACGTCGCTTGGCTCCGCCTTGGGATCACGGGCGGCGAGCCACTCCTGCATGTGATCGAGCACCAGCTTCTCGATGGCGCCGGTGGTAGGGCCCGACTCATCGAGCGCCAGACCCTTGAGCTGTGTCGCCAGATTGTTGATCTTGTGGGGCAGGTCGGCGGGAGGCGGCGCCGCTTTCTTCTTCTTGGCATGGACCACGCCCGCACCGAGGGCCATGCACATCATCAGCAGTCCGACAGCACGCATGATTCGAGCCGCCTTCCGGTCCGGCCCGGAGTCCACATCAAATGTCGTCCCCTTACTGTTTCTCATCCTTCCTCTTCCCAATCGCGGGGCCCACGACCTCAAAACAAAGAATTGACGATTGCAGATTGACGACTGGAAGAGCAATCAGCTTTCAGCTATCAGCCATCAGCAAGAACCGGCCTTTTCATGCTGAGAGCTGACCGCTGATGGCTGAAAGCTGTTTCCAATCGTCAATCGTCAATTCTTCGACGCTCGTCACGCGCCACTGTCTTACTGCGACCATCGAGTCGGCTGACGGTCCCAACGATGACGTCGCAGCTCCTGGTAAAAGTCGGTCGCCAGCGAACCCAAGTCGCTGGCGGCCAGGTTGGACTCCACGTGCTTCGCTTTGCGCATTCCCGGAATGATTGTGCTGACGGTGTCGTTCATCAAGATGAACCGTAGCGCGGCCTCAGGAAGAGTGGTGCCGCGAGGAATCCGCGGCTTGAGCGCTTCCACACGGTCGACGGCGGCGTTCAAGTTCTCCGGCACGAAATAGGTGTTGCGCCAATCGCCGTCGGGCCACTTGCTCTCTTTGGTCAGCGTCCCCGTGAGCGTACCTTCGTCGAAAGGCACCCGTGCAATCACCGGCACGTCGTGCTCGCGGCAGGCAGGGAACAACTCGTCCTCCGGGCTCTGATCGAAAATATTGTAGATCACCTGCACGGCGTCCACCAGGCCGGCGCGTACCGCCCGCACTCCGTTCCAGGGCTCCCAGCGGTTGATGCTGATCCCCACGGCCCGGATCAGCCCGCGCTGCTTGAGTTGGTCCATCTTCTTCGCCCAGCGATCGTCGGCCACCCAGGCGTCCTCCCAGGTGTGAAACTGGATCAGATCGATGGTCGCGACGCCAAGATTGGTGAGGCTGCGTTGGACGTAGTCTTCGATGTGCTCGGGCGGATAACACTCGTCGAGGGTGAACTCGCGTCGACTGGGCCAGCGGCCGTTCTTAGGAGGAATCTTGGTAGCGGTGTAGAGCCGCTCGGTCGGATTGGCGCGCAGGAGTCGCGCCAGCAGCCCTTCGCTGTGGCCGGCCCCATAAGCCCAGGCGGTATCGAAGAAGTTGCAGCCCAGGTCCACGGCCCTCTGCAACGATGCCAGGGACTCATCGTCGTCTGAGCCCGTCCAGCCGCCCATTCCCCACATGCCGTACCCAATCTCGCTCACCTGCCATCCCGTTCGCCCGAACCTGCGGTATCTCATTCGACCCCCCCGATCGCATTGACGGTTTACGATAGCCGATCAAAATCGGCGAAGCACCATTGTCGCTCAAAGCCGGTGGCCTCAACCAAGAAAAAGGCCTCACCACAGAGGCCACGGCGTGCACAGAGTCTTCGTCTTCCAAAATCTCGTGTGGGGCCAGTGTATTCTTCGAGCGCGGGAAGGGATGGAGAGCCCACCCCAGCGCCAGCGAGCAGCACCTGGGACGCCTCTTTTCTGTGCCCTCTGTGGGACTCCGCAAACCCTGTGTTGAGCGCTGAGCCTGCACAAGCTCGACAGCCAACCCACATTCTTCGGTTCGCTGGGTTACTGTGCCAACACCAGGACATCAAATCTCCCTGGGCCCAAGCGCCGCTGGAGCTGATCGAGGATGGTCCGCACCTGAGTGGCGGTCTCATGGGGACCGGAGATATAGAAGGGCTTGCCGTCATGCCCGTACTCGAAACGCGTCGGGCAGTCCATACCTTGCACATCGCCGAAGATCTGGCGCGCCACGGCATAGTCCTCATGCGGATTGAATCCTAGCTCGTGCGCGTAAGCTACGCCACCTTCTACCAGCTTCCGGAAGCAGGCGGGATCCATCGGCTGCAAGCTCTCTCCCGGCGACCAATTGCTCCGGCGCTTAGCATACTCAGCTCTGGCCACGATGGCAAAAAGGGCGTTCTTGACCCCCAGGCAGAACACGTCCAGCAGGAACACGGCCAGGGCGATGCGCCCATCCGGCAGCGCGCGACTGAAAACCAAGTTGCCGAGCCCCTGCTCGAACAGGTTCGCGGGGACCAGAGATTCATGGATCGGGGCATTGACGGCCAAGGCCATGTGCGGCGGCATGCTCTCAGACTCCCCTGGCGGCGGGAGTGTGTTCTTTGCTTCCCTTTTTCGCTGGCGGGCCAGGTATTTTTGATGTCTGATTTCACGTTTGGTCATAAGTTCCCTCAGCAAGCTTGGTTTATACCTAAGTTTCAGCTCGTATAGTTTAGCCCACCACCGCGACTTGAAGAAAGATAAGCCTTGCCTCCCATGCCCCGGTTAGAATTTGTTAGAATCGTCGCCTTGGTGCGAAACTCTCAGCTCATGTTCCGACCCTCGCGCACACAACTTCTCGGGTGCTTCCTGCTGCTGGCGATGGTCCTGATCCTGTTGCTGGCCCGCTACCTGCGCCTGCTGTGGTGGAGTCGTTAGTGCTCGTCCCGCTTTGATGGCTTCATGTCTGGCAAGAACGGCGTGCAGGGTAAGATCCGCGGTTCCGCCTGTGCCCTTCTCCTTCAATTGAACGCGGGTACGGGCCTTGACAAACTAGTTAGTTAGCGGCAAGATAGTCCGCTAGGGAGGTAGACGATGGAGTTGGGGCGCCGGGCTTTGATGCGTGACCTCATGGTAGCGGGATCCTTGACGTCTGTGCTCCCCCTGGCAGGCAGGCTAGCAGGAGACCTCCTGGCACAAAGCCCCGGCCAGCCGGAGTCTGGTGAGTTCGATCAGAAGGCCGCTGACTTCTGGAACCATTTCGCGGATTCACTCCCGGGCGGTAATGCGAAACAAGAAAAAGGAGCGCCAGGGGTGGGCGACGTCCGCGAGGCGAGCGTGGCGGACCTGGGGCGGGCTCCCGAGTTCTTCCATTACAGCAGCCACAAGGGCTTTCGTGACGCGGTTGACATACCTCCCGAGGAATTGCTGCCCACCGGGGACGTAGCGGTCAGTCTCAACGTCGAGGCGTTTCGGCCGTCGGAGGGCGATCGAAGCACGTTCGAACGGCTCCAGTCGGCGCAACTCCGCATCGACGTCACCCAGGAGAAGTCCCTGGTCGACCTTCTGGACCGTTCAGCTTGGACGGCGCTCGCGGCTCTCTTCCCTGGCAAGAATGGGAAGCTACCGCCGCTTGCGGATATGAGCTTCGATCCCGTCACCACGTGGGAGAAGATGCAGAACATCCTGTTGCCGGGCGGCTCGGGCCACTGGGCGCTGAACCTGTTTATTCAGAACAAAGCGTCCCGGCTGGCTAAGATCCTGGGCACCATCACCAATGAGGCCGGACGTTTCGCGCCCATCCTGGGCTTGCCGGCCATCAGCGTTTCAGCGCTCCGCGCCTTTACTGGTTTTTATGGCTACTTCCAGCCGTCAACCGAGTTTGTTTTCAACAGCGTCCCCACTCGCGTGCTGGCCACGGCCACGGCGTTGAAATCAACTGGAGGCTCGCGGGGATTGCCCCTGGTACCGGGTAACTACGTCATGGTGCCTCGCGATCAAATCCGTGCCTTCGCAGCAGCCATGAGCGATCACGAGCTCAGGCAGGGATATGTTGTTCCAAAAGGCACGCCGGCGACCAAAGTTTACGAGACGGCTCTGGCGGCCGTCCCTGATGTGACCTACGTGACGGTGAATGTGGGATTGCGGACTTTCGCGGTCGCGCCGGCCGGCTAGGTCGAGCCCAAGCAGCTATGAGCAATGAAAGAGTGGGCTGCTATCTCACCGCAATCATAGCGTTGGCAATATTGGCAACGGGCTCGCTCTCCGGCCAGGAAGCGCGCTGGCAGGAACTGAACACGCGGGTGGGGAAGCTGTACGAGGAGGGGAGGTACAAGGACGCTGTTCCGGTGGCGGAGGAGGCCCTTCAGGTTGCCGAGCAGACCTTCGGCCCCGAACGCCCCGAGGTGGCCGTGAGTCTGGACGGCCTCGCCGAGATGTACCGCGCCGGTGGCCGGTACGCCGAGGCGGTGCCGCTCGTGGCGCGCGCCCTCGGAATCCAGGAGAAGTCCTTAGGCCCAAACGATCCCGATGTGGCCACGAGCCTCAATAACCTGGCGGGGCTTTACAAGGCGCAGGGCAAATACCAGGAAGCCGAACCGCTCTACCAGCGTGCTTTGGGGATTCGCGAAAGGGCGTTCGGACCCGAACATCACGAGGTCGCCACAAGCCTCAACAACCTTGCGGAACTCTATGACGCCGAAGGCCGCTACGACAAAGCTGAACCGCTCTTGCAGAGGGCGCTGGCCATTCAGAAAAAGTCACCGGATGACCTCGGTACAGCCAACGTCCTCGCCAACCTCGCCGCACTGTATCAGGCCCAAAGCCGTTACGCCTTGGCCGAGCCGCTTCTCCAGCGGGCGCTGGCCATTCAGGAGAAGTCCTTTGGCCCGGAGCATATCGCGGTAGCCGACACCCTCGACAACCTTGCCACGCTGTATGAGGCTCAAGGCCGTTACGCCGAGGCCGAGGCCCCCATGAAGCACGCCCTGGAGACAGCGGAGAAAACTCTCGGGGCCGACCATCCTAACCTCGCCATCTTTCTCAACAACCTGGCAGAGCTGTACGTCGTCGAGGGCCGCTACGACCAGGCGGAACCACTGCTCAAAGGCGCATTGGCCATCCGGGAGAAGGCGCTTGGGCCAGACCACCTCGAGGTCGCTGGCAGCTTGCATAACCTTGCTGCGCTCTACCAGACTCAGGGCCGCTACCCGGAGGCCGTGCCTCTGGTCGCGCGAGCTCTGGCGATCCGGGAGAAAAACCTGGGCCCTGAGGCCCCAAGCGTCGCGAGCAGCCTCAACAGCCTGGCGGAACTACGCGACCACGACGGCAACTACACCGAGGAGGAGTCGCTGCTGAAACGTGCCTTGGCCATCCGGACCAAGTCCTTCGGGCCCGAGCACGTCGGAGTCGCCAACACCCTCAACAATCTTGCTGAGGTGTACGATACGGAGGGCAAATACACGGAGGCCGAACCGCTGCTGAAGCGTGCTCTGGCCATCCGGACGAAATTGCTTGGTCCGGACCATCTCGACGTAGCTGAGACGCTCAGCAACATGGGCGCGATGTACTACGGCTGGCAACGTCCCGAACAAGCCGAGGCGGCTTTTACGCGCAGCCTGGAGATCGTCTCCAATCAGTTTCAGCAGCAGTTCCCGTACATGAGTGAAGCGGACCGTCTGAGTTTTGCGGATACGGTCTCCGGCATACTTGCTCTCTACTTCAGCTTCTGCCTGACTTACCGGGACCACAACCCCGCTGGGGCGGGCAGGATGTACAACGTGGCCGTCTGGGAGAAGGGGCTGGTGGCTCGAAGCATCGCGGCGCTGCGGGCCAGGGTTGCCGCCAGCGGAGATAAGGAAGCCCTGGAGATGCTCGATCGGCTTACGGCCAGGCGATCTCAATTGGCAGCGCTCGAATCGAATTCCAGCAAGGAAGAGCNAGCCGCGGCCGAGAATCTCGAGCGCGAGACCAATGAAATGGAGGAGCAACTGGCACGCCGGTCGGCGGCCGCCGCCGAGGACCAGAGCCTGACCCGCACCACGTGGCAGGACGTACGCCGGGCGCTGGAGCCGGGCGAAGCCGCGGTGGAGTTTCTCCGATTCGATTCCTACGACGGTCGAAGGTGGACGAAAGATGAAGCTTACGTAGCCCTGGTGGTGACGCCAAAGAGCGCCGTTCCGGCGATGGTGCCTCTCGGTGAGGCAACGAAGCTGGAGGCCCAACCTCTGCAGGATTATCTGCGGCTGGTGCAGCAACGCCAGCCGACGAGTGGGGCGGGCGCGGCGGGACGAGCAGGAGTGGCCTTTTACGAGGCTTTCTGGAAGCCTCTGGAAAGGGCGCTCGGCGGAGCGAGCCGGGTGTACTTTTCGCCGGACGGCCTGCTGGATGAAGTGTCCCTGGGAGTGATTCCGTCGACAGACGGGAAGCTCCTGGTGGACCGCTACGACTTGCGTGAGGTAACCAGCACCGGGGACCTCTTGCGACGGCCGGTGAACTCGTCCGCGAACACAGCCTTGCTGGTCGGCAATCCGAAATTCGCGTTGACCGCGCAGGAACACCGTCAGGCGTTGACCGAACTTCGAGAGCAGGCCGCCCTGAATGCTCAGGTCACACTGCCCGAGACCGCGAATGTCGCGGGTCAGCCGGGCGCCACTGAGCCGGGCCCCGGTCGGCGCGAGGCCGGACAGGCTGACAACTGCCATTACGAGGTGCCTGTCGGAGGGGTCACTTGCCCGCTGCCGGAGACCGAGGTTGAGGTCGAATCGGTGGCCAAGATGCTATGGGCGAAGAACTGGCAGGTCGGGGTATACGAGCAGGCACGAGCGCTGGAGGAAGTGGTCAAGGGAGCGAAGCATCCTCGTCTCTTGCACATCGCCACGCACGGACTCTTTCTCGCCAACCGAGATACCGCGCGGGAAGGTGCGACTGGACAATTGGCGTCGGAACCCGCAGACCCGATGCTGCGTTCCAGCTTGTTGTTTGCAGGGGCCGACCGGGTACTAAAAGGACTGCCCCCGCTTGAGGGGACGGACGGCGGCGAGCTGACGGCCTACGAGGCCAGCGGCCTCGACCTGGAGGGCACAGAGCTGGTCGTGCTGAGCGCCTGCAAGACGGGTCTGGGGACAGTACAGAACGGCGAAGGGGTGTTTGGGTTGCGACGCGCTTTCGAGGAAGCAGGAGCGCAGTCGGTGTTGATGAGCATGTGGTCGGTTCCAGACCGAGAAACGCAGGAGTTGGTGCAACTATTCTACCAGAAGTGGCTTGGGGGAGAAGAGAAACACGAAGCGCTGCGCGAAGCCCAACTCGAAATGCGGGAGACGGTGGAAGCCCGTTACCACGCGGACGTGCCTTACTACTGGGGCGCCTTCGTGCTGGTCGGTCGCTGAGCTGGACGCCCGAATGATCCGGCGAGCCGCGCGAATGTTGAGAACTTCGCGCGCTTCGGTGCTATCTTCGATGCCATCAGGTCATTACCCCTGCTGGCCGGGCACTTCGAATACGCTGATTGTGGCCGGGAAAGGCGTGTGCTCTTAGCAGTCTTAGCGGAAGGAAGAGTGGGGATATTGTGAGTCATACCAGTCAAGCGGGGAAAGTCGGCTTGGACGCTGCGCTTGCCTTGCCAGAGGAAGGCCCGGCATCGGAGGGACGATCCCCCGAGGCGTCACTTCCGCCGGCGACCGTGCCGATGGTTGTGCCATTGGTGGTGATCGTCGGACCCACTGCGGCCGGCAAGTCGGCTCTGGCCGTCGCGCTCGCCCGGCGCTTCGGCGGAGAGGTGGTGAACTACGACTCCGTACAAGTTTACCGGGGCTTCGATGTGGGGTCCGGAAAACTGCGACCGGCGGAGCGTCACGGAGTACCGCATCACTTGCTGGACATCGTCGAGGGCGGCCAGGTATTCACCGCCGGCGACTACCGAAGGGAAGCGACCTCCGTGCTCGCCCGATTGCGCGAACGCGGCCGGCTGCCGATCCTGGTGGGCGGCACTGGCCTCTATCTCCGGGCACTGCTTCAGGGCCTGTTTGAAGGGCCGCAGCGCTCGGAGACGTTGCGGGCCCGGCTGCGCGGTATTGTGTATCGTCGTGACGGCGCGTTTCTGCATCGAATCCTCCGGCGGCTCGACCCGACGACGGCGGCGCGCATCCATCCTAACGACACGCAGAAGGTGTTGCGTGCGGTCGAGGTTTGCTGGTTGGCGAAACAGCCGATGTCAGGACTTCTGGCGAGGGACCGTGACGACGCCGGCCATCCTTGCGTCGGGGGTCTTGTAGGCTTGCCGGGCTACCGCGCGATCAAGGTCGGGCTCGATCCGGATCGGGCTGCGCTCTACCAGCGCATCAACGCGCGCGTGGAATCGATGTTTCGCGAAGCCCCGGATGGCCAAAGAGGCTTGCTGGACGAAGTCCGTAGCGCGCTCTTCGGGGAAGGACCCGAAGCCAGCGATCCCGGAAACGAAACCCTCGGACGCGAAGTCCGGCGCGCCGGGCCCAGGATGGGAACCGGAGTTAGGAAACCGCTTGAGGCGCTCGGCTATCGACAGGCTTGCGCGTTGGTGCGCGGAGAGATCACAATGGAGGTTGCCGTGCGTGACACCCAAACGGCAACCCGCCAGTACGCCAAACGTCAGATGACGTGGTTCCGGCGGGAGGACGGCGTGACGTGGTTCCCCGGCTTTGGCGACGACTCCGAGGTTCAACGCCGGATCGCCGAATGGGTGGGCAATCGAATTAAGAATTAAGAATTATGAATTATGATTGCAGGACGAAGAAGGAATGATGAATGAGCGCCTTTGTTCATCATTCGTAATTCGTAATTATTCGTAATTCATAATTTCTTCTGGTCCGCACATGGAAAAGCAAGGGCAAAACATTCAAGACGGTTTCCTGAATACCGCGCGTAAGGAAAAGACGATGGTCACCATTGTTCTGGTGAACGGCGCCAAGCTGGTGGGGCGGATTCGCAGTTTCGACAAATACTCCGTGATCCTGGAGAGCGATCGCCAGGAACAATTGATTTTCAAGCACGCCATCTCGACGGTGACGCAGCCACGGCACGCCGGCTTGGCGGCGACCGCGATGGCTGCGGCCAAGTCGGAGGGGTAATCCTATTCTTCACAACGAGACGAGGGAAAAAGCCTTCCTGGCGGGTTGGGTTTCCACGCGCCGGGGCGGGAGCGCCGACTCGGCGGCGGGGTTCGAGGAAGACCCGCTCCAGGAGCTGCGTGAGTTAGCGACCAGCGCCGGAGCCTCCGTAGTGGGCTCGCGGGTGCAGCGCTCGCCCGAGCCCGATCCGGCCACCCTGGTAGGCCGCGGCAAGGCCGAGGAAATCCGCCTGGCGGCACACGCCGCCGGCGCCGCCGTGGTCATCTTCGATCACGACCTCACGCCCACCCAGCTTCGCAACCTCGAGCCGGCGCTCGACCTCAAGGTCCTGGACCGCACTCAGCTTATCCTCGACATCTTTGCCCGGCGCGCGCTCAGCCGCGAAGGCCAATTGCAGGTGGAACTGGCGCAGTTGAACTACCTGCTGCCGCGTCTCGCGGGGCGGGGCACCATGCTCTCGCGGTTGGGCGGGGGCATCGGCACGCGCGGGCCCGGCGAGCAGCAACTCGAGTTCGACCGCCGACGTATTCGCGCCCGCATTGCCAAGCTCACCGAAGCCCTGGAACGCGTCCGCTCTCAGCGCTCGCTGCACCGCGCCCGGCGCCGCGAGCAGCAGTTTCAGACCGTTGCCCTGGTGGGGTACACCAACGCGGGTAAATCGACGCTGTTTAACGCCCTCACCCGCGCGGAGGTCGGTACCTCGTCGCGCCTCTTCGCGACGCTTGATCCGACGGTGAGGCTGCTGCCCTTGGAATCGCGCCGCTCTGTGCTGCTTTCCGATACGGTCGGCTTTATTCGCAAGTTGCCGCCGCACCTGGTGGCGGCGTTTCGCGCCACCCTGGAAGAACTCCAAGACGCCAGCCTCTTGCTGCACGTCACCGACGCTTCGCATCCCGAGCACGGGAAACAGGACGCGGCGGTGGAGAGCCTGCTGGCGGAGTTGGGACTCACCTCCGCGCCGCGGCTGCACGTATGGAACAAGATCGACCTGCTGGATGAAACGGAACAGAAGCGACTTGCGGCGGCGGGCCCGGCCGATGTCGCCGTTTCGGCGCGTGACGGCCACGGCATCGAGACGCTCCTCGCCTGCATCGACGCCTCACTCGAAGGCGGGCCGCTGGTCGAGGCCGAGTTCGATTTTCCGTGCAGCGACGGCGAGAGCTTCGCGCTCGTGCATCGTTTCGGCCACGTGCTTTCGACGCGCGTGGAGGAGAATCGCGTTCGGGTGCGGGCGCGGGTGACGGAATCGGTGCGGGGACGTTTCCATGGCGCGCTGGTGATTGGAGAGTCGCTTTCGGGCGGCTAAAACGTCCGATTTTCGAGGCTTACGGCTTGTGGAAAACTCTGTGCAAAACCCCCAACCTGCGGGCGGCAGCGAAGCCGGGCGAAACCCTCTAAAAATGCGGGTCCCAGAGAGGTGAAGGCTGTAAATGATTCATTCCAATACGCTTGGTCACCTCAAGAAGATTAAGGATTTGTTAATGGAAGGTTAAGAGCGGGCCGGCTAGAAACCTTCAAAAACATGGGAGTTTTGCACATGCGCGGCGATGACCCTAGCCCGGAGCGTCTAAGGCTGGCGCATAAAATCTGGCCAACTGGATCGTAGCCTCTCGACATAGACGTGGCAGCAATCCTGCAAAAGTCTTGGCCGTCGAGTTCACGGCGACGGGCGGTTGCGGTCCGCAGGAAGTCAGCGAAAGGATTCCTTTCTCCATCATTGCCCCTGCTGTCGTGACGACGAAGGCCGCCACGCGACGGACTACATCAAACGCGAGTTTGACACTTCGCAGAGCGTTGGCTATAGTGGCCAAGGGATACCAGGGAGCCCTGGCTGGGCCTCCCGGCGGTCGCCCCCTTTTCGTGACCGCCCCCCACCACGAACCGAAGGTCCATGAACCTGCCCATTTCACTTACGCTGCTCCGGATTTTCTTTGCGCCGCTGCTCGTTGTCCTGCTGCTGACCAAGGGTCGGACCATGGACCTGTGGGCCGTGGGAGTCTTCCTGACCGCGGCCGTCACGGATTTGCTCGACGGCTACTTCGCGCGCAAGCGGGGACAGATCACTACCCTGGGTATTCTGCTCGATCCCATCGCCGACAAACTGCTCACGTCCGGGGCTTTCATTTCACTAGTGGAGCTTCGCCTGGTCCCCGCCTGGATGGTGGTGATCATTGTGGGCCGGGAGTTCGCCGTGTCTGGACTGCGCGGGATCGCTTCCGCGGAAGGTTTTATTCTGCAGGCTTCCGATCTCGGCAAGACCAAGATGGTGTTGCAGGTCATCGCCATCTCCACGTTGGTGCTGGAAGGCCGCGTCCCGGATGTCGCCCGTCAGTTCCTGGGGATCACCCTCACGGGCCAGTGGCTTTACATCACCACGCGGCTACCCGGGTACGTCCTGCTGTGGCTGGTGATGCTTTTCGCCATCGCTTCGGCTGCCCAGTACTTCTGGAGCTTCTGGAAGAAGCTTGACGATCGCCTCAAGCGTCCGTCCCGCCGGTTGCGGATTCTGCGCGTGGGGAAGGGAGGAGAACTGTCGGAAGGACCAAGGGAGCAGGAAGAAGAGAAAGATGTCGCCACTCAGTGAGGCGGAACAGCGGCAGTTGCTACACTTGGCTCGGCAGGCGCTCGAGGCGGCGGTGCGGCATCATATCCTGCCCGGACCTTTACCTGACGCGGAGGATCTGAAAGGCCCGCTTCGCGAACACCACGGAGCGTTCGTAACCCTGCGCAAGGAGCACGAGTTGCGCGGGTGCGTGGGGAGCATAGAAACCACGAAGCCGCTGTACGAGACCGTGCGCGAATGCGCCGTGGCTGCTGCTCTTCGCGATTTCCGATTCCAACCGGTACGACCGGACGAGCTCCCCCATCTCCACCTTGAGGTTTCCGTGCTGTCGCCCCTCTCGGATATCGAAGTCGATTACATCGAGGTGGGCCGGCACGGGTTGCTCATTTCGCATGAGGGGCGCCGAGGTTTGCTTCTGCCCCAGGTGGCAGTCGAGTGGAACTGGGACCGCGAGCAATTCCTGGACGCGACGGCCCGGAAGGCCGGCCTGCCGCAAGACGCTTGGCGGCGCGGCGCCCGCATTCAGGCCTTCACCACGCAGGTTTTCGCAGAGAGTGTCGACACCGCCGGACGCGATTCCTGAAGGATACGAAGAAGCTTGATTCGCTTGGCGGACCCCTCGAACTTTGTGTTGCAGAGTACTTGACAATCGTGTCTGAGCTGAGGTACAGTGCTTTCCGGCCGTCGATCGCACGCGTCGGCGCGAGGTTTGGGGGTTGAATTGGGAGAGCTGGATCTGAGAGCACCGTATGTTTCCTGACCGGCCGGTTCGCCGCGCGCGCCCCGGAGCGCGGGCGCCCGACGCGCGCGCCGCGGAGAATCTGCGCTTTATCCGCGAGACGATGGAACGATCCGCCTCCTTCACCGCTGTTCCCGGCATGGGCGGTATGGCCATGGGGGCGACGGCGGTCGCCGCGGCTTGGGTCGCTTCGCGGCAGGTGACCACCGCCGCTTGGCTGGCGACGTGGCTGGTGGAAGCGCTGGCGGCGGTCCTGGTCGGGACCTGGACGGTGAATCAGAAGGCGCGAGCCGCCGCCCAGCCGGTGCTGACCGGGGCCGGTCGCAAGTTTGCCTTAAGCCTTTCTCCACCTCTGGTGGCNGGCGCCCTGCTTACCATCGTCCTCTACCGCGTCGGCCACACCAGCGTGCTGCCCGGACTCTGGCTTCTGCTCTACGGCGCCGGCATCGTGACTGCAGGCGCTTTTTCCGTCCGGGTGGTCCCGGTAATGGGCCTGTGCTTGATGACCGTTGGGGCCCTGGCGCTGTTTTTACCACCAGCGTGGGGTGATGCCTGCATGGCGGTGGGCTTCGGCGGCGTGCAGATTCTGTTTGGCGCTATCATCGATCGGAGGTTCGGTGGCTAGACTCCGCGTTTCCCATGATTCTGCTAAACATGAAAGGCGGTCCGCCGCCGGAAGGGGGCATGCCGTTCATTCTCGGTCTGCGGAGAGGCCCGCTGTGGAGTTCGACCGGCTGATTCATGAGCAGATCCGCCTGGGCATCGTAAGCGCGCTGGCCGTGAACGACTCGCTCAGCTTCAACGAGCTGAAGAAACTCCTCGATGCCACCGACGGCAACCTGAGCGTGCATGCCCGCAGGCTGGAGGAGGCAGGGTACGTCTCGTGTTCGAAGTTTTTCGCCGGGCGCATGCCCAAGACAGAGTATCGGCTCACGCCGGGGGGGCGGCGGGCGCTTGAGACCTACCTCGACCAGATGGAGAGCCTGATTCAGTCGACAAAGACCAGAAGTTAGGAACGAGAAGAAAGGGGAGCCTTCCCTCCTGATTCTCATCTCCGATTTCTGGTTTTCTTTTGGCGAGTTACTTTATGGAACAAAGGCCTTTATCGCCGGCGTCCCGGCAGGGCGACGGTCGGCTGTCACCCAAGCCGGCTCTGCACGTGGCCATCATCATGGACGGCAATGGACGCTGGGCCACTGCCCGCGGCTGGCCGCGGCGGGCGGGGCACCGGACCGGAGCGCATGCGGTGCGGCGGGTTGTTGAGGAAGCGGCCCGCCTCGGCTTCGGCACGCTCACGCTTTTCGCCTTCTCCTCCGACAACTGGCAGCGCCCCGGGCCGGAGGTCAGCGGGCTGATGAGGCTGTTCGAGATCTATCTGCGCGACGCAGCCAGCAATTGCGCCCGGCACGGAATTCGCGTGAGCGTCATCGGCCGTCGGGACCGTTTGTCGACCTCTCTCAAGGCGGCAGTCGAAAGCGCCGAAGCAGCGACTGCCGGCGGGGACAAAATGCACCTGCGCATCGCCGTCGATTACTCGGCGCGGGAGATGATTTTCCGGGCGGCGCTGCGCCTCCGGCACAACGGCCACGCGACGCGTGAGGACTTCGCTTGCCTTGTCTCAGGCGTGGGTTCTGATGGAAGGCCTGTCGCCGACGTCGACTTGCTGATTCGCACCGGCGGTGAGCAGCGGCTGAGCGATTTCCTTTTGTGGGAAAGTTCTTACGCCGAGCTGTTCTTCACCGATCGGATGTGGCCGGACTTCGGCGCCGCTGACCTCGAAGCCGCAGTCAACCAGTTCCAATCGCGGCAGCGTCGCTTCGGGCGGATTGTCGACGCGCGGCCAGTTGACCAAGACTTTGCGCCGGCGCCAAACGCCTCCTTGAGCTGTCACACTTTCACCCGGGCAAACGTTATAGGAGCAGCAAAGGAAAAAGCTACGAGGAGGCTTGGAAATCGTGGGAACTGCGGATAGCCTGAGCACTCTGGCAAGCGCGAAGTTGCCAACCGGGAGTCTGACGCGAGAATCCATGTGGAGCGAATCGGCCTTCGAAGCTGTGTTCCTTGAGCATTATCCACGCGTGGTCGGCGTGCTGGTACGTCTGGTAGGCGAGCGCACGCGGGCGGAAGAACTGGCCAACGACGTCTTCTGGAGGGCTTACTGCCGGCACGATCTGGTGAACAGCCAGGGCAACATCGGCGGCTGGCTGTACCGCACGGCAACCAACCTGGGCATCGACGCTCTGCGCGCCGCGGGCAGGCGCCGGCATTACGAAGACGCTGCCGGGCGGGCAAGGGTTGAGTCCGGCAACGCCGCTGCCGATCCTCTGGGTGAACTTCTGCGTGCTGAGAGGCAGCAACGCGTGCGCGCGGTCCTCGCCCGGTTGAAGCCTGGCCAAGCTCAAATCCTGGTACTACGCGCCAGCGGGCTTTCCTACCAGGAGCTGGCAGAGGCGCTGGGCGTCAAGCGCGGTTCCGTGGGTACCATGTTGATCCGCGCCGAAGCCGAGTTTCAGAAGCACTATCTCAGGCTGCATGGAAGAGAGCGGTAAGACGGTATACAGAAGCAGTAGGCAGAAGGCGGTAAGGAGTAAGCGGAAGGCTGCCTTGTCCAGGAAAAGGGGGACCTATGAGTTGCGTCACGGATGGATTGCTGCGAGCACGGATCGATGGCGAGCTAACAGAAACCGAGTCTTTTGAGGTGACCAGCCATCTTGCGGTATGCGCGGATTGCCGCCGTCGTGCCGAAACGGTTGCGATCGAGGCCAGGCGGGTGAGCGAGGCTCTCTCGACTCTGGCGCCGCAGCCCGGCGAGGCGCCGCCCGATGCGGCACTGGCCCTCGCCCAGTTCAGAGCGACCGGGCAACAGCGTGTCGGGACCGAGACGCGAGCTCGGACCGCTGGCATTATAGGCCGCCTTTTCGCCAAGCCGCTTCGTCCGGCTTGGGCTGCGGCTGCCGCCATTCTGCTTGGCGTTGGACTCTTCAGCTTGGCACCCGCTCGCAGTTGGGCGCAGAGAGTGTTGGCCATGCTGCGTGTGCAGCAGGTAGCGGTGATCGGCGTCGACCCGGTCGCCATGCCGGGGCCAGACTCGAACGCCGCCAAGACGATCAGCGCCTTCTTCTCGGACAATGTGGTCCAGACGCTCTCGAGTCAACCCCAAAGCCCCGCCAGTGCGGACGAGGCCAGCCGCATGGCAGGTTACCCGGTGCGTTTGTTGAGTGGCCGTGCCGACGCTCCGCAGTTCACCGTTGAGGGCGAGCAGGCGTTCAATATGACGTTGAACCGTGACCGCCTGCAAGCCATCCTCAGCGACGTCGGTCGTCCTGACTTGCAGTTCCCGGCCGCTGTAGACGGGGCCATGATTGCCGTGCATATTCCCAGTGTGGTGGTGGCCCGGTACGGCAACTGCCCGAACCCGGCGGATGCTGCGCAACGGCGCCGCCGTCGCGACTCAGCGGCTGAACAAGCTCCGGACAATTGCCTCGTCTTCGTGCAAGCGCCGAGTCCCGTGGTAAGCGTTCCGCCCGATCTCAACATCGCCCAGTTGGCGGTGGTGGCGTTGCAGGCGGCGGGCATGAGTGCAGACGAGGCGGAAGCCTTCTGCCAGACGGTGGATTGGACTTCGACCCTGGTGATTCCGGTTCCGAGGAATGCCGGCTCTTACGAGAAGGTCGCCGTGGACGGTGAGCAAGGGACCTTGATTCACCGCGTGACGCAGCAGCCCAACGTCGAGGACTTTACCCTGATCTGGGTAAAGAATGGCATGATTTACTCGATTGCCGGTGTCGGCGAGCCGTCCCAAGCCGTGTCCTTGGCGAACTCACTCCATTGAGGTGACCGACGCTGCCCTCGGCTAATGATCTAGCCATTCGAACTCGCGGCTTGCGCAAGACCTTCGGGCAAAAGCTGGCGGTCCGTAGCCTCACCCTGGAAGTACCCCGGGGTGAGGTCTTCGGGTTCCTCGGGCCCAACGGGGCGGGCAAGAGCACTTCCGTCAAGATGCTGCTGGGCCTCGTGTCGCCCACGGGCGGCGAGGCGACCGCTCTGGGCGCGCCGGCCGGAGAGGTCAACGTTCGGCGTCGGATGGGCTTTCTGCCGGAGCACTTCCGCTTCTACGACTGGCTCAGCGCCGAAGAATTGCTGCGGCTCCACGGGCGCCTCTACGGCATGTCGCGATCGCGGCTTTCGGAGCGCGTTCCCATCCTGCTCGATCTCGTCGGCCTCACGCCCCACCGCGACAAGCGCTTGCGCGACTTCTCCAAGGGCATGCTGCAACGCATCGGCCTGGCCCAGGCGTTGCTGAACGATCCCGAACTGATCTTCCTCGACGAGCCCACCTCCGGTCTCGACCCCGTGGGCCGCCGCTTGGTGCGCGACATCATCAAGGACCAGCGACGCCGCGGCACCACCGTGTTCCTCAACTCGCACCTCTTGGGCGAAGTGGAGATTACCTGCGACCGTGTGGCCTTTATCAAGCACGGCGAGGTGCTGGAGACGCGGGAGCTGCACGGCGCCCTCGACGGCGCCACCACCGTTTCGCTGCGGGTGGGCAACCTTTCCACGCAGGCGGCAAGCGGACTTGCCCAATGGACCTCGTCATCCCACGTCGAAGGCGACCGGGTGACGCTGGGCGTGGCGAGCACCGCCGTGGTGCCGGAGATCGTCCGGTACCTCGTGGGGCAACGGATTGATGTGTACGAGGTCACCCCCCAGCGTCTCTCGCTCGAAGAACTGTTCCTCCAGATTGTGGGCGAGGATGGTGGCCTTTGATGGGCGTGTGGATCATGGCCGGCGTCACGTTCCGCGAGGCCGCCCGCAAGCGGGTGCTGTGGATGGCGCTTGCCGCCGGCCTCGCGTTCCTGGCCCTCTTCGGCACCGGGCTGCACTTTCAAATGAAGGATTTCGCTTCTCGCGATATATCCCTGGCCATTCGCGTCGGAGCCCGGAATGCAATGCTGGTGGCGGGGCTCTATGCCGTGGACTTGCTGACCGTGGTGATGACCGTACTCACTTCGGTCGATACGCTCTCGGGTGAGATTGCTTCCGGCACCATCCACGCGGTGGCCACCAAGCCCATCCATCGCTGGCAGTTGTTGCTAGGGAAATGGCTGGGGTTCATCGCCATGCTGGCAGCTTACATCGTCCTCATGGTGGGCGGAACGGCCGCCGTGGCGTACTTCATCAGCGGCGCGGAAGTTCATCACCTGGTGCGCGGAATGTTGCTGATCTGGATGGAGAGCGCGCTGCTGCTCAGCGTCACCCTTCTCTGCGGGACTTCGCTTTCGACGCTGACTAACGGTGTGGTGGTGCTCGGGTTTCATGGGCTCGCCTTCATCGGCGGTTGGATCGAACAAGCCGGCGCCCTCACCCACACCCCCCGCGCCGTGACGGTAGGGATTGTGGCCAGCCTGATCATGCCGAGCGAGACGCTTTGGCGGCGCGCCGTGTCCGAAATGCAATCGCCGCTGCTGAGTGCTATCGCCATGTCGCCCTTTAGCAACGCTTCGGTGCCCAGCCTCGCTATGGTCGTCTACGCAGCCGTCTACCTCCTCGCCGCCTTGGGGCTCGCCATGTATCGATTCGGTCGGCGGGATCTCTAAGAGCAGTCGAGAGTCGAGAGTTGAAAGTCGAAAGTGAAGAGGGCTCGTTCCTCGACTTTTGACTTTCGACTTCTTCCAAATAACATGCTGGATCCCTCCCCATATGCTAAGATGCACGGTTAAAAGCGAATCAAGGGGGAATCGATTTCTATGTCCAGCATATCCAGTAATCCAATCTCACGGCGTCAATTCATCGAGCGCACCGTGGCCGGCGCCACGGCGGCAGGTGTCACGCTGGCTGCGCGGCCGGCCCGCCCAATGAGCTCGCCCAACGAAACCATCACCATGGGAGTGATCGGGGCAGGAATCCGCGGCCTCGAAAACATGCGGTCGATCCTGGCCGTCGGCGGCCACGTCGCCATGGTCTGCGACCTCTATGACGGCCATTTCCGCCGGGCCCGCGAATTCCAGGCCAACACGCCGGTGACGCGCGACTATCAGGAGGTGCTCGACCGCAAGGACATCGACGCGGTCCTGATCGCCACGTCCGACCACTGGCACGCGCCCATCGCCATCGCCGCCATGCGGGCCGGCAAGGACGTCTACTGCGAGAAGCCGATGACGCACACCATTCCCGAAGCGCTGGAGATGGTGAAGGTGTCGAAAGAGACCGGCCGGGTGGTGCAGGTGGGCAGCCAGAGCCTCAGCATGCAATCCACCCACAAGGGCAAGGAGTGGGTGGACAGCGGGGCCATCGGTAACGTCTTCATGGTGCAGTGCGAGATCTACCGGCCGGACCCGGTGGGCGCCTGGAAGTATCCCGTGCCGGCCGACGCCTCGCCCCAGACGATCGACTGGGAGCGCTACCTCGGCAACACGCCTCGCCGTCCCTTCGACGCCGCGCGTTTCTTCCAGTTCCGCAACTGGTGGGATTACGGGACCGGCATCGCCGGCGACGAGTACGTCCACCTGCTCTCGCGTGTTCACTACTTGATGAACATCCAGTATCCGGTCAGCGGCGTGGCCAGCGGCGGCATCTACAAGTGGACGGGCGACCGCGACGTGCCCGACATCCACAACACGCTCTACGATTACGGGAAGTTCCAGGTGGTGGTGATGGCCAACCTGGTTTCCAACTTCGAGGGCGGCGAGATCGTCCGCTTCATGGGCGACAAGGGCACCGTGGAGCTCACCGAAGAATCGGCTACGTTGATGCCTTATGACGAGGAGTGGTCCTTCGATTACCCGCTGGATAGCTGGCCCAAAGATACCCGCGATGTCTTTATGGCGGCCCACAAGAACGATCCGACGGCGGATATCGGCACTTACCGTCACCAGCCTCACCGAAAACGCCAAACTTTCAAGCAGACGGCGGAAGGCACCGAGGACCACCTCCGCAATTTCTTCCAGGCCATCAAAAGCCGCCAGCAGCCGATCGAGAACGTCGATTTCGGGTGCGGCACGGCGGTGGCCTGCCACATGGCCAACATCTCGTATCACGAGAAGCAGCGCCTCTTCTGGGACGCGGAGAAAGGGGAATTGACGGGCGAGAAAGGACCGGTGGACATGTATTGGCCGGGGCCAAAGTCCGCCTAGTTCTAGAGGCCCGTCCGGAAACCCTGGGAGGGCGAAGAATTGCCGATTGCCGATTGACGATTTGAAGAGAAGAGTCGGCAAGCCGCGCGGCGCTTTCAATAGGCCATCGACAATCATTTATGAGACTTTCTTTCAATCGTCAATCGTCAATTTGCAATCGGCAATTCTTCGCGCCCCTGGGGGCTTCCAGATAGCCTCTAGACGCGGTACGCTGAGGAGCGACGCGGGCGGGCGCGGGTTGCCGCGTTCTAAATTAAATTAGATTTGCGGTTTTTTTTTCACTCTCGACTTTCGACTCTCTTCCATCACCGGTTATACTTCGGCGTAATTCCGCGCAGGCGTTTCCACACCTCGTCGCAGCGCTGCAGTGTCGCCGCATCGAGCGGGCCGCCTTGGCACGCCTTCAAGTTCTCTTCCAACTGCTCCAGGCGCGAAGCGCCCAGGATGACGGAGTCCACCTGCGGCTGGGTGAGGAGCCACTGCAAAGACAATTCCACCAGCGTCTTCCCTGCCTCGCGGGCAATGGCTGCCAATTCGTCAACGGCCGCGAAATAGTCGCCGTGCCAGTAGCGATTCAAGTAGAGCGCGTTCTTATCAAAGCGGCTGCCGGCTTCCGGGGTCGACTCGCGGGTGTGCTTGCCGGTGAGGAAGCCGCCCGCCAGCGGGTTATAGGGGACCACGGCGATGCCGAACCGCCGGCAAAACGGCAGGTACTCTTCCTCGATGCCCCGTGCCAGCAGGTTGTACATGGGCTGCGAAACGTAGGGTGGCTTGTACCCTCTCTTCTCGGAGATCGAGTAGATCTCGCAGACCTGCCAGGCAGCGAAGTTGGAGACCGCCGGGTAGCGGACCTTGCCGGCGCGCACAAACTCGTCCATGGTGGCGAGCGTCTCCTCGATGGGAACGTCGTAGTCCGGTTGATGCAGGTAGTAGAGATCGACGTAGTCGGTGCCGAGGCGGCGCAGGCTGGCGTCGAGGGCTTTGATCATCGCGGCGCGAGACAGGCCGACCTCGTCCGGCGCGTCGCCCCACGGATATCGCACCTTACTCGCCAGAACCACGCCTGCCCGTCGGCGACCGAGCGCTTTGCCGAGGATCTCCTCGGCGCGGCCGCGGTTGTACATGTTGGCCGTATCGAAGAAATTGATCCCCGCGTCAAAACAGCAATTCACCATGCGGTCCGCCGCCGCTTGGTCCGCCTGCGAGCCGAACGGCATGGTACCGAAAGAAACGCGAGAAGCCTTCAGGTCTGTGTGGCCGAGAACTCGATATTCCAAGGTGTCCTCCGAAGAAGTTGCCCAGTTGAGGGTTGAAGGTCGAACCGGAAGCAACCTTCCCAACTTCCAACTAAGTTGCTTACTCGTCCTGCCTGGTTGTACTGCGAGATCGATCCACCAAGCCACGGGTTTGCGCCGGGCCTAGCCCCGCACCCAGACCGACTTGCAATCCGCGCTTGATTTGGATAATACTGGCATCGCATCGGGGGGGTGACTATTTTCCAGGACATCAAAGATTCTCTCCGTCGGCTCTATTTGGACGATGAGAGGCCCTGGCTGGTTGGGTTCAGCGGCGGTAAAGATAGCACCATGCTGGCCTCGCTGGTTTTCGATGCCATCCTGTCCATCCCGCCCGAGCAACGGAAGAAGCCGGTGTCAGTCCTTTGTACGGACACGCGCGTCGAGATTCCCGCCATCGTGGGCATGATCGAGGGCACCCTGGACCGGATGCGGAAGTGCTCCCAGCAGCACAACCTCTCGATCGACATCAATCTGCTCCAGCCCACCATCGAAGAATCCTTTTTGGGTCAACATCATCGGACGCGGCTACCCGCCGCCCAACCGCGTCTTCCGCTGGTGCACCCAGCGGATGAAAGTCGACCCGGTCAACGACTTTGTCAAACAGCGCATCGGCCACTGGGGAGAGGCTATCCTTCACCTCGGCGCGCGCCGCGCCGAAAGCCAGACTCGCGCCCAGACGATGGCGGGCCGGGAATCGCGCAACGGATTGCACCGGCACTCTGACTTGCCGCGTCTGGGTGTCCAACCCCATCGAATTCCTCAGCACCGAGGAGGTTTGGGCCTACTTGCTCCAGAAACCCAACCCTTGGGGCGGCGACAACCGTCCGCTCTACAAGCTCTACGCCAGCGCCAGCAACGGCGAGTGCCCGATCCAAATCGACACCAGCACGCCCAGTTGCGGCAACAGCCGGTTCGGCTGCTGGACGTGCACGGTGGTTGATCGCGACAAAGCGAGTGAAGGCCTGCTGGCCAGCGGCGACGAGCGCATGGAAAAACTGATCGAGTTTCGTCAAACGCTCCTTTTCTATCGCGACCCCGCCAATGGAACTTGATTGGATTCGACCCCGGATGGATCGCGGTGAAACGCGGGTTCAGCGGAAGCTATGCAGTCTGGGGACCACTTACAGCTCTAAACTGAGTGGAATCGGAGGGAGGGCAAGGATGACCCGAACGCGACGTCGGGCGTGGAGCACCGATCCGTCTCGTCCGAATTTACGAATTTCCCAATGTTACGAGATTTGGGCATGAGGTAAAGCAGAACGACTTGCAAGAGCTCGCTATGATACTCTTCAGATGCGAAAACCATGTCATCGGTCCCCCAGAACCCGAAGATTTACCACATCACGAATGTAAGCAATCTGTCAAAGATCGTCGATGCGGTGCTCTGGTCGGATGCCGAACGGATACGCCAGGGAATGGATTGCACCGTCGTTGGCATGAGGGAAATCAAGCGCGCCGCCTCGAAGAATTGGACGTACACTGCCATCCGGGGACGAGAGTCGGCGACTATGTTTTGCCCTCGTTCTGTCATGCTCTACATTCTACACAGGGGCAACCATCCCGATTTGGCATATCACGGAGGGCAACGGCCGATTGTGCATCTTCAGGCCGACCTTCACGAAGTGTTAAAGTGGGCCAAGACTAAACGCAGTCGTTGGGCTTTCAGCAAAGGCAATGCTGGCGCGCGATATTCGGATTTTTACGATGACCTAGCACTACTCGACGCGCTAAAGTGGGAAGCGATCGCAGCAACTGACTGGCGCGATCCCGATATAAAGGAAAGCAAACAGGCAGAGTTCTTGTTTGAAAAGTCTTTTCCCTGGAA
>JGI26339J46600_10000042_pt1 | contig 40598 bp, 43 predicted proteins | sample BogFormECP12_OM1_FD_46600 | JGI IMG/M metagenome (IMG submission 46600) | reverse complement strand
GAGTCCCAAAGGAAGCAGTCGAGATCGTCATTTATGAAGTGCCAAAGGGCAATTGGGCGACTGGTGGGCAACTGCATTCAGAAAGACACGCGCGCACACGCTCACTATAGGCAGCGCGACTCCCTCAGCCATAGAACGACTGTTAGAACTGCCTGTGGGGGGTTGCTGTTTTCAACTGATTGCGCGCGTGCAAATGGCTAGTGTACGTTTGCATGTTGTGCTAATCCTGTAACATTAGGAAATCCCATGCTTTTATTCATGGTTCCCTATTATTCTCCATAGAGTCCCTATGGAGTCTAGCGTCTCTGAAAAAATTTCACAGCAATAAAATATGGAGGCTGCTCAGTGTATGGCGCGCGCAGGACGGACAGGCAAAGCACGCGCAACGTTCAGCTTCTCAATCAATCTAATTGAGACAAATCTTTTAAGATGAGTATTTGTTAAGCAACGATCAGTAAGAGATGGGAAACCATGAAAACCGCATTAATAATCTACTTTTCTGGCACGGGGAATACGGAGAAAGCCGCTCAGGCCATAAGGATGGGTTTTGAAGAGGCAGGTATGCAGGTTACTGTGAAAAAGCCTCAAGAAGCTGTTGGCCTTGACTACTCCAACTATGACTTGGTCTGCGTAGGGTCTCCCGCTATAGAATGGCATCCCGCCAAGCCAATTTGCGATTTGCTCAGTAAGAACCTTGCAACTCAACGCAATGAAGGGAAAATCAAACTCGGTGCCCCGAAGCTAGCTGGAAAAAATGCATTGATCTTCATCACCTACTGCGGAGCACACACTGGACTGGACGAGGCTGTTCCAGCAGCCAAGTACATCAGTCAATACTTCGCGCATTTAGGTTTCAATATAGTTGGCGAATGGTACATCTTAGGTCAGTGGAACGCTTCCCATCCAACAATGGAGAACGCAAACACTAGAGGTCGAATGGGTGACATCCGAGGAAAACCTAACGCTGAAGACCTGCAAAAAATCAAGCAGGACGCCAAAGCCCTAACTAGCAAGATCTGAACTGTCGTGCGCGCTCGGATAGTGAAGGAAACTCTGCTTTTAGCGCGTGCGCGCGAAACCCTAAAAGTAAGAATGCAGATACAAGTCCATGATTAGTGAAGAACATGGTCCGAGTCAGTGTGCAAGCAATCAAGAACGGCCTTTACTCCAACACTGTTGTCCAGACGGAAACGTTTGACATGAACACAGAAGCTGCTATGTATCCAGACGAATTCTATAGCCTCGTGAAAGAGCTGCAGGAACAACTAGCAGAAGGAAGAATAGATAGGATACTCATACAAAGAGCGCCCTAAACCTCCTCCACCTTTCTAGGTGGCACCACGTTTGCGCTTGAGTAGCCTTGAAAGAAGGACAAAAGCGCGCACACTGACCCTTTAACTAGGCTGCAAGCGATACTTCTATTAGAGAAGTTGCACTCTAATTGGAGGATTCGAGAGAACTCAAAGTCATTTCGGAAAATCAACCATCAAGTCTGCAGAATAAGGATATGATAAAAGATGAGTGAAAGAAGATACAACAGAAGTAAAAACTACAGGTGTCCATCATGTAGTCTAGAATTCAAGACCGAGGGAGTACCTAGACACTGTCCACGATGTGGCTCTGTAATTGAGATTAAGGAAAGTAATAGGAGAGGATAGCATGCGCTACGAATATTGTGTCTGACAAGAGCGCACGCTTGATTTTTCGGTTCTGAATGATTAAGCTCGATTCAAGGTTTGCCGACAAAAACTCGTGTAAAACCATTTTTGACCATTTTCGGAACAATCCATCGCGCTTTGCCAGGTTATCCAAGCAATATCTCATAACCATCCATGCTGAATCGTTGCAGGTGCAGGCGATGGCTTTTTCCGTTTCTCACTTTTCTTCCCTTTGAACTTGTGAATTTTGACTGAGCTACCTTCGAGCGCAAGCCAATACCTGTTGTTCAGATGTTGATGGTAGATGAATTTGTTCACCAGCCCCTTCAATTCTTGTGCGGAAACCGCGGAAGCTACCAGCAGAGTATGGTCGTCAGAAGCAACCTCCCCGTTGAGGCCCTTGCGCAAGAAATTGGAAAGCGAGTCCTTCCCCTCTTCTAACTCACTACAGTCCACTTTCAACTTTTTCCGTCCCGAGAACAAGTTGCTCATTCTCCATTGTAGTGAGAGTTACATCTGTAAGAAGGTATATGCTTTTTCTTCAAACATAATCAGCGCGCGCTAATGAGAACTCATTTCAAGAAAGCTTTTAGCAGAATGCGTATTTGCCCGGAACAGGAAAGAGTGAACAAGTCTGGCCTCCGAATTTTCAGGTTAATCAGGGCTTGAGCTAAAGCGTGCGCCAGTTCACTGTTAAAGTTGCTGAGAAACCTGAGGAAGTTAAAGGATTACTTGAAGTAGGCTTTGAATATGTATGCCCGAAGGATAACTTGATATTCTGAGGAAACGCAAATGAACCAGAACGACAGGAAAAGACACTCAAGTCAGCAGGATGGTGGCCGGGGTGAGGTAGCTTGGTAGCCTATAGGCCTGTGGAGCCTAGCGCCTGGGTTCAAATCCCGGTCCCGGCCCTCCATATTATTCCATTGGACCTGCTTGAAGACTGAAGGTTTTTGCTTTCTTTTCACGAAGAACTGCCTTGTAGGGGTGGTTTGGTATGCTTCTTCTTGTCTTCGTCTAAGTGCATCCATATCTTGAAGTCTCTCGACGGGGGATCTTTGTCATACAACAGATTTCTCGTAGCTTCCAAAGGGGTGTTCCCTACGCCTATGTATTCTGCCGCGGTTTGGAGGATGTTTCCGGATTCATGAGCGCTGTCGATGATGTAACCGCATTTGTTGCGCCAATCTTCATCTCTGAGAATNTGGTGGTCAAGAATTACATGAGGGATGTTTTCTGCGATCTTCAGAAGATTATCCATTGCATCTTCNTTTTGCTGCTCGGTAACTTTGAAGCCAGTCAGGTACAATGGTGGGCCTCCGAGCATCAGGAGGTGGGGTTTTTCTTCAAGGATTATCCTGAGCGTGAGNGAGCGCATCGGTCCCTGAACGTCTGAAGCAAAAAGAAAGCTTTCGTCTTGGCACCTTATCGTTGTCATTAGAACCCATCCTAGCTCAGAATTCTCAGGTCCATGGGGCACGGGGTCCGAGAAAGTAATTTGTGTATCTTGGCAGGTGAAGGTTTTTCCGTCTGCGGTCTCGAGGGTTGAAACGTGTTTACCGCTGGTTTTTCGGAACAGCCAAGCTCTTTCACGTTGGCTGGAGTTGATGTGGTCTCTGGGATTTTTTACAAACACTTTCTTGCCGCTGTAGATTTGCTGAGCGGTGCCAATCGCTTGGGTCCAATTGCATAGCCAATCTTCGAATGCTGGCGTAACATGGTCATAATGATAGTGGCTTATTGTGATTATGTCAGCCTTTTCGGCAGATTCAGCAATTCTTTGCCTAGCGCCAATTATGGCCTCGAATTCTCGGGGGTGAGGAGGCAACCCATGACGCAATGGGCAGAGAGAGACGCCGCCATCAAGCAGAATCTTTACGTCCTTGGTTTCAACGTAGGTGCACATGGATCTGACGCCCAGACTTTCTGCAGCCAAAGGAACGACTTGGATCCGCCGTAACATGACGACTCAGTAGCAACGGCCTCTACGTATAAACCTTTTATCTCAGCCAATCCGTAAGTTTTATTTGGCTGGCGATGAAGACTCTGGCCCCCATGATATCTGGATGATTGCGATCTTGAGTGCGGAGCCTGCCTCGCTTTATGTCTATGAACTCGGGAAATCGCGCGGATTAAAGATTGGTGAGCCGGACGATGAGCGAGATCTTGCGCCCCAAAAATTTTGGGTGAGCACGTCGCATTGAGTAAGAAAAGTGTTCTCTGTTGATGCTTTTGTATACGAGACCACTATGGAGGCAATCAGGCATTCAACTGTTCATGCTAGGCTTCTGTGGAAATGTGTGAGCTTTAGGCAGAAACGAGTTTTGTTTGTTTACTTTTCGCCTGCAGGTTTTTCCCAGAGCTCATATTTCTTTTTCTTCAATTCGGCTCTCTTTCGATGCAAGAACCTGTACACTGTGCCGTGCATGCTTCCTCTGATCAACATCTCTATTGCTTCTCTGGCAACTTGAACCTGTTCAGCAGTTCCTATTATTCCGACGGTGTGGCCGTAGATTGAAACATTAGCGTCCGTCAACTCTTCGATTATGGTGCGTGTTTTGCCGTTCATGCCGATTATGCGTCCTTGAACCCTCTTGATGTCCGCTTCGGACTTACCGAAGACACTTCGCAAGTCTATGATGTCGATGAGGGATTCTTCGTCACGCACTAATCGGAACGCATGCTCCGGAGAGAAACCTCTTCCAATGGCCGTTACCAGTTCCTTGGCCTTGAAAAGCATCGAAGGGTCTTCANCTTTTTCAGGCAGAGTTATCGTTACGTCGCCTGCTTCACTGTCGATTTGAAGCTCCACATTTAGCTTATCCTCTACGTGTTTCTTCGTTTTTCCTTCAGGCCCGATTAAAACGCCTACGCGTTCTTTTGGAATTTTGATGATAGTGCTAGCTTTCGCCAAGACCCGTAACCCTCCTATAGCTGTCCTCCANTGTGGGAACCTTCAACCCCAAACGACCGAAATATTTGTTCAGGTTGNCTAAATCTCTTCTCAACAGAAAATCGGACATTGGATGAACCAAAGGAACTGCCTGCGAAACGTCGAACAGTACTGGATTTCCCTTCCAAACCATTATGTTGTACTCACTCAGGTCACCGTGAACAATCCCAGCCTTCTTGTAAAGGCGTTCCAAATTAATCATGAGTGTTTCATATATTTTTCCGGGGTTTTTCGGTGTTTTCTCTTTCAGCGAGGGAGCGCTTTCACCATTCTCTCCGATGAACTCCATGATAAGCACGTTCTTCTTTACTGCAATTGGTCTGGGCACCCGGACTCTTGCCCGTGTGGCAAGCTCCAAATTCTTGAATTCCTTCTGAGCCCACGCGAAAATCAGCGAGCGAGTATCATGTTTAACCTCTTTGAATCGGGGGTCACCCTCGATGTACTTCAAAAGTCCTTTTCGGAATTCAGCAGAGACAACGAGGTATATTTTGATAGCTAATTCCTTTCCATCCTTGGTTTTTCCCCAGTACACTCGTGACTCTTTCCCCGCCCTCACGACGCCATGAATCTCGTCAATGACACCCTTATTCATAAAGTCATAAACTACCATCAACGTCGAACGATCAAAAACTTCCTCCATAGCCGCTCGATCGGACGAAAAGTCTTTGGTAAGCATCCGCTGGTCGTGGTCATAGTTCTGTTCTTTCCTCGCCAGCTTGTCTTCAACTCTCTGGGCTCGCTGCCTGCTCATCAAGTTCCCCTTTTTTCTCTCTTTGTTATTACCGCTCTTAGTTTATATCAATATTGATGAGAAAAGNCCGTTGCGTCACCGAGCTGGGAGCATATGGATCTGATCACTCAATGGAAAGCCCNTCACAAAAGAGGGCAGGACTTTTGATCATATTGGAGTTTGGTCCTTCAGAGTTTTACTATTTGGGCGTGGGGCACTCCNTCTATGTGAAGAATTGCTTCGGGATGGACGTGTCCTTTTTCAACGGCTTTCTTCACGACGTTTTTGCCTACCAAGTTAATGATGGTGCAGTTTTCAATCATGCATAGTGCTTCTTCAATGTTCACTCGTGTGCCCTTGTAGAAATCTTCCTTGACACAGAATACTATTTTTCCCTGTCGTAACGTCTTGCCAATGATTTCCGCGTCGCATATGGCGAGCAACACGTTTCGACCGATTTTCTTGATGTTTACATAGGCTTCCGACATTGAAACGCTCTCAAAGTTGCTTGATGGATGATTTTGCTCCACAAGCTTGGCAGACTAAGAAGGACAGGCGTTTATCCTTGACGATCTTCGTGTCTGGCCGTTTACAAATGGGGCAGGTAACGTAGCTCTCTTGATACCTTTGGATGAGTCTGACAAAAGTGTCTTCTGAGAACTTGCCTTGAAAAATGACTCGTGAACCTTGCACTGTCGCAGCCGTGGCCATCTCACCTGTTAGGAACTTGAGAAGGTGCTGGGGGTCACGATCTAAGGCCTCCGCGGCCTCTTTGAAATTGTAGATGACGGTTCGCATACCTATTCTTGCATATTGAAGTCTAGGAATCTCTAGGCGTTCGCTCTTTACTCCGACTTCAGGAATTTGGGAACGCGCTCTTTTCAGCAATTCATCATAGTTGTACTCCAAGGCCATTCCTCAACGGAATCATGGAACGCCATCCTATTTAAGAGTTCTAAAAGGCACGTAATGAAACGCCTTTTCGGAGGCTTAGCTGAGGGGATATTCTCACCTTTGCGCTGGAATCTGCATCTGAAAAACCGCGAATGCTTCAGCCTAGGAGGAATCAAACATAGACTCTACTAGTGAATTGCCGTGGAGCTCATGATATCGAATAATTTAATCATACGTCTGAAAAAGCTTAAAGAAGCCTCGGACGTCTAGGGTATATTCCCAATGGTGAGCAGTCTTGAATAAACCGAGTCACCCTTACATTCCTAATTCGGTCTCTGAGATAAAGCGAGAGATGATGCGGAAAATTGGAATAGAGAATGTCGATGAGCTCTTTGCAGACATACCTGAAAAATATCGTCTGAAAAAACTGCTGAATCTGCCACGACGACCATTGTCGGAACTTGAGGTCAAGAGGCACGTTGAAACCCTCCTTTTGAAGAACGCTTCATGTGCCGACATGCCCGTTTTTCTTGGGGCGGGATGTTGGCCCCACTATGTCCCAGCAGTCGTCCAAGAAATCGTTGGCCGCAGCGAATTTCTCACTTCCTACACGCCGTATCAACCTGAAGCTTCCCAGGGAATGTTGCAGGCTCTCTTCGAGTATCAAAGCATGATGTGCGAACTGACTGGCATGGAGGTTTCCAACTGTTCAATGTACGATTGGGCNTCAGCTCTCGGGGAAGCGGCCCGAATGGCAACTAGAGTAAAGAATCGAAACGAATTCCTCGTTCCCAATATCATTCATCCAGAACGATTTGCGACCCTGCAGGTTTACGCTGAACCGGCAGGAATCGCCGTTAAGCAGGTCAGCTATGATCATAAGACTGGGCAACTGGACCTTGACGAATTAAAGGAAAAAATTAGTGAAAAAACGGCAGCTGTCTATATCGAAAATCCGTCCTACCTTGGTCTCGTCGAATCGCAAGTTGCCGAAATAGGCCAAATTGCGCACTCGCATGGCTCTCTCTTTATCGTAGGAGTTGACCCTTCGTCTCTAGGAATATTGAAGCCGCCAGGCGAATACGACGCAGACATAGTCGTCGGCGAAGGTCAACCGCTTGGAAACGGAATGAATTATGGAGGTCCTCTGCTTGGAATCATGGCGTGCAAGGATGATGCGAGCCTCTTTCGACAGATGCCAGGCAGGATAATTGGGTTAACCACGACAATGGATGGGAGCAGATCCGGATTCTGCATGACTCTGCAAACTCGTGAGCAACATATCAGGCGCGAAAAAGCAACATCAAACATCTGTACTAATGAGGCTCTCTGCGCCCTTGGTTCCGCAGTTTATATGGCTCTTCTCGGCCCAGAGGGTTTCCGCCAACTCGGAGAAACTATAATGTGCAACGCCAATTTCGCGATTCGGCTACTGTCGAAAATTCCTGGCGTTAAGGTTCCTGTCTTTGAATCTGCCCACTTCAAGGAATTCACTGTAAACTTTGATGAGACGGGCCTTAAGGTCGAAGATTTGAACAAAAAACTGCTCCACGGTAGAGTGCATGGAGGCAGGGACATCTCGCAAGAGTTTCCGGAGCTTGGGCAGACAGCACTTTACTGCGTGACTGAAGTTCACACGAAACTTGAAATCGAATCGTTAAGAGATGCTTTGGAAGCGGCAATAAGGACAAGGTGAAACTTTGATGTATGAGCAGGCAGTTTGGAATGAACAGGTAATATTCAAGCTGGGAAAGAAAGGCAGAGTTGGGCACGTTTTGCCTGGAGTTGAAGACGAAGTTCGGCGATTGGTTGGAAGCGTAGATCAAATGCTTCCGGATAGCATCAGACGAACGCGCAAGCCGGATCTGCCGGAATTGACCGAGGTACAAGTTGTGCGGCACTTCACTCGACTGTCACAAATGAATTATGGCATTGACTCTGGACTCTACCCCCTTGGAAGCTGCACGATGAAGTACAACCCAAAAATAAACGACCAGTTAGCGAATCTGCCAAAGCTCAGCATGGTTCATCCTTATCAAGACGAAGGCACCGTGCAGGGAATTCTCCAAATCCTGTATGAAATCGAACGTTGGATGAGCGAGATAACTGGCACATATGAAGTCAGTTTGCATCCAGCTGCCGGCGCTCACGGCGAATTGCTTGGCACTTTGCTCATGCATGCTTGCCTGAAAGAGCAGGGACAGTGCGAAAGAAGAACGGAAGTAATTGTTCCCGATTCTGCACACGGAACCAATCCTGCCAGTGCTGCCATGGCGGGATTCAACGTCGTCGTAATACCCTCAGCAGACGACGGATGCATCGATGTTGAAGCGTTGAAGTCAGTGGCATCCGAAAAGACTGCGGGCCTCATGCTTACAAATCCGAACACGCTTGGAATATTCGAGAAAGACATCGAAGAAATAGCCAAAATAATACATGAGGTCGGGGGTTTACTCTATTATGACGGAGCGAATCTCAACCCTCTCCTGGGCAGGGCGAGACCGGGCGACATGGGATTTGACATCGTACACATAAATATCCACAAGACTTTCAGCACTCCGCATGGGGGTGGTGGTCCTGGCGCAGGTCCTGTTGGAGTTACAAAGGATTTGGCCCAGTTTCTCCCTGTGCCACGCGTGACTTTCGACGGAGAACGCTATCACCTAGACTATGATAGACCTCGAAGCATAGGAAAGATACGGGCCTTCCAAGGAAACATCGCAGTCTTGCTGAGAGCTTACGCTTACGTGTTGAGCATGGGTTTCGATGGACTGAAGGAAGCCGCTGAGACATCAGTTCTTAATGCCAACTACATGATGAAACAACTTGGAGCCATAAAAGGCCTGATGATCCCATATGACGACAAAAAACCACGAAAACACGAGTGCGTAATCAGCGCCGAACCCCTGAAAACAGAGACCGGAGTGACGGCTCTAAATGTTGCAAAGAGGTTGCTCGATTTCGGTCTACACGCGCCAACAATCTACTTTCCACTCATCGTCGACGAAGCATTAATGATAGAACCAACGGAAACTTTCGAGAAAGAGGAACTTGACAGATTCATCGAAGCTACCAAACAGATATGCCAAGAAGCATACTCAAGCCCACAAACCGTACTAGATGCGCCACACAACACATCAGTTCCACGGCTGAACGAAGTCAAAGCATCGCACCCCCGGACTATGGCCCTGAGTTGGCGCATGTACCTCCAGAAAGGAGAACAGACCTGAAATCCCGCGCAACAATTATATACCGTGAACATGCCTTATTCAAGAGAAATCACGTTGGAAGTGTCTAAACTTGACTGAAATTGAAGACGAAGTGCGTGAAGCTGTCGGTAAGATCGTTGATCCAGAAACTGGCATGACTTTTGGCGATATGCAAATGATCACTAACGTCAAGGAAGAAGAACCAGGCGTGTTTAAGGTTGAATTCGTTCCCTCCAGCCCCTTTTGCCCTATAGCTTACAAACTTGCAGCGGATATCAAGAATGCCGCCCTCAAGGTCGCTGGAGTCAAGAAAGCTCGAGTGTATTGCCGCGGACACGCGATGGAACAACAGATAAACGAAATGACGAACAAGGATCAATAGTGTGCGCAGCGTCCAAAGGTGGAAATTAGAACTGTCCGTTTTCGATAATTTTGAATGTTGGCTACAACTGATCATTCTTTTTTGATACGATTTGACGCGTTAATTGCTATCGCGCAGACGATCGCGCACTTAGACCCAAATCTGACACTAAAAGCCCTACCTGCTCGTGAAGTCGACAACAATTATCTCAAGGATAGTTCTCCCTTTTCCCATCATTTCGCGCGCTAGCATCATAACTCGTACAGTTCAGGGATAGGTGCTACGACAGTTGAAGCAAAGATCGTCCTAGCTACGGGTTTTGACATTACAACCGAAAAGAATGGCATTACGATATTCAGAAACCAAAGAGATCTATTAACGATGCCCCAATGTAAAAGGTTAGTACTTACAGGCAAAACACACCTACCAAAAGCCTTAAGTGTGGTCTTTATGTTATGGTTGCATTGTCAAATATGCAAAGGTGTTGAAGAAAATTGGCAGTTGAAGGATTCACAGGAAACAGACAACCAGTAGACGCTAAAGTCGGCGAATTGAGTCCCTCCTCTCGGGCCGTGAATGTGCTTGCAAAAGTTGTATCAAAGAGCGAAATAAGAAACATTGCAGCAGGAAGAGANGGTGAAGCCCACAAAGTGAGTGACGCTCTGGTGGGTGACGAAACGGGCTGTATATACCTGACTCTATGGGACGATAATATTGAAAAAGTTAAAGAAGGAGACACCGTTACCGTAAAGAATGGTTATATAAACCTGTTCAGAGGCAACATGCGCCTGAACGTCGGACGGTATGGCACACTTGAAATTGCAGAACAACCGATTGCTGGCGAAGTGAACACAGAGAACAATGTCTCGACCCAAGTTTANGAACAGCCAAGGAGACCATTCAGAGGCGGCGGCAGAAGAGACTTCGGCGGNGGAGGAAGAGGCGGCGGCTACGGCGGTGGCGGCGGCTACGGCGGCGGACGCGACAGAGACAGAAGAGGCGGCGGCTACAGACAAAGACGCTATTGATGTAGCTCCTTTTCGTTTGTGGTTTAACCTCGTCTTTTTTCTTTCATTCCTCATTCCCTAGCGAAGAGTCTGCTGTCCGAACAATTGCGGACAGTATAAATATCACATCATCAGCGAAACGAGCGAGCTAGCTTTATTTTCAGCTTTCTTTTTGTGTAAGGGCAAGTGAAGCTTTTGGTGGAGAGTTTACCGTAACATTTAAAGGCGTAGCACTTGAAACATCAACTCCTTGAAAGGGGATAGATTATGCCTCAAACTAAGAACGAAGAAAGAAAACCTACAGTGGAAGAATTGTTAGCTAAGGCCAAGAAACCCTCATTGCTTTCACCTCCGTTGCACAGATTCTATGAAGGCAAGGTGCAGATAATGCCAAAATGCGCAGTTTCAAGTCCTGCGGATTTCGCGATATGGTACACGCCCGGCGTGGCGGCAGTGTGTAAAGAGATTCAGGCAAACACTGACAAGTCTTTTGAACTCACAAATCGCTGGAATTACGTGGCAATCGTGTCTGACGGAACGCGCGTCCTTGGATTAGGGGACATAGGACCCGAAGCTGGAATGCCAGTAATGGAAGGCAAGGCCCTGCTGTTCAAGTATCTGGGTGGTGTAGACGCATTCCCATTATGCCTAAAAACCAAAAGTCAGGAAGAAATCGTCAGAACATGCGAGCTAATCCAGCCTACTTTCGGCGGAATAAATCTTGAAGACATTGAGAAACCAAAATGCTTCTATGTGCTTGAGAAGGCTAGAGAACGCCTCCAGATTCCAGTGTGGCATGATGACCAACAGGGAACCGCCACGGTGATTCTTGCGGGGTTGATGAACTCTTTCAAAATCGTGGGAAAAGACCCAAAGAAAGCCCTTATAACTTTAGTAGGTGCAGGGGCAGCGAACCTGAGGACAGCATACGTTCTAATAAGGTGGGGAATCAAGCCCGGAAATATCTTCATGGTGGACACTAAAGGCATTGTCTATGCTGGAAGAAAAGACATACAGAAAGAAGAGGATCCATGGAAATACGAGCTTGCCCAAAAGACGAACAAAGACGGCAGGATGGGAACGATAGCTGAGGCTTTCAAAGATGTTGATGCTGTTGTTGCAGCCTCAAAGCCGGGACCAGGGACGATAAAGAAGGAATGGGTTGAAACGATGGCAGACGACTCCATAATCTTCGCTTGTGCGAATCCAATACCAGAAATATGGCCATGGGAGGCCAAAGAAGCTGGTGCCAAAATCATAGCCACCGGCAGAAGCGACTTCCCGAACCAAGTCAACAATAGCCTAGGATTTCCAGCAATATTCCGAGGAGTACTGGACGTCAGAGCCAAAACCGTCACAGACGACATGTGCATCGCAGCGGCTCAAGAACTCGCCAAGTTTGCCGAAGAACGAGGAATGCATGAAGATGACATTTTGCCAAGGATGGAAGAATGGGAAGTGTTTCCGCGCGAAGCAGTCGCTTGCGCCCTGAAATCCATCGATGAAGGTATGGCAAGAATCAAGCCCAGCAAGAAAGAACTCCTCGAAAGAGCCACAGCAATAATCCAAAATTCACAGGAATCCCTCAGGACCTTGATGAAGAAGGGCCTTATCAAACCCATGCCACCCGAAGACAAGCTGCTGAAATAGTTCAAACATGTAAAATTAGTCTTAAACATGCAAAATTCTCCCTTTTTTGTCTTCAATATTCAGAAAATTATTTAAACACTTCCGATGAACATAGAAAGAGGAGAAAAAACAACATGCGTTTAGATTACATATTGTACGCAATTGGAGTAATATTATTCATTGCGACACTCGCAACAGTCGTATACACTCAGGGCACAACGCAATCGGTTGGGAGTGTTTCAACGTTCGTAGTTGGACTCGTATTCTTAGGTCTCGGATATACGCAAAGGCCCAAACAAACAGCAGTCGCATCTGCAACTACCAGCGTCCCCGAACCACCACCGTCAATTCCACAACAGCAACAACCGCCAGAGCAAGAACCTCAACAGGTGACTACCATGGTCACCGCTCCTCCAGAACCAGAAACAACTGAAGCGTTGAAACCAGAGGAAGCTACGCCGATTGTCCAAGAGCTTCACGCCCCAGAGCCACAGATGCAAGAACCCCCTGTCCAACAGTTGCAACCTGAAACAACCGGGCTTACGAAGATCAAGGGAATTGGAGAGAAGCGTGCAGCACAACTCAAGGCCTTGGGCATAAACACTATTGACGACTTAGGAAAGGCTTCACCGCAAGACCTCGCAACAAAACTCAACATATCTCCGAAGATAACCAGCAAGTGGATAGAAAACGCCAAAGAAAACGGACAAAGACCCTAAAGATCCACGGCACGACGCTTATATCAATTGAATCTCAACAATATTCCTTCTTTCAAGTCTTTTGATAGCATCAAGGAATTCGTTTCTCTTGTTTCCAGCTATCTTGAAGCTGCGAAGCATTTCTCCGACTGGCATTCCTGGCCCCCCGAAATCGGCATTCCTCCTGTATAGAATGCTCACGATGGACCTTTCCAGTTTTCCACATCTCCAAGTCGTGTTGCGAATCAAAATTACGATGGCTCTCATAAGCCCCTTAGTATCATGGTCTTTCTCCAAACTCAAACCCTCTCGGCAATAGTAGAATAGGTCGGAAAAGTTTTTAGGGTTTGGGTTCGCGAGCGCGCGCGGCGCATAACTTGATTGACTAAAATACGCGCTACACTCAAGGCCGAAATCTGGCCTCTCGCTGTATCTCCCTTATAGATGGCTTGTCAGGATACCGAACCAATATGACGGAGCAAACGCTGTTTTCGCAGCTGTATGCAGCCTCGCCCTTGTTCTTTTTCAATGGCCTCCCACAATCCGGACAACTAACATCGAGCGGCTGATTAACCATATTCAAATTCCCTTCCCTAATAACTATAGAAGGTGAGGTAATGTGGTTTATGAATCTCAGATAGCGATGGAAACTCACATGTTCAATGCCAAGAGACTCCATCGATTGCCTTGGATGCCTAGTCTGTATACTAAAGCATCAACGAAGCGCACGAAAAGGCTGATTGTGTGGGAGGTTTCGCCAAGTTTATACGTTTGTGTTCGCAAACAACAAGCAATTGACTTTGCAATAGAAAGGAGAGCCATCTATGACAACAAAACCAGAAAGAGTGGTTTTCTCGCGCATCCTTGAGGACGAAGATCTATTCGAATCCATAAAGAGGACTGCTGACTCTAACACGATTCGTGCAGGCTTCTTCCTTGTTATTGGAAGCCTGAAGCGAGCTGCCCTCGGTTACTACAAAGGAGGGAAGTACGATACCATTCAACTTGAGGGCCCTTTGGAAATAGCCTCCTGCACAGGAAACATCGTCGTCGATGAGAAGGAGGAAGTCGTTGTTCATGCTCACATCGTGATTTCAGACGAAAAATGCAGAGCGTTCGGAGGCCACCTAATGAAGGGCTCCAAAGTCGGCGCAACTGCTGAGTTGATTATGGTTGAAGCCACTGGAATATACATTCAGAGAGTTTACGATGAAAAAACCAAATTGAAACTTTGGAAGTTACGCTAAGGTTTTCCTCAAACATATACCATGTGCATTTCCATAGTAATTCTCAAGCTTCCCGGTTTGTTTGTATCCCAACTTGCGGTAGAGATTCAAGGCGGCAGTGTTGTTTTCTCTCACTTCAAGCAAGCAAGCCTGAACCCCTTTTTGGGCGAATATGCTTTCCATCTCCTGCAAAAGCATCTGTCCAACACCTTTTCGGCGGTGGTCGAGTGAAACGTCTATTGTCAGGATATGCCCTGTAACAGCCTTTCTGTCTAGATATATCATTCCTATTATGAATCCAACGATCTTCCCGTTTTCACTAGCAGCCAGGCCAATTGAGTTGTAATCCGTCAGCAACTGTGAGATCTGTCTTTTGGTAAAAGCTTCTTCAACAAAACATCCTTTCTCAATCTCGCAAAGCCTGTCTATATCAGCAATTGATACGTCCCGCACTCTTAACATCATAGGAACGTCACAGGATGATGCAAACCGCCTGAATTTAGACTTTTCAGTTCTCTGCGATCGAAGAGAACATGCTTTTCTCCAATATTGAAACTTGTAGTCCCATTCATACTGCGCGCAATCGCTGTCAAGATTCTTAAATAGAAAGGCCGCCGATCTAACAGCCAGAAGTGTAGGCAAGATGTCTGCAGAAACCTTCAAAGAAATGGATATCAAACAAATCCGACCCAGCAATCTCAACCCGAGGCTACAGGTCAGCATTGAGCGTCTCAATGAACTTGCGTCAAGCATAATGGAAGTGGGCCTTTTGGAACCGATAATTGTCAGACCCGTTGATGGCGGCTTCGAGGTCGTCGTGGGCGAAAGACGTTACAGAGCTGCACAACAGGCCGGACTGGAAAAAATACCTGTAATGATACGCACGTATACGGACGATGAAGTTGTTCGATTGAACTTGATAGAAAATGTCCAAAGAGAGGAACTCAGCGCGATTGAGAAGGGAAAGGTCTGCAAGTATCTTCTTGAAGAATGTCCAGCTAACTACCCAACCCAGAAGGCAGTAGCGAAGAAGATTGGCGTAAGTCCCGAAATGGTTTCGACGTGGTTGCGAACTGTCGAAGTGGTTCCTGAAGAGGTCCAAAGTTACGTTTCTCCTTCAAATATATCTGGAGATGTGCCGGAAGGGAAGATTGATTATCAGACCGCTGCCAAAATTGGAAGGTCAATTCTAGAGCCTGAAAGACGTATTGAAGTCATAAAGAAATTGGCAGAAAAACGACTTCCTACCAAAGAAAGAAGCGAAGTGATTGAGAGAGTCATTCTTGAACCTGACAANTCNGTTGACGAGGTGATTGAGGAGGTTGCTGAATCGCCGCACGNGCTTGACTTTGCGTCAGAAGACAAGAAAGGGCTAATTGAGGGAACGAAAACTCAGATTTCAACAACCGAGACTCCAGATCCGAAGGTCAAAGTTGGAGCGACTGTTCGAGCAGCAATATGGGAACCGAGTATTGCAGAATTACGAATAACGTTAGTTGAAAGAAAGAAGCTGAAATACTTCAATGAAGATGACGCGGCGAGGGAAGGCGGTTGCACGTTGGCACAGTTCAAAAGAAAATGGAAGGAGACCCACGGAGAGTGGGAGGATGATCAATTAGTCCACATTATTAGATTCGAAAGAATCTGATGAAGAAACAAAGGCACCTCAAAAAAGAAGATAAGCCTTCTTGGAAATGGCTTCGGCTTGACGGCAGGATTCAACAGGCTTTTTGATTTAGACAACGTATTTGTCAGTCTTTTCGAAATCTTTGACAACTTCCATAAATCTTTTCGGAATATTGACTCCTTCCAAGGGTATCCCTTTGAGTAAAGACCACGGACTCTTTACTGCGATCTGAGTGGCGATGTGGTCATCCCCGAAACGCTTTTTCGCGACCTCAATTACTAATTGCCTAACAGCCGTTTCTGAATATTCGCCAAGTGCATGCAAGTATTCGTGCACCAATAGGTTATAGACCAAGGCGTTAAGAACTCGTTTGGAGCCTACGGCAGCTTCGACTATTTGGACAAGGGCACGGTTCAAAACAATATTGTTTGTGCCGATAGGGTGATAGGCCCCCAACTGAATGTTCAAATCATCCAGAAAAAGCATCATGCCCCCTCTTCGTTTATGCAACGCGTAGTCAACGCTGTCTTTCACTATATTCCAAACTTCACCGTAGCTGCCTGCAGAATCCAATCTCTTTCGGTAATCTTCGACCGCGGAAAGCCGGCTCTTGTCCATCAGATCTTTCCCAACCTGAATAATGTCTGATTGAGTCTTATATGGAAAACGCATACTAGAGGCTTTAAGTATGAGAAACAAAAATCTGTTTAGGGGAGATTGAAGAATTGACCAAAGAGGATGTAAAAGAGATTCTGACGAAGTACAGAACGGTAGCAGTCGTGGGAGCGTCGCGTGATACTGCCAAGGACAGCCATCGCGTCGCTGAATACCTGCAGACCCAAGGTTTCTGCATTATACCCGTGAATCCCACAGCGAAAAAAATTCTTGGCGAAAAAACTTACAAAAGCTTATTGGAAATGCCTGTTGATGTACAGAAAAGCTTGGAAATTATCGACGTTTTTAGACCTTCATCTGAAACGCCCGGCATAGTTGAGCAAGCAGTCAAAATGAAAGAGCGTTTCGACAGACCATACGTAATATGGATGCAACTCGGCATAATCAATGAGGAAGCCGCGGAGGTAGCCAAAGAAGCAGGAATAACAGTGATAATGAACCGATGCATGATGGCAGAACATCGAAAGCTGTTTCCAAACTCTTGAGGGCCTAGGATTCCTTGCCATGGAAGCTTAGGCAGGCAGTTCTATTGGTTGGTCGAACAGAGGTTTGCACTTGCCATTTCTTCTATCTAAGCAAGCCTTTATGAAACCGTAGTATTCTGGATCTGGCTTTCCCGGGCGGCTTTTGAATTCTCCATGAAACTGCGAGGCGAAGAAGAAGTAACGATCAGGCAGCTCCAGCAACTCCATTCTTCTTCCATCAGTGCTCCTGCCAGAGAAGACAAGTCCGTTCTTCTTCAATTTCTCAGAATAATCAAGATTTACCTCGAATCTATGCCTGTGGCGCTCGTATAACTCTCCATTACCATACAATCTGTGCGCCAAGGTGCCGGGTTCGACGATTACCTTGTGGGCCCCCAAACGCATAGTAGCACCCTTGATTTCAATCCCACGTTGTTCAGGCATCAAGTCAATCACAGGGTTCGGTGACTCTGGGTTTATTTCGGTGCTGTTCGCCTCTTTCAAGGCACAGACGTGCCGGGCGAATTCTACTACCGCAAGTTGGAAACCGTAGCATATTCCAAGAAAAGGCGTATCGCTTTCCCGGGCATACTTTATGGCCATTATCTTGCCTTCCGTGCCACGAGGACCGAAGCCGTACGGCACAAAAATGCCATCGAACTCCTTTAGCATCTCCTCGCAGTTTGGATTTTGCTCAAGTTTCTCAGATTCAAAGTAACTGATGCAAACGCGGGTCTTGCATGCTGCGCCAGCGTGCCGCAGGGCTTCTCCCATGCTGACGTAGCTATCTGTTAACCCAGCGTACTTTCCTATCAAAGCGATTCTCACTTCATGCTCAGGTTTCAATAAGGCATCCACGAACTTTTTCCACTCTCCAAGATCCTTAAGGTTCTCTGAGAACCCAAACCTTCTGCAAATGAAGTCGCCCATTCCCTGTTCGTCCAGAATGAGGGGAACCTTGTAAACTGATTCAACGTTATATGAGCAGAAGACCGCACTCTCAGGTATAGTGCCGAACAGAGCTATTTTTCTCAAGGCTTCAGCATCTATCATCGCTGGGCTTCTCGCAACTATGGTGTCCGGTTGAATCCCAATTCGGCGCAATTCATTGACGCTGTGCTGAAGCGGTTTTGTTTTCATTTCTTGAGTTACGTCCAATACGGGAACCAGAGCCACGTGGACATACAACGTGTTCTCGACGCCTTCTTCAAGGCGCATCTGGCGAATTGCTTCGAGAAAAGGCAGGCCTTCAATGTCCCCCACTGTCCCTCCGACTTCAGTCAAGGCCACGTCTGCACCTGTATCTTTGGCGACCGTACGTATCCGATGCTTGATTTCGTTTGTGACGTGTGGGACAATTTGAACGCATCTTCCCAAGAAGTCGCCTCGCCTTTCTTTTTCGATAACTGCTCTGTAAACTAGGCCAGTGGTGATGTTGTTTTCTTTTCGGAGATTTAAGTCTAGAAAGCGCTCGTACCATCCGAGGTCTAAATCCGTTTCGCCACCGTCATCAGTCACGTACACTTCACCATGCATGTACGGATTCATTGTTCCCGCATCGACATTCACGTAAGGATCGATTTTTGTCACTGTGACTTTTAGGCCTCTTGCCTGAAGCATCTTTCCGATAGAAGAAGTCAATATTCCCTTGCCGACTGAACTCAGAACTCCACCAGTCACAAAAACATACCTTACCAAGCGGCTCCCCCTGCAATGACAGAATCATAAAGCCTCAATCAGCATTTAAATTCTTTCGAAAACGCCGTTAACTTTCTTCTGAAAGAGCGTGAATTGCGGATATTGGTTTAGAAAGATTCTCCATCATCGCTGAGCTTCTGAATTCAGAAAAGTTGCGTTAAGACTAATGATGGCAAGTTTAGGATTCAGTTTCAATCAAAATGGCTTCTATTTGATTCTTGTCGAGTTTCAGGCCGTGGAAACATCTGCCCCTCAATTTTGAGGCTTTCAGAGGCGTGTTCTTTATCAGCAACGGTTGATCGAACTGTTTTACGTAAGTGAACTCAATCGCGGTTTTCCAGCCACCTTTCTCACAAAGAGATTTGTCTTGTCCAATGAGATCGTCCCTTCTCCAGGTCTTCCGTATCTTTCCATAACCGACTATGGCGTCTCCGGCGTCAGTCTTGTGCGCGAACAGTACCGTCTGTCCTTCAATCCATCTTCTCTGCAGGTTTGTATAGTAAATGGTGGTCTCAAACACTTGAGTAACCCATTGGGCGCTGGCAATTCGAAGAACATAGCCGCTGACTTCGGACATGGAACTCCTTGCTAGACTAGCTACGCACCGTACTCTTAAAAGCTCTTTCCGATGGTGACTCAGGCGCAATAATGCTTTTCGTTTGCAACGAATGTTACAGATAGGTGCTGCCCGAGAAGGGAGAGTCAGCTCCGACACGATAGAAAGCTGTTTACTTTCTTCTGTAGCTTTTAACGTGCACTATCTTGTTCTTTCCACCAGGTTTGGTTCTTTTGTATCCTTGAACTTTCATTTTCTCACTGCTGGTAGATCACAAAGGATATGATAGAAAAGAATTATGAATCTGAAATTCAATGCTGAAATTCATCCTTTGAATAAACCAGTGCTAGCCGAAATGAGGCTCGAGACTTTCGTCCCGATTACGTCGAAAAATGATGCACCAAGAGACAACAATCTTTGGTCTTGTCGGTTTTGTCCGCGGGCGCTGGAAATTAAGAAGAGGGGATTATTCCTATCTTTATGTCGTTCTTTGAAGTTGAGAGTATTTTGAAAGCTTCATGGATGTTTTCTAGACCCATTTCACGAGTTATTAGCGGCCGCACGTCTATGGTNCGTGANGATATTAGATCCAAGGCTTTTCTGAAGTGCAAGGGNGTCGTGTGAAAGGCACCTTTGACCGTCGTTTCTCCATAGTGAATCTGTTCGGCGTTGAGCTTGATTTCGGTTCCCGGTGGGCATCCACCGAATTCGAGGACGACACCGCCCTTTCTGGCAAGCTTTAACGCTTGCTCCCAAGTAGCGGGCAATCCTATGGCTTCAATGGCAACGTCTGCTCCGTAGCCGCCAGTCAGTTTACGTAATTCTTCGACCACGTCTTCCTTTGCCCCATTGATCGTTTCATCGGCGCCAAGTTTTGCAGCGACCTCCAATCGTTCATTCACAACGTCAATTACGACTACCTTCTTCGCGCCGACTCGCTTCGAAGCTAACAGATGCAGCAGTCCTATTGGTCCAGCCCCAACTATGGCGACAGAGTCACCTAGCCGAACCCCAGCTTCTTCTATACCATGTAGTACGCATGCCAGTGGTTCAGCAATTGCAGCTTCCAAGTAGGAGACGTCTTCAGGTATTTCCTGCATGTTTACAAACACCATCCTCGAGGGCACCTTAATGTATTCCGCATACGCTCCCCAAAGCCAGATCATATCCTCGCAAAGATTGTACTGGCCTTTCTGACACATAGCACAATGCAAGCAAGGCGCGCTATTACCTGCACGCACCCGCATGCCCTTACGTGGCCAATCCAAACCCGTCGCGACCTCAACCACATCCCCGGCCCACTCGTGCCCAAAAATGGTGGGAAGCTTAATCACACGTTCAACATAACCTCTGTGAAAAATCTTTAAGTCAGTGCCACAAGTCGTTGCTCCTCTCACCCGAACAAGAACCTCCCCCTCCCCGACTGCCGGAACTGCAACATCCTCAACCCGCAAATCCTCAACACCGTAAAGCAAAGCTGCCTTCATCGCAAACCACAAAACTCAAACAGCAGACACGAATATATGACAATTTCGATTCAAAACCTTTTGATATCAGCCTTATGAACATGGAAAAAAACGCCAACAAAGCATTCAGAATTGAATGATTCATATGCAGAACCGAACATCCAACATAGGAAAAATCAGTTTGCCTAGAACTGCGTCTCAGCAAGATCTAGCAAAGTCAGCGTAGCCGACGCTCGCACATTCCAAAAAAGTCTTAAGCGTAAAGCCGCAGTCAAACCATTGGTTCCCCATGAAGGTCGCTGTCTATTACGGTCCGCAGGACATACGCATAGAAGAAAAACCCGTTCCGCAAATAACCGAACATGAAATTCTTGTGCATATGAATGCCTGCGGAGTCTGCGGATCAGACCTTATGGACTGGTATCTGAAACCTCGGGCTCCGCTCGTGCTTGGACACGAACCAGTGGGAATCATAACGGAAAAAGGGAAAAAAGTTGAACAGTTTGACGTTGGTGACCGTGTCTTCGTCCACCACCACGTCGCCTGCATGACCTGCTATTACTGCCTGCACGGCGATTATACCCTTTGCAAGCAATTCCATGAAACAAACCTCAAGCCAGGCGGTTTCGCTGAATACTTCAAGGTTCCAGCTCCACTCGTACAAATGGACACCCTAAGAATCCCTGACAACATGACCGATGAAACAGCAACACTCATAGAACCTGTCGCCTGCTGCGTAAGAGCAATCAAAAAGTGCAATCTACAAACAGGAGACACCGTTTCAGTTATAGGCGTAGGAACGACCGGCCTCATTCATACCGCGCTTTCAAAAATCTACGGCGCAGCAAAAACGATCGTCAGCGATCTCTTCGAGACAAGGCTAAAATTGGCAAGAGAATATGGCGCGGACGTAGCGATAAACCCTGCGAAAGCAAACCTAGCTGAGGCCGTCAGGGCAGAAACTGATGGAAGAGGCGTAGACATTGCAATCGTCACAGCTCCGAGTCTAGAAGCCTATAACTCAGCCTTTAGCATCCTTCGAAAAGGCGGGCGACTCTCCATATTCGCGCCCACTGATCCCGAAAAACACTTGCAGCTGAGTCCAAAAGAATTATTCTTTACTGAAATCCAAATGATCCCCTCATACTCTACCTCCCATATAGAAACAAGAGTAGCCCTCCAACTGCTCAAAGCAAACAGAATAGACTCAAAGAAACTCATCACCCACCATTTCCCCCTCGCACAGACAGCCGAAGCCTTCAAGACAGCCGGAGAAAGCAAAGAAAGCCTAAAAGTAATCGTTACCGCCAAATAAAAGCTACAACGTGTCTATTCATTAGTCAACGAATAACTTCCAAGCTAAAGATTTATTAGCGCATGTTTTTCTCATTGTCAAAAATGGAAAAAGCCAGAATCCTCATAGTAGGTGCAGGCGTCGTCGGCCTCGCAGTAGCAGCGGAGATCTCCAAAATAAACCAAGATGTGTATCTTCTAGAAAAAAATGAGAGATACGGGCAGGAGACCAGCGGCCATAACAGCGGCGTTATCCACTCGGGTATTCACTACCCACATGGGTCGCTAAAAGCGGAATTGTGTGTGAAAGGCAATCGAATGACTTACGAAATCTGCCAAAAACATGGGATTCCCTACAAACGATTGGGCAAGCTGACCGTGGCCGTTGAGACGGAAGAAACTGAGGAGCTTGAGAAACTGATGCGACAGGGCACAGTCAACGGATCAGAAGACCTTAAAATGCTCGACCGAGCCGGAGTCAAACGATTGGAACCTAGTGTTGAAGTGGAACTGGCGCTGCACTCACCATCCACGGGCATTGTTGAACCAGACGAATTGATGAATCATTATTACAACTTGGCCCATAGCAACGGAGCCGTTTTCGTCCCGCAAACCGAGGTCACAAGAATACAACACGGAGATAACGAATACGCAGTGGACGGTGTCAGCGTTGGGGAAAAATTCACGATCAACGCCTCTACTGTCATTAACTGTGCAGGGTTGTACTCCGACAAGGTAGCTTCTTTCGCAGGTTTGGATGTGGATAAACTCGGCTACCGCCTACACCTCTGCAAAGGAGACTATTTTAGGCTCGGCGGAAAGCCGCCAGTCAAGATGCTTGTCTACCCTGTTCCAAAAGGAGCAGGACTCGGCATCCACCTCACACCAGACATGACGGGCTCTATCAGACTTGGGCCGAACGCTTACTATGTTAACGACATCAACTACGAAGTCGAATCAAAAGAGGAAGAATTCCGAACAGACGTCAAACGATTCGTACCCAGCATTAGCGAACGCGAAATACGCAAAGACTCATCGGGCGTAAGACCCAAACTTCAAGGACCGAAAGATGGCTTCAAAGACTTCGTGATCAGACACGAAAAAGACCATGGACTGTACGGGTTCGTTAACTTGGTCGGAATTGAATCACCAGGCTTAACTGCGGCCCCAGCCATCGCTGAACTCGTCTCATCAATATATCAAAACGACATCGCCAAGTGAAAAGTCCACAAGCCCAGGCTTCATCAACCTCAGGCAGGCGCGTCTGAATTTTTTGTGACACACTTTAGATTATATCTCAAGATTCTGGATATTGAGCCCAGATAAGGATGAAGGCTACTATGAGAAGTCTATTTAAGAAAACCGTTAAGCGAAGCCGCGGTATCGTCGGAATTGAGGCAGCAATAGTTCTGATAGCATTCGTAGTCATCGCCGCTGCGATGGCATACGTTTGTATTAATATGGGTTTCTTCGCAGCTCAGAAAGCCAAATCAACCATCGACCAGGGAATTCAGGAAGCCACAAGCGGTTTAGAAATCGATGGATTCGTGACTGGCGAAACGAATTCGACGAATGTGGCCGTAACCTACCTCGCTATCCCACTGAAGCTTTCAGTCGGTCAGGATCAGGTGGATTTGGCGAACAACTCCGTAGTCGTCGCAGTACAGTGCGGCAACTTTTCGCTGGCAAACGTCTACAGCGGCGTTCGAACATCAAACGACTCCTCTATGACCGATCTTATGGCCAACGTGACGAATGCACCGAACGCGATGTGCTTCCTATACAATAGTCAGTACAGTACCGACACAGCACTCACACAGAACGCAAAAGCCTACCTCGTCATAAACCTTGGAGACACTTACGGCCTCGTGCCCTACTCAAAAGTTTCAATCGAAATCAGAACAAGCGCTGGCGCAGCCCTGCTGATTATGAGAGAAATACCAGGCGGCCTCCCGTCAAATACTATCGTAGACCTAGGCTAACCCAAGACCAACCCTGCTTCAGTGACCTCTGCTCCAAAACACCGTTCGGCACCTCAGTTTCCACGTAATTCTTTCGAACGTTGATTCTTGGCGTCCAGTCAGAACACCACAATGGTGGTCACTTGTTCACAGGATCTCTTTTATTGCCTTGATTATGGTTTGTTCGTTCGGGATGATGTATTGCTCCAAGGGTGGACTGAAGGGTATCGGCGTGTCTGCGGCCGTCACTCTCTTTATCGCTGAATCTAGATAGTCTATCGCTTCTTCAGCAACGATAGAGGCAATCTCGGCGCTTACACCTGCGGTTTTGCAGTCTTCACTCACAACGACCATTCTTCCTGTTTTCTTCACGGAATCAATGATTGTTTTCTTGTCAAGGGGAGTTAAGGTGCGAGGGTCAATGACTTCGACATTTACTCCTTCATTTTCCAGAGCAGCAGCAGCCTTCAAGGCCTTGTGAACCATGTACATAGTAGCTACAACAGTGACATCTGACCCTTTTCTTTTGACGTCAGCAACCCCAAAGGGAACCGTGTATTCTTCCTCCGGAACCTCGCCTTCTATCGGATACAAGAGTTTGTGTTCACAGAAGAAAACAGGGTTGTTTCCCCGTATGGCCGTTGCCAGAAGGCCTTTGGCATCATAAGGTGTGGACGGCACTGCGACCTGTAGTCCTGGAACATGCATGAACCAAGCTTCGAGGCTCTGCGAGTGATGGGAGGCAATGTTGACGCCGGCTCCAAACGGTGTTCTTATGACAAGTGGGCAGGATGCTTGGCCTCCAAACATGTATCTGATTTTTGCAGCTTGATTTGCGATTTGATCCATCGCCAGAGCGGACAGGTCTCCGAACATTATCTCTGCGACAGGCCGCATTCCCGTGATTGCAGCTCCAACCCCTGCACCTATTATTGTTGATTCCGATATCGGCGTGTCTCTGACTCTCTCGTCTCCGAACTCTTCAGCCAAACCCTCAGTCACCTTGAAAGCTCCACCCCAACACTTTCCGATATCCTCACCAAGAAGAAACACCGAGGAATCACGCCGCATCTCCTGTCTCAAGGCTTGTCGCAATGCTTCTCTGTAAGTGATTCTCCCCACAATAATCTCCCCTGTTCAGCCATAAACGTCGTCCAATGCTTCTTCCGGAGCTGGATACGGACTCTCTAGCGCAAATTTCACGGCTTGCTCAACCTCATCTGCGACTTCTAATTCAAGACTCTGCGTTTCTGCCGGCGATAGAGTGCCATCAGCCAACAAAGTTTGCTTGAACCACTTTATCGGATCCTTCGCCAACCACGCTTCAACTTCTTCTTTTGGCCTGTACTTGGCGGGATCGACCCGAGAGTGACCCCTGCGACGGTACGTCTTGCACTCGATAAGCGATGGTCCACCCCCATTTCTAGCAAGGTTCACGGCTTTTTGGGATGCATCGAAAACTGCTAACACGTCGTTTCCATCCAAACATTCTCCATTAATTCCATACGCCGCAGCACGTTCCGAAATGTTTTCGATGTTCATTATTCTTGATTGACGAGTACCCATTGCGTAAAGATTGTTTTCACAGACGAAAACTACTGGCAGCAGCCAAGCTGAAGCCAGATTGAGGCTCTCGTGGAATGTTCCTTGGTTTGAAGCGCCTTCCCCAAAAAAGCATGCGGTGACCTGATCGGTCTTCTTAAGTTTTGCAGAAAGGCCAGCGCCCACCGCTATTGGCAAACCCGCTCCCACGACGGCAGTTGCGCCAAGCATTCCAACTGCAAAATCTGCTATATGCATTGAGCCGCCCTTGCCCTTGCAATAGCCTGTTTTCTTGCCTAGGATTTCAGCCATAATGCGTTTCAATTCAGCACCTTTAGCTATGCAGTGCCCATGCCCTCTATGCGTGCTTGTGATGTAATCGTCCTGTCTCAGACTGCTGCACACCCCAACTGCTACGGCCTCTTCTCCAGCGTAAAGATGAATCGTACCAGGAACAAGGTTTTGGCCATAAAGCTCAAACACTTTTTCCTCAAAAAAGCGTATTTCAAGCATTTTCCTGAGCATTTGAACACGCTGCGCTTTTGACAGAGGAAACGTCAAGGCATTTCAACCTCCAATATTTTAGTTCAGTTCATATACAACCCTGCTCCCTTTATATTTGCTTGTGACAATTGCAAGGCGAAAACAATAGATAAACAATCACGAGCAGCTCAAATGATTCAAGACACATTCAAGGGGATTGAATGCAAAAGTCTTATTCAAAACTGCTGGGGATAGTTGGAAAACCGAATACTGGAAAATCGACTTTCTTCAGCGCGGCGACTTTGGCACCTGCCGAAATTGCAAACTACCCATTTACCACTATAAAGCCCAACAGAGGGGTCGGGTATGTCCGGACGCCTTGCGTCCACGAAGAATTCAAAGTTGTGGACAATCCGGCCAATTCTATCTGTTTGGATGGCGTGAGACTCATCCCTGTGGAATTCATCGATTGTGCGGGTCTCGTTCCAGGTGCATGGGAAGGAAGAGGCTTAGGCAACCAGTTTCTCGATGAAATTAGGAAAGCAGACGCTTTGATTCACATAATAGACGCTTCAGGCGGAACAGACTGTGAAGGCAGGCTCTGCAAGGTTGGCGAGAACGATCCTCTGGAGGATGCGAGATTCCTCGAGCGCGAAATAACAATGTGGATGGCAAACATCCTGAAGAAGGACTGGCCAAAGATTGCACGCAGCGTCGAAGCTGAATCGAAGGATTTGCTTTCGACTCTTGAGGAACGATTGAGTGGCCTGTCAATAAGAAGAAGCCAAATTTTTGAAGCAATTAGACAGTCAGGGTTGAACGCAGATAAACCGACCTTTTGGAGCGATGACGACTTCCTCAAGTTCGTGGACATGCTAAGACAAATTGCAAAGCCCATGCTGATTGTCGCCAACAAGATGGACATGCCACCTTCAAAGCAAAATCTGGAGCGACTCAAGAAATCTAATAGGCTAGTTGTCCCGTGCTGTGCCGAAGCAGAGCTTGCACTCAGAAGAGCATCAGAAAAGCGACTAATAGATTATAGACCAGGTGATTGCAGCTTCAAGATAAACAAGCCCGAATGCCTCACCCTGAGCCAGGGGGAAGCACTGGAAACCATAAGAAACAAGATACTGATTGACTTCGGCTCGACAGGTGTTCAAGAAGCAGTAAACGCAGCATACTTCAAATTGCTAAACATGATCACGGTTTATCCCGTAGAGGATCTGGAGCATCTCACCAATCATATGGGAAAGGTCTTGCCAGACGCCTATCTGGTTCCGTACGGAACGACAGCACGTCAACTTGCCTACATAATCCACACAGAACTCGGAGAAGGTTTCATATACGCTGTTGAAGCCAGGGAAAAGAAAAGAGTTGGCGAAGACTACGTTTTGAAGGACAGGGACGTCGTTTCCATAGTTAGCGCTCGAAAAAGAGCTTGACAACTCACTCGCCGAATCGCCTTTTGCGTTTTTGGAACGTTCTCACTGCACGAAGCAGGTCAATCAAACGAAAATCGGGCCAGTAAACATCCAGAAAGACCAATTCGCTGTAAGCCGACTGCCACAACAAGAAACCACTCAGTCTTTCTTCGCCAGATGTCCGGATTATAAGATCCGGATCTTGGTTGGGCATGTGCGACGTGTATAGATACTGTTCAAACGTCTTCTCATCGACTTTCTCAGGGTCTAACTTCCCCTCATGCACTTCTACAGCAATTCGCTTGGCGGCGTCAACAATTTCAGCCCTTCCACCGTACGCAAAAGCAAAATTCAGGAAATGCTGATCATATCCGGAAGTCGTCTTCTCCACATCTGCTATCAGCTGCTGAAAATCTTCAGGCAAAAGATTCACTCTACCAATTACTTTCACGCGTATCTTGTCTCCATGAATTCGCTTGTCTGTCAAGAGGGTCTGGAAACGTTCCTGCGCGATACGCATGATCTCATTGACCTCGCCTCCCGAACGCCGAAAGTTTTCAGTAGAAAAAGCATAGAGCGTAATTGATTTAACGTCAAGCTTCAAACACCAATCCAGCAGCTGTTCGACCTTATCTGCTCCTTTCTCGTGGCCAAACCAAGGGTTCATCACTTTTTCCGAAGCCCACCGCCTATTCCCGTCAAGTATGATGGCAATATGCTCGGGTTTGTCACCGTGCTTTACCTGACGCCAAAGCCATCCCTCATAAACTCTATATGCGCCGATGCCTGAGAGCAAGGTCTTTATCATCATTATCCCTCACGGGAAATCCCTATTGATCTGCTAGCAGATGACATCGTACATGACCTTCTAAACATCGTAGTTATGTCTTTCTCTATCTGAGGCGTATCCCATTCAAACAATCTCAGCCTTGCTCAGGAAACCCCAAACTCCTTTGCCTCTTCCTCTGTTTCCCTAAAGAAAGCTCTTTTGGATCTATGAACCGCAAAAATAATCAGCACCGACGCGATGCCTATCAAAATGCCCACAATTATAGAGAAGGTTACTCTCTCATATCCAATTTTAGGCGTAATAAGCAACTCAGACGTTGCATTCATAACCTCGCGTGACCAACCGACTATCACTATTAAGGCGGCGTTTCTTAACAGCCTAGCATCGTGCTCAATATACCATCTGATTGCTCTCCCTGAGAGCGGAACGCAAAGTCCCACAACAACCAGCGTTGCGGCTCCGCCTATGAAGAAACCTACAATTCTTGCAAAATTGGTCAACCCTGCTGAAAGCTCATTCTGTGGAATGCTCGTCCATCCCAAATACACTCCAAGAACAATCGATAGAGAACCCGCGACCAAGGAATAATTCGATATTTGAACCCTAAGCGGGGGAGGAGAGTACTCTCTAACCCATTTATAAAAGCCTCTCGCGGCCCTATCGATTCCAAACCCTTTGACTAGTAGAATCACACTCAACACAAGCACAAGAGTAAAAAGATAATACTGGACAAAGCCGAAGTAGGAGAATATTCCTAGGATTAAAATGAGTAATCCTGGCAAGCCTAAGGCAACGCGGGAATATCGTGGGTTGTTTATCACCACTCGAATATAACGTGAAAAAAGAGCTGCTGTCTCTTCGATAGACTCACTGTGTTTGACAACTATCCTTCTCACAGATGACACTGGAACCCTAGACTGAATAAGTGGCAGGACCGCCTCGTCTGAATAACCGTCAGTCACCAGTATGACCTCGCCTGCGGAGAAAGACGCCAACAGTTCCGTCAAACCAGCTACTATTTTCCTGTCTGCGCCGACACCTCCAAGCTCTGAACCGGACAACGTTGCAATCTCGAAGGTTTCCGCAGGGTTGTTTTCGGTTTTCAATTTATCATATACACGAATTGCTTCAAACATTGCATTTGCATCGGGTTCTTCAGGGTCCTTAAGAGCCAAGGCCACGGCAGCATCAAGGTTAGCTTCCCTGCCCAGTAGAGGCGTCTTTATTCCAGCTTTTGCCTCTAAATCACCGTCCCTGTCAACGCAGAGAACAAGTATTCGTTTGGACTCTTTTTCTTCCTTTTCTTTCATGGACATCTCGTACTGAGGGTATAATTAGTGGATCCCCACTTTAATCTTACTCTGCCATGCCTTTTTCTGCCAGCAGCTGAAACTCCTCCCAACTCAACTTCCCTCCGCGTTTCAACTTTTCCTTTGCTTGCCTTTCAAGATTTTCACGCAGAACACTTTCACTCTGTTCTTTTTCCTTTTGCATATCTGCATGTATTTTCCCTTCCAATTGCAGTACCTGATCGACGATGGTTTTCGCCTCTTCTTGAACAGGTTTAATCTTTGCCCGCGTCTGAAGGTATTGCTTGTGTACATCATCAGCTTGTGCCTTCAGCGCCTTAAACTCTGCAATTTTCTCAAGCATTTTCCTGTGAGTCCCCTGTGCCGTCTGCGCGTTCGCTGTTAGTTGAGTGTGCAGCTGATGGCTTTCAAATCTCATTGTTCTTGTTTGAACTCGCAGATCAGCAATTTTGTCCTTGAGACGCTCAAGTTTCTTATGCACTATCAATTGAGTTTCCAATTGCTTCACTTTCCCAACCAATTCTCTATCTTCCTGCAAAGTCGTGGGAGTTGTTTGAATCTCCCAATCGATGTGCTCAACCTCTTCCTGCAATGCGTGATGGCTTTGAGAAGGCTTTTTCTTCAAAAGTGATCTGTATTCCTCTTGAGCCTTCCTCATTTCTGCGATTTTCTCATCAATGCTCTCGGTCGTCTCGTTCCTGCGTTGCTTCATGTCTCTGACTTTGCTGTTTACTTCATCTCTTTGTGTTCGAAATTCATCAATCTCAACTCGAACGCCTCTAGCACGATCGTTGAGCTTGTCGCGTTTCTCAGCCAATTCACGTGTTTCATTTTCAAGCCTGATCCTCTCATCTCTGAGAACGGAGAGTTTCCCATTCAGTTCGTCGATTCTCGTTTTCCTATCATTCCCTAACAAGCGTTCACGACCAATTGAGTCAATTTGAAATTGTTAAGATTATTTCGGAACAAGTGGCAGATATCGTAGTTTTTATTCAGGTCATTCCAGTATGATGCGGGCGTCGACAGTTGTTGCTCCTTTTTCGTAAACGATTACGGGGTTAAGGTCTAACTCCTTGATTTCTGTGTGATCCATGACTAGTCTTGAGACGCTTAACAAAATCTCGGTTATCGCTTCCAGATCAGCGGGGGGAGTGTTTCGGTACCCTTTCAGGAGTGGGTAAGCTTTAACTTCGCTGATCATTTCGCGCGCATCTTCTTCTGTTATGGGCGCAACTCTGAAAGTGACGTCTTTCAGCACTTCCACGAAGACTCCACCTAGGCCGAACATTATTGCTGGGCCGAACTGCGGATCTTTGAATGCGCCTACGATTACTTCTGTGGAGGGTGGAGCCATTTCCTGAACCAAGACGCCCACGATCTTGGCTTTTGGAGCCCGTTTCTGAACGTTACGTGAAATATTGGCGTAGGCCTGTCGGACTTCGTCTGGATCTTTCAGATCAATCATGACCCCACCTACTTCCGACTTGTGAATGATGTCTGGAGAGACAATTTTTAGCACTATTGGGAAACCGATTGCCTTAGCAAAACTTACTGCTTCATCTTCAGTTTTTGCCAGTTCAAACTTCGTGACAGGTATTCCGTATTCTACACATACAGTTTTCGCTTCGGTTTCAAGGAGGGATTTTCGCCCTTCCCTGCTAGCCTCAGATAGTATATGTAAAGTTTCCTTCAAAAGATGCATCACCGTTGGTCAAATGGTTACTTATCATTTCAGCCTCAGCTTAAAACTATTTTGTTGAACAATGATTTGGTGATATCTGAAGACAGCTGCTCCTAATTGATACGTGAGGCGGTCAGAATCAATTCATATCCCTAAACCGTGCCGTAAAATCTTCGCTCATGAGTATTGTAGTTTTCCGGAAGTTATTAACGCATGGCGACGTAGGCAAAGACCTTGGAGTCTCCTACTAGGTTCTCTATTTTCGAGTATTCATCAGGCTGATGTGCCACTTCATAAATCGTGCTCCATACTGCTGCGGGAATTCCGATCTCTCGGAAGAAAGCCGCGCATGTTCCTCCCCCAATCCCGCCTACCGTCGGTTTTACTTTCAGAGTCTTCTGAATCGCTTCTTTCAGCATCACTACGACTCGTGCTTTGGGGTCTGTCGGTTTCGGAGCGACATTTTTCTGTACTTCTTGGATTTCTATTGTCGCGTGGGTTTTCTTTTCAGAGTCTGCGGCGACTTTGCGTATCGTACGCAGCACTCCATTCGTGTTGTATCGTGGCAGTATTCTGCAGTCGAAATAGTTAACGTCTTCACCAGGAACAACGTTGACTGCTTCGACGTTTCTGTCTCTTCTTGTCGGTTCAAATGTGCTTCCGGGAGGATCGAAGGTCCTGTCCTTCGCGGAATATTTGTTATGGAGGATGTCGTCTAAAGCCAAGGCATACTGCATTCCGATCCTGCTGGCGTTTAGGCCGAGTTCGGGGCGGCTTGCGTGAGTTTGTTTCCCAATTGTGCGCATTTTCAGCCAGAGAATGCTTTTTTCAGCGATTTCAACAAAACTTCCATCTTCTCTTCCTCCATCTGGAACTATAACTAAGTCTCGAGGTTTGAACAAATGTTGTTTTAGTAGGTACTGGATGCCGTGGACGCTTCCCTGCTCCTCGTCTGCAACGAAGCAGAGTGCTACTGTCCTCTTTGGCTTAATCCCCAGCTTCCTCATGGCCTTTACGGTGAGAATAGAGGCTACCATTGACTGCAGGTTGTCTTCACTCCCTCGTCCGTACACTCTGCCATCCTTGAGAAGTGGTTCATAGGGCTTTGTTACAGTCCAAAGCGACTCTTCTCCAGGAGGAACTATGTCTAGATGCGTTATTATCCAGAGTTTTTCATCTGTTTCGTCGCCGCTGAAGTAAGCAATTATGTTTGGTCTCTTCTTTGAGGGTACCCTGTCATCCTTTGAATCGTAGCGTTCAATCTTGTCGAAACCCACTTTGTCAATGATTTTGATGAGTTTCTCGGCTTTGTCGTGTTCTCCCTCCCCACCGTTTTCGGGTGCCAATGCGGGTACGCGAATGAGATCCATCAAGATGTTTGTGGCTTGTGGTCCTAGTTTTTCTATTTCTGAAAAAACTCTCTGGTTTTGCACTGTCTGCAGCCTTCTGGCTGCATGTATGTTTGCAAGTTGGTTTTAGCTTTTGCCGTATAGAACGCGAGTGGGACAGAAGAAATCGTGGCTCTGCGTTACGCTAGTTCTTTCAGGGCCTGGAGCCTTTTGACTATGTTGGGGTGTGTCGAGAATATTTCAAGAAGCTTATCCGACATCGTTACTTTTCTTGACATGATGTCTTGGACTAGTTTCTGGCTGTCCTCAGCTGATAGCGATGAAAGTTCAGCAGAGTCTAGGTTTGCGCGGTCTGGATCCGTTATGAAGAGAGCCCTGAGACCGTTAAGGTTCTTCGTCTGCTGCTTCATTCTGCCCATGTTCTTTGTAGCATTGACTATTTTCGCGAGACCTGTTGAAAGCTTTTGCGAACCGTTGTCAACGATCGATGCGCTGTGTCTGTCTGCGTAGTACTCTCTCAGTCTGCTGAGGTTCAGGGTGAAGAGGTTCATTATCCATGAAAAAGCCATAAAGACTATGCCTATAACTGCGCCGCCTCCTTGATTTTTCTGGTTTCCTCCGAACATTGATGAAAGCATCAATGAGTAACCTATGAAGTAGGCTATTGCAGGAAGCAGTGACACGAACATCATGATTTGCACGTCTCTATGTCTCAGGTGTCCAAGTTCGTGTCCGACGACGGCCTCGACTTCGCCTTGGTCCAACGTTTTCATGAGTCCGCTGGTAATGGCTATTCGAGTGCCAGCTATCGGAGAACCATAAGCAAATGCGTTGGGTATTGGAATCTGCGCGAGCATCAGCCGAGGTTTACTTATCTTGCTTTTCCTGCTGAGATCATCAACGATCTCATGGAGCTTTGGTTCTTCAGTCGCTGACATTGGGCGAACATGATAGAGGGCATCTATAATGTAGGGAGAAACAAGCCATTGAATAACATTGAATACTGCAACCAGTATTCCGAGCATAGCGAATCCTAGATATCCCGTGTCGAATAATCCCGTTAATGTTAGAACAACCGTGAAAAACAGGGTTGATAGACCCACTATTAGAGCAAGCGTCCCTGCCATGGACAAACGAAGTTTCCATAAGTTCATCACAATGCGCCGAGTCGTTTCCATGAGATATCCCCGCTTATATTTTTTGCTCCCAGAAAAGGAAGTCCAACAACATCAATGGAGCTGGATAATAGCCTTAAATTTGAATGACGCCTAACATTCCTTCATGGTTGAGCAGGTTGACGATGTTGGAAGCTTCCCACTACCGCCGAATATTACTTCAACAGCTTTTGACGAAATCTATCGAATTGCCCGAAATGCAAAAAGTAAGGGAAGCCACGGACCAAACGACGAGCATTCGCTGAACAGTTTCCGAAAGATAATTATTGATTCTTTCCTGATGAAAGCCCGAACAGGGCTCGATGTGGTCAATTATCCGCAGCATTATGATATGCATCGGCAATTGGCCGACGTTGTGAAAGAGTCGATGAACAATGGGACTTATTCTGTTGAGAGGGCAAATGCCTTGTTACCCGAGGTTCAGGTTATTTGCGATGATGCGAAGAGGCTAAGCGAGGAGATAGGTGGAAAGATTAGACTTAGAGCCTGCCTGGAAGGACCGATTGAATTTTGCCTGAAGGAAATTGGATCGGTCATTAATGAGGACATTCTACGGACAATTGCGGAGAACGTAAAGTTCTTTGCTCAAAATTCTATTATTAAAACAAAACACGTGGAAACCGTTTCTGTTTCACTTGACGAACCGAGTTTTGGATTCCAAAACCTTATGGCAGACAGAGAAACCATTCAAGACGCTCTGGAAAGGGCATTTAGCTTCTCCGGAGCAACTAGCCAAATCCATCTGCATTCCACCGCGAGAATTACCGATTTGCTAGGCATCAAGAGCCTTGACGTTCTATCCCTCGAGTATGCAGCATCTCCAAGAAACATTGAAAGCGTATCAAGAAGCATGTTGGACCAATATGACAAACAGATTCGAGTAGGCATCTCCAGGACAGACATAGACTCGATATTGGCGGAGCTGCATGACAAGGGAATAAAGCAGCCAGATGCTGCACAAATTGTTGAAGACGAACGAATCATCAAGAAAAGGCATGAAACAGCCAAGGCCAAGTTCGGGAACAGAATGACGTTCACTGGACCAGACTGCGGGCTAGGAGGGTGGCCCACACAAGAAGCCGCACAACTTCTTCTGACCACAACAGTAAAGGCCTTCAAGACTGCAAAAAAACTAGCATGAACCATACTCTGATCTCGCAGTTACAAAGGAATTTCTAGCGCGCAACAAGCTTCTCTGATGTTGTCTTTGAAGCCGCGCAGCACTTTATCTGACATCAATCAAACAGCCCGAAGCTAAGTGAACGGCATTTCTGCCCGTTTTCTCAATCGTTTGTTATTATGCACATTACTTTTGACATTACAAAAAACGAGCCGAGTCAGCTCTGAACGGTAGTCCAGACTGTTTTTCAACATTGTTTGTTACCACACACATTACTTCTGACATTACAAGTAAAAATGATCGGGGCAACAAGGCAACATGCAATCTTCCAATTCAAACGACGTAGGACGTAAGCAAGAGAGAGTAGGGACTGATGGGCACGGCATTACAAACATGACATTGCAACTGGCGTGCAAATGAAGAGACCTAGCGCGCGCTGAGCATGCTGACGGCGCTAGCTCAAGGTCATGACGACTATTCTTGCCTCCTTAGGCAGCTTGCTTTCTTCGATATCTAGGTTCGGCCCGTTTATTCTGTCTATGTTCTTTTTCCCCACCAAGAAGACATCCACAGTTTTTAGCGGATCAAACATTGATACAAGCCCAGGCATCTTATAATGCATTGGAATAATTATCTTCGGCTCGAGTTGCTCGCAGACTCTTGTCGCAGCTTCTGGCCCTATGGTAAAGTATCCGCCTACGGGTACGAATAAGACGTCAACCTTGCCAATCGCCTCGATTGCTGAAGGTGAAAGTTCATGCCCCAAGTCTCCAAGGTGGCAGAAGCGTATGCCGTCCAAATTGAATACGTAAATGCTGTTCTTTCCCCGTTTGGAGCCCCCCTCTTCGTCATGAAAGGAGGGAACACCTTTTATCGTGATGCCTTTGAGCTGTAGAGAACCTGTGAAACCTTCCAACACTTGTCCTTCCTTTCCCAACACCGGCTTCGCATTGTTGTGGTCTTGATGACCATGCGAACAAAGAACGATTTCAGCGGTTGCTCTAGGCTCCGAAATGCCAATGCCCTTGAAAGGATCAGTGACTATCGTCAGGTGTTGCCCTCTTAGTTCGAAACACGAATGCCCATGCCATTTCACCTTAACCATAAAGTACTCGTCCCCCTCGTGTTTCCATCATCAATAACATCATTGCAGTTCGAGTTAGATTTGTCCTTGAATACATTTATGACTTTCGCGGCGCAACTGTTCCAGCAATAATTGAAGAAAGAAAGAGTGTGGCTAAGTGAGTGAAGGAGTAAACAGTGATTTCACGTTTGGGCAGCTGGAAACAGACGAGGACATACAGCAATATCTCCAGTTGATGCGCAATGTCTTCGGAGGAGATAGCAGAGTCGATCTCATGGTCGAGAAATGGATTCGGCACCATCCCCGTATGACTCTTGAAGACTTCTTTGTGGCCAAGCATCTTGGCAAAGTGGTCGCCGGCTTGTGCCTCATACCTACAGAATGGAGTATTGGAGGAGTTCCGTTGAAGGTCGCTGAGTTGGGGTGCGTGGCAACTCTTCAGGAATACAGGCGCCGTGGACTCCAGCGAGGACTGATGGCAGAGTACGACAACTGCGTTCGGGAACAAGAATATGATATTTCTGCCATAGAAGGCATCCCGTTCTTCTATCGCCAGTTTGGATATGAATACGCGTTACCTTTGNATGAACGGATAAGCATCAAACTTGACAAGATTCCAGATTCCGAAATCAAGGAAACAGTTCGATTTTTCGAGATGCGAGACCTTCAAGAAGCCATGAAGTTGCTGACCAAGTCCCAGCAAAAGTTCTACGTCCACTCTATCCGAGACGAAAAGCTTTGGAGGCTACAGCAAGAAACAGGCATGGTCGCCGAAAACGAGTTCGACGGCTATTCAGTCGAGAAAGATCATTCAATGAGCGCGTATTTCAGAACAAGCCAGAATCCAGAGAAAAGAGAACTATGTCTCAGGGAGATTACGAATATGGACCCATGTGCGGCAGACTCAGTAATGCAGTTTCTCAAGCAAAAAGGCCTGCAAAACGGGTTGGAAAGACTTGTCTGCACGATCAGTCACGATGAGCCTTTCGCGAAACACCTTATGGCATCAAGACATGCTAAACAATCTCGACCCTATGCCTGGCAGATACGCATCAGTGACCACTTGACAATCCTTCGGAAGATGAAGACCCTGTTCGAGAAACGACTCGAATCATCCGATTACAACTGCTTGACCAGCGTTGTCAACCTCAGCTTCTATCAATACACCATCCAACTGAAAATCGAAAGAGGCAAGATCAATAGTATTGAAAGCGTCGAAGACGGTGTGAACAAAACGGTTAGGTTCAATCCAAACGTGTTTCCACAGCTCCTGCTGGGTTATCGAAGCAGAGAACAACTGGAACATATATACCCTGATTTCATCGTGCAGCCTGCACACAGGAAACTAATCGACATTCTTTTTCCCAAAAAATCATCTTTCATCCACACCGTCTATTGACCGAGAAACAACAAAAGTGTGGCTAGACAACGCATAGACTAGCCCGTGCTAAGGAGCTGATGTTTGCTCCGCGAAAGTTTTTCTTGCCTTCTTTGAAGGGCCCTCCGCGGCTTACTCGCGCATTCAAGTCCTTCACTTTTTTTCGGAATTCTTGTCTTTTCTCCACAGTTTTCTGAGTTCCTCCTCCTGATCCGAGGTCAACCTGAACTCAAGTTTCTCCTCAAGGAAAATGCCTAGGAGACGAACTGTAAGATAAGCTTCAGCAGAGTTCTTGGTTTTCTTTTGCAGCAACTCCAGAGTCTTCTTTGAAATCCTTAGGCATTTCTCCATGTCAACCGGAACTTTAGCCGGATTCTCCTTTTCGTTCATGTTTATCCCATTTTCAACGAACGCTCTCATTAAACCAATAGGTGCCTAGAAGATTTTGCGGTTCGCCGTTTGAGACACACGCGTTTTGATATGCCCACCGTCACGATAGAAGCCAGCGTCACTTTTCATTTATACTTCAGCTTTAACATCAAGATCATAACTGCCTGGATCAGGGTCAAGAAATTCGCAATTGCCACAGGCAAATTACTGGTTAAAACTCCATAAACAAACCACAATAAAACACCACAACAGAATGCCGAGAACATCCCCAAAGAAATGTCCCTAGTAGATTTCGTCCTCCACGCCTTCAATAGTTGAGGGAAAAAAGCGATTACCGTCAACGAAGCCGCTGAAAAACCGATGACAGACACGTAATCCATTTCCTCACCTGACATCACGCTCGTGATGTTGCATTCCATCAGTGCCCTACTTAGCCTTTGCGTGACTCACCGAAACCATTTGGTGGAGTAGCATGCACTAATCCAAAATCAGTTCACGCTCCCCAGACAGACGCGCGCCAGACCCGGGCAATTACTCAATTCCTTTTCGATTCATATCTGTCCAACTTGCGCCTCAACCCCATCAGTATGATCAAAGCCAGCTAGGTGCCATTCCACTGAGAGAGCTAAAGGCCAGGGCCAAATAGTGGCCGACTTTTCTTCATGCACCGAGAAAAATCAAGCCCCTCCTTGAGGATATCAAATAGGACGAAAAGATCAATAGGGAAAAACAAAGATAGAAAGAGCCTGTGTTCGGTACAGATTCGCGCTGTGAATGGCGGGCCCGACGGGTTCAGAACCCAAATGGGGGCTGGTCTATTTCTAGCGCGCGCTAACACATGAAGCGAAAAAATCTTAAACGTGCGTACACGCGGTATACTGCGTGGATATGGTGAATTGAAAATGACGACAGCAACGTCGAGATATAAGTACCCCATCGAGTACGAGTTGGATCCTACGTCAATTGATAAAGGAAGTAACTGGGTAACCTTGAAACTGAAAAACACAGGAAAGGACACTCTCAGAGGGGTTGACATACAATTGCACTCTTGGGATACATATTACTTGACTGTCTATGGAACATGGTATGGATTTGGATCTGGACAATACCTTAAGGAGTTAAAGTCAAATGAAGAGGTCGACCTGGTTTTCCGGATTAATGCGTTAGGGTCAGCCGATGTATACGCCACTGTCCTGGCGCGTGAAGAAAAAAACTATTTCTGGTGGGAATCCGGCTGGATTCACATTTACGTAAGCGACGAAAAAGCGGAACTCGAACGCCTACTGGTGCTTTCGCACCCATATACGCAAATTGGAAAGACCATCTCGGTCGAGGCAACCGTCAAGGGCCTGAGAAAAGGCACAGGATTGAAACTGGAATTCTGGGTGGAACCCCCCTCAGGAAAGTCTGAAAAGCAGGCCACAACAGAAATAAAGGAACTTTCCGCCGGAGAGGAAGCCCGTTACTCAGCTGAGTTCACACCTAAGGAAACGGGAGGCTACACGATATATGCGTACTTATACGATGGATGGCAAAGAACAGGGCACAAGACAAATCACGTCTACGTTCAAAGACAATAACAATCACCAAGTGCGCGCTAGAAGACGGATTAATTTATGGATATCATGATGACCATTTGACTAGGCTTCAAGCGATACTTCTATTAGAGAAGTTGAATAAGTTCGGTCTAGTTGAAGGATTCAAGAGAACTCAAAGTCATTTTGGAAAATCAACCATTGAGTTTGTAGAATAAGAATGTGAGAAAAGATGAGTGAGAGAAGATACAACAGAAGTAGAAACTACAGATGTCCATCATGTAGTCTAGAATTCAAGACTGAGGGAGTACCTAGACACTGTCCACGACGTCGCTCTGTAATTGAGATTAAGGAAAATAATAGGAGAGGGTAGCGCGCGCGACGCATAGTTTATCGTAAAATGATGCAGACCGATTTTTATTTACACATTAATGGTTTTGTGGTTTCTACTGTCAATTTTCCATTGGGCTTTTCCTTCATTGCATTTTTGTAGAAGCCACATTCCAGATGATTTCTGTCATTGCAGTTGATTCCCGTTATTTTGCACCTGTCAAATAAGGGACATTTAGGCTGAGTCATTTGTTCTTCCTTTTCTTAAAGGTCTTAACTAACCGTTCTTTTTCAAAATCATAAATAAAACCCTTGTTAATCCAGTCTCCCGTTTCCCAATCATAATTATGTTTGTCTCTGGCACGCGCTAGAACTCAGAAAACTATCACGCGGTTAAAAAAGGGGAACTATTTAAGTTCCACAACTAAGAGGTCTACGTCAGTTTTCCCTGTGTTCTCGGCTTCGTGAGATTGGGCTTTAAGGAAGATTGCCTGACCAGTCTTCAGGTCTAATACCTCTGTTTTTCCTGAATATGTCAGTCTTAGTTTGCCACCCTTGAGAACATATACGACATGGTCCGGATGGCTGTGCATTACTGTTTTGTCGTTTGGTTTGAACAGAACCTGAAGTACACGCACGCGGTCGTTTTCCATTATGGACTTAGAGACGTTTTCCACCTTCGTTTCCTCATTCGTTCTTAGACTCTCCGCTTGCATATTTAATAATATGTGACCGTAACCACAAAGCAAAGACGCGTTAAGATTCTGTAAGCTGGAAAAGCCACCAGAGAGAAGTTTGCAGTATCGACTTGACGGAACCCCTATAAGAAACAATGGACATAGATAGACTCGGTAAGAAGATGCCAAAGAAAAGAGCACACGCAGGACTCAAGAAGAAGA
>JGI26339J46600_10000037_pt1 | contig 41197 bp, 40 predicted proteins | sample BogFormECP12_OM1_FD_46600 | JGI IMG/M metagenome (IMG submission 46600) | reverse complement strand
ACAAGGTAGCCGTAGGAGAACCTGCGGCTGGATCACCTCCAAGTTGGTGTACCTCAGGTGCACCAGGGGGCCGGGCAACCGGCCCCCATCTTTCTATTCTACCATCGTTTATACCGCAGTCCAGGATAGGCATGCCTCCATTCGCTCGTCAATACCGTTAGCGAGAAGGCAAACAAAATGAAATAAAAAAGCGTGCTCGTGCTGTCTAGTTCTATTTCTGGTTTTTCATGTCATCATCATTCTTGTTGGTTGTTGGCAGATTGTATTATTCGCGTACCCGTGTCGTCTTTTGCATTTTACCAAGGGAATCTTCGAAACCCCGCGACGCTTGATCGTGGAATGCCCCGCCAGCCCGCATCGCCGCATCGTCATGCAAATCGCGCGAGGGGTCGGAATTTTGGGTCATGCCAGCAAAGTGGAAGCGCGTGGAACGCCCCGATAGTCGCTAGCTCGGGATCGGCGCCGTTGGCCGCGATGTTTCCTCGGGAATCTTCGAAATCGTGATCTCGACGATGGTGGAATGCTCCGCCAGCCCGCATCGCCGCATCGTCAAGAAAATCGCGCGGGGGGTTCGAAACGGTGGCCATGCCGGCAAAGTGGAAGCGCCCGTCTCGATCGGAAGGTGTTGTTCGATCCATCGAAAAGATTGTCCCTAGTGCATCGGACTGCAACTTCCTCGCCGCTAGTGATGGCACGGGCATCCATGGCGTGCCCGAAAGGTTTAAGAGGGTGTATTGGAATGAAATTGGCAGTAAAAGGTTGCAGAAGGAAAAAAATGAGAACATCCTCATTGCATTGCATCTTACTCTTCCGTCCCGATGGGATCGAGATACCACCATGAATACAAAGCATGCATTAAGCACGGAGGATTTAGCAAGCATCCGATCGGACAACGTCACGCGATTGGACAAGAAATCGTGAAGGAAGGAAAAAAGAGAAAAAGATAGCCACGTGTCCCGGCGATGGATGCCGGTGAGCTGGTTTTATTCTCAGTAGATGGCATTTTTCGCGTGCATGGCGCTCCTGGTGGCGATTTGTTGCTCGTCGCGGGCTTTGGCGATGGCATGGGCGATGCCGGGGCGGAAGGAATCGAGACCGCTTTGCTCGATCATGCCGTCCATGACTTTGCGAAGCTCGGTACAAGCTGCCTGGACGTCGTGCCATGTGCTGTTTGGTTTACTATCCATACTGAATGATCCCCTCATATTGCGATCGCGTCGAGCGCGACGTGGAGGGCGCTAGATTTGCAATAAAGCGCCTCGGCCAAATCTTCCTCAAGAAACCCCGCTCCTACGTCTATAGTGATCAAGGTCGCGAGTAAATGCTCAGCGTTGATGATGACCTTGACTGGTACTTGCTGCCAGGTCCTGAGGGCGCGGACTAAGTTCCCGATTTCGCGCTTTCGACCGTCGTCATCCCAGATCGCCATTGATTGCACGATCTGGGCATAACTGCTCGCACAGCAATTCACGATGTTGTCGTGGAATAATTCGTCGTCGCCGCCACAAAAAGAAAAATTCTCCGAGATGCCCGGGAAAAACGGCGAATGCTCGATGAGATCATCCACGAATTCCAGCTCCGAGATGCTCACGGCCTCGTCGCAATCATAACACGCGAGGTTTCCGTGGGCTTCCTCCATAATGATTTGTCCTGTTTCGATCATTGGTGTTTCACCTCGAGATATAATTGCCTCGAACGATCGTCCGCGGTTCTTAAGCCAAAATCGCTTTGTGCCAAGCGTGCGTTCTCGTCGCCCTCATCATCCCTCTCGACCTTGGGCTCGTCCTTGTCATCGGTAGCTTTGGCCCAAGGCGCGATGGCAAAGATCATCGTGCCCGTGTTGTGGTTGAACCAAGTCGTGAAGGTCGCTGCATGGCTGGCGGCGAGCTGGATACGGATCGCCTCGTGAAGGGGCGAAATGATCTTGAGCACGCGGGCGACAGTCAGGAGATCAAGATCGAAGGCCATGGATGCCGGCAAGGAGCCGTGAAGTTGCATGAGGCCTGCCTTGCCACGTCCCGCCTTGATGCGCACGGTACACTCGCCACTGTCATTGTTGACTGCCATGACCAGCGTATCTTGCTCGAGGAACGTGCTGGCACGCTTGCCGACCGACTTTAGCGTTTCGATGGCGGACCTGGTGCGTTTCATGGTCATAACAAACGAGCAATCAGGCACCGCTGCGGGCATCACGGGCATAGGATGGATCTTGCCTATAGTGGGAACAGAGACCTTGATCACAGGCACATGACGCCCCTTAGCCTGCAAGATAAAGCGCTCTGATTCGGCGTTCAAGATGACGGTGATGAATTCATCCGCGGGAAACTTGAACTTGCGAAGGATCATGAGCAAGGCTTGGATGTTGACGGGCACGCATATGCCATTACCCATGATGTCGGAATCCCGCAAGCCAGATCGAGTCATGGTAACGTGGCACCCGAGCTTGCTGTCATCCGTCGCGCATTCGACACGAAGCCCGTCTCGCGTGAACAACAATTCTGCCTCGTCCGTCACGAGCCCGATACCTTCGATGATTGCTGATAGCGTCTTACATTCCATACGACAGAGCACGATCCGCTTTCGATCGAGTGGCGTGACGGGGGGTTCCACGCGGTCGCTGTTCGGCGCGGGGGAGGCATCGGTTCGGGGTTTTGCGAAATCGAATAAAGTCGGCACGAGTTCATCACCAGCCTCATAATTTCAAGAAACATATTTAAATGCCTATAATTTAACAACGCAATAAAGAAACGGAAAAAACAGGCACGATATTAATGCGGTTTAACATGCTATTGGAGCGCAAAATGGGCTCGATAAAACGTTCTTCCATCAGGTAACGGAGGATTGCACAATGTCGAATTGTCGGATTACGTGTCCTGTTCGAGTGATGATCCCATAACTCGAGATTATGGCAATTAGAGATGACGCCATTGTCATGGAATAGTTAGTTGGCACCCAGCAGGTATTATAATTCGAATGAAGTCAAATCTCGAGTGAAGATGCCGGAGTATTGATTGATCGGTAGAAATGCACGCACCGATTTCTCGGCCAACGTTCATAGGAAAAAGCATTTTAGCCGATCTTGCTACTTTGACGTGATCCTATGGTCTAGTCTTTTTGTGGCTTTTAAAGAAATGTCAGGCGAGAATAACGAGGTGCATAACACATGCAAACTACAACGAATACAACCTCTCAACCTTCTCGCCCTGCCATCGTGATTGTCAAGCGAATCGGAACGTACGCGCTATATTGTGCCGGTCTCGCTATCATAATCGCCATGCTCGGTGCTGGTCTCGTGGGCTCGATCCAAGACGGAGTGCTGATCCTGCACTTGCTCAGCGCCGCGCCGTTCCTCGCGTTCTTGCCTGCCATGGTAATTTTCGGGCGGATCAACCGCAAGGCGCGGGCAAATAAACAGATGCCAAGCCCGGAATTCATGGCGCTCGGCGTCGTGCTCGCGATCTTGACATCGTGTGGAATCATGCTCGCCTTTTTCAGCGCGATCCTATTCTTGCCCGCGCTCATCATCACGTGTGGGGCAACGGGGATATACGTCGCGCGAACGCTCATGAAGGCGACGCGAGTCGAACGCACGGCGCGCTAATCATTTTCTTTTTGTTGTTCTTTAAATTAATCGATACCGGTTGCTTGGATAATATGGATTTAAATGTTCTATCAGATCTGTGTATGCAAGATTATTTACAGACTTAGAGGCAAATCATGGCACGAAAAGCCAAATCCGAATTTTCCAATTTTCAGGTTTTCAAGGACCATCCGAAATTCCTTGCTCCAATTTGTTATTACTAGAAGAATTCCAGAATGTGTTGTTATAAGCGTATAAAAAATGGAGATCTTATCATTCTCGATGAAATAACATAGCGAGTTGAGAGTATTGCCAACCGGTGTTGCCCGTGGACCGACGGAACGCAAGCAAGAACGCATTGCGACCTTGAAATTTGGCGTGCGCTTGTTAACCGCCATCATGCAAGAACCCGAGCGTCTGCTCTACCTCCTTCGATTCGTTTTTTCTGGAATCATGTATCTCCCCTCATTGTTACATGATATCACGAGCAAGAAATTGAAGGAGATAAAACCAGATGCATCAATTGCTCGGCGCTATCCACCCGCTGGTACCGTTCTACAGAGGGACGATCCAATGCCGGGCATGGATTCCTGGACCTGGTCACCGGATGGGAGTAACTATGAAGACCGCAAGACCCGATATCTTGGAATGTGCATTGAGAGAGACCCAGAAGGCTTGATTGGTAATGTCGCTCGTGCTTCTTTGAACTTGAAAGGCGTTGTTGCTGATAACGTGGTCAAGAACTACGTGGAACGGTTGGAAGGAAGGCGCGATTGTGCTGACTTTTTCGCGATTCACGTGCTTCACGCGCTCTACATCGACCGTCGAACATCACTTCTCGATGAAAATCACCGGGCGGCATTAAAAATAGCCATTTTAGGATTCAAATACTGGCTCGACGAGCCAGGTCATCATGACATGATCTTTTACACGGAAAATCACCAGATCTTGTTTCACGTGGCTGAGTTCTTGGCAGGCCAGCTTTATCCATCGGAAATATTCACGAACAATGGCAAACCAGGACGGTGGCATGAAACCCACGCGCGCGGCTTGATCTTGACGTGGATGGGACGCCGGGCAAAGTGTGGATATTCCGAATGGTCGTCTTCCGAATACTTTGCGGAAGACCTCGAAGGCTTGGCACTCCTTGTTGAATTTTCCGAAGATGACCGGATCGCCAGGAAAGCCACGATCTCATTGGATATCTTGTTGTTGATCGTGGCGTGCGATCTATTTCACGGGTATCACGCATCTACGCATGGTCGGGCATACGAGAAAGAAATCTTGTCCGGATGGGAATTTGACATGGCCCCCGTTGTCAAGCTGGTGTGGGGGGTCGGCACCTTCGGGAGGGAAGGCGTGATGGCGGGCCTCGCTCTCGCAACCTCGACTAAATATGTGCCACCTGAAGCCATCGTGGCACTTGGTGTCGAGGAATTTCCCGCGTTCGAGAGCCACGAGTGCTCCGGGATTCCCCTTCGTGTTGCGCAACGCTTCGGCCTCGATTACGGACGGCTCCGTGATGCCCCGGCATTCTGGGGAATGGGCGCGTTTTCGAACAGGCCTGTCCTCGACCTTTTCGTTAAGGCTGCTGATCAATGGCACTTGTGGGATACACCATTCTTCGATTTCGCCAGGATGTTTCACGATGTAATTCCTCGCCGGGTTGAGCTCGGAAAGCGATTCTCGGGCATTGACCTAGAATCTGATCGGAGTCTCCTGGATCAAGTTCACAAGATTACCTTTAAGACGCCGGACTACATGCTAAGCACAGCGCAAAGCTATCGTCCCGGGGGCAGGGGAAACCAGCATCATATCTGGCAAGCCACGTTGTCGCAAAATGCTATCGTCTTCACGACCAACCCCGGATCGCTCGATTATGCCGAGTGGGGAAGGGAAGGAGATACAATGGATTTCGCGGTCGGCGCGAGCACAAGCAACGCGGGTGCATCACGGCGGACGCCCACGTACTGGGTGGGTCAGAACCGGCTTCCACGAGCGATACAGTACAAGAACTTAGCCATCGTCATGTATCGCCTGGATTTGCGCTTGGCATTGGGCGAGCGTGCCGTGTATCCATTCACGCATGCATTCTTTCCGAAATGGGCGTTCGCGGAAGTAATCGAGGAGGATGGATGGATTTTCGGGCGGTCAAGAAATGGATACATTGCCCTTGCTTCTGCCCTCCCTACGAAGTGGGAGAACCCGGAAGATCCGTTTTGCCACGACATCGTTGCCCAAGGGGCGAAGAACGTCTGGATTTGCTTGCTCGGAAACGAGCTTGAACATGGCACCTTCGCAGCATTTCGGGAGGCCGTGAAGAATGCCTGCAAGAGGATCGATATGGACCAGATGACTGTCACATTTGATGCACCAAATCTGGGTTTAGTGACGATTGGATGGAACGGCTACTTGATGGTCAACGACAAGGCTATCTTGTGGAACCAGTACCCTCGATTTTCGAATCCATGCTGCGAATCGTTGTTTAATTCTGGACGATATGTCGTGCACACCGAGCACGGGAACCTTCTTTTGGATTTTGATGAAATTCTTAGAGAAACGACGAAGACAGGTTATTAAATCGAACACCAAGATATTGTGCAGTGCAGGTGAGAGGCGTCGGTGCGGGGATTTGCGAAATCGAATAAAGTCGGCACGAGTTCATCACTAGGCTCATGATTTCAAGAAACATATTCAAATTCCTATAATTTAACAACGCAATAAAGAAACGGAAAAAAAAGGCATGGTATTAATGCAGTTTAACATACTATTGGAGCGCAACGGACCTTCGATATCACCCTTCTTGAAGATGATTTCACTAGTGCAAGAAGGCATCTAATATTGACTTTAAATTGGTAAGCACTTTTAATTCAGTCCCTTGAGCGATGCTAACAGGCATCCCCGAAATTCCAATCAAGCGCAAACTGAACAAAGATGCTTTTTTCGAGCTGTCCCTATTTTGGAAAAAGGTATGACCAGCTAATTCCAATCTAACAATCGTTGAGGAAGTTAACTGGTATTCCTTTAATCGTGATGTTTGATTTTTTACTTTCTCTCCTAAAAGACGTTTCATTTGTTCAGTCCTGGGTATTCGACGGCTCTTGATCTCGATTGTACTCCTGAATTTGTCTATGGTCGTCGTTCTCTGCCAACTTCCACCATGGGTCATCACGATTATCAAGAATATGACGGCGCCTGAACCGCTTACCATGAGGACAAACCCCAATACCCATTGCGTGGTCACAAAAGGCGTGGTCATGATCATCATGCCACCAGCAAACATCGTGATAAAGTATACAATCAAGACTACTGGTAATACCGTCATTCTCAAGAGATCAAGCAATAAAATCTCATTTTTGAACACCAGCCTTTTATCCGTTTGTTCTAGAATTTTGTATCCATCAAAGGTGCTCGAATTCATGAATATCCCGACAAGATAGCAATTGAATTTTTCCTTTAAAAATATGCGGGTTTTCATCGACCAAGTTGCCAAAAATCACGTCCCCTTCTCACTGGATGACGTACTCAACTAGATCACGATCGATGTACTATCGAACACTTCAATCGCATGGCAATTATCAGCGAATGGGTGCTCCTTGCGAAGGATTGTCAGCAAAATAACCCAGATTCACGGATTCTTGCCTTCCTCTTCCTTTTTGTTGATTCGCGAAAATCATCGAGCGTGCTTGAAAACAAGGCATTGTTTGATTTATAACAATTCTAAAAATTAAAGATTAATGCTCGGTACTTGACTTCTCTTGGTCTTTAACCAAATGCCAGAGTCGAGGCGCGAGCACGAGCATGTAGATGGCGAGCGCGACGGCATCGACGAGCCCCGCGATCACGAGCAATGCCGCGAACGGCAGCGCAATGCCGAGTATTGAGCCCATCGCGTTACCAACGATGCTGCCGCTGGTCGTGAACCACAAGAACGCCTGGTAGGTGCCGGACTTCCATTTCCCCCGCACGACATCCATGAGCATGCGGTCGACGGCGAACGTGAAGACGTTGGCGGCCGTGCCCTCGATGGTCGTCCAGATCAAGTAAATCAGCAATGTCGGGGCGAGCCACGGCAAGCAAATGTAGAAGGCAATGATGACAGCGGCCGAAGGAATGATGAGTTTGCCGAGGTTAACTTGCTTGGTCCGGCGGGACATGATGATGCCGGCCATGGCGCCGAGTGCGATGATCGCTCCCAGAAATTCGGTGATATAGTACTGCGTGCTGGCGTTGCCATATCGGGCGATGAGAAAGGGCTCGTACTGGACGTTGATAAGGCCCTCGGCAAGGGCGGTGACGAGCATGAGCGTGCCCGCGATCCACAGCGTTGTCCGGTCTTGTGCCGGGCTCTGAGAAGATTGATTAAATTCCGGCATTTTGGAACGCGCGGGTGCCCTGGTGACGAACGGCTCGTCAATCCGCATCGTGAAGAAGGTGCCGATGGCAATCGTGATGCCGATGGCGATCAAGAACCACACCCACAGCACGCCGACGAGGAGCGCCCCGGCCACGTAGGCAATGACAAGGCCGATCATGGCCCCAATGCGCTGCATGGCCTTGACATCATTCTTCGTGCCATCGGTCGTGCCCACGTCGAGGGCGAGGGAATCGCACCCGACGCCGAGCAGCGACTCACCCGTGCCATAAAGAATAAAGGACGCGATAAGGACAAGCAAGCCAGTCAAGCTTGATGGTCCCGGAGCTGCGAGCAGCACGATAACGGACGCGGCAAACAACATATTGCCAAGCGCGAGGAGATTCTTGCGCCGGTAACGACCGATCGGGCGCGCGTCGTTAGCCCACCCGATCACGGGACGCAATGTCGTGAAAATAATGCCAAAGGTGAGGATGCCTTGCAATTCGGCTGGCGGGAACCCGTATGCTTGCTGGTATTGATACGCGAGAAACGAGTTGAGCAAGATGTAAAAGGCGGCACGGGCGGCTTCAACGGCGCCGACCGCGGCAAGTACGGCGCGAGAAACCTTTTTGGCGGCCTGAACCGGCACTTCGATTCGAATGTCCATGAGTATTCACTACACCGCAAGCCTGGCTCGATTTATTTAAATCGAAATAATTATTCGTATCAAGTGGCACTCCGGCGATGACGGATATAAGGTTGTTTTTCACCTTTTATTCCACCTGTAATCGAGATCGACATGATACTCGAATTACTGTTGTTCATGTCCGGTTGCCTTGTCGTTGCCGAAGTCTTGAAGGCGATGAAATGGCGCACGCCGTTGATCCTGGTGTCGCTGCTCGGCATTCCACTGCACGAACTCGGGCACGTGTTGGCATGCTTGCTGTTCCGCGTGCCGATCGAGGGCATCGAATGGGTTCACGTGGAAACCACGCCGACGCAATGCGAAATTGGTGGTAGCATTCATGCCACGCCGCGCACGGCATTCTCCGCCATCGCCATCATGCTGGCGCCGATCGCGTGCTGCTGGTCGTTCATCATGCTCTACTTGTGGCTGTTCGTGTCATGGGCATCGTGGGGCTTCGATCCCGCCTGGCAATGGTTGCTGCTCTTGCTGGCGCTGTCGACGGGGATCGCGGCGGCGCCATCGAGCGCGGATGTCAAGGTCGCCGGGAATGTCGCCCGCGAGCATCCCGGGCAGTTCTGCATGGCGATTGTCGGCATCTTGGTGGGCATCACGATTGCTTGCCTGCTGAATTTGCCCCTGGTCGAGTGGTGGCAAATCATTATCGGCGTGCTCGTCATGTTCGGGCCGGGGTGGCTTCTGTCAACGATTTATGCAAAGAAAAAAGGGTAGAAATAGATCAGATGATGTTTTCCACGATTTTTCAAGATAACTTCATGTCGGGCTAATCAAAAAAATATTTAAATGAAAGAAGAGTAATTGACTTGTCCATAGATTAGCGAAAGAATCCTTACCCAAAGCTCTGTAATGAATTACGTTCATTACCTGGTCTTGGATAAACATGTTCTTTCGTCGATGTATGGATACCAACTTCGGGAGGCATCAGAACGATGGTATCTGAAATGGCCTCCTCCACGTTTCCACAAAGAGCCGCAGTCATTATTGACGGGGGCTACTGGCGAAAAGTAGAGGAGCAACTCAAAATAAGGAATATCGATTTGTGCGGGTTTACCGATCATTTATGTATTCCTGCATACCGCATCCGGTCTTTTTATTTCGATGGTCGAACACAGCAGAATCAGTCGTTTCATGACTATTTGCAAATCCAGGACAGGTTTGATGTCATCTTAGGTGATGTGGTCCAAAGGGAAGCCTTCTGTCCACATTGCAACCAATCCTTCAGCATCGACACGCAAAAACGAGTGGACGTGGCACTTGCTGTGGAGCTTGTACACCTGGCAACGGCAAAACACGTCGATTTAATCGTGCTCATCGCTGGTGATCGGGATTTTCTCCCCGCCGTGACGGCAGCAAAACACGAAGGAGTCATCGTCCGGTTGATCCACGGATATGCCTCAACCGTCTCCACCCAGCTTTACCAGAACGTCGATGAACGCGTCGAGATCACCAAGAAAATACTTCAAGATTGGCAAATCCATTTCGATTTGATGGATGAGAAGCAACCAGCCGCGATCAAGAAGAAACCAGCAAAACCATCGAAAGAAAGGATGAGTCAGACTGATAAAGAACTGAAAGAAATCTACGAAATCTTTCAAAGACTTGTCAAGGAGAACATGGCAAAGACGTCAAAGAAATCAATACCTGCTACGACCATAGGAATTGAAATTAAGAAAATCGAACCAAATTGGATGAAAAAATACAAAGTCAAATTGTTGAAAGATTTAGTCGCAATGGTCGGAGATAAAGTCAGATGGGAGAAAGTCGGAGATAAAATCTATTATATCTCACTGATCGAGGATGAAGAAGCACCTCAATTGGAAGACGCGGAAAGTCCACTGAGAGATTTTCTCCTCGAGACACTGACGGAGTATTTCAAAGCGAATAAAGCCATAAAGTCAATAAATGGGCCAGACTTTGGACAAATCCTTTACAACAAAGACGAGAAATGGAAAAAGACCTACGAAATCAAGTCCTTAACGGATGCATTAGAAATCATCAAAGATAAGGTCGTCTACACGGGAAAGGGCCCCTTCCTGAGCATCAAAATGAAGTAAGGGGCAAAAATCAATCCTTAATTTTTTTACCCATAATTCCGTTCAAATACCTTCGGTCATCGCCTTCACCATCAACTGCGTTAAGCACTTTCAAAGGTGGAAACGATGGTCATCGCAAGCTTGGAGCTCCCCGAGATCGACGTGGAGCGAGTTGGATTCGATAGGTTTTGGTCGCGGTCGCGGTTCTCGGCGGCCGTGCCCGGGTTGGACTTGACGGGACAAGTGAAAAACGCGTTTGACGAGATGGAACGGGACGGGGGTTTCGCAACATTCATGGAATGCACGTGGCGCGGTCATTTTGGCGGCTCGCTCGTCGTGTTCAAGGATCCGTGGTATAGGTCACGGGGGCGTGACGAAGTAGCGTGCTTCGGGCTCGTGACGGCGGGCAACACGGCAATGCTTGACGTGCTAATGAACGCCGCGCGGCAAGAAGCGCATGTTAATGGTCTCAAGATCCTGCGTGGCCCCGTGAACCCACCGCGTTGCTTGTTTGGATACGGGGTGCAAGTATCGGGGTTCGATCAGCCCATGATCGCCGGTTCCTCGGCTGATCCCGCTGATTACGCGGTCATGTTCGATGAGCTGGAAGAGGGTGGCACGTTCGATGGTAAAGATCGATATTATAACCTGATCCAGGACTTCGAGAAAAATGCTGCTTACATCAACTCGATCAACCTTGACCGCTCCATGCGCGTCGTGAATCCAGATTTCGATGATCTTGGTGACTTGCCCGGGCAAGTGGCGACCATGATGAACGAGTCGCTCGGGTATCGCCCTGATTACATGATCACGAGTGCCGAGCGGTTGGCGACGATGGCGAAGACGTACAAGATCGTGCCCGGCGGGGATAAATTGCTCGCCTTTTATTTCGATGGTGACGTGCTTGCAGGTGGCGTGATCATGCAGCCCGATTGGTTTCAAGTTCTCGCCGGGAAGCCCGTGACGAATGTTGTTGGCGAGATTTACATGCTGGCGCCGGCATATCAAGGACGACAACTCATGATGAATTTTGCGGAGTATGCCATGGCGTTATTACGAGATTGCGGCATTACCCAGCTGGAACACGCCTCGATCTGGGAAGGTTCGCACGCTGCGCTGTCAACCGTGAAAAATGGATTCAACCACATCATCAAGACCTATAATGTGTACGAGCTGAACGCGTGATAGCATGCGAACGTTAAAATGGCTCTTTACACCTTTTTTCATAGGATCATCGGTATCATGACCGGGGAGGAAGGTAGGCTCGCATTCCGGGAAGGCGGGCATGACGCGCCGCTGTGCTCCTCGAAAGCGCTGCGGCTGGAAGGTTCCGTGCACGTGCGGGAACTGAATCACGGCACAGACGGCGTGGCGCACGAGATATTGACCGACATCATGGCTGCACGGGATGCGAACGAGATCGAGACGATCGCTCGATACAAGGGCAAGAATCCGCTGCGGTGGTTGGCGATGGTGTATCCCGAGGCCGCGACGCCTTGCTTTCTCGGCTTGTTTGATGACGCGGGCACTTTGCTTGGCTGGGCGTCGCTGTCGACCTCGCCTTCCTATCCCGGCTGCGCGATACTCGGTGCTATCGTGCGACCTCAATACAGAGATCGTGGGCTTGGCACCGCCATCGTCGAGCATTGCCGGCGGCACGCCCGGGAGGTACTGGGCGATCCAACGCTGGTCGATCTCTTTTTCGATACAAAAGAAAACAACAATAGAGTCAGGCGGATCGTGATAAAGACAATAATGGCGTCCGCGGGCGTGCGAAAGAATCTCTATGGCCACCGCATGATAGGGTTTAAGACGCCATTGACCGGTATGTAAGGCTTGTCAATATTTAATAGTCATCTCCCCATATCAATTTCGAGGGGAAAAACTCGGGTCGTATGTTGCCCGTATTTCATCTCGATGAGCATCATGATCTGTTGGATTCTACTCGGTGGGATCATTGGAATTCTCCTGTTTATTGGCGAGATTATCCAAGGTTTCAGGTCCTGGATCTCAAAATATCGAGCTTGGCGGCAAAAGAAAGAGAATTCGAATAAAAACCCAGAAATTATTGCTTGATTTTCATCGAATTCCCATCACTCGTTATTTTTATTCACGAGTTGGTCCAGCCGGATTGCTTTTTCACAAGCATCTTGGACTTGTTTGGCGATGACGGCTAGCAATCGATCCTTCGCCTCGTCCATGAACGAGATCATGGTGTCTTGCAAGAATGCCTTGCCAATTATGCTAGCCTTCGCGGGCGCCTTGGTGCATTGCAGCAGCATGGTATTGAACATGCTTTGCCAACGATCGAAACCAACAAACCAGCGCTCGCGTGCCGTCGTGCGATCGAGTATCATGAGCATCTCGCGACGCGCAAAGATTTATAGGAAAATATTTCCGTGTTGCAAGGGCTTCGAAATGCTTAAAAATGCGTGGCAAGTCTTTCATGATAAGTAGTGCTTGAAGGACGGATGAACATCGTGATCATCGACGCGACACGCCAGCAAGAAATCGCGACGCTCGTGAAGGCTGGTTATCCCGTGAACAAGATATCGGCAAAGACTGGCCTCTCCGAACAACAAATAGGCGACATCGCAAGCGGAACAACCGTGAAATCGCGAGCTATGCCAGCACGTCGTTTCGACGTAAAAGCGGCATTCACCGGAGCACTTTCCGTCCGCAAGGCATTGCAACGGAGCACTTTCCGTCCGCAAGGCATTGCAACGATTCCCGCGGCGATGCAAGACATCATTTCCACGAGGAACGAGATTGATCCCGCGAGCGTCGGGCTGGAACGCCATCTCATGTTCGCGTGGATACTGGGGAACCGGCAAGCCGCCATCGATGCCATGCTTCGCGTCGGCGTGGAAGACGCGTGGACATCAATCGATGTGGTGGCAGGGCGATACGTGTTCCCGACCGACAATCCATGCGTGGAATACCTGCGGTCAGGCGTCGCCTGGGGGCGGTTATCGTGGTATCTCGACGTGACGGTCGAACGCATGACGCAATACATCAACCCGTCGGCACTCGTAACCTTGGGCGACAAGATGGATTGGGGCTTGTGGCGGATGCGCGCCGAGTACATGGTTCGGCATCCTGATGTCGTGGAAAACTTTGACTCGTGGAAGCATCGCGTCGAGATCGCGTCGTCTCGTGGTATGCATAAATTCGCAACTAGCGTGCCGTGGATCTCGTTTTCCACCAATTTCATCACGGAAAAACTGAGCCGATTCGTCGTTATCTTGCTCAATCTTCCCGCGAATGAACTGGAACGTCTTATCGCCCTGGCGAATGCCTTTCCCATCGCAACGCTCTACACCGGCGATGCCATGGCGTGGTACGGGCAAGACAAGCAAGCCACTTTACCAGCAGCGATCATCGATGCCCTCGTCCCGGCGAACACGATCCAGCTCCTCGTCGACCACGCGGGCGCGATGGCGTCGCTCGTGGCGAACTCATGGATTGCCATGCCCGAGGCGCGAACCATCGACATCCCGTATCCCGACGATTATCCCGTGGACGATATCGGTGCGATTTTCGCCAGTAATGGTCGCCGGGCGTCGGCGATGCCGGAAAAACGCATTTTATCGTTGGCGGAGCAATGGACAGGACAACAACGATTGAACGACGCTGCACGGGGTGGGGAGGTATGACCGAACACGACATGACAAGCATCTTCCTCGAGAAGATGGCATTGCTGTATCCCGATAGCCATATCGATTCACCCTCGCGAATCAAGATTGGCATGGTGGACAGATTACCACAAGGAATCGTGGATTTCGGCATCGTGAAGGAGGATGAGGCGTGGATCATCCCCGAGCAATTTGCGAGCATCGCCACGCCTATTCTTGCACGCGAAGCATATCTTGCCGGGTTTCCCGAGAAGGCACGCGCCAGTAAATCGATCCAACACGCGTGCACTTGGTTCGCGTACAAGGATATCGATGATAAGGCGCTGAAGCGCAAGTTTTTCGATCATTGGATGGTCGCATCTATGCAAAGCGGTTCAAAGGACGTGTATGCGCAACCGCCAGTCCTCATGCAAGAATACGACAAGGTCATCGAGACTTCGCCTGCGGAATTACACGAGATGCTGCTCAAGTTCACGAACGAGAACGAGCGCCTGCTCCAGCACCAACTTCGCATCGATGTTGCCGAGACCTGGGGGCTTGCAAAGGCGATCGAGTTATTACCGACGCCGAATCCCTTGACCGTCGCCATCTTGCACGCGTGCGGCAAGATTTTCGTGGATACCGCGGAATTGCCAAAGCGAACCGACGTGATCGAGTACATCGTGGAGCATCCGCTGTTCATGGCCATCACAGCCAAGAAGATCGACAAGGAATTTGCACCCGCAAAGAAACTTTTTTACTGCCAATACCAGTTCAACGCGAGCTGGATCGGTAAAAAATATCTTCTCCTTGTTTTCACTCCGTCTAAGGCGTTCGTCAATTTTGATTGGAACACCATGCTGTCGATTCCCGGGGTATTCATCCGGTTGAATTGGTATCAAGGCGACTTGATCGGCGATACACGAGGGATGTCGAGGTCGGCCATCGCGTGGTTTTTGGTCCCGTCAAATGCAGTCGAGCCCTTTGTCGCGTTCACGGACGCCATGCGCAAGGCGGGGATGTTCACGGCGCACGACGTGCTCGTGAACACCGACGTCTTGCCGACCGTCAACTATAACACCTACGTGGTCGACGCGACCAAGCCTTACTTCACGATCGATCCCATCAAGGACGAGCCCGACCTATTCATTTCCAATGTTGTCGAGCAAGGACGTTCCCCGGCTGATGCGTCGGCATTTCTCGAGACGCTCGTGCAAAATGACTTCAAGCGAATACGCGCGCTCATCGACAAGCTCAATTCATCGTTTTCCATCAAGGAAGGGCGGCATGACTCGTGGTACCAGACCGTCGCCGAGATCGCGGGCATCCACGAGCGCACCGCGATGCATTGGGTGAACTTGCTCACGCGGGAACATGCAGTTCTCGTACCCGAGCCGCGTAACGTCTATTATTTTCACTCTATGATTCCCGTAGCCATCAGGCTGGAATTTTTCACGCGAGCGACCATGAGCACGGGCGAGCGGCGGGCATTGGCGATGGTGTTTCCCGCCACGTCGTCGGCGAAGACACGATCCGTGAACGGTGAGGATGTCATCATGTGGAACGTGCTCGTCCCTCGTGGAAAATCCGAAGCAGCCATTGATTTCATCACGAGCATCGAGCCAAGTGCCCGCGTCGCCATGCACTTTGCTAATTTACAACAGATTTTTGGCACTTTGCATTCGCTCTTGCATTGGTTTGACGGCACGGGTTATGACCAAATCATTCCGTTCATTACCGCGTGCACGGAGACCGTGCCACGCCTTGCGACTGCTGCGATGACGGCGACGCAATTCCGCCACGTGTGCCACGATCCTGCACAAACAGCGCTCGATTTGATCGAGGGTTCACAATTTACATAAAATCTGAACTTCGCACCCACTAAATAGAAAGTTTCCAAATAATAAGTATGAACATTTCATATACTCCATATTAATGGTCTTGTCAAGGCTTGTATCCTCAATCTATACGCTATTTTTAAACGAAGGGGTAAATATCACTTAAAATCATTCACCTAATTTTACGAGCAGCATAATTGCTAGCGCGGGGCCTCAACTCACCCCGACAAAACGAATATAAAGCAGAGACTCGCATCTTGGGGGCATCAATCAGATGATGCCTCATGGAAACCGACACAACAACGTGCCCCGAGTGCAGCGGCACGAGCATGGTCGACACTGCCCGCGGGCTCACGTGTGATACTTGCGGGCTGGTCATTGATGAAGGTCAGACATTCGTCGTGCAAGAGCAACTCGGCAAGAACGGCGCGATCCACGCGCACGAGATATTACACGGGAACACGACGACGATCATCGGCACGAAGCGAGAACGCATGACGAACGCGGGCGCGAAACTTGCATTACTCCAGCGACGCATCGTGTCCTATGACGAGACCAAGCGATCGAGCACCTATCACATTTTGCGCGGCGCGACGCACGGCTTGCAATTGCCCACGTCGATCATCGACCATGCCATGCACGTGAATGATAAGCTCGCTATGCTCGTGGAACGGGGGTCCATGTTGGCTGGTGTCGAGGTACTTGCTGCCATGTCATTGTATATCGCGGCAAAACGACTCGGGATTGCCCTACACAAGGATGCCATGCTCGATGTCTTTGGGCTTGATCGCAAGCATTTCGATCGATGCTTGCTCCGTATCAAGGCAATCGGCAAGGTGGCATGTGTGCCCGCGGGAAAGCAAATGTCGCGGGTGATCTTCGAGCACGCGCTAGCAGCGGCGATCGCGGTGGCAGGCGAGGGACATCACGCGGAAGCGATCGAAATGGCGTATAAGACGCTGGCACGGGCGTTTGTGGGCTTGCACGAGGACTCGATCGTGGCGGTGACCGCGTACATGGCGCTGCAATTGGAAGGCTGCGAGAATGCATCGCTGTCGGCGGTAGCGTCGGCGACGGGATACCGGTCGGCGTCGCTTTACAACGCAGCGACGCGGGTATTGCGAAAATTCGGGATTGTAATAGAGAAGTCATTGTCGAAGCTCGACATCGCCGCGTGCTTGCGGGAAATCGTGCCGATGGGCAATGGTATCATGAAGGATGCGCCTGTGCCGGTGGTATCAGTCGAAACCCCGGCGATCGTCGTGATCCAAACCGAACCTGAGGTGGAGCCAGGCGAGATGCTGGTGATCAAGCCGTTGCCAGTGGTTCGCCCCACAATGACCAGGAGCATCCCGGTTTCGACAAACGCGTCACCATCAAGGCTTGTCGCGCGACGGCTTGGTGCTGAGCGACCGCCGAGGAGCTTTTACACGAATAATAACGCTTTATCAAACGTTTCACGGGAATTGTTCATCGCAGTGCGGCATGATCGTGGCAGATATCGCAACCATCGGATTTCGAAATTGGCAGGTTTTCTTGATTCAAACCTTCAACCTTATCGAGGGGCTCCTGGACCGCCAATTGTATGTATTATCGTTTGATCAAGGGATATGATTCATCAGAAGACTAATAGGAATGAATTTCAAGCAGTCATCAATGCTTCTGGTAAATTTAAGTCGAACGAGCCAATCGCTCATTTTTTAGCCTCGACTGTTCCGGTCTTCTAATTGCGTGATGATATTGTCGTGAAAAACGAGAATCACTTGAAAATCTTTATATTTCTAAGTATTCAAGTACTCATCACGCGAATACGAATCTCTTGATAAGTCGATGATCTTTACAAATTCGAAGCTCCTTCCATCGTTAATAACCGGTTGATAATCGTATGGGAATGTGAAATTGAGATGTACAAACTAGCATACATAGCCAAAAGACTGGGCTTAGATTGGAAATCATTGGTAAGCACATTTTCTAAACGGATAACATTTCAAAAATCAATCTATATCATGGAGATCCAAGGTTACGGTTTAGATTACGAATATAATTGGTATATCTACGGACCTTACTCGCCGGATCTCGCTCGCGACATGTATAGCCTGCACGAAGTTGGAATAGATTCAAATAGAAGCCCCCAAATCGAAGAATGGCTCAGAAAATTGGAGGATCCATCAATAAAGCAGAGGGATTATTCACATTATCTCCCTTCGAATGATAATGTTCTTGATCAATTCCTACAATTTCGTAAAGAGGCATTTGCATTATCTACGCAATTGAAACACGAGGATATCCTTGAAATTCTTGCATCTATCCTTTATTTGAATAAAAATCTAAGTATAAGAGATCCCAACCGCTTACTAACCGAGCTCTTAAACAGGAAGGAAAAATTCACTTCTTATTCGAAATTTATTGAGCAATCGATTCGATTTCTATTTGAAAAAAGCCTCCTTGATTAAATCCCACTTCACTTTCATGCGTGTGTTTTCATGTCTAATGATTCATCCTCTGATTTTTTTAAGAGGGAGAAACTCATTTTCGACAATATTCATGGTTACATCGATTTATATAAACCGGAGATGGATATAGTCAATTCTGAATTGTTTCAAAGGTTGCGTGGAATCAACCAATTAGGAATGGCGCATCTTGTTTATCCTGGCGCAACACACACTCGTTTCGTGCATTCACTTGGAGTCATGCATGTCATCACGCGCATGATGAATGCCCTTGGAATTAATCCACCATTAAAAAGTGAAAGCGATTCGTACACTTCCACAGTAGAAACATTGACCAAGATCCCGTGTGCAGAGGATAAACATTACTTTTTCACGATCCGTATGGCTGGACTCCTCCATGATGTTGGTCATTTACCATTTTCGCATACCTTCGAGCGGGCATTCTTCAAGCATTTCTTGCCAAAAGGACGAAATGCCAGTCCACATGAGTTCTTTTCAAGCCAACTGATTGATTTTCCCACGATAAAAGCCGTCCTTGAAAATCCCTTGTATAAGCAATATAACTACAACATGGACATAATGAAAGCAATGATCACTGGTGAGCTTGCGAATTGTCCGAAACGGTACGTGCAACTCCTTCACTCGATTTTCGATGCTGATAGGATTGATTACCTCCTACGAGATACTTATGCAACAGGCCTAGTTTATGGACATATAGACCTGGAACGCATATTCAAGCATTTACGCATTGTCCAGGATAACGATGATTATATTATTGCAATAAATGAAAAAGCCGCTTTGTCTGTCGATCAGTATTTACTTGGAAGGTATTACATGTACAATACGGTCTATTATCATAAAACTAATTTCTGTTTTGAGGAAATGACGCGAAAAATCGTTAAAAAGAGCAATATATTAGGGAAATTACCGCCTCGAAAGGAAGACTCATGGGTGGATGGCGAGGATCCATTATCCGATGATCTCTCGTTCTTTAAGACAATTCAAGACAATTTAGAAGAGAACTTAAAAGGAACCGACTTAGGAAGCCTCGATCTTGTCACGGTCTTTGCAGCTATTGCCCGTGACTTTTCCTTGGACGAAAATGCCCAAAAAAGAATAGAGAAAGAGCTTTGCAGGTTCACTGACCATTTTGTATGGGATCAGATGTATCTTGATTATCTAAGAATTCAATCAAAGTCTGAAGCCGGAGAATCGCTTGAAGATTCCGAGGCATTCTTGATGGAACTTTATCCGTTACTTTTTGCCAGGCAGTCCATTAAACTAATCTGGGAAACAAGTTCCATGCTCGAGGGGGTTAAAGAGGAGGAGTGGAAAAAACGGATAAAGGAATTAAAGGAAAGGCTCCAGATGGATGCTGAAATTCACACGCATCTTCAAAAAGCAAGGACATTAGTCCGTATTTTGAATGAATTTCCTATCCTGGAACCACCAGGAGAAAGACATGATAAACCAGAAGAAAATGCAGTAGATTTCTTGAAAAACATCTATTTTTTTCAAGAAAATGACGAGTCCACCCCACCAACAGTGAAATCGATTTACCAGTTGAATTTATCCATTTTGAAAACGATAATTCAATTGTATAAATACCAGATCCAGGTCTTCTCATATGGAACCACTGAAGAGAAGGATCTTATAAAAGATATGATTGACAAGCTAAATATAACTTCTATTTTACAACCTAAACTTACTTTAAAGGACGGTGGTGAGGTAAAAACTGAAGAAACCGAGTAGCACGCCAATCGCGCCGTCTGCTCAGTTATTAGCAGCTACGAATTATGAAATTGCTAAATTGCGGCTCTTTCGAGTTATAAAAAAAAGAAATTTTTTACACGATAAGCAAAGATAATAGATCCCGGCACACCCTGATCGCGTCTTCCTTGGTAAGCATCGTTGAGCACGCGCCGAGCGTGGTGATGATCGAATCGCCATTGATCGAGAAGCTGAGCATAGCTTTTTGCCCGGGAGCAGATGATCGAGTCGGCTTTGACATTTTTACCTTGGTTGGTTCAGGCGTTGTCTTGGGCTGAACCTCCGTGCGACCTTCCTTGGTCTCCTTGGCGTCGCCCTTCGCCTTGAGCAAGGCGTAGAACGGGCAATCGCCGTCGTTGATCTTGAATCCCTCCTTCGTGACGTGGCCGGGAATCTGCTTGCCCGTCTTGGGATTCGTGATCTTGAAATCCCAGGACTTGAAATACCCGCACTTGTCGCAATTTCCGGCGTTGATGCGGTATTTGCGTGAATCGTCCACCTTGATGGCGGGTTCTTCTTGTTTTGTAACTGCCATGACCATGAGTTTAACACCTCGTCATGACTCGGGCAGTACTCGCATTTAAGCCGAAAATGTACGTTGAGTTTTGCTTAAAACCAGGCATCGTGTGGGAATGAACGATCCATCATGACAACCATACTTCAACCTTTAACACCCTTGGACTTCTGGGGCACGCTGCTCGATGCTGGACGCACGTGGAGCGCCAATTTCTTCGGTGGAATCATCGAATTTGGTATGGTCATCTTCTTGTTCGTCATCTTGATTGGTTGCATCATTTACTTTACCGGGTACAGCAAGAAGGGGCTTGGTTACCTCGTGAACGGCATCGTGATGGAGATCGTGCTGTCGTGCATTTTCATGGCGATCACGGGTGCGACAGGGCCGCCTGACATCTCGATCTTCTTCAGGGCGCCGGGAGCGTGAACGACATGGCATACAAGGACAAGGACGAGAAACCGAAACGATTCTGGTTTGATGATCGTCGCGTCGAGCGGGCGGGCGTCGTGCCCGTGCCAATCGCGGTGATCGCCTTGATCGCCGGGATTAACTGCATTGTGGCGGTTATAACCCAGCAATGGCTCGTCCTGTTCGCGTCCATCGTCGTGGCGGTGGCATTGCCGCTTGCCATCGTCGCTGGCAGCAAGTCCGAGTGCTATCACGATGTCGCGCTCGACGTGCTCGCGGTTCGCAAGGGCATTTCATGGATGCTGGTGGCGGGATTTCGCGCGACGAGGTTGCCGACGAACGTGGATGGCAATCAGAACCGGCTCTTGCGAGGCTTGAGCGCGATCGGGAAGGGCATCACGTTCCGCATCATCGTATCGCGGCACGTGTTCCCACGAGTCGTCGAATCGCGTGCAGGATCGTGGTTCGAGCCCGAGGCAGCAAGCAAGCAAAAAATCGAGGCGGAGACCGCCGGACACGCGTGGATGCTCGTGCTGGAGAAGCACGTGTCGCTGCTCGTTGGCATGCGGCGAGAGATAGCTGCATTTATACAAGCACGGGATGCCACGGCGTCCACGTTTCCCAACACGTACATGCATCACGGGTTCCGGGCGATAAATGCCGAAGAACTGGCGAGAATTGTAACTTTGTGAATGATAGAACTTTTTTCTTTTTCTTTCTTAATCCGGCGCTCTTGATCGTCCCTCGCCGCAATCCCTCGGCGAATTCATCATAGGGGTGCATTAACGTAAAGCTTTCTGCCGGATGTTTTCATACTCCAGCAGAAACTCGTAATGGCTGGTCACATCCTGTATGTTGCTGGCATCGACTTCCAAGGCTTCGCCGGGAAATTTCTGGTTCGCCAGCGTGATCGACTCGAGAATGCTGCTGCCGTTTCGTAGCCCAGGCAAGACTTCGTTATCGTACAATTCCTCGGCCTGCGAACGATCCCCGATTATTTCTTTTGCCCTGAGCAGGTATTGCTTTAGCATGTCCATGGATTCCACCCGTTTATATATTTATTCAGCGAGCCTTCATTTCATTTAATTAAACAAGAGCGTTTCCGACGGCAAGTCCTGGAGAAAGATGCGCATGACCGAAACAGCTTTGCGATCCACGCGCTCGTTCATGCTAATGGCGTTCAAGAGATCTAATAACGTCCCGAGATGCTTGTCGTAGACCGGAAACAAGTCCGAAGGCTCTTCATCCTCGGCGACGAGGGTATCGAGCCGACATTTCAAGTGCAATCGATAATCGGTAAACACGGCATACAACCACGAGATGTCGTGGCGCGGGGGTGGGGTGTTGATGGCCATGGCTTCGACCATGTCCCGCGCCTGCTGGATGGCGGGCAGCAAGTCGATCGCGAGCTGATCGATTTCACGAGACGGTTGTTCAGGCAGTGGTCGAGGTTCAATTGTTTTGCCCGCGTCTTTCCCCCATTTTACCATGACGGAATGCAGCGATAAACGCCATTAAAACCTTCCGGGATATTTTTTCGCTTTTATTCAAGTATTGCAAGGTTCGAATATGATAACAAGCACGACCAGCGACGCGTTGCACCACGCGGCTATCACGCCCTTGCTGGACGAGATTGCCCGCGACCACGCGCGGCTCACGGGCTTCGGCGGCATGAAGGGCATCTTGCTCGTCGATCAAGACGCGAAGGTCATCGCAAAAAATAGCATGTTCGGGCTCAAGAAACCGTGGGACATGGGCGGCATCGCGGCGGCGCTGCACGGCGTCGCGAAACAAGCCTCGCAATATTTCGGATGCTCGGCGCTCGACAAGGTCGCCATCTCGTTCGGGGACATGCAGTTCTTCGTGCAAGCCATCGGCGTCGTTGACACGGGCGATGGAAAACCGCCACGGGAATTGTTGCTCGTGATCCTGGCCGATGCGAAGGTCAAGATGGGCATCGTGCTCGTGCAGATGAAAAAAATCGCGGGGCGCATCATCGAGGCAATCAAGGCGTCGGCGCCCGACATGAACCTGCTCCGGCTCGAGGAGCGAGATGTGCGAGCTTACTTGGTCGGCCTAGGTTCGATGACTTGACAAAGTGCGCATTCACCAGTGATTGGAGTCCCGCTTATGATCGAGTAGTTTTTCTTGAGTTTCGAATTGTTCCCAGCATACATTGCACGTGAACACGCTGGAAGCAAAAGATGATTGATCGTTACTCTTGGTAACTGGTACATCATCGAGTTTTCCTTCCTTTGTTCGCTCTTTTTCGCCCCAATTTTTAAATTGATCGTCAAGCGCGGAAATGAAAGCATCGATCCCGCCGGTAATGACGAACGTGTTTTCATCCGAAAATTCTCCGTTTACCTTGTCTTCACCAACTAACTCAAAGAGTAATTGTTGCAATGCTTGTTTCTCCATGCCAAGCATAGCCGGGGCTTGACGAAGGTCGATCTTTTTCATCGCCTTGATCATTCCGATCAGCCGGGTCTTGTACACGAGTTTCGAGGATTGGTCATCTATGCTGGGGGATCGTGCTGCATTTTCTTGTTTCGTATCGATGGCTGACGCTTTGAAGGAATACAAACCTTTTTTCTTGTCGATCGCACCCAGCAAGTATCCTTTTTTCGTCCATTCCTTCAACTTTTTCTCCAAAAAACCGCGCTTTTGACCCAGTAAATCTGCGATCATGGCAATATCGAAGCCCCCTGCTTTTCCCCATGTTTTTCGGAAAAAATCGCAGTATTCCATGGGCGCTTTCAAAGGCCTATCATTCAAGTGGAGGATCATCGTAGCAGGATCGATCATGCCAAGAAATTCCCTCCTGTTCCATGATTTCCATTTCAAGACGATCTTGTCGACGGGTCTCTTGAACTTCTCGGAAATGGATGCCAGGGGAATTTCAGTATTTCCATTGAAAGCTTTCTTAAAATAATTAAAATAATCCCGCCCGGTTGTCAAGTTGATATATCCACTTTTTTTCAAGATAGACGCAAAATATCCCAGAAGCACTACATTCATGGAAAAAAGGATCATCGAAAGCCATGTTAACGGCGAATACAAGAAAGATTTGATTAAATCCGAAAAAAACGGGAGGATAAACAAGACCAAGATGCCAATGATGGACCCAACGACCCCGAATAATATTGAACCATACGATTTGCCAATCATGATCTTGGTTGCGTGGAATGGAGGGAACAACATGACAATGAAGGTGAAGATCATGACGAAAACCGAGACAATGTGAAATACCGCTGAGGCGTCATTAATGCCTCTTTCCACGTATAACCAGATATTAAGCAAGGTGAGGCCAAGATAGAGGAGCTCGAATAGAACCATCAAGCCATATATTTTGTGCAAGATCAAGGGCGGTTGGCGACCAAGCTCGGTCATGCTTGAATGGTTCGCTGTAAGGTTGTCATTCTCATTCGCTTGCGTGTCCTCGATATTAAAATTTGCTCGCATCCTATCCGACCACCTTATCTTTCATGAATGGTATTCTTGCTCCCCGATAACATTCACTGGGAATTTCAATACAAGGTTACATTATGTTCATTTAATATTTTAGATCAGAGTGGAAGAAACCAGTTTCACGAATGGTTTTACTTTTTAGGCAATTGCATTGCGAAATCTTCATGTCGCTCCTCAACATGAAATGCATCCTTCTCGTCGCCTTGGTCGGTGTCGCCGGCTGGAATTTTCCGTGGGGGCTCGTCGTGGACGCGGGGCTGCTCGTGACGTGGGCGATGGTCAAGCGAAAACGAGTTCCCGGTGTCGCACGTGGTGCACCGATTGCCGGGGTCGCGCCGAATCCAACTAACGATGCGCTCAACGCGATCACGATGGCAATGTTCTCCGACAAGATTGGCGCGGCTACTGATGCTGCCACGACCGAGCTTGGCATCCAACCATCGAAGACACGCCCACCAACACGCGACAACAAGATTTCTCCGCAAGATGCAGACATAGCATATAAAATGAAATTACTTGATTAATTTCTTTCCTTTTTTTTAACGTTTCGAGCACGGGTTTTCGTTTAAATTCCGATGCCTCGAAGGAGAGCATGAGACGAATATCTCGCTATATCATCATGATAGGAATCATCACTTGCATGGTGGTGTCAACTTGTGTAACTTGCCCGGTGACTGGCACGATATCACCAAGACTCACATTGGTCGCTGCACCTGCCCGGTCAACGACCACGCAGAATTACACGACCATGACGTTCAGCGATCCCGTCGTGGCGTCGCTGGATCCGGCCGCGGCAAAGCAATTGTTGCAAGGCATCTTGCATAACATCATCTCGGGAACGGGCACAAAACTCGATGGGACGTTCGCGATCCCGAATGCCAATCCCGCGTCGTTACTCGCTACCCGCGACATCGTCGAAGGGCAACTGGCCCTCGATGGCAGCGTGCCCCATGCGGAGAGCATCGCCCGGTGGATATGGTCACGGCACGATCTCGTCACGGGCGCGTTTACCGATGAATACGCCATGAATTGGACGTTGCAACAGTCTGGTTCGTTGTGGATCGCGTCGAACCGATATTCGCCGCTCGTGGCGACGGCGTGCGCCTTCGATGCGTTGCGATTGCTACGCCAACCCTTGACCGCGGCATTCAACGCGTCAATTGCAACATACATCCTATCTTGCTATGATACGTCGACAGATGCCTTCACGGGCTCGCCAACCACCACGGAACCGACGTTACAAGACACCTATTGGGCGATAAAGACGCTGGCAAGTCTCGGGCAGCTGGCGCAAGTGAACGCGGGCTCGTGCGCGGCGTACATTAACTCCTTGATCGATGCGACCGGGCTGTACCAGCTGCACAACCCAATCCTCATGATCCCGGCGCCCGAATACTTGACCGGCACGATCTGCTCATCGAGGCTGGCCATCGAGACCTTGATGGCGCTCGGGCGACTCGGCACGATCAACACGGCAACGTTCCGGGACACCATCATGGGCTTGTACGACACGACGAATAAGTGGTTTATGAACAACTTCTGCGACGCGAACCGCACGGCGTTGGCGACCGCCGAAGCCCTCGATATCCTCGATATCATCGGATTTTCGGCGGGGTTCACGACGATCGAGCTGCCGCAAGTCATCGAGATGTATGCACGGACCCAATTGTTCACCGGCGGCTGGGCAATGGACAATGGCTGCTTGCTCACGCCTTCGAGCCAGTGCGCGCGGATCGTGACCGATCTTGTGCACGTGGCCGGACGGGGAAACCTGGGCACGATCGACCTTACTTTGCTCTGCGGGGTGTTCGCGGCATCGCTCGCGGGCAGCGACGCGGCTGGCATGGCGGGGTATGAACCGTTTCCGGACTACAATCCCTCGTTCGACGCGTGTCGTGCCATCATCGATATCACCCAAGCAGGTGGGATGCTCGATCCCGCGGGCATCAACGCGGCTAAGGTATTCGTCGCGGCAGCAGACACGGGCACGGCATACCCCGACATTTATCCAGGTAGCGGCACACCACCTTACATCGTCCCCGAAGCGTATCGCACGTTCTCCTTGTCGGGAGCGTGGTGCCTTGCACTAGGCGTGCAGCTGAAAATCGCCCTCGGCATGCCATTCTCGGCGATGGACCTGTTCTTGCTACTTGATGAATTCAAACAACTGCAGATCACGACCAGCACGCCTTGGCCGGGCTTGCAAGGCTTGTGCATCTCGAGTCCGTCGATGAAACAATGGCTAACGACGATGGGTGGTTTGAAAGAGCGGGCGGCGAGCTTGGAAAGCACCCTGGCCGTCGTGCAAGCCATCACCGCGTTGAAAACCTACGGGAATGGCTCGACCTTCATCGTAAGCAAGTTGCTGAATCTCGGCATACTATACTCGAGGCTCGCGTCCGCTTACCGAGAATCAGGGACCATTGCATGGTTCGAGCGAGAATCGCCGGCGACATTCCAATCGCCCGCGGGCGTGGATAACCAGAGATTGCGGGACGCCCGGCTCGTGCTGGAGATCATCAACTCGACACGGGGGTTCGATTATCCCGCTATCAAGACGACGATCTCGCTACCGAAACTCGCGAACCTGGCGCTGACCGAGCCGCGGCATACGATCACCGATATCGATAATGCATTGGCGATTCTTGCCTTGCTGAACCGCACGATCGCGCATGACGACATGGTGGACATCGTCGGCACTCTGGCACGGTTCCGCGTGAATGGAACGGCGTGGTTTGCCCGGCTCGGTTTGCCGAACCTTTTTGAAACCGTGAAGGCGTATCTCATCTTGTCGCGGTTCGCGGGCATCAAGACGACGCTCGAGCACGTGATGGCTGGCGAGAACGGCACGGTGCAAGCCATGGCAGGCACGACGATGGCGTTGCGTGTCGAGCTCGTGAATTGCTTCCGCGGTGACGAGCCCGCCTGGACTTACACATGCAAGCTGCAACCCGCGGGCATAACAGGCACGGGCGGCACGGTCGCGATGCAAGTTGCGATTCCATTAAGCGAATCCGTGCTCGGCCCTGCAATCTTAAACATAACGATGCCTGCCGCGTCGCTGAACACGACCATGATCATCCCCATGACGATTTCCGGCGTCTTGGTCACCGATCCACCAGGTGAGGATATGCAAATCTCGACGCCGAAGCGGGCATCGGTCGCCGTGACGGTGAATTTATTCATCGCAAGTCTTGATAACAGTTCACGACGCGTCGCGGCGTTGCACGGGAGCATCGTCGCCACGGGCATGTCGGTCAACGACACGGGGTATTTCGCACTGGTGAATGGCTCGGACGCTGGCGTTTACACGACGCTGCTGGACGTCTCGCCGCTGTCGGCTGACACGACCTATCACGTGGAAGCATCCCATTCGCATTGCGCTTTGCTCCAAGGAACGCTGGTCATCCGCTGCGACGACAACCTGGCGACGGTGCCGGTCATCGTTGTGCCGTTGGGGCTGGCTTGCATCGCGGTCGGCGTGATCATCGCCAAGCCCCGATCGACGCGGAGGCGGGCGCCGTGAGCTACCGGTGGACGCAGGAATACTACATAAATCGATACCCGCAATACAACCGTGCGTGCACGGTCTGCGGCAAGGCGTTCAATGCCGTGTACTTGGGTTCGAAGCGGCGCAAGACGTGCTCGCCACAATGCTCGGCGGAATACGCGAAACGGCTGCAGCGGGAAAACACGAAACGATATATCAAGAGCGAAAAATATCTCGCATATCGGAAAAAATATTACGAAGCAGTCAAGGTACGTAGGCGATTAGCAAAGATCGCTGCTGCATTCGGAATTGGTGCTTCTACATCTGCATAAAAGTAATCTTTTTTTAATTCCTTATCATATGTTCTCGGCATTGGCGGCAATGATGCTATTAGTGGGGTATGGAGAAAAGTTAAATACCCTTGTCGTAAATACTTACCTACCGGTCTGGAAGTCATCTCCATACCACCACGATTGTGAACATTATGGCCGAACAAAACTTCATTGATGCTCTAGATAATGATGGAATAAACATCGAGGAAAATGAAATCCAAACAGCCGAAATGATAGATCGCTTGATAAAAAGTGCAATGAAAATCCTTCGGTTCATCGATGATAAGATAGTCATCAGGAATTATTTTACAGAAACTCAATCTGGATTAATTAATCAATTAGAATACTACTCAATTAATGGAATCCTTGTCTATATAGATATCCGAGATACGACGGAAGAAGAAATAATCGATAGTCCATGGGGCGATATGGATCCCGAGCCTTCAAAGCATAAATTCAAGAAATTTGGTGGCACTTGCTTTTTTTTGCTACGAACTGGTGAATTGGTTCTATTTCAGAGAGATGGTTACGAAAGTCTTGGAGAATTTGATCCTTCCGAATACGAATATCGGCTATCTAAGCCACAAATAATTACTGTCCTCCAAGCGGTCAAGATGGATAGTAATTTTGAACAACAATTCATGAAAAATTTCAAAGATACCATATCCACGACAATTAAAGAGAATCCGAATAAAGCACCGATCTTGAAAAATGTTATAAATTATTTGAAGATCCCAAAGGATAACGTCCTTATCCAGTTATCATTGGCACTAATAAGAAAGGTTGATGAATTATTCGGTATTTTACCTGATAATTCAAAAATGTCAAGAGATGAGATCGAGAAAGCGATCGTGACGTTTCTGAATGATCGGATTAACGATATGGAGAATGCCATCCGAAGCGAAGCAGAGGCGGATAAATTCGATTTCGGATAGAGGTGAATAGTTTGGAAAAAACCCCAACAATCATCGTCGATACATCCAATATCTTGTTCCAAAATACCTCAAGAATAGCACGGGTGAATAATTATTATCTCTTGAAACAAGCCTTGGAGAAGAAACTCCCGGACGCGGTGATCTATTATCTCACTGACGCGAGCACTCGTTACAAGGTCGATGATAAAAAGGCTTTCGAGAGAATCTGCGCTGCGGGGGAGATAATCCAGACTCCCGCAGGAGAGCCCGCCGATCATTACTTGCTCACATTTGCCGAAATGACGCCCGATTGCCTGATTATTTCTTGTGATCGATTTAAGGACCATAAGATTATCAAAGATCTTTCGGATCGCGTTATCCCTGCCATCATCATAGGATCGAAAGTGATTTTCTCGATAAGACTCGATGCATTCTGCAAGGACAAAAAAACAACATTTCAACACCTCAACAAGGATCGCCGATTTTTGCTTGAATTTCATTTCACGTGATTATCATGACATTAAAGGATGCCGCCTCCCTACTTATTTTCACTCCTTCAAGGGAATATATCGGGCAGCAAGCCGAGAATCGCTTCCAGGATTGGATGGATGCTCACCAAATTAGTTACGTGCGCATCGATCAAGAACCAAATACACTTGCACTCGCTTTTCGAGGCATCGTGCGGCGCCCGGACTTCTTTATTCACATCGGCTCACTAAACGCTACGATTGCTATCGATGTAAAATCACGTCGATTCGACGAAAGATACGAGAACTTTATCGTGAACGAGGACGACATTCAATTATTACGGGCGTTCCAGCAGCAATTTGGCAATCCTGTGTGGCTCGTTTTATCAACTACCGCAATCCAACACAACACGTGGTATTGGATTCAACTGGATCAAGTCATTTCTGACATCAAACCAAAAACCAGTTCCGTGAAAGGCAATCAATTCCGACCGATCCGCATCGATCAATGCAAAACCGTCGCAATTCAAGATGGAATTGGACGAATATTCTTCTGAATCAAAAAAAAAGAAGATCAAGGAATTATCCGCTTAATTCTTGCGATATGCTAATTTTTCGGCCCTTCGAGCGATGCTTGCAAGTGTCCCGCCAAGAAACGTATAGGGATCAATGCCGCGTGCACGCAAGTGCTTGAGATCGGCACGCAGGTCGCGGGCGAGCTTGGCCGCGCTCGTGGGAATATTTGTTGCTGCAATCATTTCGGTTCACGATAACTTGTGATGGCAATGACGCGGGATGGGGGCATTTAGGGGAAATTGCTAGCTCATGCAGAACATCAGTTAGGCGCGAAATGGAGAATTTAAATAGCCCCGTGCAAAATCGTTCACCACGAGTGATTTCCTTATGCCCGAACCGAGTATACTCCAGCAAAGAAAAGCGGCCATAATAGAAGCGAAGAACGAGCGACGGCGTCAAACACAACGGGAGTAACTGGTTGCTTTCCACGAGGAGATGTTAGCGCGGTTTCCGAACGGGGAGATCAATTGCCCCGGTTTCATTCGTCTCCCCGGCAATTAAATGAAGCTGGAAGTAAGATAGATTGGAATTGTCAATAAAACAATCATGAACGAAGATGATTTTCAATGGTCATAACTGAAGAGATTATAAAAAATATCTGGGATGACTTGAACGAACACTTAATCCAATGCCTGGATGCTGAAACGCAAGACGTCAATCTGCTAGAAGAAGATAAAAGTTATTATTCAATGAAAAATCCCGCAGATCTAGAATTTTCCGACATCTTGAAGAGGATATTGGATTCTTTACGTAATAGACGAAACGTTGGCGACACCATTCCTGAAACTAATGATTCAAGTAGAAATGATGGTCTTAATCAAGTATTCGGGGATTATCAGCCACGACGGCTATCTACACTTTATACATCTTGGGAACAAATACTATCGGCCTTAGCTGAACATTATTTACAAGAAGGAAAGGAAATCCAATTCCAAGTGGAACACCATGGGGGATACTGGAATATATATTCACAAGGAGCAAAAAATGCAATTGATTTTTTGTCTACTTACAATACGCCTATAGAACTGGTGGATTTTGTCTCCCGTGGTCTAAACGGTGAGGATGACCAAGTAGTGCTTGATTTCGTTAAAAATGAGATAGCTTCACGAATAAAGGGTATGCATGTGGCGTTAGCAAGTGATTTTTTAAAAGAAATCGGCTTTAAGCAAATTGGGAAACCTGATGTGTGGATAATCAAGATTTTCCTCGAGCTGAACTTTATCGCACCGCCAAGCAAAGGCATTGATGAGGTTGCCTTTAAAAAAATCAGAGAAATAGCTCGAATTGTCGATGTCTATCCCGTGATCGTTGATAAAGTTTTCTGGCTATTAGGCACAGGGGATTTCGACAGAGCACATGATGCTAAAATACATATTGACACGAAATGGAGAGAATTCGTCGCTGAGATGAAATTTAGATATAATATCTGAACATTTAAGTTGAATTAAGCAGCGAAAACGGCAACTAAGCCAATCAAATACCACGCCACGCCGATCATCGTGGTAATCGTGACGTAGCCATCGCTCCACGTCGACGATGGATACCATGCGCCTTGTTCGTTCTGCCAGGCGATGATGGCGAGCCACGCGATGACCGTGGTGCAGAAGAGCAAGACTTTTGCGATGTTATAGTCGCGGGTTTTCTTACCCCAGGTCATACCTTCGACCTTGCATCGGGCAGCGAGCAAGACAAGAACGATTGGAAAGATCATCATGCCGATCGTGCACATTTTCACCACGAGTACCCACGAATCTTGCTGCGGATCGACCAGCAAGGTAAACAAGGAAGCGGTCGTGCCTAACTCTATTGGCGTTCCGTTGCTCGTGGCGTGCCAGGACGTTGTAACCAGCGGCAAGAACACGGCGAGTGCCGCGCAGGCGAGTATGGCAAGGGTGATGCGCAACGCTGACCGTGGCTCATTCCACGTGACCAGCGCGAGCTTAACCTTCGCAAAGCTTCGCATTTTATATAGCACGAAGGCAACGAATAGCCACGCCAAGCCAATAATGGCTGTCTGGATGGATAATGCCACGACCGCGCCCATGATCGCCCAGGCACCGGTTATGCCGCAGAAGAAACCACCTGCTAACAATGGATCCATCAATTTCGATTTTCGGGGCGTGTTCACTTGTGTTTCTCGCTGTTCACTTGATGTTTCGAGCAATGGTTCACCGGTACGGACGGCGTGCAAGGCGATATTGAGCTTCACGAGCTTGGCAAGACCGGGGGATTCCAGAACCGGCAACGTCGTCATCAATGCCTTGCGGAGCAATTCAGCACCTTCCATCTTGAGCTTGGTCGTGACATTGGCACGTGCGACATTGATCGCGCAGCTGGAGCTGGAGAGCCGGGCGGCGAGTGTTGGATTGACGCATGTCTTGCTTGCACGATCGAGAACCATGCTGGCACGCGCATAGACGTCGCCGCGGGGCATGGATATGCCGGTCGTCGTCGCAAACCGCTCTATTGCCTTGTCGAGCATGGCGACCATCACGGAGACAGCAATGCATGGCTGGCGCGCGGCAAGCAATGCATCGACCTTGATCATGGCGGGAGAATTTGATGCTGCCGCTAGCTCGTTCGCGACCATCACGCGCTCGCCTCGCCAAACACGTGCAATAATTTTGCCAGCTCGGATTCAATGGCTTGCAATGGCTGCGCGAACTCGGTGAGCAACGCATCCTTGCTCGCATCGAGGTACGGGATCACGACGTCCTTCACGAACCGCGTGGCAATTGATGTACGCTCTTGGGCGGTCGTGGCATTGACGTATGACGTGATCATGGCAAAGTACTTGTCTTGGAAGGCGTCGAACCCGGCAAAGACCGCCTTGCGGGCATCATCATTCGAGAGAAGCATGATGCCATCCCGCAACGTGATGGGATTTAAACCGAAATTCGCTCGATTTTTCGTTATAAACTGATGACGCCCGAATCCATCATGACCGAAGAATCACCAACAATAACTTCCCACTCGGGTGCCACGAAACTCGTGCAAGTGAAAATCGTCTACTGGGGTCCGGCGGAAGCGGGAAAGACAACGTCGCTGCTTGCGGTCGCCGACATTTTTTCGCGGTTCAAGCTCGATGACGTGATCGTCGTGCAAACAACGGCGGGACGCACGCTGTGGAACGAGTACGCGGCGTTCCAATTCACGATTCCCGCGGGCGCGGCGAGCGTGGACGTCGTCGTGCACTTGTCGGCGCTGACGGGACAAGAACGATTCCTGGCGACACGGGAATTCGCCGGGACAAGCATCGACGGGGCGATCTTCGTCGCCGATTGCAGACCCGAGTTCATGCAGGCGACCATGCGGAGCTTCGAGGAATTGATGGCCTTCGCGCCGCCGGGCACGCCGGTCGTGGTGCAAGCTAACTTTCAAGATATACCGACGTCGACTCGGCCAGCGAAATTGGAGGCATACCTTGCATCGAAGTGGAAGGGGCGGTTTTACAAGGTCGTGCCGACGATCGCCACCACGGGGTTGAACGTGTCGGCGGCATTTTTAGATGATCTTTATGCCATCCTCTGCAAGAGAACCTGAGAAAGGCTTATTCGTGCAAGCATATTAGAAGTCAATTAACAATAAAATGATTTTATATTAATGATGATTAATCTTGAAGAAAATCGATAAGATCAACGAGTTGATTCAGAAAGTATCCCAGAACAGCTCTACCAAAAACATATCTCTTCTTTTCATTGAAATCGATTCCGTTCTTGAACAGTATTTTAGAAATAATGCTTCTTTGTTAAAAAGGTTCTCAGAAATTAAAGAATATTTCGCATTCCAAATAAATACTGCAATGTTCCTAGGTCAAGAGAAAGTACTTGATACTAGAAATATCTCAACTTTTCTTAATACGCTTAGAGATAGAATTGAGAATGAAAATGAAAGTAATGAACCAATAGGTTACGGAATGGATGCATTAATCTCTTGTATGTGTAAAACTATCGAAGAAATCGTTCTCGCAGATCCTTGTTATGGAGAGACAAAGAGTCGAACCATTCCTGCCCATATTCGTAAATTTGTCATTGAACGTGATAAATCCACTTGCCAAATATGTGGAAATGAAGTTAACTTGGAAAATATTCAACTTGATCATATATTCCCATACGCTCTGGGTGGAGCCAATAATGAACTTAATTTGATGGTCATTTGCGCCAACTGTAATCAAGAAAAGGGAGCAAAAATAAACTTTTTAAATGATCTCGTGGGTAGAATGAAGCTTCAAGAGAATATTAGACAATTTATACTCAGTTTGACTATTGCACACGATTTTAAATCTTGGTTAATATCTCAAGTGAAAATCAAGCATAAAATCTCCTAAAAATTCATTCTACAGATTTATTGATAGGGATAACGAATGAAGAGGAAGCTAATATGTCCATTGAGCTGGAATTAGATTTTATGATCTCAAAAAATTTCGTTATTTCTCTCATAGAGCAACAACGAGGTATATGTCCTTCTGCATATAACCATCCAATTTTTTCATAATCTAAGATGAATTCCGTGGCAATAGAGATGACGCAAGGTACAATATATTTGATCTCATTCTCTTCAATTCTTTTCACTTTATTCCCTGCAAGTTTAGAATTAACTTTATCCAACAAACTATCTAGGTGATCCTTGGCCCAAGTTGCAACATTATCAATATCCAAAAGCCACCCTTTCAACTCGTCTAAATTTTCTTCGATTTCTTCAAGTTTCAGTTCTTTTCTATAATTTATCCTAGAATATGCTTTACAATCAAAAAGGAATAAGAAGCCTGCGAAAAATACCACGATATCTATATCTGTCTGAGTTTTCCTCGCAATATTCACGTTTTCTAATTTCACTCGTGTACACACTTGAGGAATTATTGATTCAATAGCAACTTTCACATGTTGTTCGTACTCATTACCTGCTACATTAGAATATTTTCCCGATACCCTACTATATCGTGAAACAAGTTCTCCAAAAGCAGTAATAAATTGGACAGAGGAGACAAAATATTGTCGGTTATGAAATTCCATAGCGAATGGTATTTTCTCTTGAGAGAACAAATCGTTAGAGATGTCGATATTAGAGTTATTTATCGAAAATCCATCAAGGAATTGCCAAGTTTTATCAAACCAATTAATGTTTTCTGGTTGAATACGTAAAAAATTACACCCAGATTCATAGTTTTCTTTAACATAAGGAATAAACCATCTTTCCAATTCATCTTCGGTCGATATTATGGTAAAAAACATAGTTTTATCATTTCGTTCAGCTCGTGCTTTATAGATATCATTAAACATGTCCAAAAATCCCGTAATTATACTTGTTAATTCATGTGCTGTAAAATTATAATCCCGAATGATATTTTTCTCAAAAGACTTTAATGCAGAATAAATATAACTCGGCGGAATTTTATCTTTTTTTGGAAATCTAATATCTGTTGCAGAATGAACCATATTAGAATACATTCTTTCTAGGAAGGAGGAATTACTCCATGATTGAACACCAGAATTATGAATTCGAATTAAATAATTCTCAAAATCCTTACTATATTCAGTCAGAAAATCAATAGAATTATTCAAAATTGATTTCATTATACCTGCTGGGCCATTGGGAATCCTATTATCTTCGAATGGTATAAGTGCTAAAGGAAAGTGGACGGATTCGATAAAATCTATGTAATCACGAAGAATTAAAATATTCACATAGCATGCTGCAAAATTTTGAAATGATATAAAATCTTTATAACAGAATTTATCGTAACTTAGCTCTTCAAATTTTCTGTGGCTTATATCATAATTATCTGAAATAAAGGGATACGATTTAATCAACAATTTTAATCCATGATAGAAGACCTCTTTTTCATTAAAGGGTAACATGAATTCATGATAACCTATGTAAAATGCATGCAAAAAGAAATCAATTGTTTTCGGTTTAAGTAATTCAAGCATTTTAGAAGTCAATTTTAATTCAAATTCCTTCACGAAGTTTCTAAACTGGTCTTGATTCAATATATAACATTTTTCCTCAAGATCTTTCATCGGTTTTATTGATCTTATTACTTCATTGTAAAAATCTATTACTTGATAAGAATCAGCCAGCGTTCTATCCATTGTGATGACAATCTTTGCAATCTCGAATTCTTCTTTGATTTTTTCCTGGGAATTACTGTCAAAAAAATCTGGCGTAGAATCTTCATCATTCATGAGATTTTCCTCCATTCCTTCTTATCTTAACACTAATTTAGCGTAATAAACACTTGTAATAATTATTTTTACCGCCAATCAATACAGGCTCTTCATTTTTGAAAAGATAACATCGCAATGTTTTGTTTTCACCGATGATGATGAAGACGATCGTTCCGTATTTTTCACGAAGCGAATTGGCAAATTCCTTGTCTTGAGTACTAATTTTTGATGAGTTTAATGGATGAGAATGCAGAAAACCGATGAATTTCTGTTTTGGATGTTGAAATATGCGCCATTCATCTAAAATTTCAAACCACAATTTTGGGATATCGCTAAAATTGCGCTTATCAGATGCAAGGTTCGGAAAGGGTAAAAATGACTTGATATCGAAAACTATTCCTTTACCCTTTACACCTTTGATATCTCCGATCAAACCGCCAGCTATTTCCTGATTCTTGTTTAAATCCACATAAATTTTAAGATAAAGCTCAATTTTCCTATCAATTTTAAAAAAAAATGACGATGATGCCAGTCCAGCCATTTCATCCATCAATCTACCAGTTTATTCCAGTCAATACCTCGAACGAAGATATTTCTATCTTGGTGCACATCTAAATGTGCCACGCTGCGTATGTAATCTGTAGAATCTGAGAAGATTATGAGCAATGCATATTTATATTTTGAAAGATAACTGAGACAAGCCCCTCTTCCCAATTTCTCGATTTGCCTTGCTTTAGCATTTGATACGCCGCCAAGTTTTAATTTTGATATGAATTTTGCTTCTATAGCCAAATCAATGCTCGGTAAGACGATATCAGCAATATCATCACTACCAGGTATCTGAACCTCGTTAATATAGTCAGGATAGGCTTGCTGAATCGCCCAAATTAAATGCATTACACAAGTCGACTCATGTTGAATATTTTTGATAAGGGCTTTATGGGAAAGCGTGAGATTGATGATTTCATCAATTTGCTCTTTAATATTGCTTGTCCTTGCAAGGCCTTGACTATCTTCAGATATATCAGAAATTGGTTCTATGACATCTTCCGTAGAAGATCCTTCAGTTACCTGCGATTCTTCTTTAGATTCCTCTTCAGACTCTTCTTCTATCGGTTCCGCTTCAAGCATATGGTCGAGCCAACGATCTTCCATTTCATTTCGGGCTAAAGTTAATTCATCCAATGAAAGATTAGCTAATTGAATACGCGCATCCTGGATTGATGGAAGAATCATTGGATTCTTAAATTCCTCAGAAAAAATAGCTTCAAGCGTTCCTAAATCTCCAAATTTTTCTGCATATTTCAAGACCGCGACAATCATCATTTCCTTGTACAATCGCGCCAAATCATCGCAAGAATATGCTTCGAGATATTCCGAAGCTAGTGTCCATGTTCTAATATCCTTCTTTTTAAAATCAAACCCTTGTGTCTCGAGAGCTTCGGTCAAATTAGCTAAAGTGCCGAAGGCACTGAAAGAAGGAATAAGGAAAACCGATTTGTAAACAGTCTCAAGCTGATCCATTGATAGGTCGCGCAGGAATGACTTCGCATTATTCCAAGATGAAATATCCTTCACTAGATACGGAATCTGTAATTTATCGAGAGTATGTCTTAGAATATTCAAAGTCGCAGTGTCTTGTATTTCATTAATCAAGGATTCGTTTGCATCCATATCCAAACTTTTTTGTGAAGCTACTACGCCTGATGCTACTGCTGCAATCGTAAAATCTTCAAGATTGACTTGTTTCTCCTTCCTCTTCTCCACGAGAGGTTCTTTGGAGACTGATTCAATGGTAAAATGATTGCAGACCCAATCGTATCCATTATATGTCTTGTAAAGATTACAACCTGGGTAGTCCCTCATACCAGGGGATTCTTGTATCTTTTTTTGAATCCAAGACTTATCAACATAACTGCAACCGTTGCAAGTTGGCGTCAAGGGCAAACCAAAGTCTCGAGAAGAGCCTTTCAAGGATGAAATAGCTTTGATTTCTTCAGGTTCAACATTCGCATCGATTATTCTAGTTACCAAATCTGTAAATTCTTTCGGTATCAAGACAGTAGAATCATTATCTCCTTTAATTTCAAACAAGACTCGATTTTCAATCATTTTATTAAAATTCCCTCGGAAAGTCGATAATGTGCGGTATTGAAGGAGATATTCTTTAAGTCGTAGATAGGAAAGCTCATTGTCATGATCTGAAATAAATTTCAAAATAAGAGCTGTCGTCCCATTAGCAGGAATTATCGCTTTAATCGATTCCTTTACATGTGGATTCTTTACATTCTCTACGATTAAAGCAATGATATCATCTTTTACTTGATTGCTATATCCGTGTAAACCATAATTTTTGCAGACTGTGATTAAATCTGGAATTGTCAGTCCATTCAAAATGTTTTTTATTGTCTTCAAGGGTCGATCGCCCATTATTGAGATAATTATAAACTACTTTTTCCATTATTTTCCCCATATAACGTAGTAAAATAATCCGACTCCATCACCTATAAGTATTAACTATTTAATATGCGGATTCAAAATGAATCGGGCGTTCGCTCAAGAACGATTGCGTGATCAATAAATTTCTGTTTTTAACAGTCGAATAGCTATCACTGCTATGATAGATGGAAGCATTAAGCATAATCCATTATTTCTTTATTTCACGCTGGTGAAGCGTCAGCCTTTCGTGTTAAGTGGGTTTCTTGACTCGACCGAATTCGCCGCTTTCAAGGATTTTATGCCCCATTGCGCCATTCATAACTCACTCGACAAGGCTGGGATGGGCAAGCTAGACGGCACGGCCATGCTCGCACAATTACTTGACTCGGAAGCCGAAGACGTCGTCGAAGGCCAAAAAAATGCCATCTTTATTCACAATGCTACGACCGAGGACCTCGACCTGCTCACGAGCCAGCTTGACCACGCATGGATGGCATCCACGGTCATCCCCGCGGCCGACGTCGCCAAGAAGTATCACGTTCCCGTCTACGACCTCAAGACGGAACGCTGGATTAACATTAACACAGATAATTATGACACGCTATGGGCGAGTTCTATGCTGGCATCGCACGAGGATGATGCGATGGGCCTGCGCATGGCTATAAAGGATTTCTACCACGATGCGACCATGCTCGCCGCGTGGATGCTCGCCAGCGATGCTAATGGCAAGATATATGGGCTTTTGCAGAAATATGAGAACCCGAACACTCGCGACGCGCTACTCGAGACCGTTTCGACGTATTTCGGTATCAACGCTCGCGAGGTCGTGCAAGGCTTGTCAGGTGAGATCACGATACAACCGCCAAGTAATGATCCTATCGAGCAACCCGTGGCGGTGCCGAAGGATGTCTTGCCACCGGCGACGGTGACAAAGGAAGCCAAGCAAGATCCTTTCATGAGCGAGTATTACTTCTTGTCAAAAAACGTGATATTCAAGAAAGCACTCGTCAAGGCGGTGAACGACACCGACCTGAGAGGCACAAACTTCACGAGCCCGGCGGCAAAATATTCCTATCTCCGAAGCGAAGGCACGTGGAAAGATAGCATTCCTCACGGCGCATTAAAAGGCATCCTCGAAACGATCATCGCGGGATGCGAGGACGTGGACACCGCCAAGAACGCGGCTAAGGCATTCGAGTCGAGCGCGGTCGCCTTCAAGATGGCAGATCGTGCCGCGATTCTTTCCATCATCGCGGAAACCTTGTCCCACGCGAGATTACCCTCGAAACAATCAGTGAAAAAGCCAATCGTGGCAGGTCGGTCATGGCAAGTGCCAGGTCCACCCCCCGAAAAACCGGGGCCACTCATCGCATGGCTTAACAGAACGATCACCGATCTCCAACACTTCACAGCGAACGCGCGGCAGATCGCCAAGCAACGTGGTTTGGCAGGCGCGGGCTTCGCACGATTCACGCTGATCCCGCTGCCGAAGCCCCTCGCCGAGTGTCGCGGACGCGAGTTGGTGCCGTGGTTGCACGACCAGATCGAGGGGTTGCAAGGATGGATCGCGGACCTGCAGCCTGCACGGGATACCAACATCGTGGCATCGTGGAAAAAAGCACTCGCCGCGTATGATCGAGCAGAAATGGATAGTTTTCTCATCTCGGCATTTCCCATTTTCGAGCAAGCCATCAAGCACATGCACGCCGAGTTTATTGGTACCGAACCAGCCGATATTCGCACATCTATTGACGAATTGTATCAAGGTGGTCACTTACAAGTCAACTTGCGAGCCTTGCACTGGGTTTGGTCAGTACGGAACAAGAAGTTGCACGAGGGCATCGATCTGACAAACGCCCAAGTGACCAAGATCAAGACGGCTATCGATATCGTCGTGGATACAACTCGATCCCTACCTGCAAAAATCCGTGAACGAACGAGCACTAAGACCATCAAGGCTCAAACAAAGGGCAAGCGAGGTGTGGCATGATGACGGAAGCAAAAACATCAGCCAAGCCTTCGAAGCCGACGGTCATCGACGTGGACGCGGAGCAAGGCGTGGAGCTCG
>JGI26339J46600_10000036_pt1 | contig 41254 bp, 34 predicted proteins | sample BogFormECP12_OM1_FD_46600 | JGI IMG/M metagenome (IMG submission 46600) | reverse complement strand
AAAAAGCGCCGGGCGCCCTTGACCCCGCCTCCGGCGCGCGGAAGAAGACGTGTGCCCACAAGGGTCTTGACACGGCCGACGCCGTTATAGACGCGCTACCCTTGCTCCGAGGTTGGCCAAAGGTTGGGGGCCGGCAGGTCCTCAGCCCCGGCAGGGGCGGCGTAATTTGCGTAATTAGCCCACGACAGCCGTGGATCTCCTTGACTTAGCTGCAACCGTAGTCTACGATTGGCTTCAAAGAAGGTTCGCTCACATGGTCGGTCGAACGGTCGGCCACTACCGCATCCTGCAAAAACTCGGTGGTGGCGGCATGGGCGTGGTGTATAAGGCCGAGGACACGACCCTCGGCCGCCACGTGGCCTTGAAATTCTTGCCCGAGCAACTTGCCAGCGACCACCAGGCGTTGGAGCGTTTCCAACGCGAGGCGCGGGCGGCGTCCGCCTTGAACCATCCGAACATCTGTACGATCCACGAGTTCGGGCAGCATGAGGGCCAGCCCTTCATCGTGATGGAGAGTCTGGAGGGGCAGACCTTGAAGGAGTTGATTGGTAGGGGAGCGCTCCGCGCTCCCGCGGGAGGGCAGAGCCCTCCCCTACCGCTCGATACTCTGCTGGACCTGGCGATTCAGATTGCCGATGCGCTGGACGCGGCTCACTCGAAGAGGATCATCCATCGCGACATCAAGCCGGCGAACATTTTCGTGACCAATCGCGCTCAGGCGAAGATTCTGGACTTTGGTTTGGCGAAGCTGGCGCCAGAGCCCAGGCGGATGGCAGAAGCCGTGGGTGCCTCGGCGCTGCCCACCGCCTCGGTCGAGCCCGAGCATCTCACCAGTCCGGGCGCGGCGATTGGGACCATCGCCTACATGTCGCCCGAGCAGGCGCGAGGCGAAGAGATCGACGTGAGAACAGACTTGTTCAGTTTTGGTGTGGTCCTGTACGAGATGGCGACAGGTCACCCGGCCTTTTCCCGGGCTACTTCCGCGCTTACCTTTGACGCGATCCTGCACCAAGCGCCTACCTCGCCAATGCGGTTGAATCCCGATGTGCCGCCGAAGCTGGAAGAGATCATCAACAAGGCGCTGGAAAAGGACCACGATTTGCGCTACCAGAGCGCGCCTGACATTCGCACCGACCTGAAGCGCCTGAAGCGCGATACGCATTCGGGGCCTCGCGCCGGCGTCCCGGCCGCTGGGCGCGACGGAGGGGCCGGCCTTGTGCCTGCCATAGGGCCGGATGCCGGCGCTCATAGAGCGGCGCTAAAGAGGCGGCTCGCGTTAGCGGCAGCGGTCCCCATTGCTATCGCGGCCCTGCTTTTCCTCCTCAATGTCGCCGGCCTGCGCGACCGGATTTCGATGGCTGTAGGTGCCAGGCGCGCCGCGCCGTTACCGCAGATCCAGTCCCTCGCTGTGCTGCCGCTGGAAAACCTCTCCGGCGACCCAGGGCAGGAATACTTCGCCGACGGCATGACCGAAGAGCTGATCGCTGAATTAGGTCAAATTGCTTCGCTCCGCGTGATTTCGCGGACCTCGGTAATGCAATACAAAGGGGTCAAGAGGCCACTGTCGCAGATTGCGCGGGAGTTAAACGTGGACGCGCTGATTGAAGGGTCTGTGCTCCGCTCGGGGGATCGGGTTCGGGTCACGGCCCAGTTGATTGGGGTGGCGCCGGAACGTCATTTGTGAGCGCGGAACTACGAGCGCGATCTGCGGGACGTGTTGAGCTTGCAGAGCGAAGTCGCACGCGGCATCGCCAAGGAAGCCATCGCAGAGCTTCTACAGAGGTCAAACGACCCGAGGAAATCGGGCCACTTGGGCAACGCCTACGCGCGAGCAGGCAACAAGGCCGAGGCGCAGAAAGCCATCCAACAGTTAATCGAGCTGTCAAAACAAAAGCGGGGGACTTGGGAACTCGCGCTCATCTACGCGGGGCTGGGTGAAAAGGATCGAGCCTTCGAGTGGCTGGAAAGGGCTTACGAAGTGCACGACAAGGGGATGTGTTTCTTGAAGGTCGACCCTCCGCTCGACCCCCTGCGCTCCGACCCGCGCTTCCAGGACCTCCTGCGCCGCATGAATTTCCCGCCGTAAGGTGGCCCGCGGCCATTGGCTGCCCCCTTCCTTACGTGGCGCCTCCGATGCGATTCCGTTCCGCCCATACGCAGTTGCGGAATCGCCCGGCATTCATGGCCACAAGAGAGTACAGCCCTTCCGAGACCCAAGCCGGATTGGTCCTGGGAAAACAAGCTTCCCGGAAGTAGGACGACTGCACTTTGATAGCGGACCAGACTCCTATCGACTTGGCATCAGTAACGAGTAGTTGGCCAGCATTTACCGATGATCCGCCCGCATGACCTGAGCATTTGGGCCGGTCGACGGCAGTCGGAAGAGACGCAGTTTCGCAGCCGTGCAACTTAGCGGTGAGACGCGTCCTAGAGAAATGGTCTGTGACACGTAAGTCATTGATAATAAGTGTGGCGCGACGGTGGGGCTCTCATGACTAGGGGGTCGGACAGCCGTTCATGGCGACCCCGTTGACGCTTCCTTCTGACTTCATAGCAGATTCTCCTTGACAATGGAACGCTCACTTTTTATTATAGAATCGAACTAAAGGTGGGGTGCATCGAATAGGTTCGGAAAGGGCGAGCAGACCCACTCGGAGGGACGCTCGCTGATCTTAACTGGCTCAGGTTGGGGCGGGGAGGAGAAGAGGGAAACATGGGAAAGATAATTGGAATCGATCTGGGAACAACGAACTCGGTGGTCGCGGTGATGGAAGGCGGCGAGCCGGCGGTAATCGCCAATCCGGAAGGCGGCCGCACCACGCCGTCGGTGGTGGGGTTCACCAAATCCGGGGAGCGCCTGGTAGGCCAGGTGGCTAAGCGGCAGGCGATCACCAATCCGGAGAATACGGTTTACTCCATCAAGCGTTTCATGGGCCGGCGTTTCGACGAGGTCCAGGCGGAAATCAAGACGGTGCCGTACAAGGTGGTTCCTGCCTCCGACGGCAAGGGCGACGTACGCATAGTGGCGCAAGGCAAGGAGTATTCGCCGCCGGAGATTTCCGCCATGATCCTGCAAAAGATGAAGGACGCGGCGGAGCAGTACCTGGGCGAAAAGATCACCCAGGCGGTGATCACCGTGCCGGCTTATTTCAACGACAGCCAGCGCCAGGCCACCAAGGATGCGGGCAAGATTGCCGGCCTCGAGGTGCTGCGTATCGTGAACGAGCCCACGGCGGCGGCGCTTGCCTACGGTCTGGACAAGAAGGGCGACGAGACGATTGCCGTCTACGACTTCGGCGGCGGCACGTTTGACATCTCCATTTTGGAAGTGGGCGAAGGCGTGGTGGAGGTGAAGTCGACCAACGGCGACACGCACCTGGGCGGCGACGACATCGACAAGCGGGTGATGGATTGGATCGTGGACGAGTTCAAGAAGGAAGAGGGCATCGATCTCTCCAAGGATCGCATGGCCTTGCAGCGGCTGAAGGAAGCGGCGGAGAAAGCGAAGATGGAGCTTTCGACGGTGCTGGAGACGGAGATCAACCTGCCGTTCATCACCGCCGACGCCACCGGTCCGAAGCACCTGGTGAAAAAGCTCACCCGGGGCCGCTTCGAGCAGATGTGCGAAGACATCTTCAAGCGCTCGGTGGGTCCGGTGAAGCAGGCCTTGCAGGACGCGGGCGTGACGCCGGACAAGATCAACGAAGTGGTCTTGGTGGGAGGCTCGACGCGCATCCCGCGCGTTCAGCAGATCGTGAAAGATTTGTTCGGCGGGAAAGAACCGCACAAGGGCGTGAACCCGGACGAAGTGGTGGCGGTGGGCGCCGCGGTGCAGGCGGGCGTGCTGGGCGGCGAGGTGAAAGACCTGCTGCTGCTGGACGTGACCCCGTTGACCCTGGGCGTGGAGACGCTGGGAGGCGTGGCGACCCCGCTGATCCAGCGCAACACCACCATCCCGACGCGCAAGAGCGAGACGTTTTCCACCGCGGCGGACAACCAGACGTCGGTGGAGATCCACGTCTTGCAGGGCGAGCGGCCCATGGCCAAGGACAACCGCACCCTGGGCAAGTTCCACCTGATCGGCATTCCCATGGCGCCGCGGGGCTTGCCGCAAATCGAAGTGACGTTCGATATCGACGCCAACGGAATCCTGAACGTGTCCGCCAAGGACAAGGGAACCGGGCAAGAGCAGAAGATCACCATCACGTCTTCCAGCGGCTTGAGCAAGGACGAAGTGGAGCGCATGCGGAAGGAAGGCGAACTCCACTCCGAGGAAGACCGCCGCTCGCGAGACGAGATCGAAATGAAGAACCGCGCCGATTCTCTGGTCTACTCGGCCGAGAAGATGCTCAAGGAACATCGCGACAAGGTCTCGGAGGCGGATGCCAAAGACATTGAGGCAGCGATCGAAGAGGCCAAGAAAGCGATCCAGGGCAACGATTCGGGGAAGATCCAGGCGGCCGTCGAACGTCTGACGACGGCGTCGCACAAACTGGCCGAAGCCATGTACAAGCAGGCAGCGCCAGGCGCGGGCACACCGCCGCCCGCCGGCGGAGCAGCAGGGCCCGGTGCGGGTCCCACCGACGGGGCCACCAAAGGCACAGGCGAGGGCGAAGTGATTGATGCCGAGGTGGTGGACGAGAAAAGGAACTAAGGGAGTAGGGAGTCGGGAGTCGGGAGTAGGAGACCCGCCGACTCCCGCCACTTTATGGAACAACGCGCGCAGGTCCCAATTGAATGCCCCCAGTGCCACTGGAAGCACTTCGTGGAAATGGAGATCGACGTGAGGATGATCCAGTCGCCTCTCTACGCGAAGATTCGGAAGGAGCTGGAGGAGTGGATCAGGTCACGCTGCCCGGACCATCTGGGGGTGATCGCGGGACTCAGCAAGAACTGACGAGGACAGTGGCTAGTGGTTAGTGGCGAGTGGCTAGCAGAAAACAGGGGTAGCGCAGACCTGCTTTCCAAGGTCTGCGGCTCGAAGGTTCCCTTCGCGGGTCGAAGAATGGACCGCAGACCTTGGAAAGCAGGTCTGCGCTACCCCTTCTTCCACCCATTCTTCTCCTAGCCACTAGCCACTAGCCACTCGCCACTTACAAAAAATGGCCGTTGGCGTACAGAAGGACTACTACAAGGCGCTCGGGGTGGACCGCAAGGCGAAGCCCGAACAGATCCGCAAAGCGTACCGGCACCTGGCGCGCAAGTACCATCCTGATCTCAATCCCAACAACAAATCGTCCGAGGAAAAATTCAAGGAGATCCAGGAAGCCTACGACATCCTGGGCGATGAGAAGAAGCGCCAGGTCTACGATCAGTACGGGTTCTATTCGGACAATATCCCTCCCGGAGGCTATCCGGGGGGCTATCCCGGAGCGGCCGGCCCCGCGACTGGTCCCGAATCGGGCGGCCCTGCCCCTCCCGAGGTCGATTTTGACGGATTCGACTTTTCCAACCTGGAGAGCGAGCCAGCAAGCAGCGGCGGAGGTTTTCGCGACCTCTTCTCCAGCATCTTCTCCCGCGGTAACCGCGAGGAAGAGGAACCACAGCGCGGCAGCGACATCGAGTACCGGATGCACCTGGGCTTCTGGGATGCGATCCGCGGCACCACGGTGCGCATCACGGTGGCGCGCGAGGAGACCTGCCCGACCTGTCAGGGGAGTGGCGCCGGCAAAGGACCGCCGACGGTGTGCCCCACCTGCAACGGCACCGGCAAGGCCACTCAACACGCGGGCTCGATGCGCTTCACCGTCACCTGCCCGACCTGCCGAGGAAAGGGAAAGATCCAGCCGCGGTGCCCTACCTGCGGGGGCGCTGGATCGTTGCGGAAGCCGGAAAGCTTCGAGGTTCGCATCCCCGCGGGAGTCGATACCGGATCGCGCGTGCGCATCCCGCACAAAGGCAATTCCATAAGTCACGGTGAGCCCGGCGATCTTTACATCGTGACTGACGTGGAGCCGCACCCGGTGTTCGAGCGCAAGGGCGACAATCTTTACGTGAAACTCCCGGTGACCATCACGGAGGCGTCGCTCGGCGCCAAGGTGGAAGTCCCCACCATCGACGGTCCCAGCACCATCAAGATTCCGCCCGGCACCCAAAGCGGTCAGAAGCTGCGGCTGCGGGGCAAGGGCGCGCCGTCGCTGCGGGGCACGCCGGGAGAAGTGCGCGGCGACGAGTTCGTGGAGGTCCAGGTGGTGGTGCCCAAGGTGGCGGATGAACGTACCAAAGAGATTCTGCGGGAATTGGCGCGACTGAACCCGGAGGACCCGCGGGCGGAGATGAGGAAAACAGTCGGCAGTTAGCAGTCAGCAGTCGGCAGTCCGGCTACCGACTGCTGACTGCCAACTGCCGACTGCCAACTGACTTATGGCCCCTCAAATAAAACCCGATCCCAAGCCGAGGCGGGCGAATCCGCGGACCAAGCGCGGCAAGGCTGGCTACATGATCAGCGCAGTGGCCGAGATGTACGACATCCACCCGCAGACCTTGCGCCTTTACGAACGGGAGAAACTTCTGATCCCATCGCGCACGGAAGGCAACACCCGCTTCTACACGGAGGAGGACCTGGAGCGCCTGGAATTTATTTTGAAGCTGGCGCGGGAACTAGGCGTGAACCTGGCCGGCATCGAGATCATCCTCAACATGCGCGACCGCATGAGCGAGATGGAGCGGCAGATGCAGGCCTTCGTCGAGTTCACGCGCCAGCAGTGGTTCGCGCGCGGCGCGGACCCCGCCGAAGCTTCTCCCAATGCCATGGTGCGCGTCCCGCCACCCTTTTTGATTCGAACCCGTCGCTAAACACGACTGCAAGATTGATCCACAGATTACGCAGATTACACAAAGTTATGCAATGATGAGGGGGACTGGTAGTCGGAAGACGGAATACGGGGAAGAGCAGCTTTTTCCCCTTTATGCCGTCTGCTGCCACCTACCGTCTACCACCCATGGCGAAAAAAGACTGTCCGGAATGTGAGGGCACCGGCTGGAGGCCCATCGAGATCGATGGCATCCGCCGCGTGGAGCGCTGCTCCTGCAATGAGGCGAAGGTTACCGAGCGGTTGCTGGAGCAGGCGATGATTCCTCCGCGCTACGAGCACTGCGCCTTCGAGAATTTCGACATTCGCAAGAACCGCGAAACCGGCCTGGCGAATCCCAGCCTCTCCCGCGCCAAGCTCCACGCGCAGGGATTCGTGAACGAGTATCCCACCGACTTCGGCCTGCTCTTTGTGGGGCCGACCGGAGTAGGCAAGACGCACCTGGCCGTAGCCATTTTGCGCGAGTTGATGATCGGCACGGGCGTTGAGTGCCTCTTCCAGGACTTTCAGGATCTGCTGAAGCAGATCCGGGAGAGTTATAATCCGGTGTCGCAGACCACCGAGTCGCGCGTCCTGGCCCCCGTTCTCGAGGCCGAGGTTTTGCTCCTCGATGAGCTGATGGCTCCCAACGCCAGCGAGTGGGTCCGCGACACGCTGGCCTACATCATCAATTCCCGCTACAACGGGAAGCGCGTCACGCTCATTACCACCACGCTTCCCTTCGAGGAGGCCGGCCAGCGCCATGATGTCCGCGCGCCCTCGGGTGAGAACGTTCCCAGCGTCGAGCGCACACTGGCCGATCTGGGTGTGACGTTGCGGTCGCGGCTCTACGAAATGTGCAAGGTGATCGAGATGCAGTCGGACGATTACCGCAAGGCCATCAAGCAAGCCGGGTACAAGTTCCACGTCGAGTAATCCCTGCCGAATTCCAAGAAGACGAATCCACAGATTACGCAGATTACACAGACTGCGAAAAAAAAGGGCACGCTGAGGAGGGAATCAAGAGTTAAGGGTAACTTGAAATAGACAGAGTTTCGCCCAGATCTAACTCCTTTCCTCTTTGAATCTGAACTACTAGCCGTGACCTTGTTCGTCAGTCGGGAAGAAGTTGCGTGCGCGTAAGCTGGAGGTTTTTTGGGCATTGGCCATAGAGAGGAGCGAGCAAATGCTTTCGGTTCCGGCTCGATACCATCAAGCTCGTTCGGGCCGAACCGGGTCACGGATGCGTACCCAAAGTCTTTCTTCTCCGTGGTCTCCGTAGGCCTCTGCGACCTCTGTGTTGAGCTCTTCTTTCTGGTTTGCGGCCACAGCCGCACTATGCGATCTGCGTAATCTGTGGATTGAATCTTGGACTGTTCCCCTCGCATGGCGGGTTGGTGTGAAGCAGAAAAATTTTTGATCACGCGTTTTTCTTGACAGACCCACCGCCGTTCGACTATATTCGCCGATCTTGGGTTCGCCACAACTCTCAGTTCACCGGTACGCCACTTCAGATCGAAAGGATCGAGGCAATGGCAGATATCGAGGGCAGTAGCTCTGTCCCACCCAAGTCATCTGGGACAGGAGCTGCGGCCGAAGTTCCAAAGCCGCCGGCCAAGCCGGCCGCCGCGGTGAAGTCGCCCACGGCCCGGCCCGCACCCAAGCCTGCGGCGGGGACGGAGGGCGGCGATGCATCGCAGCCTGTGCCCGTCAAGATGCGGCGGCGTCTTATCTGGACGGCCATCTGGGGCTACTTAGCCGTCAATTTTCTGATGTTCCTGCGGTTCTTTTTTCCGCGCGCTCTTTTTGAACCGAGCACGGTGCACACGATCGGATATCCTTCGGACTTTTCACTCGGGGTCAACGAGAAATACAAGCAGGCCGATCGCATTTGGGTAGTAAAAGAGCCTGACCGGCTCTTTGTGATCTTCGCGCGCTGCGTTCACTTGGGCTGTACGCCGGACTGGAAGCCCAACGAGAACAAATTCAAGTGTCCGTGCCACGGCAGTGGATATACGCCGGAAGGCATCAACTTCGAAGGCCCGGCGCCCAGACCGATGGATCGCGCGCACGTGGAGTTGGACGCCACCGGCCAGATCGTTGTGGATACCAGCCACCTTTTTATGTGGGATCGGGCCAAGGGCGGTCGCGATCAGTTTAACGACCCTGGAGCATATATTCCGCTGTAGGGCCGAGCGGCGCTCGGCCGGGGCTTAACGCGCTTGGCTTGGGGCCGAGCGCGGTTCGGCCCTACGGGAGGTTCGATGGGAGACCAGGAAATCGGTGGACCGGAAAAGCACGACCAGGGCTTCTTGCCCCCGAAGCTGCGCGAGGAATTGAACACACTCCGCGAGAAGGGCAAGGAGGAACTGGAGACACTCAAGAAACCGACCAAGACTCAGCTTTATAAGTCGATGTTCCGGGTGAAGCACGATGAGAGCGAGCGAAGCCGCGCCCTCAGCGTCCTGACCAACGTTTTCTTTCACCTGCATCCCGCCAAGATCAATCGCGACGCCGTGCGCTATAGCTACACCTGGGGCATGGGTGGAATCAGCTTCTACCTCTTCATCGTCCTCACCTTTACCGGCATCCTCCTAATGTTCTACTACCACCCCACCAAGGGGCAGGCCTACCGGGACATCATCTACTTGATGAGCGACGTTCCCTTCGGCAAATTGCTGCGGAACATGCACCGCTGGGCCGCGCACCTGATGGTGATTACGGTGTGGCTGCACATGTTCCGCGTCTTCCTGACCGGTTCCTACAAGAAACCGCGCGAGTTCAACTGGTGCGTGGGCGTGGTGTTGCTGGTGTTCACGCTGCTTCTCTCTTTCACCGGCTACCTGCTGCCGGACGATCAGTTGGGGTTCTGGGCGGTGACGGTCGGCACCGGTATGGCAAAGGCCACGCCCTTGCTGGGCGTGGAAGGCCCCCTCGGCCCCCAGCTCGGCATGACGCCCTACAACGACGTCCGGTTCGCGCTGTTGGGCGGCTCGATTGTGGATGCGAACGCGCTGCTCAGGGCCTACATCTGGCATTGCATCGCCATCCCGACGATTCTGCTGGTCCTGCTGGTGGTGCACTTCTGGAGAGTCAGGAAAGACGGGGGAATATCCGGCCCTGCTCCGGTGCAATTGGAGAACGAGATCAAGCCGGAGAGGAAAATCTAGAAGGTGGGAGTCAGCAGTCGGCAGTCCGCAGTCAGCAGAAGAGATCACTTGGCCGTCGGCCGTTATTCTGGCTGCTGACCGCTGACTGCTGACTGCTAACTCCTCTTGAGGGTTCTCATGGATTGGCGCCAACTTTGGGACATCATGTCGGCTCCGGATAATGTTCCGATTGCCGCGATCGCCTTTCTCATTCCCTTTTATTCCTGGTTGGCTATTCGTCAGGGCCGCGCCAACGACCAGTTGATTGCCCAGCTCGAGGCGGATCCGCAACTGGCTAAGACTCACCACCGCAAGACGCAACCCTGGAAACCGGGTTGGCTGAAGGAAGTCCACACGTGGCCGTATCTGATGCGCATCGAGTTCCTGGCGGCGCTCATCGTCACCGTGATTCTGACCATCTGGTCGATCACGCTCAACGCGCCGTTGGAAGAGCTTTCCAATCCCAACCTCACCATGAACCCGGCCAAGGCGCCGTGGTATTTCCTGGGACTCCAGGAGATGCTGGTGTACTTCGATCCCTGGCTCGCCGGCGTGGTGTTTCCCACGCTGATTATTGTGGGGCTGATGGTGATTCCCTACATCGACGCCAATCCGCTGGGGGTCGGTTACTACACGCTGAAGCAGAGGAAGTGGTCGATTCTAACTTTTGGTTTTGGCTTCATCGTGCTGTGGGTGCTGATGGTCTTTATTGGAACATTTCTCCGAGGTCCCGGATGGGTGCTGTTTCCGCTGGGCAAGACCTGGGACCCCACTTATCAGCCTTACGCGGTGAACCGGGATTTGCCCGATCTCTTCCACATCACGTCCATGGTGGGCAAGTCGATTTTTGGAGCCATCGTGGTGGGTCTGTATTTTGTCGGGACGGGCGCTCTTTTGCACAAACTCATTACGCGGAAGGGGCTGAACCAGAAGATCTACCAGCGGATGAGCTTGATCCAGTACCTCACCATGCAATTCTTTCTGATCACGATGATTGCGTTGCCGATCAAAATACTGATCCGGTTGCTGTTCAACATCAAGTACGTTTGGATCACTCCGTGGTTCAACGTTTAGGTCGTCCTCACGCGATCTGAATGCGGCGAAAAGTCTGCATCACCCAAGAGCAACTGCTTGGTTTTGCTGGTGTGACAGTCCCGCGCATTCGCTAGCGGAAATTTAGGGACGTGGGAAACTATGCCTCCTGAGACTCCAGACCGCGATCCGGTTACGTCACAATCGCTCTCCCTGCTGCTGTTGGTCAGCGCTCTGCTTATGGTTCTCACGCTGGGCTGGGCGCTCTACGACGAATTCTTCGGCTTGCGACCGTGGAAGAACTACGAGCGAGACTTTGTCACCAAGTACAGCGCCTTTCTCAAGAAGCAGAAACCCAAGCAGGAAACCGTAGAAAAGGCGATCAAGAATTCGCCGGAATACCGCGCGCTCCAGCAACAACTCGACAGTCTTTCGAAGTCCGTGCAGCCCCAATTGCAGCAGATTGATGAAGAGGCCGCTCGGGTGGACGAACGCCTGGCGGTGGTCACCACCAAGTATGTCGATGCTCACGCTCGCGTCACTGACATGGTCTGGGAAGTCGAGCACACGTCCGGGAGCTCCAAGAAGTCGTGGCAATCGGACCTGGCCGAATTTGAGAAGGGCCCCTTCAAGTATGAGGCGGTTTCGCTCGACAGCGGCAAAGTCACGGCGGCGAGCGTCGACTACGAGCACATGGAAGATGAGTTCAAGGACCTGCAAGCCAAAAAGGGTGAGTTGCTGGTCCGTAAAGGCGAGATCCTGCGTCCGGTTTCCGAGCTGCAAGCCCGGCGTGACGCCTACTTCCAGCAACGCATGACCGGCCTGACCGCAACGCAAATTCAGGGGCTGATTGAAAAGACCCAGTCCATGGATATTGCCATCAAACAGATCAATAATCCTGACGCCGGCATCGTCGACCGTTGTGAGTCCTGCCACCTCGGTATCCGCGAGCCGCTGGAAATCACAGCCAAGGATATGGGCGGCGAGCGTGCCTTCGTGAGCCACCCTGATCCTGACCTGCTCAAGATTCACGACCCGGAGAAGTTCGGCTGCACTCCCTGCCACAACGGAAACGGGATGCAACTCGACAGCGTGGAACAAGCCCACGGTGAGTACGAGCACTGGCTGACGCCCCTCTACCATCGAGCGAATCCCAAGAGCGCTTCCGGCGGCGCTTATATGGATGCCGGGTGCCAGCAGTGCCACGTGAGTGACATGGTGCTGGACCACGCCACCGTACTCACCGCTGGCAAGGACCTTTTCCAGTGGCGCGGATGCGTGGGTTGCCACCGCTATCAGAACTACGACACCGAGCCGGAAGATCTGACCGCCGCTCAGCAGACCTTGCAGCAATTGGCGCAGCAGCGCGCCCAGAACTTGGCGGATATCACTAAATCCAATCAAGCGGGCGACAACGCGCCCGACAACGCCACGGCGCGGAAGTTCTACGCTAAAGCCAACAACCTGCAAATCGCGATCACCAACATCGATCTTCAGACCGATCAGCTCAACACGCGCGTCAAGTTCCTGCAGATGGATCGTAAGAAGGTGGGACCGGACCTGAAGGAAGTACGCGCCAAGCTGCGTCCTGACTGGATTCCGGTCTGGTTGCAGAATCCGCACGCCTTCCGACCCACCACGCGCATGCCGCGATTCCGGCTGGATGAGGATGAACTGCCCGCCGTGGCCGCCTTCGTCTGGCAGAGCGGGATTGACGCGTCGGCGCCCCAGCAGCAGCCGGGCGATCCGGCCAAAGGTAAGGAGAGCTTCCAGACTCGCGGATGTATGGCCTGCCATGCGGTGGGCGAGGGATCGAACGCGGCCGGAGGACCGTGGGCCGCCAACCTCAGCCGCGTGGGCGAAAAGGTGAACTACGACTACCTGGTCCGCTGGATCCATAATCCCCGCGAGCGCCTCGCGCCTTACTGCCCGCTCGAAAAACGCGACCTGACGGCCGAGGATTACAAGAAGCACGGTCTGCCGTACATTTTCGACGCCGATCACTCCAAGTGTCCGAACGACGGCCATGAGCTCCAGTTCGAGCAGATGACGTCCATGCCCAACCTCAGGCTTTCCTGGGAGGAGTCGCGCGACATTGCCAGCTACTTGATGACCTTGAAGCAGAAGGACCCGTCCACCTATGCCGCCGTTTCCTACCTCGCCGATCCCAGGCTGAAGGCTGAGGGCGAGGCTATCGTGCGACGCTACGGCTGCGCGGGCTGCCACGAAATCGCTGGCTTCGAGGATGAAGGACGAATTGGGACCGAGCTGACCACCGAAGGCTCCAAGCCGCTAGAGCAGATGGATTTCGCTCTCTACATTCGCCAAGCCAAGGACCAGGGCTGGTGGAACGCTAAAGGCTTTTTCGAACACAAGTTGACTCGCCCGGAAATGTACGACGACGGAATGGTGAAAGCCGAAGGCGAAGAGTTGAAGATGCCTGACTTCTTCGAGCCGCAGAACGGAGATATCAACAAGAAGTGGGCGCCCAAGGATCTGGCGCCGGAGTCCCGCCAGCAGATCGCCGAGATCACCACCTTCCTCATGGGGAGCGTTAACTCGCAACTTCCGCCCCGCTACTTCCATCTGCCGGAAGGCCAGCAAAAAGACATTCAAGAAGGTTGGTGGGTCGTCAAGAAGTACAACTGCATGGGGTGCCACCAGTTCACGCTGGACCAGGACTCAGTGGTGATGACCTTCCCGCAGTATCAGACTCCTGAGGGCAAGGGCCAACTGCCGCCGCGTTTGATCACCGAAGGCGCGCGCGTGAATCCGGAATGGCTGGCGCGGTTTCTGGCCAATCCATCCCTGAGCGAGAAGGATACAGATCGCGACGGCGTACGCAACTATCTGAAGCTGCGTATGCCGACGTTCTACTTCTCTCCCCTCGAGATCCGCAAGCTGGTGCGCTTTTTCCAGGCGCTTTCCGCGCAGCCTTTGCCTTACATTCCGCAGAAGCTGGAACCGGTTACCACCGAGGAAGCGGCGATGGCTCGCGCTTTGTTCACCAGCCAGGCGGCACCCTGCCTGAAGTGCCATGCGATCGGATCGCCGGCGCACGATAAGTACGCCACCGCACCCAATTTCCTCCTGGCTTCCGAACGCCTGAAGCCGGATTGGGTGAAGCACTGGATTCTCGATCCCGCCAAGGTGGATCCGGGGACAGCCATGCCTTCCGGGCTGTTCAAGCAGGCGGAGGAGCACTGGGTTTTCGCCGGACCCACGCCGCCCATCTTCAAGGGTTATAATGGCGACCAGGCCGATCTGCTGGTCCGCTACCTGCTGGAGCTGACGCCCCAGGAGCAGCAGCGGCTTATTCAGATGAGCGGCGGGAGCTTGAATCCAGCCGCGGCCAAACCTGCCACGTCGGAACTGCGAGGCAAGCGCGGCAAGCGCCAGCCTCCCACGACGCAGACGCTGGTAGGAATGCTGGCAACAGCGCATTAGGCCGGGAGCGCGTGGAATTGACGATTGCTGATTGCCGATTGACGATTGGAGCAGCTTTCAGCTCTCAGCCGTCAGCCCTCAGCGAAGGTCCGTTTTTTTTGCTGATGACTGATAGCTGACGGCTGATAGCTTCTCCATCGTCAATCGTCAATTCCGCGCGCTCCCAGCCGCCACTTGGTATCAGCGCTTCTCAAAAGCGCAGAAAGGTCAATTTCAATGAATTCGAGGAAAGTGTTTTGTCTTTTAACGGTGGTTGCCGCCCTCTCTCTAATGGTGGCTTGCAGCAAGAAGACCGAAACCACCACCGAAGAAACCGCTACGCCGGCCGAGTCAGCCGGCACACCCGTCGATCAGTCAACCGTGGGTGAAATCGCCGGAACGGTGAAGTTCGACGGGGAGAAACCCAAGCCCAAGGCGATCATGATGGACCAGGACTCCGTCTGCATGAAGAAGCACAGCGGCCCCGTCTATTATGAGGACGGCGAAGTCAACGCCAACGGCACGCTGGCCAATGTGTTCGTCTACGTAAGAGACGGGGCCGACAAGTATAGCTTCCCGACCCCCACGGACCAAGTCACGCTGGACCAGAACGGCTGCATGTACCAACCGCACGTGCTGGGGATCATGGTGGGGCAGGGTTTGCACGTGATTTCGAGTGACGCCACGACGCATAACATTCACCCCATGCCGACGGACAACCGGGAATGGAACCAGTCTCAGGCGCCCGGCGCGGCGCCGATCGACGAGAAGTTTACACGCCCGGAAATCATGATCCCGGTGAAGTGTAACCAACACCCGTGGATGAAGGCTTACCTCGGGGTAACGAAGAATCCGCTTTATGCGGTGACGAATGCCGACGGCACTTTTACGATCAAGGGAGTGCCTCCGGGCGACTACACCGTCGGCGCCTGGACCGCGACTTACGGACAGCAGGAAACCAAGGTGACGGTGCCGGCCAAAGGGTCAGCCACGGCCGACTTCAGCTTTAAGGCCGGGTCCTAAAACGTGGCGCGGGCGTCTCGCCCCCTCTTAAGAAGTGGCTAGCAGTTAGTGGCTAGTGGCTAGTAAGAGCGCTCTGCCTTGTTTCTCGCCACTAGCGCCACTAGCAACTGCGCTGAGCGAGACGCTCCCGTGACAGCGGCCGGGACGGCCGCGCTACATCAACACGCACGATTGCAGTTGACAGAATCTAACAGATTGAATAGAGTCATCCGCTCGAACCGGGAATCTGGCTAGCTAGTGAAAAAGGGTTCGGCGTTCGCCGGGACCAAGTTAGGACGGCAAGGCGCTCTGCGAAGTCCGAACCCAAGCATCCGAGTCCCGGGTTAATGTTGGGCTTTATCCCTTCGGAATCTGGCAAATCATTTTTGGGAGCACTTCGCTATGGCAGCTCTGGCGTGGATGGTCTTGCTAACTCTCATCACGGTTATTTCCGTGGTGATCTTCTGGGGCCATTATTGGTGGTTCCCCGTTAACATCTCCACGCACGGAGCGGCGATGGACCACCAGTTCACCCTCACGCTGATCATCTGCGCCGTGGTTTTCGTTGCCTCTCAGCTCGGCCTGGCTTGGTTTGTGTGGAAGTACCGCGACCGGGGCGACGGGCGCAAGGTTACCTACTCGCACGGGAACAACACGCTCGAATTCACGTGGACCACGGCGGCCACCATCGTCTTTGTCGGCCTCAACTTGCTCGGATACCACGTGTGGGCGCAGACGCACTTCACGGGTGCCTCGCCCGGCGCCTTGCGCATCGAGGCTTGGGGCGAGCAGTTCCAGTGGTACTTCCGCTATCCCGGCGCCGACGGCCAGTTCGGCACCAGCCATCCGGAGAAGATGAACGACGGGACGGGAAACTACCTGGGCCTGGATCGAGAGCACGACCCGGCCGCCAAAGATGATATCGTCACCGCCACGCTGGCGATTCCGGCCAATCGCGAGGTCGAGCTCATCCTGCGCTCGAAGGATGTCAACCACTCCTTCTATTGCCGGGAGCTGAGGGTTCATCAGGATCTCGTTCCGGGCATGGAAATCCCCATTCATTTCACGGCCAGCGACGAGGCGTTGAAAAACGGCGAGGCCGGGACCCCGGGCCGGTACGAGATCGTGTGTACCCAACTCTGCGGGCTCGGGCATTACAAGATGAGGGCGTTCCTTCAGGTGATGACGGAAGCAGATTTTGAGAAGTGGTTGCAACAGCAGGCGGCAATGCAGTGAAGGAAAAAGTTGAGAGTCGAGAGTTAAAAGTCGAAAGTCAAAACCGACCCTTTCTTGCTTTCGACTCTTAACTTTCGACTTTCGACTCTCTCCTGATCCACAGCGGAGGTTTTGATGGCAGACGCGCACGCGGAAGCAGTCCATGTGCATCAAGCGCCCACGGGCTTCATCCGGAAGTATATCTTCAGCCTCGACCATAAGGTCATCGGCAAGCAGTACTACTTCCTGGCCTTGCTTGCGGTATTTGTGGGCCTGTTCTTGTCCATCCTGATGCGGCTGCACCTCGTGTGGCCGGACGCGCATATCCCCGGCTTGCAGTGGCTCTCGTCCACGGGAGCGCCGAACGGCGTCATGACGCCGGAATACTACCTCTCAGTGATGACGATGCACGCCACGTTGATGGTCTTCTTCGTCCTCACCACCGCACCCCAGAGCGGGTTCGGCAACTACTTCCTGCCCATCCAGATCGGCGCTGAGGATATGGCCTTCCCCACTCTGAACATGCTTTCGTTCTGGACCACGTTCGTGGCCTTGATGGTGCTGCTCGCCAGCTTCTTCGTCGCCGACGGCCCGCCGATCTCCGGCTGGACCGCTTACCCGCCGCTCAGCGCCCTGGGCTCAGTGGCCGGCCCTGGAGAGGGTCTGGGGCAGGACCTTTGGATCATCTCGATTGCCCTGTTCTGCGTCGGCTCGCTGCTGGGAGCGTTGAACTTTATTGCGACCCTGCTGGAACTGCGCACGCGAGGCCTGAAGCTGATGCGCCTGCCGCTAACCTGCTGGGCATGGTTCATCACCGCTGTTCTCGCCCTGCTCTCGTTCGCGGTCCTCTTCAGCGCCGGAGCGCTCTTGCTTCTCGACCGCCTGGGCGGGACAAGCTTCTTTATCCCCGCCGGCTTAGTGGTGACTGACCGTGTCATTCGCGGGCATGAAGGCGGGTCGCCCTTGCTGTGGCAGCACCTCTTCTGGTTCTTCGGCCACCCGGAGGTCTACATCGCGATTCTTCCCGGTATGGGCATTACGTCTCACATTCTCTCCACCTTCTCGCGCAAGCCCATTTTCGGGTACCGGGCCATGGCTTACTCCATGATGGCCATCGGGTTCCTCAGCTTTTGTGTCTGGGGTCACCACATGTTCGTCAGTGGCATGAGCCCGTACACGGGCTTCGCCTTCTCCATCATGACCATGGCCATTGGCGTTCCCTCCGCCATCAAGACCTTCAACTGGCTGGGGACGCTTTGGGGCGGACGTCTGCGCCTGACCACAGCCATGCTGTTCGCGATCGGCTTTGTCTCGCTGTTCGTAAGTGGGGGGCTCAGCGGCCTGTTCCTCGCCCAGCCGCCGGTGGACGTCAACCTGCACGCCGGCTATTTTGTGGTCGGGCACTTCCATATGGTTATGGGCGTGGCGGCGATCTTCGGGATGTTCGCCGGCACTTTCTTCTGGTTCCCCAAGATGTTCGGCCGCATGATGAACGAGACCTTGGGTAAGATCCACTTCTGGCTAACGTTCCTCGGCGTTTACTGCATTTTCATGCCGATGCACTACCTGGGCATTGCCGGGAACATCCGCCGATACTCCCGGTTCACGGAAGTTAATTTCCTGAACACGCCGCACATCCTCAACGTTCACGAGTTCATGTCGATTGCGGCATTCATCACCGGCGCGGCGCAGTTGATCTTCCTGTTCAACCTGTTCTGGAGCATGTACAAGGGCGAGAAAGCCTCCGAGAATCCCTGGGAAGCCACAACCCTGGAGTGGACCATTCCCTCGCCGCCGCCATTCGACAATTTCGGCGGACGCCACGCCGTGGTGCGCCACGGCCCTTATGAGTTCGGAGTTCCCGGCGCTGCCAAGGACTATATCATGCAGGATTCTGCGGAGGAGGTACCGGCCGAGTAAAGCTGGCGACGCGCGGATCGCCGCCGTTGAGGGATAGACTGAGGAGATAGACTGAGCATTTGGAGCGCAGGGTCCGACGACTGAACGACTATGACGATGGTTCTCAATCCTCCGGAAGAGAGAGTCGTCTTACGAAATCTCTCTTGGGAAACTTACGAGCGGTTGCTCTCCGAAAAGGGCGATAATCGTTCGCCTCGCTTTACTTTTGACGGCGGAACGCTGGAAATCATGGGCCCATTACCAGAGCACGAGCGGTGGAACCTGAGGATCGCTGATCTGGTAGGGGTGCTGGCCGACGAGATGAATATTGAGGCGGAGGGCTTCGGGGCAACCACTTTTAAGCGTGAGGATTTGGAGCGTGGCTTTGAGCCGGATTCCTGCTTCTATATCCAGAACGTGGAGCGCTTGCGCGGCAAGGAGCGAATCGACCTGGAGACCGACCCACCGCCGGACTTGGTGATTGAAATTGAGATCACGCGCTCGTCCATTCGCAAGCTCCCGCTCTTTGCGGCATTCGGCGTGCCGGAAGTGTGGCGATACGACGGAATGGGCGTTTCCATTTTCCGGCTGGAGGAGGGGAAGTACGTTGACGTCCCAGAAAGCGCTGTGCTCCCAGGGGTTTCGTCTATCTGGCTAGCCGAATTGCTGGAACGAGGCAGGCCATTGGGCAGGACCGGTTGGCTAAGGTTGGCGCGGACCTGGGCGCGAGAGAGGTTTAGGGAAGGCGAGGCCTCGAACAGCAGCCCAGGAACCTAGCCCTGGTTTTCATAATTGCGGCGACGTATTTCGCGATCTCTTGCGGTTGACCCATCACTCCCAGCAAGCGGGGTTCGGGGTTCGCAGAGGAAGATTGGGGTTCGGGGATTTGTTCTGTGAAACCCGAATCCCGAATCCCGAATCCCGAACCCCGCTTGCATCGTCACCGGATTTGTGAAATGCAGCACTTAGAGGAGCAGGAAGTATGGCAACCACCATAGCTCCGCCCAAGCCCGGCACGCGGCGTATGCCCGGCAATGGCGCTGGCAACGGCAACGGTCTCGACTTCGGCGGTGGCGGTGACCGCTGGGAATCGGCGCCGTGGTCGGTCCCGGCTCGCGCCTACCACACCGGCATGTGGATGGGGATCGCCGGCATTGTCATGGTCTTCGCCGCGTTCACCAGCGCCCTGGTGGTACGGCGGGGAATCTCCAACGATTGGGTACCCACCGCGCTGCCGCCCGTCCTCTACCTGAACACGCTGGTGCTGGTGGCGAGCAGTGTGACGCTTGAGACCTCGCGGCGGTCACTGCGCGCCGGACGCGGCGCGACGTTCGCTCGCTGGCTTTACGTGACGGTGGCGCTGGGGTTGGCCTTCGTCGCCGGGCAACTGGCGGGTTGGAAGGATCTCCATGCCCGTGGGGTCTACCTGGCGACAAACCCGAGCAGTTCGTTCTTTTACCTGCTGACAGCCGCGCACGGAATTCACCTGTTGGGTGGAATCATTGCGCTCCTGGTTCTTGCTTTCCGGGCGCCCAAGGTCGCCGCCATGCCCAAGAGTCGGGTGGCGGTGGATGTGACATCGATCTACTGGCACTTTATGGATGGGCTTTGGATCTATCTTCTGATTCTCCTCGCGACGAGGTTATAGAATGGCAACCGAAGACACGATGGGTTCTTTGCACGCCGCCACCGAGGCGGACGTCTGGGACGGCGGAACGTCGCCCTACGCGGTGGTTCCCAAGAAGCTGGGGATGTGGCTGTTTATCGTCTCCGACGCAATCACCTTCTCAGCCTTGATCATCGCCTACGCTTACACCCGCGTTTCGAGCCCCTTCTGGCCGAGGCCCTTCGAGGGGGCCAGCATCGCCAACGCCACCGTCATGACCTTCATCCTGCTGACGAGCAGTATCACGGTGGTGATGGCGGTACGCGCCGCCAAAATGGACGAGCGCGCCACAACCGCCAGGTGGCTGATGGCCACCATGGTGGGCGGCATCCTGTTTGACGTGCTCCACATTCGCGAATGGATGGGCCTGATCAACGAGGGGGTCGTTCTCTTCAAGAACCCTTGGGGCGTCCCGATGTTTGGCGCGTCGTTCTTTACGCTGACCGGCCTCCACATGACCCACGTCACCATTGGTGTGGTCTACCTGGGCGTGATCGCCTGGGGATTTAACAAGGGGAAGTACAATGCCGACGACGTTGAGGTGAGCGGGCTCTACTGGCACTTCGTCGATTTGGTGTGGATGTTCCTGTTCCCGCTCGTTTACTTGATGTCGGCTAAAACAGCTTAAGAGCAGTGACAAGTGACGAGTGACAAGTGACGAGTTGAAGAAGCATAAGAGCAGTGACGAGTGACAAGTGGCGAGTGACCGCGAGTGACGAGTTGAAGAAAGTATCCGTTCTTCACTCGCCGCTCGTCACTCGTCACTTCTGGAGAAGGAGAGCGTCATGGCAGATGCCGCAGAGCACGCGCACGTTGAACCGAAGAAGCCGTTCATGATTGTGTGGGGGGTTCTCCTCGCCTTCACCGCCATCGAAGTGATCCTGGCCTACCAGCAGCTCGATCTCCGAGTTATGCTGGTGATACTGATGACGCTCTCCATCGTCAAGGCGGCGCTGATCATCTCCTACTTCATGCACCTGCGCTACGACCGACCTAGCCTGGCGTGGACGCTGATGCCGGCGCTGGTTTTTGTGATCGTCATGATGTTCGTCGTTTTCCCCGACAGCGTGCGGCTCTTTTACATGAGGCCCAAGTAGAGTAAACTCGGAGGTTAGGTTATGTCCAAACTGGAGACTGGAAACTGGAAAATCGAAAATCGAAAATCGAAAATCGAAACTGGAAACTCGCCCATAAACCCCGACACCGTATTTCGGGGCGAATTTCGATTTTCGAATTTCGACTTTCGAGTTTCGAAATGGATTGCGGCCTTAGCGGCAAGTGTGGTCGGCCTGCTGGCCGCCAGCCCCATCCTGGCGCAAGGCTGTGCCCTGTGTTACAACACCGCGGCCGCCGCCAGCAGCAAAGGAATTACCGCGCTGCGGCATGGGGTGCTGATCCTGATGTTGCCTCCGGTGGTGATCTTCGGTGTGGTCACGTTTTTCACGGTGCGCGGAAGGAATCGCTTTAACGACGAAGCGGAGAGTTTCGAGGAACAAGGTCGCGCCGCGTAGGGCCGGAAGAGAATGATGAATTATGAATGATGAATGCTGAACGGAAGACAAGAACAAGGTGCTTTTTTTCAATTCATCATTCATAATTCAGCATTCATCATTCTCCTTTAGCCACTGACCACTAGCTACTGTTCTTATGATTCGCACCACCTACAATCCGTGGTTGCATCGCTACGCCATTCTGGTGACCTTGGCGACCTTCTTACTGGTCATCGCCGGTGCGCTCGTCACCTCGAACGACGCCGGGCTCTCGGTTCCGGACTGGCCGACCTCGTTCGGGAGCTTTCGCATGCCGCGCATGGTGGGCGGTGTGATGTACGAGCACGGCCACCGCATGATCGCGGGCACGGTGGCGATCCTCACGATAATTCTGGCATTGTGGCTCTGGCGAAGCGACTCCCGGCGCTGGGTGCGGCGGTTGGGCGGCTTGGCCGTCCTGGCGGTGGTGGCGCAGGCGGTCCTGGGCGGGATTACCGTGCGTTTCTTCCTGCCAGCCCCGATTTCGGTGGCCCATGCGTGCCTGGCTCAGCTTTTTTTCTGCATCATCGTGAGCCTGGCGGTTTTCACCCAGGCGGACTGGCGGTGGGACGAGACCAAGATTGAGGACCCGTCGCATCCACCGCTACGGCGGGTCGCCGTGGCCACTACGCTGGCGATCTTCATTCAGCTCATGCTGGGCGCTGCCTTCCGGCATCACGGCTTAGGCGTCATGCCGCACGTGGTGTTCGCGCTGCTGGTGGCGGCCGCGGTGCTCTGGCTGTTGGTGCGCGTGCTGAGCGATTTCCGCGACGTGCCCGAGTTAAAGCGGCCCGCCCTGCTCCTGACCGGGCTTTTGCTGGCGCAACTCTTCCTTGGCGGCGGCGCTTACGTTGAGGTCCTGCAAGCCCAGCATGAGCCGCAGCCACTGCCGCCGATGGTGACGGTCACCACTGCGCATGTGGCCGTGGGCGCGCTGCTGCTGGCGACGAGCTTGGTCCTGACCTACCGGGTCTACCGGATCGTGGGAGCCCCGGGCAGGGCAATCGGCGCACGGGCAGTGGACTATTCGGCAGCGTAGAAGCCGTGGCTAGTGGCTGGAAGAGAATGATGAATTATGAATGATGAATGATGAACGGAAGACAAGAACAAGGCCTTTCTTGTCTTCAATTCATCATTCATAATTCAGCATTCATCATTCTCATCTAGCCACTAGCCACTGTTTTCAAAATGAAACAACACTCCGACTTCACTGAAACGTCGAGACGCTGGGCAGCCATGGTGGCGGACTACTGGACGCTCACCAAGCCCGAGGTAAATTTCCTAATCGTCATCAGTACGCTGGCCGGCTTCTATCTCGCCTCTCCCGCCGGGCACTTGCGATTAGTGCTTCTTATCCACACGGTGGTGGGTACGCTGCTGGTGGCCAGCGGCACCGGCACTCTGAACCAGTATATTGAGCGGCGTTACGACGCAAGCATGCGGCGGACCTCGCGGCGTCCGCTGCCCGCCGGGCGGTTGGAGCCGGTGCACGCCTGCTGGTTCGGCATTCTGCTCTCGGTGGGCGGTGGCCTCTACTTGGCGTTGGCGGTGAATTGGCTTGCCAGCTTGCTGGCCGTCCTGACGCTGGTCAGCTACCTTTTGCTCTACACTCCGCTTAAAAGGAGGACGCCCTTCTGTACGGTGATCGGCGCGCTGCCCGGCGCCATGCCGCCCCTCATCGGTTGGGCGGGCGCGCGCGGCAACCTCAGCCTGGAAGCTTGGGTTCTCTACGCTATTCTGTTCCTGTGGCAGTTCCCACACTTCCTCGCTATCGCCTGGATGTATCGCGAGGACTACAACCGCGCCGGCTACCAGATGCTGCCACTCGGCGACCGCAAGGGCGACTCCATGGCGTGGCAGGTGGTGCTATTCTCGCTCGCCTTGTTGCCGGTAAGCCTCGTCCCCAGCTTCCTCGGACTGGAAGGGATCGCGTACTTCCTCGGCACCCTGATCCTGGGGTTGGGCTTCCTGTTCTTCGGGGCGCGCTTGGCCCTCGACCGATCGAACTCTCTGGCGCGGCGCGTAGTCCTGGCTTCCGTCGTCTACCTGCCCCTCGTCTACGCCCTCGCCATCATCGACAAGGTTTGAAGAGAGTCGAAAGTCGAAAGTCAAAAGTCGAAAGCAAAAGCGATCGGTTCTTGACTTTCGAAGTCGAAAGCAAAGCGATCGGTTCTTGACTTTCGACTTTCAACTTTTGACTTTCGACTGTTCTTGAGAGCGTTCCATGTGGGAAAGCATCTTCGAGTTGGGTTTCTGTCTCCTGTTGGGGGCTATCGCCCTGGCCGTCGTGGCTTGGGAGATCGCGACCGGGAACATCGCCTACCTCGACGGCATCGCGCTGTCCCTCATCAGCCTCACGCTCGGCGGCTTCTTCCTGTTTGACGTGTACTGGTCCTACCGCAGCGGAGAGCTGAAAGAGGTGCTGAAGAAGAAGGAGACAGAAGCCAGAAGTCAGAAGTCAGAATGAAGAAAAGAGAGTCGAGAGTAGAAAGTCAAAATCGAAAGTCAAGACCAACCGCTTCTCTTCTGCTTTCGACTCTTAACTCTCGACTCCACTCTCTTCCCGCATCGAACTGTTATGAAATTCTCACGCGAGGCTGGAGGCATGGAGCGCAAGTCGCCGCCGTTGAGTGCGTCCGTTCAAGCTTACCTCGCTTCTCGGCCACGCCTGACCCGCGGCCTGGAGTGGTTGAGCGGGCGGCGTTACCGGCTCGCGGCGCTGGGGGGGAGGAGTCCGGTGGCGGTGATCGCCCACTCCTGGCGTGATGAACGCTCCGCGCGGCAGGTGGCGCTGGCCCTGGAAGAGGAGTGGACGCGCGTACCCGAGTCGTGCCGCAGCGCCTACACGGAGATCCTCCTGCTCGCGCCGCAACTGATCGTCGTGCAAGTGCGGCGCGATAACGTTTGCGGCTGCCTGGCCCATCGGCACGTCCTAGTGACGGAGAAATCCTTCGCCGAACCCCACGAAGCCTTCGGCGGCGCCCCCGTCGGCGAAATGGACATCGCCGTGAGGCGCGTCGAAGCTTGGCAGGCGCTCCCGCTCACCGATACGGCCTTCGACGCGCGCTTCCTCGCAGGCAGCCGCCTGGAAGAGTTCCGTCACCGGCAATTCCGCCTGAAGTTGCTCAGCATTCTGCTGCACGAAACCAATCATCTGGTTTTTCCCCACGAGCCCGAGTCCTCGGTGCGGGAGCGGAGCCTCGCGTTTTACCGCGCCGCGCTGGCTGACTACGTGGCGAACACCATCCAAACGCTCTCGCTCACCATCGACCGGTCGTTCTCCCGGTTTGGATAGAAACCGGTGCGGTCAGGGTGTTTACCAAAAAAACCAGCCGACGCCAGTTGTTCGACAGGCCCAAATTACGAAGTGGACCGGCAAAAACTGCACATTCATCTCCGCTCGCGCCTCGATCTCGGCTATAGTTGCTCAGAATGGCTGGCGACCGGTCGCTCGTGGCTGGTGAGGCCATGTGTCAACCCTTATGTCTGTGATCCACATCCTATCTGAGGCGGTGGCCAACCAGATCGCGGCGGGCGAAGTGGTGGAGCGGCCCGCCTCGATCGTGAAAGAACTGCTTGAGAACTCGATTGATGCGGGCGCGGGGCGGATCGAGGTCGCAGTGGAGGCGGGCGGCAAGCGATTGATCCGCGTCACCGACGACGGCTGCGGGATGACACACGACGACGCGCTGCTGGCCTTCGAGCGTCACGCCACCAGCAAGATCCGTTCCGCCGAGGATCTATTTGCCATCATCTCGCTCGGCTTTCGGGGCGAGGCTCTGCCCTCGATCGCGGCTGTCTCCCGCCTGCTCCTCGAAACACGGCACGCCTCGGAAAGCGCCGGCACGCGCCTGGAGATCGCCGGCGGCCGGTTGCGCGACGTGAAGGAGATCGCGTGGTCCGGCGGGACGCGAATCGAGGTCCGCGACGTCTTTTTCAATACGCCGGCACGCCGGAAGTTCCTGAAGTCGGAATCGACGGAGTTGGGCCACATCGCTAGTCTGCTCACCCACTACGCGTTGGCGCATCCCGAGAAGAGCTTCCGCCTCGCGTCGCTCTCCAACGAGATCCTGAATGTCTCTCCTGTCGCCGGCAGCCGCGAGCGGATTTACCAGGTGATGGGCGCGAAGCTCCTCGAGCAACTGGTGGAAGTGGCGCCGCGCGAGCGGGCGATGACTCCCGCCACCGAGTGGGTGGAGGAAGAAGACGCGGGCGAGCCGGCGTCGGCCCCGGTGGTGCCTATTGTGAAAGTCCACGGGTTCGTCTCGCGGCCCGAGGTGCAGAAACTCAACCGCAACAGTATCTACTTCTTTGTGAACCGGCGCCTGGTGCGCGACCGCCTCATCCTCCACGCCATCACCGAGGCCACTCGCAATATTCTTCCGCCCAGCGTATTTCCCGTGGCGCTGATTTTCCTCGAGCTGCCGGCCAGCGAAGTCGATGTGAATGTGCACCCGTCCAAGACGGAGGTCCGTTTTCGGCACTCCGGGTTCATCCACGACTTCGTGCGCGATTCCATCCGCCAAGCCCTGGTGGCCGCGCGCCCGGTGGCGGCTTTCCCGGCCGGGAGACGCACCGGCATCCCGATGGAGGAGGAAGTCGAGGTAGCGGAACAACTGAGTGAGGAGCCTGCGCTAACGGACAACTCGGGAGTCGGNAGTNGNNAGNGCGGGAGTCGGAAGTGGCAAAAGCGGGCGTGGCTTTATGCCTCGACCGCCAGGCAACGTGCTTCCGTCCGACCGCGCGGCGGACTTTCGGCTGCCCCCCCCGCGTCCCGAGCCCCACACGGAGCGCCTGCCGCTCGAAGGTCCGCACGCCACCGCGGGCACACCCTCAAGCATCTCCCCGAACATCCCGCCGAATCTATCGTTCGATGCGCCGCCCGCGTTCTCGACGGTGACGGAAAGGACGACGCCTTTCTCAACCGCATCGCCGGGCTTGAGCGAGGGATCGAGCGATGCGGCTGCCGCCGGCGTCGATGAGTTTCCCGCGGACTTACGGCCGCTCGGCCAGGTGCAGGAGAGCTTCATCGTCGCCACCAACGCGCAGGGGCTCTGGATTGTCGATCAGCACGTGGCCCACGAACGCGTGCTCTTCGAGCGGCACCTTCGTCAGCGACTGGAAAAGAAAGTGGAGGGCCAGCGGCTGCTGCTGCCGATCATCGTCGAGTTGAAGCCGGACCAGGAAGTGACTTTTCACGAAATCGCCGCCGAGCTTGCCGCCAACGGCTTTGACGTGGAGCCCTTCGGGCAGCGCACGGTGGCCATCAAGACCGCGCCCGCCGATGTTCGCGCCGACGATGCCGACCGGCTGCTGATTGAGATTCTGGACGGCGTGGGCCGCGAGGCGCGGGCCATCTCGCTGGACGAATTGCGCGGCAAGATCGCTGCCTCGGTGGCCTGCCACGCCGCCATCAAGATCAATATGCCGCTCGAGCGGAGCAAGATGGAATGGCTTCTCGGCGCGTTGGCCCAGACTCAATACCCGATGACCTGCCCCCACGGTCGGCCGATCGTGCTCCGCTACTCTCTCAAAGATATTCAGAAAGCCTTCAAACGAATCTGAGTTTATGCGACAACCGATTGTGATTGCCATCGACGGACCAGCCGGAGCCGGGAAGAGCACGGTGGCTCGCATGCTGGCGGCGCGCCTCGGCTTGGACTACGTCGACAGCGGGGCCACCTATCGCGCGGCAGCGCTCAAAGTGCTGGAGTCAGGTATCGAGCCCGACGATGAGGCGGCGGTGGCCGACGCGATCGGCAACGCAGAGATCCATTTTGCGACGGATCCCTCGGGCTCGCGCCTCTTTCTGGACGGACAGGATGTGACGGCGAAGATCCGCACGGCTGCCGTGACCCTGACAGCGGCCAAGGTCTCGCGCCTGCCGGAAGTCCGGCGCAAACTCGTCGCTTTGCAGCGCAGCCTGGCGCAAGGCCGTGGCGTGGTGATGGAAGGGCGCGACATCGGAACCGTGGTGTTTCCCGAGGCACCGCTGAAGATCTTTTTGAAGGCCGACCCCGAGGAAAGAGCCCGCCGCCGGCACCATGAAGATCAGCACGAAGGCCGCTCGACCACGCTCGAGCAGACGGCCTACGAGATCGGCCGTCGCGATCAGCTTGACGCGGAGCGCAAGATTTCGCCGCTGGTGGCGGCGCCGGATGCGTTCGAGATTGACTCCACCCTGATCAGCGCCGAGCAGGTGGTGGAGCGCATTGCGGATTTGGCGCGGAAGAGATTGGGGAATTACCGACTGACGATTGCCGATTGACGATTGGAAGAGGACAAGCAAGCCGTCCCGGTTTCTTTTCAATCGTCAATCGGAAATCGTCAATCGGCAATTTCCTACCGGCCGCCGTTACTCATGGAAGCCAGGAACTCGGAGTTGCCCTTGGTCTTGGTCAGCTTATCGATGATGAGTTCCATGCTCTCGACGGGGGACAGCGGGCTGAGAACCTTGCGCAGCACCCAGATCCGATTCAGCTCGTCCTTGGGCACCAGCAATTCCTCCTTGCGGGTAGCGGACCGGTTGATGTCCATGGCCGGGAAGACACGCTTATCCACGAGCTTGCGATCGAGGTTGATTTCCATGTTGCCCGTGCCCTTGAACTCTTCAAAGATCACGTCGTCCATGCGGCTGCCGGTATCGATGAGGGCGGTGGCGATGATGGTCAAACTGCCGCCTTCCTCGACGTTGCGCGCCGCGCCAAAGAACCGCTTGGGGCGTTGTAGGGCGTTGGAATCGACGCCGCCAGAAAGCACCTTGCCCGAAGGCGGGACTACAGTATTGTAGGCGCGCGCCAGACGCGTAATGGAGTCGAGCAGGATCATGACGTCGCGCTTCTGTTCCACCAGCCGCTTGGCCTTTTCGATCACCATTTCCGCCACTTGGACGTGCCTCGCGGCGGGCTCGTCGAAGGTGGAGCTGATGACCTCACCTTTCACGGTGCGCTGCATATCCGTTACTTCTTCCGGGCGCTCGTCGATAAGCAGGACGATCAGCGTGACTTCGGGGTGATTGGTGCTAACCGAGTTGGCGATGGTCTGGAGCAGCATCGTCTTGCCGGTGCGCGGCGGGGCCACGATCAAGCCGCGCTGGCCTTTGCCGATGGGTGTTAGCAGATCGAGCACGCGCGCCGAGATGTTGTCCCGGATGGTTTCGAGGCGGATACGCTCCTGTGGATAGAGCGGCGTGAGGTTGTCGAACAGGATCTTGTTGCGCGCCTCGTCGGGCGGCTCAAAGTTGATGGCCTCCACTTTGATCAGCGCGAAGTAGCGCTCGCCTTCCTTGGGCGGCCGAATCTGACCGGAGATTGTGTCGCCGGTGCGCAGGTCAAACTTGCGGATCTGCGACGGTGAAACGTAGATATCGTCCGGGCCCGGCAAGTAGTTGTAATCGGGGGCGCGCAGAAACCCGAAGCCGTCGGGAAGGCATTCGAGAACGCCTTCGGAGAAGATGAGGCCGCTCTTTTCGGTCTGCGCCTGGAGGATCTTGAAGATCAACTCCTGCTTGCGCATGCCGCTGGCGCCCACCACCGCAAGGTCCTTGGCGACCTGGACCAGGGTGACGATATTCATCTCCTTGAGCTTGGCGATGTCGAGGACTTCGCCCTCTTTCAGCTCCATGATTTTCTCTTCTTGGACTTCTTCTGTCTTCTTGGCTGCCATACACTCTCTCTCAACTTGCGGATCTGTCTGTGGGGACCGTTCGGAGCCGGGCCGACCTTAGTCTGGACCTCGGCTGGGAGTCGTTTGCCGCTCTGTCGTGCGTGGAGCCGATCGATGGCGTGTTGGGCAAATCGAAAACGGCAAGCAGGCGGCCGAAAAGCGCGGTGACCTCGTGCGTCGTCTTTGGGCTTCGTCTTATCGGATTGTGAAGCTGGACGATTTGGAAACGAAGCGGAGCCTCCAAGTTTCAGTGAAGGGAGTTCGCATCCGGCTTCTTGAGATGCATACCTTGGGCAATAAGTTTCTTTCTTCTCCGAAACCTCGCGTCCCCTGATTGTGCTAGTTTGCCAACGGGGTCCGATCCGCGTCGAGAGTCGTCGGCGCTTCGAGAGCCGACGAAGTCTCGGCCTCCACCGCCAACGGCGCCCGCTCCCCCAGTTTCGTCTCCAGCGCCAAGTCCAACACTTCGTCCATCGACTCCACGAAGCGGATCGTCATTTCCTGTTGGATGTTGGAAGGAATCTCCGCCAGATCTTTCTCGTTGTCGCGAGGCAGGATCACCGTCCGCGATCCGGCACGGTGCGCGGCCAGCAGTTTCTCCTTCACGCCGCCGATCGGAAGCACCTTGCCGCGCAACGTGATCTCGCCCGTCATGGCGACATCGCATCTCACCGCGATCCGGGTGAGCGCGCTCACCAGGGCCGTCGCCAGGGTGATGCCGGCGGACGGGCCATCCTTGGGGATGGCTCCTTCGGGGATATGAATATGAATGTCGGCGCGACGGTAAAAGTCCGGGTCCAGGCCCAGCCGCGCGCCGCGCACCCGGACGTAGCTCATTGCCGCCTGCGCGGACTCCTGCATCACGTCGCCCAGCTTGCCGGTGAGCTGCAGCTTGCCTTTGCCTTGCATCACGGTCGCTTCAATCTGCAGCACCTGCCCGCCGACTTCAGTCCAGGCCAGCCCCAGCGCCAGGCCGACTTCGTTCTTTTCTTCCGACTTGGTGTCGCGGAACCGGAGCACGCCGAGATACTCTTTGAGGTCGTCCGGATTCGCCGTCACGCGAAGACTCTTGCCTTCTTTCACGACTTTGCGCGCCACCTTGCGGCAGACGCTGCCGATCTCGCGCTCCAGGTTGCGCACGCCGGACTCGCGGGTGTAGCCGCGGATGATGCCCAGGATGGCGTCGTCCGTGAAGGTGAGGTTGTCGGCCTTCAGCCCCGACGCGTCGAGTTGCTTGCGGACGAGGAAGCGCTTGGCGATCTCCAGCTTCTCGGGTTCCGTGTAACCGGAAAGCCGCAGAATTTCCATGCGGTCCTGAAGCGGCCGCGGAATGGTATCCACCACGTTGGCGGTGGCAATGAAGAACACCTTGGAGAGGTCGTACTCCACGTCCAGGTAGTGGTCGACGAACATGTGGTTCTGCTCGGGGTCGAGCACTTCCAGCAAGGCGGCCGAGGGATCGCCGCGGAAATCCATGCTCATCTTGTCGACTTCGTCCAGGACGAAGACCGGGTTCACGGTGCCGGCCTTCTTCATCATCTGGATGATCTGGCCGGGCAGGGCGCCGATGTAGGTGCGCCGATGCCCGCGGATCTCGGCTTCGTCCCGCACGCCGCCCAGCGACAGCCGCACGAACTTGCGGCCCGTGGCGCGCGCGATCGACTTGCCGAGCGAGGTCTTTCCTACACCGGGAGGTCCCACAAAACAGAGGATGGAACCCTTGGGCGACTTGACAAGCTGGCGGACCGCCAGAAACTCCAGGATACGTTCCTTGATCTTCTCCAGGCCGTAGTGGTCCTCTTCCAGGATCTGCTCGGCGCGCCCGATGTCGCGAATCTCCCGCGTCCTTTGCTTCCAGGGCACCGCCAGCAGCCAGTCAAGATAATTGCGGGAGACGGTGGACTCCGCCGACATGGGCGGCATCATCTCCAGGCGTTTGAGTTCGGTCACGGCCTTTTCGTGAGCGTCCTTGCTCATACCCGAGGACTCGATCTTCTTCTTGAGCTCGTCGGCCTCGCCCTTCTCGTTGCGGCCCAACTCCTTCTGGATGGCCTTGATTTTTTCGTTGAGGTAGTACTCGCGCTGGGCGCGCTCCATCTGGCGCTTCACCCGGCCCTGAATCGTCCGGTCCACGTTCAGCTTCTCGATCTCGATCTCCAGCATGTTCTCGAGACGCGTCAGGCGGTCCACCGGATCGAAGATCTCCAGCAGTTCCTGCTTTTCCTCGATGCTGACGTTGAGATTGGTGGCGATGGTATCGGTGAACTTTCCCACGTCGTCGATCTTCACCGCCGCGATCATGGTCTCGTAGTTCAGGTTTTGCGAGAGCTTGACGTATTGCTCAAAAAGCGAGGTCGCCCGCTGCATCACCTGTTCCAGGCTGGGAGTGGTAACGGTGCGGAAAGAGGTGGTCTTGACTGCGGCGCGGAAGTAGCCGTCCTCGTTGGTGATCTTCAGGACCTTGCCGCGCTCGATCCCCTCCACCAGGACTTTGATGTTGCCGTCGGGAAGCTTCAGGCTTTGCACGATGTTGGAGATCGTGCCCACGGCGTAAATATCGCTGGGTTTGGGATCGTCGACGGAGGCGTCGTGCTGGGTCGCCAGAAAGATTTTCTTATCGCCCGCCAGGGCCTCATCCAGGGCGCGGATAGAGCTTTCGCGTCCCACGACGAAGGGGGTCATCATGGTGGGAAAAATGACGACGTCCCGGATGGGCATCATGGGGAGGGTTCGAGTATCGTTCTTTTCGCGTCCGCTGAACATCTGACTTTCCATTAACCTGCCTTTTCCAGTGCGGTCGAGCTGAAACTGATTTCGTGGTTTTTCACCATTTCCTCGTTGACCACGAATTCCCGGACTTTTCGCTGGCCGGGGAGGTGATACATCAGGTCGAGCATCAGGTCCTCCAGGATCATGCGCAGGCCGCGCGCACCCAGCTTCCGCTCCAGCGCCTGACGAGCGATGGCACGCAGCGCCTCGTCCGTGAATCGCAATCTGACGCTCTCAAACTCAAAGAGCTTCTGATATTGGCGGATCAGCGCGTTCTTCGGCTCGGTGAGGATTTGCACCAACGCGCTCTCGTCCAGATCATTCAAAACGCTCACCACCGGCAGCCGGCCCACGAATTCCGGGATCAGGCCGTACTTAATAAGATCTATCGGCTGAATTTGCTCCAATATTTCGATGTTTCTTCGGCCGGAAGGAGAAACCAGGGGTGGGTCGCTGGTGTGGAACCCCATGCTCTTGTGGCCCACCCGGCGCTCGATGATGCGCTCCAGCCCCACGAAAGCGCCCCCGCAGATAAAGAGGATGTTCGTGGTATCGACCGGAGTGAACTCCTGGTGGGGGTGCTTGCGGCCTCCCTGGGGCGGCACGTTGGCGACGGTCCCTTCCAGAATCTTGAGCAGCGCCTGCTGCACGCCCTCGCCGGAGACGTCCCGGGTGATGGAAGGGTTCTCGTCCTTCTTGGAGATCTTGTCGATCTCGTCGATATAAATGATTCCCTGCTGGGCGCGCTGGACGTCGTTGCCGGCATTCTGGAGCAGCTTAAGGACGATGTTCTCCACGTCCTCGCCCACGTACCCGGCTTCGGTAAGAGTGGTGGCATCGACAATGGCGAAGGGCACTTCCAGTTGCCGCGCCAGCGTCTGGGCCAGCAGCGTCTTTCCCGTCCCCGTCGGCCCGATCAGCAGGATGTTGGATTTGGTCAACTCCACATCGCTGCGCACCTTGGTCATGACGATGCGCTTGTAATGGTTGTAGACCGCCACCGCCAGCTTCTTCTTGGTCTTTTCCTGCCCGATCACATACTGGTCGAGGAAGGTCTTCACTTCGGACGGCTTGGCCAACTTGCCCTGCGCGGACGGTGCCACCCGGTGGTCCTGGTCTTCTTCCAGGATAGCGTTGCAGACCCCCACACATTCGTCGCAGATATAGGCCCTCGCCTGATCGCCCGGGGAGGAGATTAACTTGCCGACAGCTTCCTGACTCTTTTGGCAGAAAGAACACCGCAACGTTTCATCAAGGCCGGTGCGTTTCACGCGTTTGCCTCCCGGTCATTGCCACTGGCTAAATGATAGCTTCCTTGCTTAACTTCCGACTCGGGCGTGATTATCGCCGTCACTGGGCTAACGAATCACGCCCGCACCACAGGACGCTCAAGCCGGTCTTCGATCTTGGCGACCCGGTCCTCGAGCCTCGCGATACGATCGTCGATGCGCCCAAGCTTCTCCTCCATGCGGGCAAACTCGGCGCGTATCCATTCCCGGAAGTCGTCGAAGCGCCTGTCGATGCCACCGAACCGAGCCTCTAGGGCGGCAAACCGTGCTTCCATCTCCCGGCGTAACGCTTCGATCTGCCGGTCGGTGTGGGCCGTCTGATAAAGCATGGACACCAGATACCCCACGATGATCAGGGCCACCGCCGTCCATAGTTGTTTGTCCATCACGACCTCTGGCCGTGCCTCGTTCCCCCAACGGTCCTACTTGTGCTTGAAGATGATCTCATCCACAATCCCGTACTCGCGCGCCTGCTGGGCGTCCATCCAAAAGTCGCGCTCGACGTCCCGCTCCACTTTCTCCACCGGCTGGCCCGTGTGCCTGGCCATGATTTCGTTGAGGCTCTGCCGGATGCGCAAAATCTCGCGGGCGTGAATTTCAATATCCGTGGCCTGCCCCGAAAGTCCGCTCATGCTCGGCTGGTGAATGAGGACCCTCGAGTTGGGCAGTGCAAAACGCTTTCCCGCCTTACCCGCCGCCAGCAGCACGGCGGCGATGGAGGCGGCATGGCCGATGCACGTGGTGGAAACATCCGGCTTGATGAACTGCATGGTGTCATAAATGGCCATTCCTGCCGTCACCACGCCCCCGGGAGAATTGATGTAGATCCAGATGTCTTTCTCCGGGTCTTCGGCCGCCAGGAAAAGCAGTTGCGCGGTCACCACGTTGGCCACGTTGTCGTCAATCGGAGTGCCGATGAAAATGATGTTGTCCCGGAGCAGCCGCGAATAGATGTCGTAGGCCCGTTCGCCCCGGTTGGTCTGCTCCACCACCATCGGGACCAGGGTCATCGTTGGCTCGCTCTTGCTCATGGTCTTTGCCCGTCCATCCCGCGATGCGGGACTGCCTCGCGTGGTCTCACTCACTTTTCCGAATTATTTGTGCGTTGTTATATACGAAGTCGAGAGCCTTCTGCGTGCGGCGAGTAGATTCGATTCTAGCCAGCCCTCCGTTGGATGTCAAGCGTGTTTTCAGTGCCGCCGGCGTCTCGTGCTGGATCGCAGCCAGTTCGCGGATGGTTTCGTCCACTTCCGCCTCAGTCACCTCGATCTTCTCCGTCTCGGCGATCTTCGCCAGGATCAATCTCCCTCGCACGTCCTTTTCCGCCTCCAGCCGAGACTCCTCGCGCAGCTTGCGCCAGTCAACTGCCGTTTGTTTCGGATCGATGCCTTGGCGTACCAACTCAGTGATGAGGCCTTCTAGCCGACGGTCGGTTTGCTGTTCCACCAGGATTTCCGGGACGGGGAACTCATGCGCGGCGACCAGTTTCTCCAGCAGGCCGTGCCTCGCGTCTTTTTCCGCCCGCCGCTGCTGAGCATCTTCCACGTCCTTCCGGACCTTGGCGCGCAGTTCCTCCAGGGTGGAGAAGTCGCTCACCGACTTGGCCAGCTCGTCGTCGAGGGGAGGCAGCACCTTTCGTTTGATGCTTTCCACCCGGCCGCGGTAGATGACCGTCTTTCCCGCCACCCGGCGGCCCGCGTAATCCTCGGGATAGGTCACCTCAAAGGTCCGCACGTCGCCAGCATTGGTCCCGCGCAGGTTCTCGGTGAAGGCCGGATGAGTGCCCTCGCCCGCCAGTAGAATTAGCGCATCATGCTGTTCAACCAAGGCCTTGTCCGGCTCCTTGGCGTCGTGGCCCTGATAGTTGAAGCTGACGTAGTCCCCGTCCTGAGCGGGACGGTCCGTCACCACCTCGGTGATGGCGGCATTCTCTCGGACCGCTTCCAGCGCCTGGTCCACGTCCGCCTCGCTTACCGTGGCCGGCTGCTCTTCCAGTTGCAGGCCCTTGTATACTTTTAACTCGAACTCGGGATAGATCTCAAAAGTCGCCTTGATGGTGAGAGGTTGGTCGGGCTGGTCTTCCGGAAATTTCAGATCCACAAACTCGGGCTCCCCGGCCACCACCCACTTGCGGTCGTCGAGGGAAGTCTTGAAGAACTTCGGCACCAGCGCCTGCACCACCTCGCTCTTAATCTCGTCCTTGAACCGCCGCCGCACGAGCGAAGAGGGAGCGTGGCCGGGACGGAAGCCGGGCAGTCGCGCCGCGCGGGCATACTGCCCCGTCACCTTCTGCGCCTCGCGCTGCACGACCTCCGCGGGCACGTCAATGACTAGTTCTCTCTTACAGGTCTGCGCCTCCACGGCTCCTCAGTGGTGGGTCGATGGTTTGAAGTACGGGGGAATGGCCGTTCTCGTTGAGATCGTTCACAATCAGCCAGAAAACCAACCTGCCCGGTTCCTTTGCGGCCCCAAGAAATTAAGTATAGCACGCTATTGGCACCTGTCAACTACGAAAGTTGCCGATGATTGAATTGTGACACCCCAAGCGTCAGGACACCGCCCCAACGTCAATGCCTCGCTGCGGCGACCGGGCCCCGACCTGAGTTTTAGGTCGTCGGGTTCGTCCCGCAATCCCGCGACCAGCGGGTGGCGCGGACCTGGTGTGTAGGTCCGCGGTTTGTCAGACACCCCACGAGAGAGCCGCAGACGTAGAGAGGACGTCTGCGCTACGCTTGCTACGCCTGCTTTGGGAATTGCAGATAGCTTCGGTCAAGAGACCACCGCACCCGCTGCGCTACAAATGTGGAGAACGGTCTTATATCTATGTCGATGCTGGCGCGGTCCAGCGCGCCCAAATAGGCATTGCGATCTTCGACTCGAATGACCGTCCAGGGATAGCCGCCCGAAGCCAGCATGACATTCATCAGAAAGCGTGCCATCCGTCCGTTGCCGTCCGGATAGGGATGGATATAGCCGAACAGCCAGTGACCGAGCACGGCGCGCACCGAAGGCTCCGGCTCCCTTTCGAGAAGATCAAAAAGCACAGGCATCGCGTCGCGAACCGCCTCCCACCGTGGCGGCACATAGCGCGACGTCCGCAGATACACCGGAATGTTCCGGTATCCGGCGAGCGCGCCCGGCTGAATCAGGCCCGCAGCGACACAGGGCTGGAACAATTCGCGATACCACTCCTTGTGTTCCTTGTGTGCCGCGCGTGCACGCGCGCCGGCATTCTCCCCCGCGATCACTTTCTCCACCGATCTTTTCACGAGCTGGAACGCTTGCCAGTATCCGCGCGCCGCCAGCGCGTCGCGGCTCTTCCGGTCATCTTCGTGATGTTCCGGGTCCCAGTCCCCTTGCCGCACCCTCTCAATCGCTTCCGGCGTGACCGAATATCCCTCAATGGACAGAGAATGGTAGGCGTCGCTTTGATAGATTCCATCGACGAAACGCATATAGGCATCCCGGTCTTTTGGAAGCCCCGGCGCTTTCGGGAATGCCTCCGCGACGGCGCCCCGCATTCGCTCCCAGAGCATCTCCACGCGCCCCACGATAGGGGCCCGAGGCCGGCGCCGTGTGCCGAAAATTTGCCCGGCCTCGAAGGGATTGCTCTCCCGCACATCGTAGCCGGCGCTCTTCATCGCGCTAATGATCTCACCCGCCAAATCGGGCCGGCCGGTCTGCCGGAACGCTCCCGCCAGATAACCCGCTTTCGCGGAATGGCCGCCATTCAGCAACACGCGGAGCAGGTCCGACGCATCTCGAAGGCTCGCCAGCACCACCTGGGTCTCGACCGGATTTCGCTTGAAAAAGGATTCCGCCACCCTCACCAGCGCCGCCGCCGGCGAGAAAAGCCGCAAATCGTCCCTTACTACGAGATCCGGCGTCGCCGGCATCGCGGGTACCTTCAGGTCGTAGAGTGACGTGCCGAATAGAAGCTCGATTGCGTGGTTCGTCCCTTTCGGGCTGCACACCACAACCTGATCCGGGATGACCGTTCTCTCGCCGTGCACCCAAAGTGATTGCTCCGCCGAAAGGTGCCACCCCTCCCCGAAACGGTCGTTGCAGTAGCGGGCGCAAAATTCCCAGAATGAGGCATACCACAGCGTGCTGTCGCTTGCGCGCGCGCTCGGGCTGGAGGAGATCAGCCAGCCCTTCATCACTTCCTGCAGGAAACCGTTCGCCACGAGGCGCTCACGGTGAACCCGGCTCAGGTCGTCCGACCGGAACAGACGTCTCCCGCCTTGTTGAAGAGCTTTCAGCACATCGAGGGATTCAGCGAGTTTCTCGTTCGGCGCCGCCATAGAGCCTCTCGCCATTCTGTGCCATTACAAGCTTATCATGTCGTGCCAATACAAGCAAATTATGATGAATAACTACAAGCTGATTGTGTCGTGCTAATGCAAGCATATCATGCATACAACTTAATACAATGTTTAATTACAATGGCTTAGGATAAGATCTAGCTCTGCCCCGCTGGCTCAGGGCAGTGGTATACACGCCGGAAGAAGTCGAGGACTGGAGCCAGGTTCCCAGGCGTTTGTGACCACCGCCGTGCGAGAGGGGACGACGATCTATGAGAGACCCTGCTGAGCTTTGCGCCGGTCTGCTAACTACTGCTTTTCGTAATTACGCTCACGAGCGGTGCGCCGGGTGACGAGGTTTCCGACAGGTTCGCGATCCCAGCGACCGAAATAGCATCAGCGGGAGCAACGGCTGTAGACTGGTAACGGCTGCCTTAGCCCCGTCAGGGGCGGAAGAAGGTAGCCCAGGGCGCAAGCCCTGGGTTGGGCGTGGTGGGTGGCCAGCGAGCCCCGGAAGGGGCGAAAGAAGAACCGGCAAGGCCACGTCTTACGCCCCTCCGGGGCTAGACGGCTCTTTGCGATGGGCCTGTTCCCAGGGCTTACGCCCTGGGCTAAACTCTATCGGCCCTCCGGGCCTGAAGAACGCACATACTCTGTTGAACAGAGATTTTGGTCATTACGAACTACACAGCGCCGCTCCCCAAGATGCGTAATGTTAGCGTCCTCCTGAAGCGGGAGACTAAGCAAGGCTCCGAACCGCCACATTGCCATGGACGCCCGGCCGCGGGGAGGGTTTACCCTGACACGCCCCATTATGTTTCACTCATGTCGCAGTGCGACCATGGGATCGACCGTCGACGCGCGGCGCGCGGGGACGTAACTCGCCAGGATGGCGACGCCCGCCAGCACCAGCGAAACAGCGGCAAAGGTCACGATGTCGGTGGGCCGGACGCCGTACAGCATGCTCGACATCAGGCGGGTCAGACCCAGAGCGGCCGCCAGTCCTACGCCGACCCCGATCAGTGACAGCCGCAGGCCATGCCCGACCACCAGTTTCAGCACGTCGGCTCGTTCGGCGCCCAGCGCCATTCGGATGCCGATCTCGTGCGTGCGCTGCGTGGCCGTATACGAAATCACCCCGTAAATCCCGACGGCCGCCAGCACCAAGGCCAGACCCGCGAAGACACCGAGCAGCAGCATGGAGAAGCGCCGCCCCGCCACGGAGTCGGAAACGATCTGCTCCATGGTCTGAACGTCGAAGACCGGCTGATCGGCGTCGCCCTGGGAGGCTTGGCGGCGTACAGCGCTGACCAAGCTCAGCGGGTCTACGGTGGTTCGGACCGTCATGGTCATCCCGGTCGCAACCGCCGGCATGATCTGATCCGGCAGTTGTACAAAAGGCAGGTAAACCTGGTACTGGATCTTGGACGAGGCGTCGGTGTCGAGCCCGAAGTGCTTGACGTGACCCACCACGCCCACGATCTCGATTGGCTGATCGAGACCTGGACCAAATCCTTCCGGCACCGCAATCCTGATGCTCTGGCCGATCGGGTCCTCCCGCGGAAAGAGGCTCTTCGCCATCACTTCATCGATGACCATCACCGGGGCTGACCCTTTGGTGTCCGCATCGCTGATGAAGCGTCCACGAAGCAAAGGGATATCCATGGCGCGAAGATAGCCGGGGCTGACATCGTAGTTCAGCGCCCACAGCATTTCGCTTTGGGAGTTGGGGCGAGGACGGCCCGAGACCCAGAACGGCAGTTCGTCGTCGCTTCCGGACAACGGGAGGTCGTCCACCGTCCCTGCCGCCTGCACCCCGGGTAGCGCCTGAATGCCCTCGGCGAGTTGACGGTAGGCGGTCCGAATGCGGTCTGGCGTGGCACGATTGGCGGGGCTGAGGCCTACGGAGAAGGTGAGCAGGCTTCGCGGATTGAATCCCGGACCCACCCGGCTGAGCCGCCACATGGTTTTCAGCATCAAGCCGGCGCCGATCAGCAGCACCAGGGACGCCGCTACTTCGGCGACCACCAGCAGGGAGCGGAGCCCGTGTTGACCCTCCGTCGAGCCGCGGCTGCCTTCCTGGAGCGCGGTGTGCAGGTCGAGGCGGGACATCTGCAGAGCCGGCGCGAGACCGAAGATCGCGCCTGTGGCCACTGACACCGCCAGGGTGAAAGCCAATACCCAGCCATCCACGCCGATGTTCTCCATACGCGGCATTCCGCCGGGAATAGCCGCCACCACGGCTTGCGTTCCCCAGCGAGCGAGGAGCAATCCTAAGGCGCCGCCGAAGAGAGCGATCAGCACGCTCTCGGTGAGAACCTGCTGGACCATGCGGCCCTGGCTCGCGCCAATGGCCGCGCGAATGGCCATCTCCCGGCGCCGTGCCGTCGAGCGGGCCAGGAGCAGATTGGCCACGTTGGCGCAGGCGATCAAAAGGACAAAGCCGACCGCGCCCAGCAGCACCAGCAGGGCTGGCCGCACATCCCCCACGATTTCCTGCGCGAGCGGTCGCACGTTGACGCCGTGCTGGGCATTCGACTTGGGGTAGGTCTCGGCGAGCTGTGCGGCCACGTTGTTCATGTCCGCCTCCGCCTGCTCCCTGGTGACCCCGGGCTTCAGGCGTCCCACGACGCGCATCCCGGGATGAGCCTCGCGCGAGCGCGCCAACACGTCGTCCCATTGGCCGAGCAGGGTGTAGACGTCCGGGGTGCCGAGAAAGCGAAAGTCGGCGGGAACAACCCCGATTACGGTGTAGCCCTGGCCGCTCAAAGTGATGGGCTTGCCGATGACGTCGGGGCTGGCGCCAAAATGACGCTTCCACAGGCCCCCACCGATCATCGCCACGCGGTTCGCGCCCACGTGATCCTCCTGGGTCTCGAAATCGCGGCCGAGAAGCGGCGTGATCCCAAGGGTGGAGAAAAACCCGGACGACACCATTCTCCCGCTCAGATGCTCCGGCGTCCCGCCACCCGTGAGGTCATAGGCCGTCCACCGGTGTGCGCCGAGGCTCGCAAAGGATCGGTTCTCCTTCTGCCAATCCAGGAAGTTCGGGCAGGAGACGGACATCATGTCGAACTCCGGAGTCTTTTCCCCCATGATCACCAGACGGCCGGGATCGTGGTAGGGCAGCGGTTGTAGGAGTACTCCGTTGATCACGCTGAAGATCGCGGTGTTGGCCCCGATGCCGAGCGTCAGGGTGAGGACGGCCACGATCGTAAAGCCGGCATTGCTCGCCAGCATCCGGAGGCCGTAGCGAAGGTCTTGCAGAAGCGATTGCATGGAATGCACCCTCCCGTGTTCTTGCGGGCTCCCTTCAGCAGAGAGGTCCCTACTGCCATAAACGAAAGAACGCTGCCGTAAGTTCCGTTTTCGGTAGTGGGCTAAAAGTGTGTTGCTAATGCTGGTGGCGGCCTGCGGAGGGGCTATGGCAATAATTTACTTGACANGCAAAACTCAGAAGAGTACTATCTGAACTAGGCTCGAAAGCAACCGCAAGCGCGTAGGCTCGCCGAGCTTGC